>Ga0256841_1001542_pt1 | contig 19647 bp, 13 predicted proteins | sample 356308metaG_FD_185971 | JGI IMG/M metagenome (GOLD analysis project Ga0256841, IMG submission 185971) | Hydrothermal vent microbial communities from Mid Atlantic Ridge, Atlantic Ocean - 356-308 | ecosystem: Environmental > Aquatic > Marine > Hydrothermal vents | place: Atlantic Ocean: Mid... | reverse complement strand
GTTGTTGAAAATTGTAAGCTGGGGTTGACAGGGAACCGCCGTTTGAGTATATTTCGACACAAGTCTTTTCGATTGTATCGATTGCTGGGGTTGACAGGGAACCGCCGTTTGAGTATATTGATAACCGATGACGGTACCGATGGTTCGCTGCTGGGGTTGACAGGGAACCGCCGTTTGAGTATATTACAACCCCCTGTATCCTTAAAAGACACAGGGGGTTATGGCGTTTTAAAGTCGCTAAAAAAGGAATAACTGCCTCGGTTTTTTCTCGGTCGATACCCTTTTTCTGCCCGTAAAAACCTCCATCTTCCCGAATTGGCGGTCAGTAACAAGCAGAAATCTAACATCACCCTTTGGCGGAAGCTCCCTTTTTAACCTATTCTTTATTAGTTTACCCCTATCCTCATCGGAGCAATAACGGGCATAAACTGAGTATTGAAGCATTGTAAATCCCTGTTTGAGCAAGTTTTTACGGAAATTCGCATAATCCTTGCGGGCTTCCGAGGTCGTAACCGGCAAATCAAATAATGTAAAAAGCCACATTCCTTTATACTCCGAAAGATTTTCTCTTCCTCTGGTCATATTACGGTTCCGGCAAAATCAACTTTTTCCTTTTCGTCAGGAATATATCGGTCAGCGATGAGGATATTTTCAAAACGGCATCAAAAATAGATCTCGATTCCTTGTTTATCCTTAACTTACGACTGTAAATATTGTTCAGCATTACGCCTTTGCTTGTTTTATCCAGAGGATAATCGTTCCCCAAAAAGTTTATGGTTTCAAAAACCGCCTCATCGATTAGGGGTCTCAAGGGTTCCATAATGTCATTGGCTAAACAGAAAGGGTCGTATTGATTATGATGATGAATGCCGATAGAGGGATGAAGCCCCGAAGCGCAAAGACCCCGCGTAACCAAAGAACGCAATATGGCGTAACCATAATTCAACATACTATTTATATTATCCCTGCCCATAGGGATGCGGCGGAACGATGGTCCGAAAAGCGCAAGCCAATATCGTCTTGAAGCTTGAGCTTCGATATTATCCGGGTCTCCGGAGCGCACCTTTTTGGTCATATTGGATAAACCAAAATCGCTGTCCCTTAATCTCTCCAATAGTTTTCCCTGCGCTTTGATTTTCGCTTTTACTATTTGCGCCCAAATCCGTTTTTTGAGAATCAGGGAGGCGTTTATCTGAGCGGTAAAGCGGCGGGTTTGGATAAAATTACCGGCGAGAGGCAGTATCTGTCCCGCCGGCATATGCTTTTCATCGCAAACAATAAAAGATCCGCCGTTGGCACAAATGCCGTTTAAAACGGCATTTGTGTAGCGGACCTGAGGATTCCCCACAATCAGGACCGCCAACTCCTCCAAGGGAACCGAATCTATCTTTTCGCCACGCTTTATTATCAGTTGATCGTAGCGGACGCTTAACGAAGCGGCTTCTTCCGAAAGGTCGATAATTTGCCATAACATAATACTATGACTATTATCGGATTATGCGGGAAATTATTTTATATCATTTTTGCTAATCGTTAGCAAAGCGCACCTCCCCCAATTTGGTTACTAACATTTTTTTGCAATTTCGGGATTTCAAAGCGTTTGGTATGGCGGTAAGCCCTGTTCTGCCGATATCTCCCGATTTTCGGGCATCATTTATGGGCACGAAATAAAGTTGTTTGCTTTGCGGTATAGTCCTTATAACATAAAGCGCCCGGCTTTTATTATCCGGACCGTCAAGCTCTATGATCTCCCCGTTAGCGAGGGAGAAGAGGAACTTTTCATCGTTTTCAAATTCCCGTTTTACAATCGGTTCGCCGTTCTTTTTGCGCTGGTAAGCTTCGAACATACTGACCACATAGCCATCCCATTTGCCGTCCGGTTTTTCGACGATCTCGATGTGATGGTTCCTGTCGGAGATTACATATCGTGTCCGATAATTTTTACCGACCGGGAATGTTGCCGAGAGGTTCATACGGACGGTAACCCGATGTATCGGGAATTCTCCACTTTTCGTCATCAGGCGGGGATGATTGTCTTTTTCCTTGAAAGCCTTTTTAGGGTCGCTTTCGCCCAATTCGGCAAGTTTATCCATAACGAGTTTTCGTGTGGTCGGATGGACGATATTTTCCACTTCCTTTTTGGATATACCATCGATAGGTTTTCTTATGTGCACATATTGATTGCCGTTTTTGTCCTTTCGAGGCTTCCCGTAATTCGAGCCTTGATGCAGAGCGCCCCGAACCCTTTTTGATACGCGATGGGAAGCGATGATTCCATCTATCACTCTTTTGACATCGTTATGGAAACCTTCCCAAGGTTGCGGGAAATCCTTCAATAATTTATCGCCGATGTTAACCGCTCTTTTCGAAGCTTCGGCGAGCTGTTTGACGACAGCCGGGTTTGACAGAGCGATTACAATAGCATCTATTGCGTGATGGCGATGGTCGTCCCTCGATTTGGTATTCCCATCGCCGAGGATGTTGTTTAGTCCCCAGATCCTTCTAAGTTCGGATGTCAGCCGTCCGCTGACTGCTTGCACTCTGAGTTTGCCGGCGCTGTCGATACCTTTGGATTTGATATCGCCATACAATAAACCCAGATATTTCTTTGCCCATTTGGAAGCCCAGGCGGTATCGTTTAACTGGCGGTTGGTGAAACCATCCAGAAATTTTTCCAATTCCTCACCCTGTAGCAGGAATCTTCTTAATTTCGCATTCCGCATAGGCCCATCAAACCTTTCGACCCGCCTTATGATATCCTCCCACTTGGCGGTATCGTGGTAAGCCTCATAGGGAGTCCTGTTGCGTTTTACTTCGCGGTTTTCCCTTGCTTCGCAGAGGGTTAAATTAGTGAATGAATTATCCAACGAGCGATAATGCGGAATAATATGCTCGATATCGAATTGCGGATGGGGTCCTATAAGTTGTTGCATAGAAATGTGCGTGCCGGTATATGGGCATTCCCAATTACACTCCTTCGCTAACCGCACCTTGAGGATATCTGTGTAGGTAGGATTTTCGATACCGGTTTCGTTTCTAATTTGTTCCCTTATATCGTTTCGCTCTTTTTCATTTCTCCGCATCCTTTTTGTCGTTTCCTGCCTTTGTTTCGGCGATTGCTTCAGTTCGCGGGCAAGTTCAATTCGGATAATATCCGGTTTGCCATACCGCTTTATGATAGCATTGACCAACTTGCGGATCTCGGTCAACGACCTCATAACAACCGGATTTCTCAATTCCGGTAAGCCGGATTCCAGAATAGGCGGAAGGGAATCCATCGGCTTGCCGGTATTCTCGAATTGCTCCGGGTATAGTTCCTTGATTGCCGTTTGTAGGGGAACGCCTTTTTCCAAGAGCGGGAGAAGTTTTTGCAGGGCTTGGCGGGAGTAATTACAATATCCATCCTCAAGTTGGATTGTACCGAACTTCTCCGCGGCTTCCTCATCCAAGCCCCAAGCCTTAATGCCTCGCCTTTTCAAAGTTTCCTCTTTGCGGATACATCTTAAATCGACGACCAAAGCTTCTTTCTCCCGCTCGGAAAGGCTAAACCATTTGGTTTTCCCAATGGCTTTGATTATTCTTGCTGTGGTTTTGTTGCCCGGTAAATTCTTCTCTCCGCCCAGTTCCAAATTAAATTTTATTCCTCTCAATTTCAGAGCCTTCCTAATTGCCCCAAAAGAAACCTTTTCTTTAGTTTCAAAAAGCTCGATTAAAATTTTCCGCTGATCACCCTCAATTTTACGCTCCCTCATCTCATCCCTATCGAAATAGGATAGGTCGTTCAACCTCTGTAGATATCTGAATCGCTGAGCTATGAGCAACGCCCACGGTGCCCGCCTGCGTCCCCTTTCAAGGGAACATTCACCGATGAGATGCTTTTGGCTTTTAAGTGGACGCTGATAGAAGATGTGATGGTGTATTTTTTCCTTGAATTCGTCATTCAGCAAATCGGGGTAATATTCCTTTTGCTTGTTCCAGATAAGCTCGAACTCATCCTCATACATTTGTCTCGAGGTATAATGACCGCGGACACGCCCGCCTTCTGGAATCACTTTATTTGCGAAATACTCACCCAAGGTTCGGGCGCCGGCTTCCGATATCTTTTTACTCAAGTCATTGATCCCGCCTTTAACGACCCCCAATTCCTTTTCATCCTTAACGGGAGTTTTCCTGTTACTTAAAAAACCACGGCGTTGCCCCAAATGATACAACGCCCGTCCTAATTCATAAGGTTCCAATTTACTATCGAGAGAGCGAGCGCGGAGTTGATAAGGCGATTTAAATTCCTTATCGAGTTTATCGAAGAGTGCATTCCGTTGTTGCGGATTTTCCAAATCGGAATTGTCAGGTAAAAGACCCGCGCCTTGCAGGGAAACCGCGAGTTTTTGTAGGCGATGGGCTCTCCTCCACAATAATCTCCTAACGGCTCTGGCATTGCGGCGATCCAAGTTTCTTGATTTTCCTTTTCCGTCGGTTTCCAAATCATCCAGTCCGCCCTCAAAGATATGAACGCCGGAGATGAGATTGACATCCGGCGAAGTGCCATTGTCGGGTTGTAGCAACGACCAGCCGATGGAGTTCGGCCCGATATCCAATCCCAAAAGCACGGAATTATTTTCAGCTGTTTCCATAAAAAACCCTTGACATAAATAATTTTGACTATTATTATTTTATTGTAATATACTCAAACGGCGGTTGTCTGTCAAATCTTAGTAAGGACAATCGTCCGAAGGGTTTGGTTCTAAGGAATCGCCGGCGCCTATCCTGATAGGCGCTTTTTTATTATGCGGGAGTAGGTATTTTTTATTCAGGGGGGATTGATATCTATTGAATTATGGTTAATGGCGTGAGTCGATATCCAAACCAATCGACTGTCTCGTAGATATTCTTTATAAAGCAAAACGAGGGCTTGGCTTCATCACCAAACCCTCGTTTTTCAGGTAAGTCTATTTATTGATATAAGGCTATGCTTCTACCAAGAACGGCGACCGCCGCCTCCTCGGTTTCCACCTCTGCCGCCGCGGTTATCGTTGCGGGGACGAGCCTCGTTTACCTTCAATTGCCTACCATCTAATTCGGTTCCATTCAAACTGGAGATAGCTTCCTGAGCTTCCGACTTAGTGATCATTTCCACAAATCCGAATCCTCTTGATTCGCCTGTGTAACGGTCTTTGATAATGTTTACGCTTGACACCTCGCCATGACCTGCAAATGTTTGGCGAAGCGTGTCTTCTGTCGTCTCGGGCGACAGATTTCCGATGTAGAGTTTCATCTACCTCTCCTATTTGGTTTACCCCGCTTGCTCATCGGATATGATTGAGCGAAAACCGGATAAACGGATTATTGCGCCTCATTGCGCTTAAGGTTTCGGATTAAATTTTGTAAGGGTGAATTTTAAACACAATCCTTAAAAATATTAATGGGGGAAACCTATGATTTGCTTTAATATATCGACACAATCTCAAAAGTCAACATATATTTGAAAATAAATCCGTTTATTTTATTTATTTGCGCAGAGCGAGGATATTTTTAATTGACTCCGCAGTTTCCGTATTATAAATTGGGTTATGAGGGGATTCTGTGCGAAATAAAAATTATTCTATTAAAGGAGAATATCGATGAAATCCTACGATATGTTTGATGAAGATATTAAGAGGAAGCTGAAATATTATATTTACTTAGATCCCGATACAAATGATATATTTTATGTCGGGAAGGGCAAAGGTAATCGAGTATTCTCGCATTTAAAAGATACCCCCGACTCCAAATCGAAGATAAACGAAAAAATAAGGGAAATACGCAACAAAAACAAAGAACCCCAGATCGAGATCCTTTTGCATGGTATAGATGATGAATATTTAGCAAAAAAAGTTGAAGCGGCCGTAATTGATTTGCTCAATAAATCAGTAGGAGAAAGATTTAGGAAAGGCGATCAAAATCCAATTCGTTATGTAGAGTGTTAGGCAATTTTTATTATACATTCCTCCTAATTTACTCAAGTTGTTTTTGTTGCTATAAGATAATCGATATCAAAGGATTCAAGGTTTAGGAAAATCTTTACTTTTACCGATAGATTGGCACCGCACAAATTTCAGGAACCGCTCCACAATGGGAATCCCAAAAACAAAACTGAAAGTCGAAATAAGAAACCCGCTTAAAAGAAGAGATATTTTTCGCTGTACACATACGGCGCATAAGAATTTCGATTTTTCCGTTTCGGCATATCATATCCTCGAAGTCAAAAAATGTTATCCCGATGGCTGTATAAATTTTCACTGGAACTGCTCCGCTCTTAAACAGGGGCAACGGTGCCATCGAGGTTTCACAACGCCGGGCAAGGATTGTACCTACTGCCGCAATTTCACCGAAGATAAAAATCAACGCATCCCAAAACTGCTCGTCTCCGCTGAAGAATATGATAATTTTTTAGATGAGCTACGGGAGTTCGAGTTTTATTTCGAAAATATCAAATTCAAAAGGATAGAATTCTCAGGCATCGTCCAATATGTAAAGCCTCTGATAGTGGAAAATGGGAGCCAGAACGGAAGGAAGGCGGAAGGTTTCTTGATGGGATTTGCACGGGGTTATTTCGGAACCGATTTTATTAATGACAAATTATATGCGCATATCAGCTTATCTCTCCAACAGCGCTATGGTTTCCGTGCCGGGGATAGGGTGGAATTCTATTGTTATGCGGCTCTCGAAAGGGGGAGGATAATTTTAATGCGGCTTAAAAGCCCTATTTTCTCCGAACGGGGGGATGGTTATATATGGGATAAAAGCAAAGCTTCCGCGGCAATATCTTCGGGGAAATTCCTTAAATCGAAACCCAAAAAATGCCGGCGTTGTCCAATGGGTATTTTGGTCGATACCGAAAGTGAGCGTTGCCACGGTAATCACCGGCGGATATTCTGCCTGCAGGGAGTTGAAAATCCACGGGAGTGTGTTTATAAAATTTATGAGGATTATATAAAAAAAGAATAAAACCGTTTATTGCTTGTTTGAGCTCTATTATGTAAATTAGCTTGAGTAAGGTTGTAAGGATAAGTTGAAATTATGGACAAGTTTATTATAAATGGCGGTAGGAGACTGAAAGGGCGGATAACGATAGGGGGAGCCAAAAATGCCGCGCTCCCGATTTTGGCGGGGACCTTATTGGTCTCCGAAGGTGAAAGCATTATCGAAAATGTACCGAATATCCGAGATATTGATGTGATGCTGAAGGTTTTGGAAGTATTGGGAGCTAATATAGATTATGATCCTGATAAGCATAGAGTAATTATTTCGGCTCTCAGTATCGATAATTACCGCGCCCCTTATGATTTGGTCAGGAAGATGAGGGCTTCATTTTTGGTGATGGGTCCGTTGTTGGGACGGTTCGGCAAAGCCGAGGTATCGCTACCCGGAGGGTGTGTCTTGGGATCCCGCCCTATCGATTTGCATATAAAGGGATTTCAGTCCCTCGGGGCTGAAGTTACCGAAGAGGATGGATATATCAAAGCCGAAGCAAAGCGATTGCGGGGCGGTGAGGTGTATTTCGATAGGCCGAGTCATACCGGTACGGAAAATATTATGTTAGCATCCGTTTTAGGGAAACAAACCACCCGAATAGTAAATGCCGCCTGCGATCCGGAAATAATCGACCTCGCCGATTTTTTGAATTTGATGGGAGCGAAGATTAAGGGAGCAGGTTCGACCTTTATCGAAATAGAAGGAGTTGATTTACTTCGGGGATGTCATTATTCGGTTATGCCCGATAGACTGGTAGCCGGCACTTACGCTTGCGCTGCGGCAATCAGCGGAGGCGAACTTTATCTTGACGGCGCAAGCGAAGAAGAATTGAAACTCCCACTGATGAAATTGAAAAATATGGGGGTGGAAATAAGCGGGGATGGTGGAGGTTTATTCATCTCCGCTCCTCATAGATTAAAAGGGGTTGATATAACGACTTTCCCATTCCCGGGTTTCCCTACCGATCTGCAAGCTTGTTTTATGAGCTTAAGCACTGTCTCCAACGGGGTAAGCACAATCGTGGAAACGGTTTTCGAGAACCGTTTTGGGCACGCTATGGAGCTGAAGCGATTGGGAGCTGATATTAAGGTAACCGGGGATAGGGCGGTTGTCAATGGAGTTGGTAAACTAAAGGGAACTTCGGTAATGGCTTCCGATATCCGAGCTGGCGCCGCTTTGGTGATAGCGGCTTTGGCGGCTGAGGGCTCCACCGAAGTTTTAAGGGTTTATCATATCGATAGGGGGTATGAGAGAATGGATGAAGCGTTAAAATCGGTCGGGGCGGACATCAAAAGGGTCTCCGATTGATGTTGGAAACAGACAGGATTGAATTTTAATACTATCGGACTATAAATGGAGTTATAAAATTGCGAAAATTATATTTCACGGCGTTGATTTTAATTCTGTCCCTGTCCGCGTTTAATTCGGCGATTTCGCAGGAGCAGCAATACTTTGGCAAGAATAAGGTGCAATATAGAAGCTTCGATTGGTACTACATTCAAACGGAACATTTCGATATATATTTTTATCAGAATGCCGACGGTTTGGCCGATTTTGCCGCCGGTGAGTTGGAGAAGGCATATCTGGAGGTCTCAGCCGAGCTGGAATATGAATTGGAACATAGAGTGCCGGTTGTAATATACAATTCCCACAATGAATTCCAACAGACCAATGTTATCCGCAGTTTAATCGAGGAAGGTGTCGGCGGATTTACGGAAGCTTTCAAAAATAGAGTAGTGGTCCCTTTCGATGGTTCCTATGAGGAATTTCGCCATGTCCTTCACCATGAGCTTACCCACGCGGTCACCCATGATCTGTTGTACGGAAACAACTTGGGTTCCGTTTTTTCCAAACAATACTTCTTTAACCTCCCGTTATGGTTTGCCGAAGGATTTGCGGAATATTCCTCGCGGCACGGCTGGGATACATTCTCCGATATGTATATGCGCGATGCGACCATAAACGGTTATCTGTATCCTCTTGAAATAGCGGGAGGATTTCTGGTATATAAAGAAGGTCAATCCGCGATGAATTATATCGCCGTAAAATACGGCGGGAAAAAGATTCCCGAAATCCTTATGAAGGGGAAGCTCCTTTTAACTATGGACAAAGCTATAAAATCCGTTTTGGGTAAAAATATGAAGGATTTCGATGAGGAATGGAAGTTGGCTATGCGCAAAGAATACTGGCCGGAAATCACAATCAGGACCGAGCCGAAAGATATCGCCAAACCCCTTACCGACCATAAGAAGGATAACTCTTTCTATAATGAGAAGCCGGAATATGCTCCGTCCGGAGACAGATTGGCTTTTTTCTCGGATAGATCATCATATCCCGAAATATTGATTATTTCCACAATCGATGGGGCTATAATCGAGAAATTGGTGCGCGGCGCCAAATCGGCAGAATACGAATCTTTCCATACCTATCAATCGGGGCTGTCGTGGTCATCCGATGGCAAATATATAGCTTTTGTCTCCAAGAGCAACGGGTATGATAGGTTGAATATTATGGATATAAAAAAGAAGAAGGTTATAAAAAAGTTTCACTTCAAATTCGACAGCATATCCTCTCCGGATTTTTCTCCCGATGGCAAATCAATAGTATTTTCCGCAACCCAAAAGGGCAAAGAAGATCTTTATTTAGCCGATGTGAAAAGCGAGAAGATCAGCCGTTTATCCGATGATATATATGATGATAGGGAACCTGATTATTTCCCCGTAGGCGATAAGGTGGTTTTCTCTTCGGATAGACCTACCGTAAAATCCCCCAATGATACTACCTTTAAGTTCGGTACATATAATTTATTCGAGCTTAATATCAGGACAAAAGAGATAACGCCCATCACGGACACGACCGGTATCAATACCGACCCCGCCGTTTCCCCAGATGGCAATCGTATCTGCTTCGTTTCCGACAGGAACGGTATTTACAACCTTTATATCAAGGAATTATCCGACGGGACCATTTATCCGGTGACCGATGCGCTCTCGGGATGTTTTTCCCCGACATGGTCTCCCGATGGGGATAAAATCGCATTTTCCGGGTTTCAAAAAGCGGGATTCGATATTTTCCTGATGAATAAAATTAAGCCTGCGGTTAAAGATGGGGAAAGCCTGAAGCCCACCCCATTTATAGCCAAAGATCCAAAATCGATATTCACCCATTTCGGGGAAGAAGAGGAGACTCCTAAAGAAAAAGTAAAGCCCGATACAACTCAAAAGGCTCTTGTCGATTACAGCAATTATATTTTCCGCGCCGGGGAGGTGGAGATTGACTCGACCTACCCCGATCTTTCGGATACGGCTTCAACCAAAGCTGATACTTCTGCAGGTAAGGAATTCGTTTATAAGGACAAAAACGGAAAATTGATCAAGAATAAATATAAATTGAAATTCACCCCCGATTTCGTTTCCGGGACAGTTGGTTATGATACATATTTTGGCTTTTTGGGGCAGACATATTTGACATTTTCCGATATTTTCGGGAACCATAATATTTACATATTGACCAATCTCGGGAATTTTTTGGATCAGACCAATATCCAGTTATATTATTCTTACACCGCTTTACGGACCGATTACGCCATCGGTTTGTTTCATAACAAAAGCTATTATGTCGATTCGATATATCGTTTGTTCAGTGATGGGATTTATGGCGGAATGGTTTCCGCAAGCAGGCCCTTCTCGAAATTTATGCGGCTGGACTTGTCGGCGATGCATTTATCCATATCACGGAAATATCAGGATCCGCCCTTCGATAACGAAAAACGCAGATCTTTTATGGCGACGCTTTCTTTGATAAACGATACTGTCCTCTGGGGGATAACCGGTCCGGTCAACGGACATCGATATGCTATCCATTACAATCAATCGTTCGATGATGTTTTGGGATCCAATACGGATTTTCGGACGATTGAATTGGATTATAGGACTTATCTGAACATCAATAGGCGTTATTTGTTCGTTTTGCGGTTTGCGGGAGCGGCATCATTCGGACGGGATCCCCAGGAATTTCATATGGGAGGTGAGGCTAATTGGATCGCTCCCAAAATCAAGCAAGAGGATATTTACAGCATTCAGGATATATATTTCAATCGATTGGCTACACCGGTTCGCGGGTATGAATATTATGAGCAAACAGGGGATAGATACTTTATAGCGAATATCGAATTCCGTTATCCCTTTGTCGATTATTTCAAAATGCATTTTCCTCTTCCGCTGACAATAGGATATATAAACGGCGCCATATTTTACGACATCGGTTCCGCTTGGTATGAAGAGGATGGTTTTCGGGGGGTCAGGACCGTTAATGGGACAACAAGTCTTGATGATTTGAGGGCCGGCTTTGGTTTTGGGGCGAGGGTGAATTTGGGGATATTCGTTTTGAAATATGATGCCGCCTGGAGACATAATTGGTCGGGTGTTTCCAAAAAACCGCGCCATTATTTCACCATCGGCGCAGAGTTCTAAAAGATTAATTAGGTCTGTCAGATTAAATAATGTTCCTGCGATATGTTGCGGAGAGTATCCTTATCTGTTATATTGCTTAATAGAATAATATATTCTTTTGAGCGGAAGCATAAAATAATTATGCGGCGAATAATCTATTTTATAATCTTTATGATTTTAATTTTATATTATGGGGCTTTTGCATCAGCATTTTCCCATTCGGACAACAGGCTGTTAGCGGAAGTATACAACCGTGTTAACCAGCAAAAGTTCTACGACACTCCGGAGGGGCATTTCAGAATTCATTATGATACTATCGGCGCCGATGAGGTTTATCAACCGCATACCGATGAGGATCCTCAGGACGGGCATCCAGATTTTGTAAACCGTTGCGGCGATTATTTCGAAAGGTGTTGGAGCTATTTTGATTCGGTTGGTTTCTCAATGCCGCCATACGACGGCACAAACGGAGGCGGAAACAATCTATACGATATCTATATGACCGATTACTACGGCGTTTATGGGATAACTTGGGCGGAAAGCCTTTCCACTCAATACCCGAACCGTCCCAATTCTTATACGAGTTATATATTTGTAAACCCGCGTTTTTCCGGATCGGGGTATGATGATAGAACAATGCCGTTGAGAATTACCGCTGCCAATCAGTTTTTTCACGCTATCGAGTATGGATATAATTATGGCGTTGACCAATGGTTTCGGGAGAATTGCGCCTCTTGGTCGGAGAAAATATTGTTCGGCGAGGTTCGGGATAACTACCGTTTCCTCCCCGATTTTTATAATTATCCTCACTACGCCCATAGCACCGCAAATGGGGGACATGAATTTGGAATGTTTGTTTGGTGTCAATATATCTATCAAAATTTCGGGGGAGATGCCTTGCTGGATATTTGGGGATTAATTGTTGATGCCTCTGCGGATAATGCTCTGAATTTGTATTTTGCCGATTTCGGGACAACTATGGGTGCTGAATATCGGCGATTTATCAGATGGAATTATTTTACCGGCTCCCGAGATGATGGTTTCCATTTTGACGGCGGCGCTGACTACCCCGAGGTACATATAATGAGCACCTACGATACCCTGCCGATTTATAATGAAACTTCCATAGAACCTCCTTCGGGGATTGGGTGTAATTATATCGCTTTCGAGAACTTAAACAGCTTTGATAAGCCGATAAAATTCCTGATAGATGGCGATGACGACCTGCAATGGGCTATGGATGCGATTATTTTCAAATACAACGGTGATGTTTTATACGACTCTTCCTTTTGCAATGCTGATGGAGTCGGCTCATTGTTGGTAAAACAAAACGGGGGAATTGACAGTGTTATCTTGATTATTACTCTGCTGACGGCAGGGGCTCGTGGGGACTATACTTATTCCGCCTATGTCGATTCCTTGACGGCAATTGACGACAACGCCGAGCCGAAACCTTCCGGGTTTTCACTTGGAGGTGTTTACCCCAATCCTTTTAATTCGCAAGCGAAAATATTATTTACGGTAAATAATAAAGCGGCAATCCGTTTGATTATTTATAATCTGTTGGGTCAACAAATCCACACTACCGCAAAACAATATTCATCCTCGGGCGAATACAACATTACTTGGAATGCGGAAGGACAACCGTCAGGGATCTACCTTTTCGACCTCACGGATGGAAATACTCATCTCACCCGCAAGATAAGTTTGGTAAAATAATCACAAATCCCTGTTTCCGTGCATAAACCGCCCCCTTATCATTATTATACAACCGCTTATTATTACAAGCCCCCCGATCCATTCTTTGAGGGTAGGTATCATACCCAAACTAAAAAATGCCAAGATAGCTACCGGTATAGGCTGTATTTGATTGACCGTTGCAACCTTGGATAGTTCCAAATATTTTAATGCGTGGAGATAAAGAGGTCTGCCCAATCCCGGTCCCAACAATCCCGCCAACGGAGCCAAATAAAAATATCCGCCCAATTGGGAATAATGATAATTCCCCCTCATAAATGTTAATATAATCAAGAAAATTAAAATATGAGTGTTCCGCAAGAGAGCGAAAAGCCCTGGCTCGACATCCCGCACAATCCTTTTGGCTATAACCTCCGATATGCCGAACAAAAAGGAGGCTCCAAGCACCAATGCTATACCATGGCTAAGTTCAATGTCCGCACGATAACGGATTATAAGCAACCCTGCGAAAACCCCCAATGCGCCTATAGCCTCTATGGGTTTAAACCTTTCTTTGAACAGCCAAATCCCCAATAATACCGCTACTAAAACTTCAAACCGATTTAAAAACGATGCTACGGTCGGGTCAATAATCTTAACCGCAGACCATAAGCCGACAATCGCTACAACCGAGAATACCGCCTGAATCGAAATTAAAAGGAAACTTTTTAAACCTATCGGGGGATATTTATCCCTCTGTCGATGGGCCCGCCACCAGATAAAATTTATCGGCACCGCAAAGACAAATAGCCAAAGGGATAAGGTTTGGGCATCGCCATCGGTAAGCATTATTTTCCCGACTCCCACACAGGAGCCGGAGAAAAAAGCAGCCGAAAGGGAATAAAAATAACCTCTGCCGGGGTCGGTCATCTACATCCTGAAAATGCCATATTTCTGATCGGGAATCGGAGTATTCAGTGATATAGCTATCCCCAACCCCAAAAGATCGCGCGTATCCAAAGGATCGATAATTCCATCGTCCCATAAACGAGCGGTAGAATAGTAAGGAGATGACTCCATTTCATATTTCTCTAAAATCGGCTGACGGATAGCCATAACCTCATCTTCGGTCAGCTTCCTGCCTGCTTTTTCAAGCTGTCTTATCTTTACCGTCGCTAACACATCCGCCGCCTGCTCGCCGCCCATAACACAAATTTTGGCATTTGGCCACATCCATAAAAGACGTGGATCATAAGCGCGTCCGCACATCCCATAATTTCCCGCTCCATATGATCCCCCGACAATCACCGTGAATTTGGGAACATCGGCATTGGCGACGGCGTGAACCATTTTGGCACCGTCACGGGCAATACCCCCGTGTTCGTATTGCTTCCCGACTATGAATCCGGTTATATTCTGAAGGAATATCAGAGGGATTTTGCGCATTGTGCATAATTCGATAAAGTGCGCCGCTTTGAGGGAGGATTCGGAGAACAGTACCCCGTTGTTTCCCAAAATACCGACAGGATAACCGTGTATCCGAGCGAAACCGGTTACGATTGTCGGACCGTAAAGCTCCTTGAATTCTTGGAATCTGGAACCATCTACAATACGAGCGATTACCTCTCGTATATCATAAGGCTTGCGGATATCTTCCTGAACGATGCCATAAATCTCTTCGGGGTCATAGTATGGGTCTTCGGGCTCATCCCTGTCGATGGGGAATTTTTTCTCCTTGATGACATTCTCAATTATATTACGCGTTATCGCAATTGCATTCTCATCATTTAAAGCATAGTGATCCGCGACACCGGAAATCCTGCAATGGACATCAGCTCCGCCAAGCTCCTCCGCAGTTACTTCCTCGCCTGTGGCGGCCTTTACCAATGGAGGACCGCCGATAAATATTGTCCCTTGCTTTCGGACAATAACCGCCTCATCGCTCATAGCAGGGACATAAGCTCCGCCGGCGGTGCAGGAGCCCATTACAACTGCTATCTGAGGGATACCCATTGCGGATAAACGCGCTTGATTGTAAAAAATCCTTCCGAAATGCTCCTTGTCCGGAAATGTTCCGGATTGATATGGTAGGAATATCCCGCCGGAGTCCACCAAATAAACACAAGGGAGACGGTTTTCCATCGCCACCTCTTGGGCGCGGATATGTTTCTTTATTGTCATAGGGAAATATGTCCCCCCTTTGACGGTAGCATCATTCGCCACAATCATCACTTCCCTGCCGTGAACAACGGCAATGCCGGTAACCATTCCCGCCGAGGGGGCTTGGTTATCATACATATCATAAGCGGCCAATGGGGACAATTCCAAAAATGGCGTATTTCTATCGGCAAGTTTCTCTATTCGTTCCCGGGGAAGCATTTTCCCTCTGTCGATATGGCGTTTACGGGCTTTTTCGGTTCCTCCCTTTTTTACTTCGCTCAATCTCTCGCGGAGTAATGCCACACTTGATTTCATAGCTTCTTTGTTGGCTTTGAACTGGGATGATGAGGTATCTATTTTACTTTCGATGCGGTACATATCAACCTCTTATAAACTTAGAGAATTTATTAAACAAATCATTTTATGTTTCATATTAACAAATCCCGAACCAATTGTCAAATTATGATTTACAGGTGATAAAGCGGAAAATAGCGTTTTAATTAGGGCTGTTCGTCGAAGGCTAATCTACCCTCTCTAATTAAATTTAAATAACCCCTTATCTCCAATTCGAGGTCATCACTGATGCCGATTACCTCCCCTTCCGCAATGATAGGGGAATCTTCGACAGAACTCTCATCAGCATAGATTTTTACCTTCCTCCCGATTACCGCCGAGCGGTTTTTGTATTGTTCCAACAGCCTGAGATAACCGCTATCCATTAAAATATCATAATTGATTTCGAGAAAGTGCATTAGTCTATCGAAGACAAAAGCCCGGTTTACTTTGTCCTGCCGTCGAGATTCATTTAGGATTGAAGTTGCGCAAGGTGCGAAGGGTGTCGGTTCAACAAAGGGTATGCTCTCCACATTCAGCCCGATCCCCAAGATTACTCCGGTGATTTTATCCCCCTGGCTCTGGGTCTGCGCAATCACTCCGGAGATTTTACAACCGCTTACAATTACATCGTTAACCCACTTTATCATCGCCTTGTTCCGCAGCCCATCTATCGAATCGAGGGTATTAATAACGGAGACCGCCGACATAATCGTAAACCCGATATTGAACCTCTCAACCTCTTTTTGTGGAGAGAGAAAGGCGCTAAGATGGATATTACCGGGCAGGCTTTTCCATCGGCGGTTTTTCTGTCCGTGAAACTTATCGCCCGAATCCGCAAGGCATAATATTCCATTCGGTAGATCTATCTTCTCCCGAATCATCTCCAAAAATTTATCATATTGGGAAAAGGGGGAGTATTCGGTAATAAGTAAATATTTCCAGATCGATTCTTGGGCGATTTTGCCTTTGTAGGCAGTTCTATTTAAGAAAATTTTTTCAATTAGTATTCCTTCGCTTCCCCTCTTATCTTCGGGAGAAATTCCCCCCCAAGTCGGTTTCTCGAGCAGATAACTTTCCGCTAATTCCGTATTGTCGGTATAAACAATCAAAACAAGTAAAAATCCTTTCAAAAGGAAAGACTCTTATCGAAGTCGCTATGATTATCCTTTGTCGTTGAATATATGGAAAATCCCCCTTAAAGCCAAACAGAACGAAGTAAATAAATTCTCGAAACCCATCGGTAGCGCATACCAAAATTAGAAAGGCTTCCCGAAAGGGAAGCCTTTTGTTGTCTGTCGTCGGAGGTATCGTCAATTTCATTCGGATACGGTATTTCCGAAACTTTTTACTCCAATGGGTTTTCGGTTAAGCTGGCGATATCATCATCCGAATAACCTAACGCTTTCCAATCCAAAACCCCATTTGGATTATGGCAGTTATTACAGGTCAGTGCGCCTTTTCTCCTAATGGAATGACTTATCTCCAGCAGGGCATCATTCGGTATCCAGCGGGCTTCGACCTTTTTAAGATCTTTGGCATCTTTGTAAGCCGCCGTATTCCATCCGTCCACATCCATAAAATCCATAAACTTATCCATCAAATAATATTTGAACATCCATCCGTAAAGCATTTTTGACATACTCTTTCGCATCTCTTTTTTGGCAGCTAAATCCGGTTTTCCAGTTTCGTAATAAGTCGGCAGATTGTACGGAATAAACATTGCACCAAAAGGACCCATATTTTGCAAATCGACAGCCTGACGGCCATTAAACAGTTTCATCGCATATAACTTGGATGGTTTTCCTTTATGAGCTAAAGGACGCAATACTTTTTCATAATAGGAATCGTAATCGAAATCCTTGTATTCCGGCCAAATATGGGTGGGGTTGTAAAATTTATAAAGGTTCTCCCCATTAGGATTATCACCGATTGGATTCCCTAAAAATGTGCAGTCGCCATCCCACCAGGCATATTTAATCCCCTTCCCGGGGGCGGATTCCTTCACGATATCATTATAAATGTAGATTCCGGTTTCCTCTTCAAAGACCGGATGATCAAAATCGCGCATAGTAGCATTGTCGGGATCAAGTGATGGGATATGGCAGGTTACGCAAGCTATCTTTTCGGTATGCATATTCAGATAATCGTCCAGTTCCTCATTTTCATTATGAGGTGTGGATGAATGGCATTTCTCACAGGTGATTTCCACATCAGGCAAATCATTACACATCATAGTTGTCGTATGAGTCCCTTTGGCGATTTGATGCCCTTCGGTTGTATGGCAATCGATACACTCGACACCGGCTTCGGCGTGGACATCCCAAGTCGGCGAAAACGGAGTCCCTCTCTTCGATCCGGGATGAGCAACCCTTGGGTAATGATACCCTTTGTTAAGTTGGCTTTGCATAAAAGAAGAATCCGCCTCATCGATATATATATCCCCGCCAAAATTATGCTGATGACACCGTAAACAATCCTGAGATGTCGGTCGGGTGACCGACATCGCTGCTTTCATCGAACGATCCTCCTGCCATCTTCCTCTGCCGTTAGCGTCGATTACCACTTCTTTTTTATTCATATCATAAGCGGCCGAATGGCAGATGAGACAATCGATAGCATCTTTTTCCTCATCGAGGGTGCGATAGCCGGGCATTATTTCCCCCAGAGGAACCTGATATTGACCACCTATATGACACTGCCCACAACCTGTAGAAAGTGTATCGCCATTTGCGGATACCGCTAACTCCGCCCAAGCAGTCATTGCATACGAACCGGGTTTTGGACAGGCACGATCTACCTTCCCCATCGGAAAATTATCCGCCAATTTGCCGTTGAATCCCCAAACATTGGGGTGCCTCGAGGTGAAAAAACGATAATGCGATGAATGAGTTAAATCATCCATCAAGTTAATCATCTTTTCTTTACCGGTAATATGATCCTTGACCTTGATCTCTTTATGACATTGAAGACAGGTCTTTGGACCTTTATAAGCCAAAATCCCCTTTTTACGAAATCTGTCGATATGATCGAATTTGCCTGAATAGTTTTTTTTCAACTCGGAGGCTATTTGTTCGAACTGCTGGGGAGTAACTTTCTCGACTGCAAAAGTTATTTTTGCGGGACGGTTATCGGCAGGCAACATCCAATTGATAATGTTGGGCCAAGCGATATAACCCAAACCAATTATGATCAGAATTACAACCACTATACTTATGAATAGCTTTGATGACATTAATCAACTCCTATGGTTAAATTGGAAATTAAAATTAAAAATCCGAAATTCGGATTAGTTATTATTATCGTAAATAATAAGAATAAGGCAAGTTTTTTATCACTGAAATTAACAAATAATGAAATTTATTTCTTAAGATGTTGAATTACCAAAATATACCATTATATAGATATCCGAATAATGGGCGGTATTACAATATATTTATATGTAACAACAGCACTTTCTTAAAGCCGACAATATAACAACCGATAATCCCAATAGATCTTTTGAGGATAGTTTTAAAAACCGATCCTGACTAAAAAATCTATTTGCGGAATAATAACTATGGATAAAAAACAGATACTTCTCAAGCTGGAAAAGACGAGGCAGTTGTTTACACTTCCCGAAGTATTCGGTGAAGCGTTAGAGTTAGTTGAGTCGGATGATGCGTCAATCAAAGATATCGCCGATGTGGTTGTGAAGGATCCCACTCTAACAACAAAAGTGTTGAACATAGCGAACTCCTCCTTTTACAAACGCGAAGGCGAAATATCCACCGTAAAAAAAGCGGTTTTAGTCTTAGGAGCTAATGCCTTGAAGAGCCTTGTCCTTTCGGCATCATTATTGACCTTATACAGCTTGAATAAGAATTCTGATGACAAAGATGATGATCCTAAATTGTTCTGGAAGCATTCCTTGGAAACCGGGATAGGAGCACAATTACTTGCCCGCGAGATAAACTATCCCGACCCAGAAGAAGGATTGGTTTCCGGACTTCTACACGATATCGGGATTATGTTC
>Ga0256841_1001541_pt1 | contig 19647 bp, 16 predicted proteins | sample 356308metaG_FD_185971 | JGI IMG/M metagenome (GOLD analysis project Ga0256841, IMG submission 185971) | Hydrothermal vent microbial communities from Mid Atlantic Ridge, Atlantic Ocean - 356-308 | ecosystem: Environmental > Aquatic > Marine > Hydrothermal vents | place: Atlantic Ocean: Mid... | reverse complement strand
CGGTGCCGGAGGGGCGCCTCTCGGTCGCCGAGGACGGCGCCCGGGTCAGCGTGGGGGGGCTCACCCTGGTCGCCCACGAGACCCTGGGCCACGCCGTCCACCACCACGCCTGGCAGCTCGGCGACGCCCTCTTCACCGGCGACGTCGCCGGGGTGCGGCTGGCCGGCGGCCCGGTGCTGCCCCCCTGCCCGCCGCCCGACATCCAGGTCGAGGACTGGCTGGCCTCGATCGAGCGGGTGCGGGCCCTCGCCCCGGAGACCCTCTACCTCACCCACTTCGGGGCCTACGTGGACGTCGAGCGGCACCTCGACGAGCTCGCCGAACGCCTCAAGGACTGGGCCGACTGGATCCGGAAGGGGCTGCGCGCCGGCCGGGACCCCGAGGCCCTGGTCCCCGCCTTCGAGGCCAAGGTGCACGCCGAGCTCGCCTCCGCCGGGCTCGACGAGGCCGGGATCGCCCGCTACGAGCTCGCGAACCCCTCGGCCTACTCGGTGCATGGCCTGGTGCGGTACTGGCAAAAGCACCGGCCGGAGGCGCTGGCGGGATGAACCCGCCGGCGGCGGTCTTCGACCTCGAGGGCACCCTCACCGCCGGCGAAACCTGGAAGGGCGTCGCCCGCTACCTCCGCACCCACGGCAAAAAGGCCGCCTACGACCGCTTCTTCGCCCTCCACCTGCCGGGGGCGCTCTTGACCAAGGCGGGCCTCCTCCCCCGGCGCTGGTACCAAAGCCGCTGGATGCGGCACCTCGCCGGGCTGCTCGCCGGCATGGACGCCGGATCGGTGGCGGCGATGGCCGAGTGGGTGGTGGCCGAGGAGCTCTGGCCGGGGCGGAAGGAAAAGACCCTCCGCCGGCTCCTCGCCTATCGGGATGCGGGCTACCGGATCGTCCTGGCCTCGGGGACCTACCAACCGGTGCTCGCGGCCTTCGCCCGGCGGCTCGGGGAAGGGGTCGAGGCGCTGGGCACCCCGCTCCGGTTTCGGAACGGGGTCGCCACCGGCCGGCTGGCCGGTCCGATCAACGTGGGCCGGGCCAAGGCCGAGGCGGTGCGCCGTCTCCTCGGCGGACCGCCGGCGGTCGCGGCCGGCGACACCGCCGCCGACCTCCCGCTCCTTGGGATGGCCGGGCAGGCCCTGGCCGTCGACCCCGACCCCCGCCTGGCCCGGGAGGCCCGGCGGCGGGGCTGGACCGTGCTCTAGGGGACGGTCTCCTCGCGGGTAAGCCGGGCCAGATCGTCCGGCTTGTGGGCCTTGTCGCGGTAAAGCGCCCGGTCGGCCCGCCGGTAGGCCTCCTCAAAGGAGAGCCCGCCGGCGTCGATCCACCCCGCGGAGGCCCAGGGGAACCGGCGCCGCACCCGTTCCAGCAGCTGCTCGGGGGCCGCCAGTCCGATGTGGAGGCCGGCGAACTCGTCGCCCCCCAGCCGGTAGAGGCTGTCGCTTTGGCGCACCGTGTCCTTGAGGACGCGGGCGAACTTCTTGAGCACCCGGTCGCCGGCCTGGTGGCCGTAGGTGTCGTTGATCGCCTTGAGGTTGTTGACGTCCCAGAGGGTGAGGACGAGCGGCTTGCCTTCCCGGCGGGCGAGCGCTTGCAGGTGCGCGAAGTCCTCCTCGAGGGCGCGCCGGTTTCGGAGGCCGGTCAGGGGGTCGGCCAGAACCAGGGCCTCGAGGCCGCGCTGATGGACCCGAATCTGCTCCGCCAGCCGGTAGTAGCCGAGCGCCACCAAGCCCGTGAGGCTCCAGGAGAAAAAGGCGAGGGCCACCCAGCCGGCCCGGTCGAGAAACGGCGCACCGAGGGCCCAGGCCAGCAGGGCGGCGGCCGCGAACCCCCGCCCCCCCGCCATGGCGGTGGCGGTGTAGATGGGGAAGAAGGCGAGCAGCAGGTAGGCGAAGGGGTGGAGCTCGGGGGGGAACGCGGTGTCGGGGCGGCGGGCGTAGAAGGCGAGGATGGGGAGCACCCCGAGCGCGTGGACCAGGCGGGCGGCGAAGGGGTACCGGCGCGCGGCCAGGTATCCGGCCAGGGTCCAGAGAAGGAAGAGCCCGTCGGTCGCCAGGTCCCCAGGCGGCCAGGGGTACTGGGTGGCCAGGGCGAGCAGGAGCACCGCCGTCTGGGCGTACCAGTAGTAGCGGTCCCAAAACGCCTTCGCCGGAACGCCGACGGAAGGTAGGGAAAAGCGCCCCGCCATCTTCCTTAGATATACACCGAGTTTTGACCCCGCGGCCCCTCCCACGACCCCAGGGTGCCCCGCCGACTCCCCCCGCGGCCACCCCAAAAGGGGGCTACCGGGCGGCCTCCGCCCCCTCCAGCCAAAGCGCCACCGCCTCGCCGAGGAGAACGAACCCCCCGCCGGAGGCATAGGCCCGGAGGGCCCCGGTGTCGCTGCCGCGCCAGAACCCCGGGATCGCGCGGTAACCCAGGGCGAACGGCCCCACGGGGGCGAGGGCCACCCGCGGCGGAGGGTCGAGGCAGCGGCCGGGGGGAAGGTCGTCGGGCAGGCGAAACAACCCGACGTAGCCCCGGCCGGGCGGGCGGTAGCCGAGCAGGAGCCCCGGCCGCCCCCAGAGGACCCAGAGCCCGAGCCCCGGCCCGGGGAGGAAGCGTCCGCTCGCGAGCGGACCGCCCAGCCCCCGCCCGCAAACCGACCGGGGCCACCCCTCGCCGGGCCCCTCGGGGCGGGTGGCGAGGAAAAGGACCACCGAACCGGCTAACCCCCGGCGGGGGCGGGGAGCCGCTCGATCCGGAGGTCGTCGAGGAAGAAGGTGGTGGCCATGGGGCCCACCCCGAAGCCTCCGGCCCGGTAGTCGGGGTCGGTCCACTCGAGGAGCAGGGTGCCGTCGAGCCAGAAGCGGACCCGGCCGCTTTCCTCGAGGGCGAAGCGCAGGTCGTGCCAGTTCTGATCGCGCAGGAAGCTGCTCCCGGTATCGGCCAGCTCGCGCCGGTCGATCAGGGTGAAGCGCTGCTCGCCCGCGAGCTTGTCGAGGCGCAGGCCCTCGTAGCCGAGCCTGAGCTCGAGGGCGCGGTCCCCTGCGCCGCTAAGGAAGAGCCGGAACCGCACCGCGCTCTCGGTCGACGGGGCCTTTTCCACCTTGAGCCGGAGGCGAACCTCGTAGTTGCGCCAGTCCACCGCCCCGGTGGTGAGGAAGCCCTCGCCGATGCCCCCTTCGAGCCGCACCGCCTTGTCCAGCCGGCCGCTCGGGTCAAAGGCCTCCACGACGGCGATCTTCTGCCACTCGGCGCCGCGCAGCAGGCCGTAGCGCTCGGGGGCCACCACCGGCAGCACTGCGCCGGTAGGGTACTTGGAAAAGTCGTCTTTGAAGGCGGTGCCGGGCTCGGGAAGGGGGTTCCCCGGGAGCACCTTGATCACCGGGGCGCGCGCCGCGCCCTTCTTGCCGCTCTCCACCGCGGTCGCCCCGGTGGGGGCCGGGGCGGGGGCCTCGACCGGCACCGCGACTTTGACCCCGGGCGCCGGCCGGAGCTCGACTGAGGGCCTCGGGGCGCAGGCTGCGAGCAAAAGTAGGAGACCCATAAGTCCGATCGCTCTTGGCCATCGCACTTGCATCACCTCCTGGCGGGAATACCCCTAGCACAGTTGAAGTTAAGACGAAGTTAAACGGCCCCGCGCACAGGCGCGGGGCCACGTCCGCATTCAACTTTGCTTAGTTGTCCTTGCAAATAGGCTCCTGCAGTTCGGGGATCTTAATGCAAACCTGGCTAGACGACCACTCAATGGTAAGGCTGCCGCTATTTCCATTACAGTCGGTGCCGGAGAAGGTGGCGGTGCCGCCATCGATCTTGGTGCCGTTGTAGTGGACGTTTTTGAGGGTTACATTCGCACGCCAACCGTTAGTGCAGTTGGGCCCGGTGCCGCTAAACGAGCCGGTGGCGTTCATGGTCCCCGCGTACCAGGGGCGCTCGCGATCGTCGGGGGCCCAGGTTCCTTTGAGGTTGTAGTCGGTTGTGTAGGTTCCGACGTTCTCAATCGTAACCGTCCATAGGCCCTGGTAGGTAAAGCTGTAGCTCTCCCCCGACCGCACCAGGTCGTGCCGGTCGATCCGCCAGGTCGAGGTGTAATGGCCGGTGTCGCTGGTCACGCCCCAATCGATCTCCCCCTTCACCTTGACCCCGGCCTTGGGGTCGGCGTTGTTCGGGTCCTGCACGTTGACGTTTCGGTACTCCCAGTAACCCGAAGCGCTGCCGCCGCTTCCGCTATAGCTCCAGGTGCACTTGCCGTTGTAGGTGGCGTTGGCCGGAATGCCGTCGCCGTCGGGGTCGCGGGCGTCGCCGGTAACGGTGACGTCGGTGCAGCTCCAGCTGGCCGTGTCCTGGGGAATAAGGCCTACGCTAAAGGGGGTGAGGCCAAGGACGGGGACCGGGAGTCCCGCCAAGGAGAGCGGGCTTTCCACCCGGTAGAGCTGCTCGTTGGCGGCGGTGAGGACCTTGCCGACGTCTTGGGCGGTGGCGTTCCCGCCCCCACCGCCGCCTCCGCCTCCGCCCGGGGACGGGGCCCCCTGGTTGCACCCCGCAAAGAGCAGGACCCAAAGGCCCAGCAACGCGATGACCACGAGCTTCATCCTTGGCTTCATCGGTTCCACCTCCTTACCGGCCGTCCATCCACCCGACGCGAGCGGCCGTGATCCGTCGCCCTTCCGGGCCGCGGCCTCAGGGTAGAGTCTCCCCGGTTAAACTCAAGTTAAGGCTATGGCGTCGGGATATTTGTACCGGTCGGGGCTGGTCGAGCGGGTGCGGCAAGGGCTCGAGGAGGCGCCGGTGGTGGTCTGGGGACCGCCGGGGTTTGGCAAGACCCTCCTTCTAAAGGAGGTGGCCCGGGCGGAGGGGCTCCCCTACCGCACCGAGCCGGGCGAGGGCCCCGGGGCCTACGACCTCGCCGCCCCCCCGCCTGGGCTCGCCCCCGGGCAGCTGGTGGCCCTCCCCGCCCGGCCGGCCGAGCCCGACGGGGCGGTGCTGGTGGGGCCCGAGGCCCTCGCCTTCGGCGAGGCCGAGGTCGCCGAGCTGGCCCGCCGGGTGGGGGCGCACCGGCTCGCCAGGGAGGCCGTTCGCTCGCTGGGCGGCTGGCCGCTCTTGGTGCGGCGGGGGCTCGAGTCCGGCCGGGTCAACCCCGCCGCCGAGCCCCTCCGGGGCTACCTCGAGGCCTGGCTGGCCCGCCTCGATGCGCTCGCCGAGGCGCTCTGGGCCCTCACCCTCCCCCTCCCCGAGGCCGCCTGGCGGCGGGCCGGGGCGGGGGCGGCGATCGACGCCCTCCTGGCCGGCGGCTGGCTGGTCCCGGGGGAAAGGCTCGGGGTGCGGACGGCGGCGGCCCGTTACCTCGCCGCCACCCGGGGCCGGCCGCCCTGGGGGGCGGTGGCCGGGGCGGTGGCGGCGGCGGTGGAGCTCGACCCCGAGGCGGCCCTCGAGGCCTACCTCGCCTACCGCCGGGAGGAGGCCGGGCCGGCCTTCGAGCGGGTCGCCGAGGCGCTGCTGGCCTCGGCCGCCTACGAGAAGGCGGTCCGGCTCTGGCGGCGCCTCCCAAAGGAGGCCCGCACCCCCCGCGGGGCCCTCCTGGTGGCCCGGGCCGAGCGCAGCCTGGGGCGGCTGGAGGCGGCCCTGGCCCTGGCCCGGCGGGCGACCTCCGACCCCGGGGTCTTCGTCGAGGCCCGCGACGTCGAGGGCAGCGTGCTGATCCTCCTGGGCCGCTACCGGGAGGCCGCCCGGGCCTTCTCCCTGGCGCTCGAGCGCGCCCCCGAGGACCGCCGTCACCGGCTGCTCGCCGGACTGGGGGCGGCGCTGATCCGCGACGGGCGCTACCGCCAGGCCGCCGGGGTGCTGGAGCGGGCGGTGGCCGCCGCCAAGAGCGGCGAGGACCCCCTGGTCCTGGCCCGGGCCCAGCACAACCTCGGCATCGCCCGCCACCACGCCGGCTACCTCGAGGAGGCGGTGGCCGCCTACCGCGAGGCCCTGGCCCTGAAGGGGGCGATGGGGCCGCTGACCCAGGCCAACACCCTGCTCTCGATGGGCGAGGCCCTCCGGCTCCTGGGCCGGTTCGAGGAGGCCCACCGGGTGCTCAAGGAGGCCCTGGAGAAGGCCGAGGCCAGCCGGGAGTACCGGGCGGTGGGCTACAGCGCCCTCAACCTCGGCGACCTCTACGCCGACGCCGGCTGGTGGGAGCGGGCCGAGGCCGCCTACCGGCGGGCCGAGGCCGCCCTCCACCCCACCGGCGACCGCTACGGCGAGGGGCTCCTAGCCCTGGGCCGGGCCCGGGTGCGCCGGGGCCAGGGGGCGCCGGCCAGCGCCCTCCGGCTCCTCGAGGCCGCCGAGGCCGCCCTCAAGGAGGGGGGGAGCCCGGCCGAGCTCGCCGAGGTGTACCTGGAGCGGGCCCGCCTCTGCCCCGATCGGGCGCCCGCCCTTCTAGCCGAGGCCGAGGCGATGGCCGCCGAGGCCGGGAGCCGGCGGCTGCTGGCCCGCATCCGGGCCGAGCGGGTCCTCCTGGGGACGGCCGGCGACGAGGCCGCTCTCTACGCCGCCGGGTACGCCCTGGAGGAGGACCTTCCCCTCCTCCTCGACCTCCGCTACCTGCCGGTGTGGGCCCGGGCGGCCGAGGCCGGCCCGGCGGGGCGGGCGCTGCTTGAGGAGCTCGCCCTCGGCCGGGGCACCACCCGGGTGAGGAGCCTCGGGGGGGTGCGGATCGAGCGGGAGGGGCCGCTCGGCTTCCCCACCAGCAAGGAGCCCTGGGTGCTGCTCTTTCTCTGGCTCCGGCCCGGCGACGACCCCCGGAGCCTCTTCGCCGCCGCCAAGAACCCCGACAAACGGCTCCAGATCGCGGTCCACCACCTCCGCCGGGTCCTCGGCGAGGACTGGGTCGAGCGAACCGCCGGGGGCTACCGGGCCCGGCCGCTGCCGGGGGTGTGGTGGGACGCGGCGGTCTTCCGGGCCGCCGCCCGCGCCCGCCAGCCCCGGCTGGTCGAGCTGGCCCGAAGGGTCTACCAAGGGCCGCTGGCCCCGGGGGCCCCCTTCGAAAAAGAGCGGAACGAGTACGAAAAACTATACCGCGAACTCGCCGGCTGAGCGATGGAAATCGCAAAAAGCGCGGGGCCGGTTGTGCTATAATGGGCTTGCGGGGTGGCCCAGCCCGGGCCGCCCTCTTCTGGGGAGAAGATGGCCAAAAGCTACGACGCGTCCAGCATCAAGGTACTCAAGGGGCTCGAGGGCGTCCGCAAGCGCCCGGCGATGTACATCGCCGGCCTGGGCCCCGACGGCTACCACCAGCTGCTCTTCGAGATCCTCGACAACGCGGTCGACGAGGCCCTGGCCGGCTACGCCGGCGCGATCGAGGTCACCCTCCACCAAGACGGCTCGGCCAGCGTGGCCGACGACGGCCGGGGCATCCCGGTCGACGTGATGCCGGGCGAGGGCCGGCCGGCGGTCGAGGTGATCTACACCGAGCTCCACGCCGGCGGCAAGTTCGACGCCGGGGCCTACAAGGTCTCGGGCGGGCTGCACGGGGTGGGGGCCAGCGTGGTCAACGCCCTCTCCGAGTGGACCGAGGTCGAGGTCCTGCGCGACGGCAAGCGCTACCGCGTGCGGTTCGCCCGGGGCGAGGTCGCCGAGCCCCTCCGCGAGGTCGGGCGGGTCCGGGGCAAGCGGACCGGCACCCGGGTGCGGTTCAAGCCCGACCCCGAGATCTTCGGGGAGCAGAGCTTCGACTACCGCCGGGTGCGGCGCCGGCTCCGGGAGGTCAGCTTCCTCGCCGGCGGGCTCAAGATTCGCCTGGTCGACGAGCGGACCGGCAAGGAGGAGACCTTCTTCGACAAGGGCGGGGTGGCCTCCTTCGCCCGCGCCCTCGCCGAGGGGGAGAAGCCCCTCTACGAGCGGCCCATCCGGCTGGCCGGCAGGGCCGGCGAGATCGAGGTCGAGGTCGGGCTCCTCCACACCGCCGGCTACAACGCCGAGATCCTGGCCTACGCCAACCTGATCCCGACCAGGGACGGCGGCACCCACGTCTCGGGGTTCCGTTCGGCCTACACCCGGGCGCTGAACCAGTACGCGCGCCGGGCCGGGCTGGAGAAGGGCAAGGGCCCGAAGCCCTCGGGCGACGACCTCCTCGAGGGCCTCTTCGCGGTGGTCAGCGTCAAACTGCCCCAGCCCCAGTTCGAGGGCCAGACCAAGGGGAAGCTTTTGAACCCCGAGGCCCAGACCGCGGTGGGCGGGGTGGTCTACGAGAAGCTCCTTGAGTACCTGGAGCAAAACCCCAAGGTCGGCCGGCTGATCTACGAGAAGGCCCGCCGGGCCGCCCAGGCCCGCGAGGCCGCCCGCAAGGCCCGGGAGCTGGTGCGGCGGCAAAACCCCCTGGAGTCCGACGACCTCCCCGGCAAGCTGGCCGACTGCCAGACCGAGGACCCCGACGAGGCCGAGCTCTTCATCGTCGAGGGCGACAGCGCCGGGGGCTCGGCCAAGCAGGGCCGCGACCGCCGCTTCCAGGCGATCCTGCCCCTGCGCGGCAAGATCCTGAACGTCGAGAAGGCCAACCTGGAGAAGGCCCTCAAGAACAACGAGATCCGGGCCATGGTGGCGGCGATCGGGGCCGGCATCCAGGGCACCGGGAACGACGCCCACTTCGACCTCGAGGCGGTCCGCTACAAGAAGATCATCCTGATGACCGACGCCGACGTCGACGGCTCCCACATCCGCACCCTCTTGCTCACCTTCTTCTACCGCTACATGCGGCCGCTGGTCGAGGCCGGCTACCTCTACATCGCCCAGCCGCCGCTCTACCGCCTGCGCAGCGGCAAGAAGGTCGAGTACGTCTACGACGACCAGGCGCTGGAGCGAAGGCTCGCCGAGCTCAAGGGGAAGAACGTCGAGATTCAGCGGTTCAAGGGCCTCGGCGAGATGAACCCCGAGCAGCTCTGGGAGACCACCATGAACCCCGAGACCCGCATCCTGAAGCGGGTGACGATCGAGGACGCTCTCGAGGCCAGCGAGACCTTCGAGGAGCTGATGGGCGCCGAGGTCGCCCCCCGGCGCCGCTTCATCGAGGAGAACGCCCGCTTCGCCGAGCTCGACGTCTAGCGGCCGGGGACCGGCCGGTCCCCGGCCGCCGGTCCCCGGGCTAGTAGGTCACCCGGGCCAGGTGCACCCGGATCACCTGGGTCTCCCCGGGGTTCAGGGTCACCTTCTCCACGAAGGGCCGGTAGCCGGGGGCCATCACCACCAGCCAGCGGGTGCCCGAGCGCACCCGGGTGGAGAAGCGGCCGACCTCGGTCCAGCCCAGCTCGTAGCCGTCGAGGAAGACCCGGGCCCGCACGTCGGTCTCCACCACCAGGGTGGCCCGGTCGGCGACCATCCGGGCGTAGACGTAGGCGGTGGTGCCGGGGCGCACCTCGACCCGGGTGCGGTAGTCGCGGTAGCCGGGCAGGGCCAGGCGGAGGTCGTACCGCCCGGGGGCGACCTCGAGGGTGATCGGGGTGCGGCCGCGGTAGGCGCCGTCGAGGTAGACCGACGCCCCCTGGGGTTCCGAGCGCACCGAGATCCGGCCGTTTTGCACCTCGGGCACCAGCCGGGCGAAGACCCGCACCCGCTCGCCCGCGCCCAGCCGGACGCTGGCCCGGTAGGGGCGGTAGCCGGCCTTCTTGACCTCCAGCCGGTGGCGGCCCGGCTGGGTCCCGGCGACCAGCGGGGTGAGCCCGAGATAGGCGCCGTCGAGGTAGACCTGGGCCCCGCTGGGGTCGGAGCGCACGTCGAGGGTGGCGGCGGCCGGCGGCGGGGGCGGCGGGGGCGCCCCGGTCCCGACCACGGTGAAGCGGGCCCAGTCGCTGGCCCACTCGCCCCCGGGCAGGGGCTCGACCACGATCGAGAGGGCCTTGGCCAGGGTGCGAAGCCCGCGGACGCGCACCTCGCCCCGCTTCAGGTCGCCGATCTCCCGGGAGGAGAGCGGCCGGCGGCTGGCCACCGCCAGCACCAGCTCCTCGCCGGGCGGGCCGTCGATGGTGAAGGCGTAGCGGGCCCCGGGCGGAGGGAAGCGGCGGACCTCGCCGGCCCGGAGCCGGTTGTTGGGGTCGTAGGGGTTGGGCAGGAACAGGTCGATGCTGCCGTCGGGCTTGACGTCGAAGAGGTAGACGTAGGCGTCCTCGGTGACGCTGGCAAAGACGTAGATCCGCTCGCCGATCCGGTAGCGGGCGGCGCCGGTCTTGCCGGGGTCGCGGTCGACCCAGACCTTGACCCGAAGCTTGCCGGGCACGGGGTTGACGATGATCCCCTGGGGGGTGATCTTGGCCCCGGCCAGGGCCAGGAAGGCAACGAGCGGCAGGAGTACCGCCAGGAATCGCTTCATCTTCCCACCTCCTTACCCCTCCATCCTAAAGCAATTCCCGGTAAAACCCCGGTGATGCCGGCTTAAGGAAGCTTCAGCTTTCCTGGTAGGCGCCGAGGCCGCGGAAGCGGCGGTAGCGGTCCTGCCAGAGGGCGTCGGGGTCGAGGCCGGCGAGCTCCTCGAGGCTCTCCAGCAGCGCCCGCTTGAGCTCGGCCAGGGCCGCCTCGGGGTTCCGGTGGGCGCCGCCGCCGGGCTCGGGGACGACGCGGTCCACCACCCCCAGGGCCAGGAGGTCCCGGGCGGTGAGCTTGAGCGCGGCCGCCGCCCGCTCGGCCTCCTTGGCGTCGTGCCAGAGGATGGCGGCGCAGGACTCCGGGCTGATCACCGAGTACCAGGCGTTCTCCATGATCAGGACCCGGTTCCCCACCCCGATCGCCAGCGCCCCCCCGGAGCCCCCCTCGCCCAGGATCACCGCCACCGCCGGGACCCGAAGCCGGCTCATCCGCTGGATCGAGCGGGCGATCACCCAGGCCTGGCCCCGCTCCTCGGCGCTGATCCCGGGGTAGGCGCCGGGGGTGTCGATGAAGGCCAGGAAGGGCACCCCCTCCTTGTCGGCCAGGTCCATCAGCCGCATCGCCTTGCGGTAGCCCTCGGGGTGGGGCATCCCGAAGTTGCGGGCGATGTTCTCCTTGGTATTTCGTCCCTTTTGGTGGCCAACGAAGACCACCGGCCGCCCCTCCAGCCGGGCCACCCCCCCGACCACCGCGGGGTCGTCGGCGAAGGCGCGGTCGCCCTTCAGTTCGGCGTACGCCTCGAAGATCCCCTCGGCGACGTCGAGGGTGGTGGGCCGCCCGGGGGCCCGGGCCAGCTGGACCCGCTGCCAGGGGGTAAGCCCCTGGAAGATCTCCCGCTCCAGCCGGGCGAGCTTTTCCTTCAGGAGGCCGATCTCCTCGGAGAGGTCGAGTTGCTGCTCCCGGGCGGTGGCCTCGAGCGCCCGGATCTTCTCCTCCAGCTCGAGGATCGGCCGCTCGAACTCAAGCGCCATCCGCTTCCCCCGGGTAGGTCAGGCGGAGCAGCCGGACCACCGTCTCCTTGAGCTTCCGCCGGTCGACGACCTCGTCCACCAGCCCGTGCTTTTTCAAAAACTCCGCGCGCTGGAAGCCCTCCGGGAGGTCCTGCCGGATCGTCTGCTTGATCACCCGGGGGCCGGCGAAGCCGATCAGCGCCCCGGGTTCGGCCAGGATGACGTCGGCCAGGGTGGCGAAGCTGGCGGTGACCCCGCCGGTGGTGGGGTCGGTGAGGATCGCCAGGTAGGGGAGCCGCTTTTGAAAGACCAGGTCCAGGGCCATGGTGGTCTTGGCCATCTGCATCAGGGAGAGCGCCCCCTCCTGCATCCGGGCGCCGCCGGAGGCGGTGACGATCACCAGCGCCCGGTCCTCCCGGGCGGCGAGCTCGGCGCCGCGGGCGATCTCCTCGCCGACCACCGAGCCCATCGAGCCGCCAGCGAAGGCGTAGTCCATCACCAGGAGCACGCTGGGCACCCCGCCGATCGCCGCCCGACCGCCGTAGATCGCGTCGGGCCGGCCGGTCTTCTTTTGGTAGCGGGCCAGCCGCTCGGGGTAGGGCTCGGTGTCGACGAAGCCCAGCGGGTCGGTGGGGCGGATCGCCCCGGTGGTGGGCTCGAAGCTGCCCTCGTCGGCCAGGATCGCGACGTAGGTCTCCACCGGCACCCGGTGGTGGTAGCCGCACTCGGGGCAGACCCAGAGGCTTTGCTCCAGGTCGCGCTTGTAAACCTGGGCGTCGCAGCCGGGGCAACGGACCCAGAGCTCGGGGACCTCCCGGCCCCCGCCCCGCGTCCGGCGGCGGCGGAAAAGGCGGTCGAGCGCCACTAACCCTCCTCGACCGGCGGGGGCTCGAGCGCCGGCACCTCGCCGGTGACGCTGCGCCCCACGAAGACCGCCCCGGCCTCGATGTCGAGCGCGCGGGCGTGGATGTCCCCCTCCAGCCGCCCGCTCTTGGTCAGCACCAGCTTGCCCTCGGCGTGGACCCGGGCCTTAACCTCGCCGTTGATCACCACGTTCCGGGCCCGCACCTCCTCGCCCTCGACCCGGCCGCCCGGGGCGACCTCGAGGTCGCCCTCGAGAAACAGCGAGCCCAGCACGACGCCGTCGACCCGCACCCCGCCCTCGGCGCGCAGGTCACCCTCGACGGTGGTGCCGGGGCCGATGAAGGTGATGCCTTGGGGACGCTTCCTCCTGGCCAACACGCCCTCCAGTCTACCGGCTCGCGTAGCGAAGCCCCAAGAAGGGGCGGGGGTCCACCGCCCGGCGGTTCACGAAGACCGAGTAGTGGACGTGGGGCCCGGTGGAACGGCCGGTCGAGCCGACGTAGCCCACCACCTGCCCCCGCTTTACGTACTGGCCCCGCCGCACCGCGATCCGGGACATGTGGCCGTAGAGGGTCTGGTAGCCGTAGCCGTGGTCGATCTTCACGTACCGGCCGAAGATCCGCGACCAGCCCACCGCCACCACCCGGCCCGGCGCGGTGGCGTGGATGCGGGTCCCGTACCAGGCCGGCAGGTCGACCCCGTTGTGGAACTCGTAGCCGCGACCGAAGGGGTTTTTGCGCACCCCGAAGCCGCTGGCGATGTAGGTGGGGACCCAAAGGGGGTAGCCCCTCGGGGTGGCGGCCTCCCGCGCCAGGGTGCGGAAGAGGGCCGGCTCCACCCGGCCCGAGAGCTCGCCCTGGAGCGCCTTCAACCGGGCGTCGACGGCGGCGAAGAGCTCCTCGGTGTCGGCCGGGCGCCCGGCCCCCACCGGGGCCCGGCTAGGGGCTTTTTTTTCGCCGGTCTCCTTGAGGCCGGCGCGCTTCTTGAGCGCACCGAGGTCCTTTTCCAGGGCGTCCAGCCGGTCGAGCATCTCGGCCGCCCGGCGGGCCAGCGCTTGGTTCTCGCTCTCCTTATCGGTGAGCTGCTGGGAAAGCGCCCGCACCTGGTCGGAGAGCGCCGCGACCTGGGCCTTGAGGGCCTCCGACCGGCGGGCGGTGTGGGCGAGGTAGAGGGTGGTCCCGCCCCAGAGCAAAAGGAGCAACAGGAGCAGGGCGGGCACCAGGGCGCTCACCTGCCAGGTGAGCGGGGACCGCCCGGGGCGGGCGATCCACACGGTGTACCGGCTCGGCGGCCTAATACGACGCGGCATTCATACGCCCCCATTGCAGCATGACACGCCCCGAAAGCCGGGGTCAAGGATCACCCCGCCCGCACGCGCTCCAGGATAAGGGGCGGGGGCGCGGCCGCCTCCCCGATCCGGTAGGCCTCGGCGATGAGCGCCTCGGCCTCGGCAAGCCCCTTTTCCCGGTGGTAGATGCGGGCGAGCACCTCGCCCTGCTTCACCGGGTCGCCGATCCTCTTCTCCAGGTAAACGCCGACGCCGGGGTCCACCGGCTCGCCCTTCCTCTCCCGGCCCCCGCCGAGCCGGAGCACCGCGAGCCCCACCTTGAGGGCATCGAGCTCGGCGACCAAACCGTCCTCCCCGGCCCGGACCTCGGCCACCCCGGGGGCGAGGGCGAGCCGTTCGGGCGCGTCCACCACCCCGGGATCGCCCCCCTGGGCGGCGACGAAGGCGCGGAACTTCTCGAGGGCGGCGCCGCTTTCGAGCGCTTCCCTGGCTCGAGCCGGGGGAAGGCCCACGAGCTCGAGCCCTTCCTCGGCCAAAGCAAGCGCGAGCTCGCGAAGGTCCTCCGGGCCCGCGCCCTTGAGCGCCGCGATCGCCTCTTGCACCTCGATCGCGTTGCCCACCGCCCGCCCCAGGGGCTGGTCCATCTGGCTGAGCACCGCCGCCACCCTGCGGCCGGCCCGCTCGCCGATCTCGACCATCAACTCCGCAAGGGAACGGGCGTCCTCCACCGTCTTTAAAAACGCGCCCTTCCCCACCTTGACGTCGAGGGCGATCGCCCGGGCCCCGGCGGCGAGCTTTTTGGACATGATCGAGCTGGCGATCAAGGGCTCGCTCTCCACCGTGGCGGTGACGTCGCGGAGGGCGTAGAGCCGGCCGTCGGCGGGGGCCAGGTCGGCTGACTGGGCGGCGATGACGAGCCCCACCTCCCGGGCCTGGCGGAAAAACGCCTCCTTCGAAAGCTCGGCGCGGAACCCGGGGATCGACTCCAGCTTGTCGATCGTTCCACCGGTGTGGGCCAGACCCCGCCCGCTCATCTTGGCCACCACCGCCCCCGCCGCCGCCAGGATCGGAGCCACCACCAGGCTGGTCTTGTCGCCGACCCCCCCCGAGGAGTGCTTGTCGACGGTGGGGCCGAGCGCCGAGAGGTCCAGGACCTCGCCCGAGTGCGCCATCGCGTCGGTGAGGGCGAAGGTCTCCTCCCGGGTCATGCCCCGGAGGTAGACCGCCATCAGCCAGGCGGCCACCTGGTAGTCGGGCACCTGGTCCCGGGCCACCGCCCGGATCCATTCCCGGATCGCCTCCGGGCGGTGGGCGCCGCCGTCGCGTTTCTCGCGGATGAACTCGACCGGGTGCATACCCGAATCTTAGCCCCGGTGACGCTCCGGTGACGCCCCCTTGGAATCCTCGGAAACCGGAGGTGATCGCGATGAGGAAACGAGCGGGACTCTTGGGGGCGGCCCTCTTGCTGGCCCTCCTCGCCGCCTGCGGCGGGCCCAAGGCCGCCGGCCCCTACACCCTGGGCGGCACCGTGAGCGGGCTCCGGGGCACGCTGGTGCTCGAAACCGACGGCCAGACGGTGACGGTCGCCCAAAACGGCCCCTTCGCGTTTCCCCAAAAGCTGCCCGACGGCGGCTACTACCGGGTGCGGGTCAAGACCCCGCCGCTCTTCGAGCGCTGCTCGGTGACGAACGGCGAGGGCGTGGTTAAGGGGGCCGACGTCACCGACGTGGCGGTGACCTGCCAGGACAAGGCCTGGCAGGGGCCGGTGGAGCTCGAGCCCTCCCTCGCCGGCGGCGCCGCCCGAGTGCGGGCCGCTTTCGCCGGCGACGTGCCGATGGTGGCCTGGGAGGAGGGCAGCTCGGTCTACCTGAGCACCCTCAGCTTCGGCGGCTGGAGCCTCCCCGCCCGGGTAAACGTGGGGAACGCGGCCTACCCGGCCCTCGCCGGCAACCCGGAGGGCCGCGCGGTGCTGACCTGGACCGAGGTCGACGGGGGCGTGCGCCGGGTCTTTGCCCTGAGCTCGTACCGCGAAAGCTGGTCGGGCCCGGAAGCGGTGAGCACCGCCGGAAGGGCAGTCCATAGCGAGCCTCGGCTTTCCATGAACGCAAGCGACCGGGCCGCCCTGGCCTGGATCGAGGACGACGGCGCCAACGACCGGGCGGCGGTGGCGCTCTACGACGGCCACCACTGGACCTCCCCCCACTACGTGAGCCAGGCGGGCGCGAACGCCGGCGACCCGGCGGTGGCCGTCAACAACAGCGGCGACGTGCTGGCGGCCTGGAAACAGGGGAGCCGGGTCTACGCCGCCCTGCGAACCGGCGGCGTCTGGGGCGCGCCCAGCGAGCTCTACACCGGCGGCTTGAACACCAGCATGCCCCAGGCCTTCCTCGACGACGCCGGCCGCGCCTACGTGGCCTGGGACATCCAGCCTCCCGGCCCCGGCAACCCCGCGATCGCCCTCGCCAGCTACAACCCACAAAGCGGGATGTGGACGTCTCACCTCAACTTCGAATACGGTTGGCGGCCCGTCCTCGCCGGCGACGCCGCCAGCGGCCGGCTGGCGTTCTTCTGGCTCAAGGACGGGGCGCTCTGGGTGCGCGTCTACGAGGACGGCGACTGGCAGGACGCCGAGGCCCTGAGCCCCGCGGGCAGCAACCCCGGCCCCGCCAGCGCGGCGATGGACGCAGCCGGCAACCTGGTGGTCGCCTGGCAGCAAAAGGACAGCGACGGCGTCCGCCAGGTCTACGCCGCCTTCCGCCAGTACGGGGGCTGGATCAAGCCCGCGGGCCGGGACGACTTCCTGAGCTTTCCCGGCCGCGACGTGCGCCCGCCCGGCTCCTTCGGCAACCCCGCGGCCGCTATTGGCGAGGGCCGAGCACTCGTCGCCTGGAGCCAGGACGACGGCAGCGGCCGCGACCGGTCGAGCGCCAACCTTTACTGGTAGGCACCCGTTTCTATGGCCCATTACAGGGACGGCCTTCCCTTACCGCCGCCGCCGCCCTCGCCTAAGCTGGTCTTGAGGAAGGAGGAAAAAGCATGAAACGCGCCGCGCTCGGGCTCGTGCTGCTCGGTGCCGGGCTCCTTTGGCTTTCCGCCTGCAACCCCGGCGGGGGCGGCACCCAGGTCACGGTGGAGCTGGTAAGCCCCCTGGCCAACGGCGGACCGGCCACCGCCACCGTCGTCTACCAGGTGGGGGACGGGAACTGGCAGCTGGCCACCCAAACGGGCTACGGGAAGTACGCCTTCACCCTGCCCCCCGGGGAAAAGCGCTACGGGGTGGCGGTGAACTGCCTGCCCTCGATCCCCTTGCTCACCACCGTCGGCTGGGCCTTCGTCTACCAGCTCACCACCGACGACACCACCGCGCTCAAGGTCGCCTGCCTGAACTTGAGCGACCTCCCGCTCACCCCCATCACCCTAAAGGCGAAGAAGGACACAGGCGATACCGGCAGCTACGACCGCGCTTGGATCTTCACCGACATCGGGAACGACTACGATTGGCTAAACAGCAACATACGCCTCGGGATTACCGCCGGAAGCGGTAAAGATGTTTTGGTCGTCGCCTACGACGGAGGCTACCAGCCGGACAAGATCCGCCGCATCCGCTTCCTGCGCGACTTCGACGCGAGCCCCGGCAACTGCCCCAGCGCAAGCCCTTGCCAGGTGGTGCTAAAGGCGAGCGACGCACCGAGCCCGCTGAGCGTCGACTCCTTCGACACCCCAGCGGACGCCACCGATTCCTTCTTCGGGGTCGGCTTCGTCTCGAAAAAGGGCCTGGTGGTGCCCCACGGCAGCGACGATCCCCTCGAGAACCCCGCCCTGGGCACCGGCGACGCTAGTGGCGGCCAGTACTTTGCAATCCCGAACACCCAAGAGGGCGACCTCTACTACGCCGAGGCCTCGGCGGAGAAGGCCGGGTACCGGGTCGGCCAGGTCAAGCTCTTCGCCCCGACCACCGCGAACCTGAGCTTCGAACTGCCCGATGCCTGGTTCGACCCCAGCGTCGAGGAGCAGGCCCTGCCAAAGTTCTCGCGGCTCAACTACCACGACCCCGAGTTGGTCGGCTACGCCTTCCAAATCAAGGTCTCTGACAGCTTCTACGAGCTGGTCACCGTGAGCAAGGGCTGGCTGGGCTCGGCCACCAGCTACACCCTCCCCGACCTCTCGGCCGCCCCCGACTTCCGCGGCACCCGGCCGCTTGAGGGCGACGTCGTCTCCTGGAACGCGATGGCGGTGATGATGAACCAGGACCTCGGGGCGTTCCTCGCCGCCGACCCCCTGCCGCTTCCGAACCCGGTACCCCGCCTCCCCGGGCTCTCGATCCAGCTGGCCTCGAAGCTGGGCAGCTACACGGTTCCCTAAAAACCGGTAACGCCTCGGTGACGCCCCCAACCCCACCCTGGGGTTGGGGGTAAACCATGGCGAGGAGAAGGATCCTCTGGCTCGTGTCAGCCGGGTTCCTGGCGCTCGCCGCCTGCCACCAGGCCCCCGCCGGAATGCGGGTGGCGGTGACCGGCGGAACCCTTGGCACCCTTTACTACCAGATCGGCGACGGCGACTGGCGGCCCATGCCCCAAGCGGCCTATGGCCGCTACGCCTTCGAGCTCCCCGCCGGGGAGAACCGCTATGGAGTCGCGCTCCTATGCAAGAGCGCCTGGTACCTCTCGGCCGAGGGCACCCTCCAGATCTACCAGCTCACCACCGAGGACGCCACCGAGCTAAGGCTCGACTGCGGCCCCGACGCCGAGCGGAGCCTTTCGTCGGTGGCCCTGGTGGTGACCAAGGCCCAGGGCGACCCCGGAAACTACGATCGGGCCACCGCCACCCTGGGCTTGGACGACGGCTTCGCACCCCTGGACCGCCCGATGGGGCTCTACGCCCGTCCCGAGGCGGGGCAGGGGCTGATGGTGTGGGCCAAGGACAAGACCTCCCCCTACCCCCTCTTGCGGCTCCGCTACGACCCCGACTTCGACCCCCGCCCCGGCCGCTGCCCCTACGATCGGCCGTGCACGGTCGAGCTCGGGCCCGGCGACGCGGTGCGGTACCAAAACGTGGCGGCGCTTTCGGCCCCCGCCTGGGCGAGCCGCGGGGGCTTTGAGGTGGGGTTTCTGGCCCACGGCTGGAATTGGGTTCCCTTCGTGAACGACGGCGGCCTGGGCGGGGGTCGGTACGTCGAGGTCCCGGGCGCGGTCCCGGGCGACCTCTACCTGGGCCACGCCTCGGCCGGGGACGCCTGCGGCACCTACTTGGTCGGCCAAAGCAAGACCTTCGGCCCCCAGACGGGGACGCTGCGGTTCACGCTGCCTCAGGATAAGTTCGACCCCACGGTTTCCCAAGGGGCGCTGCCCGCCTTCGCGGGACTGGACTACCCGGAGGCGCCGGTGGCCTACCGTTTTGGCCTCTCCGTCGGCGCACGGGGCACCTTACTGCATCCCCTCCATGAGTACATTCTGGTCAGCCCCCGCTGGCTGGGTACGGCGAGCCGGTACGCGGTGCCCGACGTGAGCGGCGCCCCCGGGCTGGCCGGGACCCGCCCGCTTCCGGGCGACGAAATCAGCTGGAGCGCCGGGGTCCTGCTATCGGAGCACACCCTCTCCGAGCTCCTCACCGCCGAGCGCGTTCCTCCCTACGGCGCGCTCTACGAGCACGCCCGCTTCCGGGTGCCCGGTTTCTCGCTTCGGTCCGCTCTGAAGTACGGCCACTACACGGTGCCCCAATGAGGAGGTGGAACGTGAGTCGAAACCTTGTTTGGGCGTTCCTTTCGCTGGCCTTGCTTACGGGCTGCGCCGGCGGACCCCGCACCGCCGGCGGGACCGAGGTGACGGTGCGGCTGGTCGACCCGGTCGGTGGCTTGCCCTTTAGCGCCCCGGTCGCCTACCGGGTGGGGACGGGGCGCTGGAGCCGGGCGTTCGAAAGCGAGCCCGGGGTCTACCGCCTCGCCCTGCCCGCGGGGGAGGACCGGTTCGGGGTGGCGGTGAACTGCCCCCTGGCCCTGGGCCTGGACATGCAGGTCGCCCGGATCAAGGTGCGCGAGCTCAGCCTGAAGGCCGGCGAGCGCAGCTTCAGCTTCGGCTGCCCCGGGGTGGTGCCGGCGACCCGGGCCCGGGTGCGGGGAAGGGTGGCGGCGGGGGGTGCTGTGTACGATAAGGTGTTCGTTCAGACCGTCCTGGAC
>Ga0256841_1001540_pt1 | contig 19649 bp, 16 predicted proteins | sample 356308metaG_FD_185971 | JGI IMG/M metagenome (GOLD analysis project Ga0256841, IMG submission 185971) | Hydrothermal vent microbial communities from Mid Atlantic Ridge, Atlantic Ocean - 356-308 | ecosystem: Environmental > Aquatic > Marine > Hydrothermal vents | place: Atlantic Ocean: Mid... | reverse complement strand
CAGCCCCGACATATTCGGTGGCTTGCTTTGGTTACTTACAGGTTGCGGGTTTCTTATCGGAAGTTTTTACACTAAGAAGTATTCATACAAGTATTTCCTAGAATTAGGTCAAGACTTCATTCAAGCCCATCCTTCTTTCAACAAAAACATTAAAATTCCTTGGAACGGAATTCATCAAATTCATATAAAACCCATCTCATTAGAATTCATCTTAAAGAACGGATCAACGGAATCTATTTCCCTTGGCAATATTGCATATAAAGATGTAATTGAAACAAAGGAAAAGTTAAAAGAATTTGCTCAACATCATAACATAAATATAAATTAAGGAACAAATATGCAGAAATCTATTTCCAGAACTATTTCCGAATTTGCAGTAAACTTAAAGTTTGAAGATTTACCGGATGAAGTAATTGAAACCGCAAAACATTTTTTATACGACTCAATCGCATGCGCCTTCGGAGGATACAAAACAAAAGACGTTAATATTTTAAGGGATATTTACAGCGGAATGGGCGGAGCAAAAGAATCTACCGTTATTGCTTTCGGCGACCGGATTCCCGCAGTGAACGCTACATTAGTTAATTCGTTGATGATTCGCGCGCTCGATTATAACGATATATATTGGAAAGAAGATCCATCGCATCCATCCGATTTGATTCCCTCCGCATTAAGTACTGCGGAGCTTGAAGGTTCCCCGATGGAAGATGTGATAGTTGCAATTGTTTTGGGATATGAATTCGAACAAAGGTTGTGTGAATTTGCAGTCCCGGGAATACGCGAGCGTAAATGGCATCACGCTACATTAACCCAATTCGTATCTCCTATTGTTGCAGGTAAATTACTCGGTTTAACAGTCGATCAAATGGTAAATGCAATTGGAATAAACGGCTCTCACAATCATACAATCGGTTGCCCTACTGCCGGTAAATTAACAATGATGAAAAATACAGTCGACCCGATGGCTGTGCAGTCCGGCGTTTTTGCAGCTTTGATGGCGCAGAAAGGATACACAGGAACCGAAGAGGTTTTTGAGGGGAAAGAGGGATTTATGGATACATTTTTCGGGTGGAATGTAAAGGAAAAGAAAACCGAACCTGTTAAAATGCAAGGACGTGAATCTCTGGGCGAATGGAGTTGGAATGTTGATAAACTAATTGGCGGTCTGGGAGACAGTTATAAAATTATGGAATGCGGAATGAAAGCTTTCCCCACGGAAGCTTTAACACATACACACATTACCGCAGCTCTAAAAGTCGTAACTAAAAATAATATAAACTACGATGAGATTGAAGAGATTAAAATTACAACCATTGCACGCGCAGTAGATATTTTATTCGATCCGCATAAATACCGACCCGAATCACGCGAAACTGCCGACCACTCACTTCCCTACTGTATAGCTGCCGCTGTTGTAGATAAGAAAATTACTACCGCAACTTTTTCCGATGAGAAATTAAAAGATCCGAGAATTTGGGAAGTGATAGATAAAATAAAAGGTGAGGCGTCTGAAGAATTTGATAAAATGTTTCCCGAAAAGCAGCCGTCAAAAGTTACGATTACAACAAAAGACGGAAAAGTCTATTCCGAATATCTCGAATATCCGAAAGGTGATCCAAGGGAACCAATGACAATTGAAGATCTGGATATTAAATTCAGCGGTTTGGCTGAAGGAATTTTAAGTCCCGAACGTCAAAAACAAATTAAGGAAATGATACTTAATTGTGAAGATATGTGCACACGCGATTTTATGAATAAATTGATTTTGTAACCGTGTAATTATAATTATTTATTTAACTATTTTTGAATGGCAAATAATTTTTAACGAATAAAAAATGTTATGGTTAAAACGATAAAAGCAAATGCAGGTAAACAAGGTAAATCAAACCGGTCGGATTGTTATATTGAACTGACAATTCATAAGTCCGGCGGATTGAAAATAGACCTAAAGAGCAAAGTTGAATCTATGTACGGCGGTTCAATTCGTAAATTACTAAAGGATATGTGCCGGTTTTATAAAATCAAAAATGCGGAAATCTATGTTGAAGATTACGGAGCTTTACCAGGCACTTTAATGGCGCGCTTTGAACTTGCTATTGAAAGGACAAAGCCTGAATTGCAAAAAGAATATTTGCCTGAATTTAATAAGAATAATCTTTATAAAACAAAGAAAAACAGATTTAGAAGAAGCAGACTCTATCTGCCTGGCAATACTCCCAAGTTATTTCCGAATGCAGGACTTCACAAACCGGACGGAATTATTCTTGATTTGGAAGACAGCGTTTCCCCTTCGGAAAAAGATGCTGCACAATTATTGGTTAGAAACACTTTGCGAACTATTGATTTTTACGGCGCAGAAAGAATGGTGCGAATTAATCAACTCCCTAAAGGATTGGATGATCTGAAATTTATAGTTCCTCATAATGTTCATGTAATCCTAATTCCAAAGTGTGAATCGGCGGATGATGTTCTGAAAGTTGAAGAAAAAGTACGGGTATTAAAAAAAGAGTCTAATGTAAAAAATGAAATTTACTTTATGCCGATTATTGAAAGCGCAAAGGGAATTATAAATGCGTATGAAATAGCTTCCGCATCAAAAAATAATTGTGCGCTTGCAATTGGATTGGAAGACTATACGGCTGATATTGGCACACAACGTACTAACGAAGGTAAGGAAAGTTTCTTTGCGCGTTCTATGATTGTTAACGCTGCTAAAGCTGCGGGCATTCAACCGATTGATACTGTCTTTTCCGATGTTAACGATATGGAAGGATTACGGGAAAGTGTGCTTGAAGCCAAATCACTTGGATTTGAAGGAAAAGGTTGTATTCATCCAAGACAGATTAAAGTTGTGCATGAGGCGTTCGCTCCAACAAAAGAGGAAATTGAAAAAGCAAGAAAAATTGTCGACGCTTTTAATGAAGCAAAAAAGAAAGGCTTAGGCGTAGTTTCTATCGGTAGTAAAATGATTGATGCGCCTGTAGTTAAAAGAGCGGAGAATGTGTTAAAGTTAGTAAACAAAAATTTGTAGAAGGAAGACTTACCCATTGATAAAATTGATTTATTGTTATATTGTTAAAAACTAAAATATATTTAGAATAAAAAATGGGAAGTTCTATGAAATATTTGAAATTGAATGATATTGAAGCTTATAAAATTTCATTTAGTTTAAGTAATGCGGTTTGGAAAATAATTTTAAAATGGAATCAATTTGAAAAAGATACCATTGGTAAGCAGTTTATACGTTCCGTAGATTCTATATCGGCAAATATAGCGGAAGGATTTGGCAGATATCACAAAAAAGATAAAATCAAATTTTACAGATATAGTTACGGCTCATTATATGAATCACTTGATTGGAATGAAAAAGCCATTAAAAGAAACTTAATAACTGCTGAACAATACAATTACATTTTTAATGAATTAGAGAAACTACCCAAATCTTTACATCATTTAATAAATTTTACAAATACGAAACTAAGAATATGAACTTGGCTATTTATTTTACTAACAACAATAAAACATTACAACAATAAAACAATAGAACATTACAACAATAGAACATTATTACAATAGAACATTACAACAATTTAGCAATAATACAGTCTTTAATATGAAAATGATAAAAAATGCAGCAGGTCGATTAGTTCCCGAAGTCGTAAACGGGAAAAAGCAAATTCCGTATAAGGGAGTCGGGAAATATAAACCGAGCGGTAAAAAACACGGACCTCCGATTCGCAGTTGTGCCGATTATCCTGAAGACGGAAATAAAGTTGTTAAAAATTTAAGGGAAGCATTAAAAAAAGCCGGACTAAAAAACGGGATGACAATTTCTACGCATCATCATTTAAGAAACGGCGACGCACTTACCAATTTACTTTTCGATACAATAAAATCAATGGGAATTAAAAATATCCGTTGGTTTCCCAGTGCTTCTTTCCCCGTTCATGAACATTTAATAAATTATTTGGAAGACGGAACAATTCACCATATTGAAGGAAGTATGAACGGACCTTTGGGTAGATATGCTTCCGAAGGTAAAATGAAAGGCCTTGGTGTTCTTCGTTCGCACGGAGGAAGATGGCAGGCAATTCAAGACGGTGAAGTCCACATCGATATAGCCGTAATTGCTGCGCCAACTGCCGACCCGTTTGGAAACGCTACCGGAGACCGCGGACCTACCGCGTGTGGTTTACTCGGCTTTGCATTAGCAGATTCAATCTATGCCGACAATGTAATAGTTGCCACCGATAACTTGGTTCCCTTCCCTTGTACGCCTTGGCAAATTCAAGGGAATAATGTGGACTATGTAGTGGAAGTTGATTCCCTTGGTGACCCGGGTAAAATAGTGTCCGGAACAACACAAGTTACTAAAAGTCCCGACCGTTTGTTAATAGCGGAGTACATAGCTCAATTTTTTGAAGATGCCGGAATTATGAAAGACGGATTCTCATTCCAAGCCGGCGCCGGCGGAATTAATCTTGCATTTGCTGTTTACCTAAGAGAACGAATGAAGGAAAAAGGCGTTAAAGCCAGATTTATTAGAGGAGGAAGCACAAAATATCTTGTGGAAATGCTCGAAGAAGGTTTAACGGATTACATACTTGACGGACAAACTTTTGACTTGGAAGGCGTTCGTTCAATGCGTGAAAATCCGAACCATATTAATACAAGCCCGTTTACCAGTTATAATTATCATGGTAAAGGTAATTTTGCTTCTTTGGTTGATGCAGCAGTTCTTGGCGCTACGGAAGTGGATATCAATTTTAATGCTAACGTGGTAACGCATTCCGACGGTTATCTTTTGCATGGAATAGGCGGATGGCAGAATGCTCTGTTCGGAAAAACAACTATTTTAGCTATTCCTTCTTTTAGAGATCGTATTCCCGTAATTGTTGATGAAGTTACAACATTGGTCGGACCCGGAGAGTTGATTGATGTAATTGTAACGGAAAGAGGAATTGCAATAAACCCAAGGAGAAAAGATTTAATTAAAGCAACCAAAGGATCAACATTACCAATAAGACCCATCGAAGACATTTATGAAGAAGTTAATTCTATTTGCGGAGGGAAACCGGCAAAACCTAAACTAAACAAGAAAAAAGTAATTGCCGTTATCAAATGGGTTGACGGAACGATAATTGATTCTGTATATCAAGTACGTAAATAAATTCGTATATTGAAGTTTAAATAAATTCATTCTTGTATTTAGAATACTCATGGAAAGTTTAATAAAAAAAACAAAAAGTCTTTCAATTATAACACTGATATTTGCAGTTCTTTCGTTAACTTGGTTATTTTTAGACTATCTGGCGCTTAGAAAAATTTGGGAGCAGAACCCCGATGCTTTTCAATTTGAATGGTTAATGGTTTTGGTTAGCGCAGCTCCGTTTGTAATTTTAATTCTTTTAGTGTTCGCACTGATTTTTTATATTTTCAGAATTAATATGCGATACAAATCCGAAAAGAAAAGAGAGCAAAAACTAATTGCCCAACAAGAAAACGATTCATCCGCAAATATAAAAGCGGAAAATAAATAAATGAAAAAAATTGGATTAGCTCTCGGATCCGGGGGTGCGAGAGGTCTTGCTCATATATTAATTTTAGAAGTTTTCGAGGAATTAGGTATAAAGCCGTCAATAATGTCCGGTTGCAGTATCGGTGCAATTATAGCTTCCGTTTACGCGGCGGGAATTTCGGCAAAAGATATGCGCGAAATTGTTGACGAAGTTGTATTTCAAAAAAACAGCAAATTCTGGGAAATCCACCGTCGATCCGATTTTGTTAAAATGCTCGATTTTATCGATCCGAGTTTGTTAAAACCCGGCGGAATTATAAAAGGCGAAAAATTTATTAATTTCCTCGAACAAACAATTAAAGTTTCAACATTTGAAGAATTGAAAATACCGTTGAAAGTTGTTGCCACAGAATACTGGGAAAAGAAAGAAACAGTGTTCGATAAAGGAAATCTTTTTAACGCTATTCGCGCAAGTTATTCTATTCCCGGTTTGTTCACACCCGTTAAAGTTAATAAACATTTGTATATAGACGGCGGGATGGTAAATCCCCTTCCGTTCGATTTAATTAAAGAAGAATCCGATATTACAATTGCTGTTGATGTTACCGCGCCGCGCACGGAATACGAAGAGGATATTCCCCCGGCTTATGAACTGCTTTTTTCCACTTATCAAATTATGCAAACGTCTTTAATTCGTGAAAAATTAAAACACACCAAACCGGATATATTAATACGGACAAATATCAAAGGGATTAGAGTTCACGAATTTATGAAAGCCGAGTTAATTTATAAGCAAGCCGAACCGTGCAAAGATAAATTGAAGAGAAGATTAGACAGAATATTAACCAAAGCCGACGATACTCAAAATTAAAATTTATTGTTCCTCAAATTTATATCCGAATGATAATACAAAATCCGTATCAAGCGGAACTTTTTCACTTCTTTTTGCGTAACCGCCAAATACTCCTATTCCGTTTTTGATATTACTTACAAGCGGTTCATAAATTTTTACGGAATAGCTGTTTTCGAATGACTGTATTGACGCAGCGTATTGAGCAAGATGTTTTTCCATTATAATAACTTCGAAAGTTAAATTCTGAATTGTATAAAATGATTTATTTGAATCTCCTTTGGATATTTCTCTGAATGCGGTTTCTATATTCTTTTGAAAATAGAGAATACTTTGACCCGGTATTATATGAGGATAAATAGGTATTTCTTTTTTACCAGCCTCAATATATTCTAACGGTATTTCGTAAGTTCTAAATTCTTCTCCCTTGTTGGTTCTTACTTTGTAATTAATTGTAAGTCTTGGTAAAAAATATAAATTCTTACTTGCTTTGCGTAAAGTCCAACTGATAAATAAAATTCTCGGATCAATTACCGGCGGAACAATTAAACCCGATTGATCAAGTAAAAACGATTTAAATTCAGGCAGCGTTATCGACGAACTTACTTGCTGCCCGTTACTCAGTTTAGCTTCTATTTTTATTTTAGAGCCCAATTCCGGTTTGAAATTACGGGCGACATATAAATCGATCTTTTTATTGCCGTTTATAACGGAAGTATCTATAAGATTTTCGGATTGATTATTGCTTGTTAATCTTACCTCGGCATCTTTTATATAATTATTACCGGGATTATCTTTATCGTTAAAACTTTTTTGTAACATTGCAAATTGCACGCTACTGTCTGCATTTATAACGCAATACAAAACAGGTTTTTGCTTAAACGGAGCCTTGTAAACTATATTTTCGTCGCAAGAAACGAAAATAAAAAGTATTATTACCGGTATGATAATTTTTTTAATCATAATTCAACCTTAACTACAAAAGTCGGTAAAAACGGCAGCATATTAACTCTTTGTCCTGTGTTTCTGTCGAAATAGAAAATGTTTGCTCTGTTATAAACGTTAATTATACTAAAGTTCAGATATACTTTAGCGAATGCAAAATCAAATTTTTTAGAAACGTTTAAGTCCAACCTATGATAAGCCGGTAACCTGGAAGCATTTCTTTTTCCCAAAAGAGGTGTGATAACTTGCGAACCGAATAGTGAAAATTTATTCTGTTGGCCGTTAAAATGTAATTTATCGTAAAAGCCTGTTAACAAGGTAAACGGAACGCCGGAATAGTAAACCCAAGTAACGCTCGCTTTCCAACCCTTATAAATATTAAAGTCGAATATTGTTTTTAGCGAATTACGGATATCGTATCGCGGAATATAAGTTAAGTTATCCACTTTTTTGTTTACGTAACCGTGAGAATAAGAAGCTGAAAAATTGAAAAACGAAAACCGGTATCTGAATAAAACGTCTATTCCATAAGCTTTACTGCTGCCCGTAACAAAATCTTTATCGGTTAAAAATATTTTTTTATCATTCAACACAGGTAAATTATCTGAAGTTTTATAGTAGCCTTCAACGCTAAGAGATAAATTCGAATTCGGGTTCCATTCAAATCCGCTTACGTAATGATTGGATTTAGCTGGATTAAGATACGGCGGAGTAACAATCCATGGTTCAAAATAAGTAATTACGACATCTTCATCTGTAAATGTGGTTATCTCTTGCTGATAAATTCCCCAAGCGGCTTTTAAGGATAAATTATTTGAGAAATTATATGATAAACTTGCGCGTGGTTCCAAATATCTGTTCTCTCCGCTTTGCGAAAGTCCAACCAAATTTAATCTGGAACCGAATTCTAATGAAAGGTCCTTAAAGCGTAAAAGTCTGTAATTAGCATAAAGACTTAAATTTACATTAACTCTGTCTTCCCGCTGTCCAACATTTGCAGTCTGACCAAACGAATTTTGTAGAAATAAATCCGTGGAAACTTCTTTAATCTTAATACCAACGCCCAATTGATCTTTGCTTGCATAGACGTATGAAATATCTATTTTACCGGTATAATCTTTTACGTTGTTTTTAACAGGACGTTCACCGCTTGAATTTGGAATAAACTCGCCTTCGAAATTGCTGTATGAAAAATTTATTTTATAAAATAACGGTTTATCCACAAACTGGAACCAACTTATACCCAAAATATTATTCGACCATTTTGCATCGGCCAACAACGGGTTATTATTGATAATTTGATCTCCGCTAAAAAATCCTTCTATACTGAATTTACCATTTTCGGCAAGTTTCGGATTTTCATAATTGGCTTTGAAAAACAAATCGTAAAATTTTATAGGGATGTTATCTTCATCGAGAAAATTGTTTAATATTTTATTGGAATAGCTTTTACGACCGGAAATTATAAACGAACCACCACCGTAAGGTCCTTGCAGGGAACTTTTAACCGACATTAAACTACTGTTAAAAGATGCTTTGTACTTATTTCTATTTCCGTCTTTTGTAATTAATTTAATAACCGACGAAAGTCTGCCTGAATATTTTGTACCGAAACCGCCTAAATGTAATTCCAGATTTTTTATTACCTCGGGATCTATAGAACCAAACAATCCCAATGCATGAAACGGATTGTATACGGGTATATCATCTAAAAGAAATAAATTTTCGTTATTCGCGCCGCCGCGTACATTAAAACTTGTAGTAACATCGTTAGTAGTTTGAATTCCCGGTAAATATTTTAACGATCTGAAAACATCGCCTTCTACTCCTTTTGGCAATGAGTTGATTTGTTTCATTGATATCTTTTGCAAACCTATACTCGTAACATTTTCCCCGGGTCTTCTTCCGGTTTTTTCCACAGTTTTCAATTCAATTTCCGTAGGACTTAAATAAACCTTAATATCCGTAATAGAATTACGCAAGACATTGAATGTAACATTCTTTTTTTTATAACCAATATATGAAACCACAGCAGTGTAATTATTATTTACCGGAATTGACCGTATTATAAAATATCCCCTTGAATCCGATGAAGCTCCAATTCCTAAATTCTCAATATATATATTAGCATAAGCAAGTGCTTCGCCCGATAAAGAGTCAGCAACAATTCCTCTTAAAGTTCCCGTACTTTGGGCGCTTAATACGTTGCACAATAAATAAAAAATTAGAAGCGTACTAATCCAAAATTTTATATTAAATCTTGATTTTATCCTCATAAAGCTCATAGGAAATTGCGTTGTTTTGATTTAGTTATAATTCTAACCAAATTTGGTTACCATTTCAAGAGAATAATTAAGTACTTATACACAATAAAAAAATGATTCCGGGAAATAATCATATTTCAACTTACTATAAAAATCTTTATATTTTCATTTCAATTTTAGTTCTGTTCTTATTTTATTGAAAAATATATTAAAGTTATGGTTTAACCGGTACTTTTTTAATTTGCTCATTGGAGAGGTGGGAGAGTGGCTTAATCCAGCAGTTTGCTAAACTGCCGTACCTGTAACGGGTACCGCGGGTTCGAATCCCGCCCTCTCCGCTCCGTATTTACATTCCATTAATATCAACTCAATAACTCAATCCATTTTTTGTTTTGGAACTTTCATAAATAATATTCAAAATTATTAATTTCCTATTTAAACAAATAGCCAGCTAATACTTCACAAAACTTATGTCTTGGTAATTTTATAACGTAAATAATTATTTTAAAGTTTAATTTCCGTATTTTAGTTTATTTTTTGCAATTATTCGATTTAATAAATTAGCTTGATTTTATTGAACTATAGACTACTTCTAATCTGTTTTTAATGAAGAAATTAAAAATTCCGATTGAAATTTTTTATTTTAGATTTACATATTGGATATTGACTCTTTAATTTGAATTTCTTAATATTACATATGGCAATTGAAAAACACATAAAATCATTTTTACTTTATCCTCAGACAACTCTGCAAAAAACACTTTTGCCAATTATTTCTATCACTTGGCTAATTAAGATTATTACCTATTAATCTTTAGCCGACTTAATTCAATTAATTCACAAAGGGCTATTATTTTAACAATGTTAGTAAAAAAAATACATAATCGTACCAAATATCTTATTTTAATTCTAAACTCATAAAAGGAGGTAAAGGCCTATGAGACATGTCCTAACAACAATGCTATTATTAATCTTTAGCATGTCTGTAACATTTGCACAACAATTGGAATTAGTCGGTAGGGTTTACGATAAAGAAACTAATGAAAATTTAGTAGGTGCAAATATAGTAGTTAAAGGGACGAATCTGGGGACCGTCACCGATTTAGACGGTAAATTTCATATCGTTCTACCGAATGCCAAATCGGCTACAATTGTAGTTAGTTATATCGGTTACAAAACTATTACTAAATACATAGAAGGTAATAGATATAATCTTTCTTTTGGAATGGAACCTGATATACTAAAAACTTCGGAAGTAGTTGTTTCCGGTTTAGCATCTTCCATTAAAAAAGAAAACGCTGCAAATGCCGTTGCCGTAGTTACGGGAAAAGAACTAACGACAGTGCCAACACAAACACTCGATCAGCAGCTTGCGGGTAAGTTTGCAGGGGTAAGCGTTAATCAAAATTCAGGCGCTCCGGGCGGCGGTATGTCGGTTAATTTACGAGGCGTTACAACAATTAACGCTGAAAACCAACCGCTTTACATTTTGGATGGCGTAATTTTAGATAATACTGCTACGCAATCCGGCGTAAACGCAGTTACATTGGCTACCGGCGGCGGTAATTCTAATTTTCAAGATAACCCAGTAAACAGAATTGCCGATTTGGTCCCTGACGATATAGAATCTATTAACGTGTTAAAAGGGTCCAGTGCTGCGGCAATTTACGGTGCAAAAGCATCTAACGGTGTTGTAATTATCACTACAAAACACGGAACCGGTGGAAAACCTACTTTTAATTTTCATCAAGAATTCGGCTTTAACGAATTAATTAAAAAATTAGGGAGCCGTAAATTTACAGCTAAAACCGCACTCGATGCCTTCGGTCAAAGAGGATTAGAAGAATTTAATAAAGGTAAAACATACGATCACGAAGAAGAATTATACGGTGAAAAAGGTTTCGTAAATCAATCTTCCATCGGATTGGGCGGAGGTAATCAAACTTCTTCATATTACTTCTCGGCTTATCACAGAAACGACCAAGGTATTATAAAGAATACCGGTTATGAAAAACAATCTCTCAGACTCAATTTAACTCACAAATTTTCGGATGCAATTGATGTTAAGGTTTATGCAAACTATATCCGTTCATCTGCCGATAGAGGATTAACAAACAACGACAACAGCGGAACTACTTTTGGTATTTCGTTAGCATCTACGCCAAGCTTTTTTAACCTTTTACCAACGAACGGGGTTTACCCCGAAAATCCTTTCAGCGCTTCAAACGCTATTCAAACACGGGATTTAATGACAAATAATGAGTTGGTAAACAGAACCATCGTTTCGGGTTCCGTAAATTTTAATCTTGTTAAAACCGAAAATCAATTATTGGATTTTCTAATAACCGGCGGCATAGACCAATATTCCCAAACAAATAAAGCAGTTTTTCCAAGAGATTTACAATTTGAAAAAAACAGCAGTCAACCCGGTACTTCTATTCTTGGAGAAACGACTTCCGAGAATAACAATCTTTATTTTAATTTGATTCACAACTTTTTTGCCTCTTCCGATTTAAATTTCAGAACGGCAGCCGGGGTTCAAATTGAAAACAAAAATCTAAATTCTACATCCTCAGTTGCCGAAGACTTGATTGTCGGTCAAGAAAATATTGACCAGGGAGCCAGCGTTACGGTAACTCAAAACAGAATAATTCAAAGGGATAGAGGATTTTTCATTCAAGAGGAAATAAATTATTTAGATACTTACTTCTTAACCGGTGGTGTCCGGGGCGACAAAAGCAGTTCAAACGGTAATGTTGATAAATATTTCTTATTCCCGAAAGCCTCGGCAGCAGTTAGAGTTTCCAAATTTAATTTTTGGTCGGGACTAAAAAACTTCTTACCCGAATTTAAATTGCGTGCTGCATTCGGAAGAACAGGAAATTCGCCGATTCCAGGAGCAAAATACAGCTCATTCGTTCCGGCAAATATAAGCGGTAACGGAGGTTTGATTGTTGCAACACGAAGAGGTAATCCTAATATTGAGCCTGAAAAAACCACAGAAGTGGAAGTTGGTTTTGATGCTACTATACTCGATAAAGGTACTTTTGAATTTTCATACTACAATAGAGATATCTCTGATTTAATTCTGTTCAGAGACCTTCCCCCTTCTACCGGTTTTAACCAGGAAGTAATAAACGGCGGTAAAATGAATACTTACGGATTTGAAGCTTCTCTAAGTTGGAATTTCTTTTCCGGTTCGGATTTTAATTGGAATTCAAGGGTTAATTATTATTCAACCCGTTCTACAATAACTCAATTGGATGTGCCTGCATTCAATACATTAGGTTTTGCTGATGTTTTAGGCAGGTTCAGAATTGAAGAAGGAAAATCCGCAACACAAATTGTTGGTTTGGAAAACGGCGTTCTAAAACAATTAGGTGATGAAACTCCCGATTTTGAAATGTCGTTTATCAATAATTTCAAATGGAAAAATTTTGATTTAAGCTTCTTAGTACATTGGAAACAAGGTGGAGATGTAATAAATCTTACTAAACTTCTGACTGATCTTTTAGGTACTACACCCGACTTGGATACACCTGAAGGAAAAGCGCGCCTTGCTGCTTTTGGCAAAACAACTCATCAATTAATAGAAGACGGAACATACGTAAAATTAAGGGAACTAAGCTTGGGATATACATTCCCAAAAGAAACCGTACAAAGTATATTCGGCGGATTATTCAGTAGATTTAGAATTGGCGTATCGGGGCATAACCTTGTGGCAATTACGGATTACTCAAGTTATGATCCTGAAGTAAGTAACTTCGGAAACAGAGCAATCGGTCATTCAATCGAAGTTACTCCGTTCCCTTCTTCAAGAAGTTATTATTTTGACATCAGTTTAGGATTTTAAATAGGAGAAAAAGAATATGAAATTTAACTATAAAATAATAAATATTAAATTACTCTTGGTAGTTTCTGCTCTGCTCTTATTTTTTGCCGGGTGTCAAAAACTTGATTTTGTTGACCCGAACGGACCAAGTTTAGAGCAAACTACTACTCAATCGTTAGTCACCGGAATAGAAGCCGGAATGAGAATAGACTACGAATTTTATTTGCGCGATGTTGCCGTAATTGGCAGAGAAGCTTATTATTTGGAACCGTCGGATCCGAGATATACCGGAACGTTAATGGGCAAAGACGGAACCAATTTAGACCCTTCGGGATTTTTACTTGTTAGGTCTTGGGGATCAAGATACAGAGTAATAAGAAATTGCAATACATTAATTTCCAGAGGTGACGATGGAGCTAAAGGATTTGCAAAAACTATTATTGCTCATCAATTATTGATGAATTTAAATATGACTTACGACAACGGTATTAAGATTGACGTTGCCGGTGAAACACCCGGTCCTTTTGTTGGTCGCGTTGAAGCCTTAAATTTTATTAGTAAAATGTTGGATGAAGCAAAAACCGATCTTCAAAATGCAGGAAGCAGTTTTAGCTTTAAATTATCCAACGGATTTGCCGATTTTAATACTCCTGCGGAATTTTTAAAATTTAACAGGGGATTAAAAGCCCGTGTTGCAATTTATCAGAAAAAATATGACGACGCATTAACCGCACTAAGCGAGTCTTTTGTTGACCAAGGTGCTTCGTTAAAGAAAGGAGTATATTTGGATTACGGCACCGGCGTGGGCGATCAACTTAACCCAATTTATGAAGTGCCTAATGCAACAAATATAAAGTTGTTTACTCATCCTTCTTTTGTTGCGGATGCCGAACCAGGCGATACGAGAGTTACTTCTAAAGTTTTTGTCCGCTCCGAACCAACTACTTTAGACGGCTTGACAAGCAACCTCGGTCAAACAGTCTCTTCCAGCAGTGTTGATCCTTTCCCGTTGATGCGTAATGAAGAACTAATTCTTTTACGTGCGGAAGCCAATATCGGTAAGGGTAATTATGGTGCTGCGGAACCGGATATCAATTTTATTCGTCAATCAGCCGGACTTTCATCCGTAACTTTAGATGCAAATAATGCTTTGGATGAATTGCTTAAACAAAAACGATATTCCTTATTCTTGGAAGGTTTTAGATGGATTGATTTGAGACTTTATGATAAATTGGATACTTTACCGTTAGACAGACCCGGCGATGTTGTTCACAAACAAATGCCGCGTCCATCAACAGAAAACTAAATTAGAAATGAGTGCAAACCTGTTACTTGGTTTGCACTCGTTTTTTTCTTAACAAATCCAATAACTTTTTCACTTCCAATCATCCTTTCATTTTAATTTGTAAATTTGTTGTAATTCTATTTCAATTTAAGAACATTTTTGGGAGATACCGTTAATTATGAATTGGAACCTTAAAAATAAAAAAGCCTTGGTTACCGGCGGGACGAAAGGAATCGGTTTGGCGATTGCAGAAGAATTTCTTCGTTTAGGCGCATCGGTATTTATTGTTGCAAGATCTCAACAAGAGGTTAACCGGTTTGTGGATGAATGGCATAATAATAATTTTGATGCCCGCGGTATAGCTGCTGATGTTTCCATTAAAGAGGATCGTGTTAAAGTATTTAATTTAATTAAAAAGGAGTGGGATAATCTGGATATTTTGGTAAATAATGTGGGGACAAATATCAGAAAAAAAACCATTGATTACACTCAGGATGAATATGAAAAATTATTTGAAACCAATTTGCATTCCACGGTTGACTTCTGCAAACTGTTTTATCCGTTACTCAAACGGAATGAAAAATCTTCTATAATAAATATCTCATCAGTAGCCGGAGGAACACATTTGCGAACCGGTTCTGTGTACGGCATGACCAAAGCCGCCATAATTCAATTAACAAGAAATCTGTCGGTTGAGTGGGCACCAGATGGAATTCGCGTTAACGCCGTAGCGCCTTGGTACATACAGACACCGCTTGTAGAAAACTTATTTAAGGATGAAAAATATTTATCCGAAGTATTGAACAGAACACCTATGAAACGGATAGGTAATCCGGAAGAAGTTGCTGCCGCTGTTGCATTTTTCGCAATGGACGTCTCTTCATATATTACCGGTCAATGCTTATATGTTGACGGCGGATTTATGGTAAACGGATTTTAAATTTTCCATACCACTAAATATGATAGTGGAATTTCAACTTAATATCTCATATACGAACCGGCTGAATTTATTAACTTTGCCATTTCCTTTAAATTAAGCGGAGTTGTATAAACCGGCATTTTTTCCTTACCCTTTACTTTTTTCTCAACACTTGTAAGCACATTCCAAGTTCCGTTTACATAAATTTTTGCGCCTAATTTTTTCATATAAGAAAGAAAATTTCCAAAAGTTTTAAGTTTCATAATTTCAGGGTCTTTAAATTCTTCATAAATTAATTTTTTTAGATCGGCGGGAATTACATACCGGTCGTAATCGTTTTTGTTGTCTTTCCCGGAAATTTTCAAATTCCATGCTGCTTCCGAATCGAATAACATTTCTACTTTGTTTCCCATTTTTAAATTCGTATAAGCCATATCGAAAGCCACGCACGGCGGTCCGTCGTCTTTTTTAATATTTGCTACAAAATGAACCAGAACCGTTTTGTTTTTTGCCCAAACGTTTGTGCTAATTCCCATAAACATAATAAAGAGCAATAATGTTGCAACTACATATTTAATTTTAATATTTTGCATTTTAATTTCCTTAATATTATGAAAATTTCAATTCGACTAAACTGCGCAGCAAGATAATTTATTAACATCTTTATCAAAAGTGATTGCGGCCAGCTTTACACCTTCGGATAATGTTAAATACGGATGAAACATATTTTTTAATTCGTTAATCGTTACTCCGTATTTAATTGCCAAAGCTAATTCCATCAATAATTCGGAACCTTCGGAAGCCAATATTCTTGCGCCTATTAACTTATCGTTTTCCTTATTTCTGATAAGTTTTATAAATCCTTTCGTATTCCTTGCAGCCAGCGCCCGGGGAACATCTTTTAATTCAATTTTGGAAACGTCATAATCTATTCCGGCTTCAGAAGCATGATTTTCGTCCAGCCCAACTCCGGCTAATTGGGGATCCGTAAAAATCACCCAAGGCAATACGGAATAATCTTTTTCTACCGGAACGGAACCAAAAGCATTTTCCACGGCAAGCGCGCCGGCGTAAGCCGCAGTATAAACAAACAAATACTCGCCCGTTACATCACCGGCGGAAAATATATTCGGAACGGTTGTCCGGTTATATTTGTCGGTATTTATAAACCCGTTTCCGTGTAATTCTATACCAAGTTTTTCCAATCCCATATTTTTCGTATTCCCCTGCCTTCCGGTTGCAACTAACAAATGAGTTCCTTCAATTATTTCCTCATTTCCGTTTACCGAAATGTTTAAACTTACAATACCGTTAAGTTTCGAGACGGAATTCACCTTTACTCCGGTTTTTATATCAACTCCTTCGTCTTTCAAATAACCGGCAAGGGTTCCGGAAACATCCGGCATTTCAGTTGGAATTATTCTTTTGGATCTTTGAAGAACAGTAACTTTTGATCCGAGGCGGGCAAACATTTGAGCATTTTCAAGAGCAATATATCTACCCCCTAAAATAATTAAATGCTCCGGGAGTTCTTCTAATTCATATAAAATATCATTTGTATAATATCCGGTTTCCTTCAATCCCGGAATTTCAGGAATATAAGTCGAAGAACCGGTTGCAATAAGAATTACCGGTGCAGTTTTTCTTTCACCGTTTACTTCAACGGTATTTTTATCAATTAACTTACCCCGGCCTTTAAGAATTGAAACAGCAGGGTCGTCGCTAATTACGTCAATATATTTTTTCTGTCTCAATCCTTCAACCAATTCCCTTTTTTGACTCACAATTTCTTTAAAATTTATTTTATTATCACCGGGAATTATACCTGAAAAATTCGGATGGTTAGCATTATGAAAAGCCTCTGCTGCTCTTATTAATGTTTTTGAAGGTACGCAGCCAACATTAACGCAAGTACCGCCAATCGGCAGTCCTTCGTTAATCATCAAAGTTTTCTTTTCTAATTCACTTGCCTTAATTGCAGCGGCAAAAGCCGCCGATCCCCCGCCGATGATAATCAAATCATAATCAAAATTACTATTAGAGGAAATTGCAGCGCTGTTTTTTTTTTCATAAGAATTTTTTCCGTTGTCGTTATTTTCCACTGTTTCATTTACAACTTTATAATGACCGGTTGAGTTAATCAGTTCTGCAATTTCATCTTTCGAAAGTAATTCACTGTCAAATTCAAATTCCCCGTATGCATTTTGGTAGCTGACAAACTTTTTAACCACGCCTTCTTTGCCCTCGAATTTTTTTACTATTGATTTTGCGCAACCTTCACAGGTCATTCCCGAAATTTTAAATTTAACCGTTTCTAATTTCATTTTATATCCCGTTTTTACTTTACTTCAAAACTTTTAACTTTATAACCTACTTTTTCTTCTATAGCTTTTGATAATTCTTCCGGAGATACTTTAGATTTATCAAATTTTACCTTGGCTACACCTGTTTTATATGATGAGGAAGCGGCAATAACTCCATTTTCCGATTTAAGCGCATAGTCAACAGAATTTTCACAGCTAGTGCACGTCATGCCTTTAATTTGCAAAGTTGCTTCCGCAATATTGGAATTGGAAGAAGAAATAATATTAGAAGTTTTTGGGAAAAAGAATCCCGAATATGAAGGGAACGCAAATAAAAGAGCGCTGATTATTGTAACCGTCCAAAGAAATTTTTTAGAATTTAGAAAGCTCTTTTTTTCTTCTTCGTCGCATTCACATTCTATCTCTTCATTTGTTTTAGGTTTGTATGCCTTATAAAACGCGTAACCTAACAGAACAGCGGTAAACAGCATTAAGTAAGGACGTAACGGCTCAAGCCAAGTAAATGTTGAAGCTATTCCTCCAATACCTCCAAGAATTGCCAGAACCGGCGTAATACAACAGAGCGAAGCTGCAAATGCGGCAATTAAACCGGCTCCGATCCATTTATTCTCTTTATTACTTTTCATCTTTCTTTCCCTTTTTCTTTGTATTTAAAGCAACTTTTTTTCAGTAATTTGATAAGGTAAATTGCTAAACTCACTTTTTATTGATTTAGGATTAGTTTTAGCAGGATCGTAAATAACCGTAGCTTCTTTTTCTTTTAGATTTACATCTATTTTTGTCATACCATCTATCTTTTTTAATACATTCTTAACAGTATTTACGCAGCCTTGGCATGACATTCCTTTTACTAAAAATGTTGTTTTAACCAGCTTTTGATTGTTCTTATTATTCTTTGCGGACTGGGCGTTTACAGAGGTTAAAATCAATAAGAACATAAAACCCGCATAATATATAATCTTTTTCATATCTTACTCCTTTTTATATTACTTCAATTGTTTCCAAAATCGGACATTCATCCTTTGTTATCTCTTCATTGACGCACTGATGGACCAGTTTTTCCAGAACATCCCGGATTTTTTTTAAATCGTTAATTTTTTGCTCTACGTTTTTAATTTTCTTTTCCGCCAAGCGTTTTACGTCTCCGCATGTATTTTTCGATTCTACTTTAATATTTAACAATTCGGCGGTTTCTTTTAACGTAAAACCAAGCTCTTTTGCCCTTCTGATAAATAGTAATCTTTTAAGATCATTTCCGGAATAAATTCTATAACCGGATTCGGTTCTTTTCGGTTTAGGCATTAGTCCAATATTTTCGTAATATCGAATAGTTTCAATATTTATACCGGCTTCTTTTGCAAGTTTACCGACTGTTATTTCATTCATAATTTTTACCTGATTTCTTATTTACAAATATAAGCACTGTAGTATACTACGGAGTCAAGTAATTTACAAATTTAATTTTTTATTAAACAATCCGTACTATGATGCGGGGTTCCATTAATTAAACAACGCACGGTAAATATTGCACGGAAAGAAAGTTTTTATAGTAAAATGACACATTTGCGTCATTGATTTATGAATGCAGCTTCATTAAAATTTAATTAATAATTTCATTCTATAAGGAGTTTATAGATGAGCGCTAAATTAATTGATGAGAAAGTTAAAAAATTACTTCTCATAGCTTTTATCCTTACTTCAATTTTATTTAT
>Ga0256841_1001539_pt1 | contig 19653 bp, 17 predicted proteins | sample 356308metaG_FD_185971 | JGI IMG/M metagenome (GOLD analysis project Ga0256841, IMG submission 185971) | Hydrothermal vent microbial communities from Mid Atlantic Ridge, Atlantic Ocean - 356-308 | ecosystem: Environmental > Aquatic > Marine > Hydrothermal vents | place: Atlantic Ocean: Mid... | reverse complement strand
GAGTTTCCCTGGGGGTGTTGACGCTGCTTCTCTTCGGCGTGGCCGGACTCCTGACGGGAGACCGGCCTACCGCAGCCTCCCCTCCCCGTCCCTGGCCCGGCCCCCGAGCCGAGATCATGGCCACAGCGCCCCCTCCCGGGGCCCAGCTCTTCCTGCCCTTGGTCCGAGGGAGCGGGGCCACACCGACCCCCACACCCACGCCGGCCCCAGGCCTGCCCCTGAGCGAGTTCGTCACCGAGGACTTCACCGGCTCCGGCAGCTGCGCCACCTGCCACACCGGCCTCACCGACGCCTCCGGGGCCGACGTCTCCATGCCCACGGACTGGCGCTCCACCATGATGGCCAACGCGGCCAGGGATCCCTTCTGGCAGGCCAAGGTCAGCGCGGAGGCAGCCCGGCATCCCGCGCTCCAGGCCACCATCGAGGAGAAGTGCGCCACCTGCCACATGCCCATGGCCCGCACCCAGGCCCTGGTGGACGGCCGTCCGGTGGCCATCCTGGGCGACGGCTTCCTGTCCGCCACCAATCCCCTGCACCAGGCGGCCATGGACGGGGTCTCCTGCACCCTCTGCCACCAGATCCAGGACCAGGATCTGGGCCAGCCGGCCACCTTCAGCGGCCACTACCCCATCGACACCAGCACCGACCCCCCGGATCGCCCGATCTTCGGCCCCTTCCCGGACCCGTTCCAGCAGGCCATGCGCAGCCTGGTGGGCTTCACCCCGGTGCAGGGCGCCCAGGTGACCAAGTCCGGGCTGTGCGCCACCTGCCACACCCTCTACACCCCCTACGTGGACGGGGACGGCAACGTGGTGGGCCAATTCCCGGAACAGACCCCCTACCTGGAGTGGGAGGCCAGCGATTTCCGGGATGGGGGCAGCCAGGCCCAGAGCTGCCAGGGCTGTCACATGCCCCAGGCGGAGGGCGGCGTGGTCATCGCCAACCGGCCCCCCAACCTGCCTGCCCGCAGCCCTTTCTTCAAGCACTTCTTCGTGGGGGGCAACAGCTTCATGCTCCAGATCTTCCGGGACAACGTGACGGACCTGGGCCTCACCGCCTCGTCCCAGCAGTTTGAGACCACCCGAACCCGCACCCTGGAGCAGCTCCAGCGGCGCACGGCCCAGCTGGCCTTCACCGCCCTGGAGCGGGAAGGCGACGTCCTCACCGCCACCCTCCAGATCACCAACACCGTGGGCCACAAGTTCCCCTCGGGCTATCCCTCCCGCCGGGCCTGGCTCCACGTGACCGTGCGGGACGGCCAGGGGCAGGTGCTCTTCGAGTCCGGTCGTCCCCTGGCGGACGGGCGCATCCAGGGGAACGACGGGGACCAGGACCCGACCACCTACGAGCCCCACTACGACCGCATCACCCAGGCGGGCCAGGTGCAGATCTACGAGCCGGTCATGCAGGACACGGACGGCCAGGTGACCTACACCCTGCTGCGGGCGGCCCGCTACGTGAAGGACAACCGTCTGCTGCCGGCCGGCTTCGACAAAACGGCCGTGGGCCCGGACATCCAGGTCCGGGGGCAGGCGGCCCAGGACGCCAACTTCCTCGGGGGCGGCGACCGGGTCACCTACGTGGTGGGGCTGGGCAGGCAGGGTGGCCCCTTCACCGTCCAGGCGGAGCTGCTCTACCAGAGCCTGGCCTACACCCATGCCCAGGACCTCTTCCAGGAGAGCACATCCCTGGTGGAGCGCTTCCAGGCCCTCTATCAGGAGGCAGACAAAACGCCCGTGACCGTGGCCAGCGTCACAGGCGTTTTGCAGTGAACGAAAAAGGGCTTCCGCTCACCCTTTCTGGGCCTGGCGTCTCCTCTCCCGGCGGATCCGGGCCTTGCCGGCGATGAGGTGATAGGCGATGAGGAGCTGGGTCAGGGCCAGGGGATGGCTGCGCCGGCTGGTGGTTCCATCCTGGAAGCGGCCCACCGCCTCGGGCTGGAGCTCCCCCACCAGGGCCAGGTCGTCCACCAGGTGCCGCCAGATGATCTGCTCCAGGCGCTGGGCCGTGGCGTCGTCGATGGTCCCGTCAATGTCGATGAACTCCGCCAGGCGGCCCTGGTCCCGGCCGATCTCCAGACGCACAGGAGGCTGGCTGCCGTTGGCTGCGGCCACCACGTCGCTGAGATCCGGGTGGGCCAGGCTGGAGCGCAGGGTCAGCCGCACGTTCAGGTGGGCGCCGGTCTCCTGGCTGCAGTCGGGCGGGTGGAAGCGGACCACGATGTCCGCGTGGTTGCGTTGGGGGCGGATGAAGGCCGCGGAGTCCTGCTCCCGTTTGCGCAGGCTCTCCATGACCTGCTCCGGCGTGTAGCCCCGCTTGGTGGTGTCCCGCTTGACCTTCCAGGCGTAGCGCAGCTCCTCCGGGGGGTCCAGGTAGACCTTGACGTCGAAGCTCTCCCGCAGGGCCGGGGAGTAGAGCCCCAGCAGCCCTTCCACGATGATGAAGGGGGCTGGCTGGATGTATTCCGGTGGGTCGAAGTCCCCGGTGCTGTGGTTGTAGATGGGCTTGAGGATGGCTTGGTTGTTGCGCAGGGCCTGGATGTGCTGCTCCATGATGTCGATGTAGTTGCACTCCGGGTGCAGCGCGCTGATGCCCAGCTCCTTGCGCTGCTTGCGGTTGTAGCGGTGATAGTCGTCGATGCAGATGGTCACCACCCGGTCCTGACCCAGGAGCTGGGCGATGCCCGCGGTCAGGGTGGTTTTCCCGGCGGCGCTGTCGCCCACCACCGCCAGCATGATTGGACGTGGCATGGGTCAATCCTTTCCTCTTGGCCGATTTTTCCTCGGGTGATTTCCCTTGGCCGATCTCCCTTGGCCGAGGGCGTCACCCTGTTCCTCAGGCCTGCACCTGGAAGGTGACCTCTTTCCAGAGCTCCATGGCCTCTCGCAGGGCCCGGTTGTGCCGGGCCGCGCTCTCCAGATCCTGGCCGGCCACCACCGCTTCCACCGCCACCCGGTTGGCCTCGGCCCCGGCTCGGCTGCCCCGAGGGTGTCCGTGGGTGCCGCCGCCGAAGAGGAAGAAGGCGTCGTTGCCGTAGAGCCGGTAGAGGTCCGGGATGTGATGGACGTGGATGCCGCCGCTGGCCACAGGCCAGACCCCCTTCAGCCCCATCCAGTCCTGCTCGAAGAAGAAGGTGCTGCTGTTCTGGGGCCGGAAGTAGGGCTCCCGCAGCATGGCGGCCCGGTCCTGGGTCTCGCTCCAGGAGCCTTCCAGCTTGCCCACCACCGTGCCTGTGTGCAGGTGATCCCCGCCGGACATGCGCAGCCACTTGGCCAGCACGTTGAAGTTGATCCCATGCCGGGGGTGGCGGTCGATGACCGCGTGCATGGCCCGGTGCACGTGGAGCATGAGCCCCAGCTCCTCCGCCCGGTTGCGCACGCTCATGTGCCCGGCGAAGCCCGCGGTCAGGTAGTCGATCATGATGTAGCGGGAGCCCAGCTCCGCCGCGAACTCGGCCCGGCGCAGCATCTCCTCCGTGGTGGCCGCGGTCACGTTGAGCCAGTGGCCTTTGGCCTCGCCCGTCTCCGCCTCCGCCTTCTTCACCGCGTCCATGACGTAGAGGTAGCGATCTCGCCAGCGGTTGAAGGGCTGGGAGTTCAGGTTCTCGTCGTCCTTGGTGGTGTCCAGGCCGCCCACCAGACACTCGTAGACCACTTTGGCGAAATCCTTGGGCTGGAGGCCCAGCTTGGGCTTCACGGTGCCGCCGATGAGGGGGCGACCCCACTTGTTCAGGCGCACCCGCTCGTCCACCAGGCCCACCGCCGGGCCCGGGAAGGTCTTCATCAAGGCCGGCGGGATGAACATGTCCTCCAGGCGCAGGGCTTCCAGGGCCTTGAAGCCGAAGACGTTGCCCACGATGCTGGACATGATGTTCACCACGCTCCCCTCCTCGAAGAGGTCCAGGGGATAGGCGATGAAGGCGATGTCGCCCTGGATGTCGTAGACCCGGGCCTTGTAGGCCTCCAGGTCCACAAAGGCGTTGGACCAGACCTCGGTCCAGGTGCCCACGGAGCTCTCCGCGGCCACCGCGGCGGAGGCCTCCACCATGTCCACGTCCGGGGCCGGGGTGATGCGGAAGGCGCAGAGCACATCCGTGGGGGCGGGGGTGTAGTCCGGCGTGTAGTAGTCGGCCGCGTAGGGGCGCACGCCGGCCTGGAATTGGACGCTGTTGTTGCTGCTCATGTCTGGGTCTCTCCTTTTAGGGTTCAGAAAAATCCGCTCGAAAATGGCGCACAGGAAAATCACACGGGGCCGAGGGGGAAGGGCGTGGAGCTCAGGGGACGGCGGCGGCCAGGGCCTCCCGCACCTGGGGCAGCCAGCCGGCGCAGCCCAGTTTGCGGCTCTTGTGGGCGATGAAGTCCGCGTACTCGTCGATGTAGCGGCGGCCGGGCTTGCGGAAGTCGAAGTTCTCCGGGTGATCTCGGAAGTGCTCCCGGTGGACCCGGTACCAGACCAGGCGGCCGTCGGTGTCGATGTTCACCTTGGTGACGCCCAGGGGCACGGCCCGGACGAACTCGTCCTCGTCCACACCCCGGGCCGAGGGATCCAGGGCGCCCCCGGCCTGGTTGATGCGAGCCACCTCCGAGGCGGGCACTGAGGAAGAGCCGTGCATGACCAGGGGGAAGCCGGGCAGCCGCTCCTGGATGGCGGCCAGGCGGTCGAAGTGGAGGCCCTGCTTGCCCTGGAACTTGTAGGCCCCGTGGCTGGTGCCGATGGCCACGGCCAGGGAGTCGCAGCCGGTGCGCTCCACGAACTCCCGGGCCTCGTCCGGATCCGTGAGCATGGCGTGCTTCTCGTCCACCTGGATGTCCTCCTCCACGCCCCCCAGCATGCCCAGCTCCGCTTCCACGCTGACGCCGGCGGCATGGGCCCGTTCCACCACCCGGCGGGTGATGGCGATGTTCTCCTCGAAGGGTTCGTGGGAGGCGTCGATCATCACCGAGCTGTAGAAGCCCGAGTCGATGGCGTCGTAGCAGGTGGCCTCGTCCCCGTGGTCCAGGTGGACGGCGAAGACCACCTCCGGGTGCATCTCCGCCGCGGCCCGGATGATGGCCTCCAGCATGCGGGTCCCCGCGTAGCGGCGGGCGCCCCTGGAGAGCTGGATGATGAGCGGGGCCTGGGCTTTCCGGGCCCCTTCAAAGAGGCCCAGGGCCTGCTCCATGTTGTTGATGTTGTAGGCGCCGATGGCGAACTTGCCGTAGGCGATGCGGAAGAGGTCATCGGTTGTGACCAGCATGGCTTCCTCCTTGGGTGCTCAGGTCGAAGGACGGTCAGGTTGAAGGACGGTCAGGTTGAAGGATCAGCTCGAAGACCCGTGGTTCAGGGATCGAAGGCGGCAGACGGTGGTCGGTGGAGGGGCGTCCACCTGGCGTCCTCCTGGCGCCGCACCGTCAGCAGGTGATAGGCGATGAGGAGCTGGGTCAGGGCCAGGGGCAGGGAGTGGCGGGCCCGGCTGCCCTCCCGGAAGCCGCCCAACTCCTGGGGCTGCAGGTGACGGGCGAAGGGCATCTGCTCCCAGAGGATGGTCTCCAGCTCCGCCGCTTTCTCCGGCGCGATGTCCCCGTCGATGTCCAGGATGTCCACGGGCTGGCCGTCCAGCCAGACGTCCTTCTTCAAGCGGAGGGCCGGCCGGTGACCGTTGCCCGCCTGTTCCAGGACCGGCCGCAGGTCTGGCCGGGGGAGGTTGTGGCGCTGGAAGATGCGCACGTTGAGCTGGGCGTTGTCCACGGAGCGCTCGAAGTAGCCGTAGGGAGGCCAGAAGCGTACGATGATGTCCGCGGCCTTGCGCTGGGGCCAGATGTAGCGCTCGCTGTCGGGCATGCGCCGGGCCAGGGCGTCCACCACCTCCTGCTCCGTGTAGCCTCGGGTGGCCGTGTCCCGCTGGATCTTCCAGCGGCGACGCAGGCGCTCGTCCGGCTCCAGGTAGACGGTGATGTCGTAGCACTTCTGCAGGGCCGGGGTGAGGAGGCTCAGCAGCCCTTCCACCACCACCAGTCGATGCGGCTGCACGTACTCGGGACGGCCCAGGGCGCCCTGGCTGTGGTCGTAGACCGGCTTCAGGATGGGCTGGCCCAGGCGCAGGAGGTTGACCTGCTGCTCCATGATGTCCACGTAGTTGGCGTCCGGATGCAGGGCGGAGATCCCCTGCTGGCGGCGCTCCTGCCGGTCGTAGCGGTGGTAGTCGTCCAGGCAGACGGTGGTGGACTCCTCCGGGCCGATGATGCGGGCGATGCCCCGGGTCAGGGTGGTCTTGCCCGCTGCGCTGTCCCCCACCACCCCCAGCATCAGGGGGCGAACCGGCTGGATCACAGGCTCCCCTCCCCCTGGCTCACCCGCTGGGCGATGCTGGCCGGCGTCTCGGAGCGGTCCGGGCGGCGGGTGTAGTCCACCTCGCTGATGGCCATGAGTCGCTCGAACTGGTGGATGGCCTTGATGTAGCGCACGGTGCCCGTCTTGGCCCGCATGACCATGCTGTGGGTGGTGACGCCTGCCTCCCGGTCGTAGTGGACCCCCTCCAGCAGGGGGCCGTCGGTGATGCCCGTGGCCGCGAAGAAGGCGTCGTCCGAGCGGATCAGGTCGTCCTGGGTCAAGATCTCCGTCCACTCCTCCCCCAGGGCCGCCCGAACCCGCTCCCTCTCCTCCTGGCTCTGGGGCGCTCGCCGGGCCTGCATGCCTCCATCCAGGGCCTTGACCGCGGCCGCGGCGATGACCCCCTCCGGGGTGCCGCCGATGCCCATGAGCACGTCGATCCCCGTGCCCGGCGTGGCCGCCAGGAGCGCGCCCACCACGTCCCCGTCCGTCTGCAAGGAGATGCGGGCCCCGGCTCTCCGGATGGCCTGGATGAGCTCCTGGTGCCGGGGCTTGTCCAGGATGAAGACGGTGAGCTCGTTCACCGGCCGGTTCAGGGCCTCGGCGATGCGCTCCAGGTTCTCCTGGGGGGAGGAGGTGATATCGATGGCGTCCCGGGCTCGCCGCTCCACCACCAGCTTCTCCATGTAGAGGGCTGGCCCGGGGTTCCACATGGCCCAGCGCTCGGCCAGGGCGATGACGGAGATGGCATTGGGCCGGCCCAGGGCCAGGAGCCGGGTCCCCTCCACGGGGTCCACGGCCACGTCCACGGCCGGGGGGCGGCCGTCCCCCACCAGCTCGCCGTTGTAGAGCATGGGGGCCTCGTCCTTCTCTCCCTCGCCGATGACCACCACGCCGTTCATCTCCAGGGTGCCCAGCATCAGGCGCATGGCATCCACGGCGGCCTGATCCCCGGCCTTCTTGTCCCCGGTGCCCATGTGCAGGGCCGCGGCCAGGGCGGCGGCTTCGGTGACCCGGACCAGCTCCAGGGCCAGGTTGCGTTGCGGACGTTCGCTCATGGTTGGCTACTCCTTGTGGCCGACGGGTTTGTGGCCGACGGGTGTGGGCGCGTAGCGCATGCCCTTCTTCTGGCTGCTGTGGCCGGGGAAGACCCGGGACTTGGGGTAGATGAACTTGTTGGCCATGTTGATGGCCATGGTGGCCTGGCCGAAACCGTTGGCGATGAGGTTCATCTTGGGGGCGCCCTCCGGATAGGTGATGTCCCCGGCGGCGTAGACGCCGGGCAGGTTGGTCTCCATGGCGCAGTTGACCCGGATGGAGCGCCGCTCCAGCTCCAGCCCCCACTCCTTGATGGGGCCGATATTGGCCCGGAAGCCGATGCAGACCAGCACGTCGTCCACCCGCAGGGTGTGCTCCGCCTCGGTGCGGCTGTGGACGATGGTGGCCTCCTCCACCTGGCCGTTCCCCTCGATGGCCTGGAGCTCGTGTTCGGTCAGGACGTGGACCTTGCTCTGGTGCAGGGCCAGGACGCTGCGCTCGTGGGCCTCGAAGTAGTCGTAGCGGTGGATCAGGGTGATGGAGCGGGCCCACTGCTGGAGCTCCAGGGCCCAGTCCACGGCCGTGTCCCCGCCCCCCACCACCAGCACCCGCCGTCCCAGGAAGGCCTCCTTGTTCCGCACCACGTAGTGGACGCCCTTGCCCTCCATCTCTCGGGCGCCGGGCACAGGCAGCCGGTTGGGTTCGAAGGCCCCCACCCCAGCGGCGATCACCACGGTCTTGGCCCGGTAGCGCCCCTCGGGCGTGGTCAGGACGTTGTGGCCCGGCTCCAGCTGCTCCAGTTTCTCCACCGGCTCGCTGAAGCGAAAGTGGGCCCCGAACTGGTTGCCCTGCTTCCACAGCTCCTGGACCAGGTCCCGGGCCAGGATGGCGGGGAAGCCACCCACGTCGTAGATGTACTTCTCCGGGTAGAGGGCGGTGAGCTGTCCGCCGGGCCGGGGCAGGGCCTCCAGGACGATGGTCTTCAGGTCGCGCATGCCGGCGTAGAAGGCGGCGAAGAGGCCGGCAGGCCCCGCGCCCACGATGGCCACGTCGTAGAGTTCATCCGTCATGGGAAACTTCCCTCCCCTCTGCTCCCAGATCCAGGGGATGGCCTGGGGTGCGCTCTCCTCTCAGATGGCGTCAGATGGCGGGCATCCGATTGAGGAGCAGTATCGCGCAGCGGAGGAGGGAGCGGCAGGGGCGTTCGGGCGGTTCTGGACAGGCGAACGGGCGGGGAGGGCCGGCACCGAATGGGTGGGGAACCCGCCCGTTCGGGTGGGGTGTGGGGAGGTCAAGGGGGAGGGCGCGGATCCCTGGGAGGAGACCTGGGGCAGATAGGGCTTGTGCTGTGTGGGCGCGGGCGCGGACGACGGCGCGCAGCGGGGCGTGGGTTGATGGATTTTTGCCCGCTTTTTCGGGACATTATGTCCTGAAGCCATGTCCCAATTTCGGGATCTGGCCCCGAAATCCCCGGAAATGGGCCCTGTGTAATGCCTCTGTAATATGAAAATGGCCATTTCCTGTTGACAAACAGATGTGGCCATTCTACCCTTACAGCAAGAATAGTACCCTCGTACTAGCCCGTCGTTATCGGGGCTGGGCAGCCGGCGCCGAACGATGGCTTCCTCGTGGACGCAACCCCGCTGAGTTGCGTTCGAACATCTCACCCAGTCAAGGCAATAGCGAACCGTTGCAAGGATGGAACGATCCCCTGTTGCAAGGATCGCGGTTGCCTTTATTTCCCTGGTTCGGCTCTCTGTTCCATCCCGAGATCCGCCTGAGATCCACCAGCCCAAGATTTGTCCACTCTTCGATCCACGCGGCAGCTTGCACAACGGAGCGCCTGTTCGGCGTCTCCCCATCGAAGCCGACCGTTGATCCCAACCGTGTAACGCCTGGCCCAATCGAATGGAACTTCATCGCTATTTCCGGGTCCTGGCCCAACGTTGGTGGCTGATCTTCCTGATCGTCGCCACCGGCACCGCCAGCGCCGTCTACTACACACTCCAACAACCACCCGTCTACAGCAGCACGGTAACCCTGTTGCTCAGCCCAGCCTTTGGCCAGGACACCCTGATCCCGGGCTCCCTGTCCGAGCGGACCAGCCAGCTGGCCCTGACCTACAGCCGTTACCTGCAGACCCGCACCTTCGCGGAGATCGTCATCGAGCGGGAGGGGCTGAACATCTCGCCGGACGAGCTGGTGCGCTCCATCCAGGCCCAGGTGGTGGAAGGGACCCAGTTCTTCGAGATCACCGCCACCAGCAACGACCCCCGGCGCGCCCAGATGCTGGCCACGGTCATCGCCAACAACTTCATCGCCGAGAACATCGCCCAGCAACGGGAGCAGCTGGCCGCCAGCCGGGCCGCCCGGGACGTGGACAACATGCAGACCCTGCTGCGGGAGAAGCTGGAGCGGGAGCGACAGTACTACGACCAGAAGGTGGCCGGACTGCGCCAGCAGGTGGCCCAGATCCGGACCCAACCCCCCTCCACGGCCCGGGACGAGCTCCTGGCCTCCACCCAGGAGCAGCTGAGCGAGTACGAGGACCGGCTGCTCCAGATCATGAACGACCAGATCGCCCTGCAGCCGGTCCAGGACAACACCCAGATCAACACGGTCACGGTCATCGAGCCAGCGCCTCTACCCACCCGCCCCACCAACATCCAGTACGTCCAGAACGTGGTCCTGGCCATGGCCTCTTCCCTGATCCTGGGGATCATGCTGGCCTTCGCCTTGGAATACCTGGACTACACGGTGAAGAGCCCTGAGGAGTTGGAGGAGCTCACCGGACAGCCGGCCCTGAGCGTGATCAGCGAGACCAAGGCCAACGGCAAGGGGCGCAAGAAGGCGGACTCGCCCCTGATCACCTTGGCCCACCCCAACGACCCAGTGAGCGAGGCCTTTCGCTCCCTGCGCACCAACATCCAGTACAGCCAGGCCGGGCGCCAGATGCGCAGCCTGGTGGTCACCAGCGCCGGGCCGGGGGAGGGGAAGACCACCGTAGCGGCCAATCTGGCTGTGGTCATGGCCCAGTCGGGCAAGCGGGTGCTGCTGGTGGACGCGGACCTGCGCCGGCCCACCGTGCACAAGCTCTTCGGCCTGGTGAACAACCTGGGGCTGGCCACCTTGATGCTGGCGGAGAACCCCACGGATCCCCGCACCATCCACAACCACCTGCAGCCGGGCCCGGTGGGCAGCCTGCGCATCCTCACCAGCGGACCCATCCCGCCCAACCCGGCAGAGCTCTTCAGCACCGAGTGGGCCCAGGGGATCTTCGTCGCCCTGGAGGAGCAGGCGGATGTGGTCATCTACGACACGCCCCCGGCCCTGACCGTGACCGATCCGGTGATCCTGGCCAGCCGGGCCGACGCCACCCTCCTCATCGTCCGGGCCGGCCAGACCCGCCGGGACGTGGTGCTCAAGACCATGGATGTCCTGCAGCGGGTGGGGGGCCACGTGCTGGCTCCCATCCTGAACCGGGTGAAGAGCGAGGACATTGGCTACTACTACCACTACTACTATTACGGCAAGTACGGCTACCGCAGCGAGGAGAGCCCGGAGAAGGGCCAGAAGAGCCACCACAACGGCCGCCATCGCCGCTCCTCCCGCCTCTCGGAGCTCTTCCGGACCACCAGGGAAGGGAGCCAGTGAGCCCGGGACGCGGCCCCTGGAAGGGCTGGTGGCTGGCCGGGCTCCTCCTGGCCCTGGCCGCGGGGCTCTGGCTGGATCGGGATGGATTGCTCCTGAACCTGGGCGTCGTTCGTCTGCTCCAGGCCCCGTCCGGGCCAGCGCCCCAGGGGGTTCGACTCCTGGAGCAGGCGGCGGAGCGGGAGCCCTCGGCCCACTGGGCTCTGGCCCTTCTGGCCGCTGAGGAGGGCCAGGAGGAGCGGCGGCGAACGCACCTGCAGCAGCTCCTGGCGGCCAAACCCGGTCGCCTGCCCCTGGTGCGGGACGCCTTTCCCCAGGATCGGGCCCTGGCTCAGTGGGCCAAGGCGCGCTACCCCCGTTCCCCGGTGGCCACCTTCTGGCTGGCCCGGCTCCTGGCAGAGCAGGACCGGGAGGCAGCCATGGCCCTCTACCGGGAGGGGCTGGCGCTGGATCCCCTGGCCAGCGAGCGCTGGGTGGAGCTAGGGGCGCTCTATCAGCAGGCTGGCCGCCTGGAGGAGGCCCTGGTCGCCTATCGCCACGGCTGCGAGCTGCGGGACACCGGGGGGAACGGCTGCTGGCGGGCCGGCCTCCTGGCCCAGGAGATGGGGCGCCTGGACCTGGCGGCAGCGTTCTACGCCCGCACTCTGCAACAGATGCCCGACTACACGCCAGCGGCCACCCGCCTCCAGGAAGTGACCCACCGTGATTGAGCCCCAGACGTCGGAATCCGCTGTGAGGGAACCCATGACCCCGGAGTCCACCGTGAGCGAGTCCATCCTGGCCGAGAGCCCGGGCCTTGCCCTTCCCCAGCCAGGCCAGGACGCCACCCCGGAACAGCCTGTGCACCGCACGGTGATCCAGGCCCGTTCCGGCTGGCAGCTCATCGACTGGCGGGAGCTGCAGGAATACCGGGATCTCTTCTACTTCCTGGTCTGGCGGGACGTGAAGGTCCGCTACAAGCAGACCATCCTGGGCTTCGGCTGGGCCATCATCCAGCCCTTCTTCAGCATGATCGTCTTCTCCGTGGTCTTCGGCAACCTGGCCCAGATCCCCAGCGACGGCGTGCCCTACCCCATCTTCAGCTACGCCGCCCTGGTGCCCTGGACCTATTTCTCCCAGGCCATGTCCGATTCCACCGGCAGCCTGATCGGCAGCGCCCGCATGATCACCAAGGTCTACTTTCCCCGGCTGATCATCCCCATGACCCCGGTCCTGGCCAAGCTGGTGGACTTCGTCGTCGCCCTGGGGATCCTGGGCCTGCTCATGGCCTGGTTCCGCCTGCCGCCCACCTGGGACATCCTCTTCCTGCCGTTGCTGGTGCTCTTGATGGTGCTCACCGCGGCCGGCATCGGCATGTGGCTCTCGGCTCTGGCCATCCAGTACCGGGACGTGCGCTACGCGGTGCGTTTCCTGGTCACCCTGCTCATGTACGCGGCTCCGGTGGTCTGGCCTGTCTCCTTGCTGGCCGAGCGCTTCGGCCCCATAGCCCGCCTGCTCTACGGCCTCTATCCCATGGCCGGGGTCATTGAGGGCTTCCGGGCCAGCCTGCTGGGGACCGTTCCCATGCCCTGGGACCTGATCGGCATGGGCGCCATCACCGCGGTGACTCTCTTTCTCACCGGGGCCCTCTACTTCCGGCGCATGGAGCGCACCTTCGCGGACGTGGCCTGAGGGACGCTCGATCGCTCCCCTCCCCCGGCGGGATCGAGTGACGTAGATACGATTTCGAACCCCACGAGGGACTAAAACAGCCACAACTCGAGACTCCCATGAGCGATATTGCCATCCAGGTGGAAAACCTCTCCAAACGATATCGTATCGGCCGCCAGGAGGAACGGCCCGAGACCCTGGTGGGCGCGGCCCTGGGGTGGCTCAAGGCACCGGTGGACAACTTCCGCCAGCTGCGCCAGCTCAGCCGCTTCCAGGAGAACGGCCAGGAGTCAGACGACATCATCTGGGCCCTGAAAGATGTCTCCTTCCAGGTGAAGCGGGGGGAGGTGGTGGGCATCATCGGCCGCAACGGGGCTGGCAAGAGCACCTTGCTCAAGATCCTCTCCCGCATCACCGAGCCCACCAGCGGTCGGGTGGTGCTCAACGGCCGGGTCTCTAGCCTGCTGGAGGTGGGCACCGGCTTCCACCCGGACCTGACCGGCCGGGAGAACGTTTACCTGAACGGGGCCATCCTGGGCATGACCAAGCGGGAGATCGACCGCAAGTTCGACGAGATCGTAGACTTCTCAGGGGTGGAGCGCTTCATCGACACTCCGGTCAAGCGCTACAGCAGCGGGATGCAGGTGCGCCTGGCCTTCGCCGTGGCCGCCCACCTGGAGCCGGAGATCCTACTGGTGGATGAGGTCCTGGCGGTGGGGGATGCAGCCTTCCAGAAGAAGTGCCTGGGGAAGATGGGGGAGGTGGCCAGGGAAGGGCGGACGGTGTTGTTTGTGAGTCATAATATGGTGGCAGTGCAGACGCTGTGCCAGCGAGCATTCTGGCTTGAGTCCGGGCAAATAAAGGCCGAGGGTGCAGTGAGTTCCACCGTCACATCCTATATGCGGTCAGGGTTAGCTGAGAATGAGACCCCCGAGCGGATTTGGTCGGACATGTCCACTGCCCCTGGAAACCACACGGTGCGGCTGCGTCGCATTGCAGTGCGACCGGAAGATGGCAACCCCGGCGACGTGATTACCATGCAGACGCCGCTATGCGTCGAGGTAGAGTATTGGAACCTGCTGCCCGGTGAACATCTCCACACCACCTTGCACGTATACAACGACCAGGGAATCATCGCCTTCACCACTGGTGCTGGCATCAAGCCAGATCCATTGCTTCACACTCAGCCGCCGGCCGGTCTGTTTCGCAGCGTTTGCCATATTCCCGGCAATCTGCTGAACAGCGGATTTCATCGCATCACTTTGCTGTTGATCAGGGGTAACAAGGCTGCAAGCTATCGGCTAGATGAAGCTATTGGGTTCGAAGTGATTGACAACAATGAACGGAAATTTGCTTGGTATGGACGAGAGCCAGGGGTTCTACAACCGGTATTGAACTGGACAACTGAGTATATTGGCAAGGGTGTAGAATGAACATGATACCTCCAACTCGCTTGAGGAAAACGATTAACGTTTTGGTATTCCCAGGGGGCACCGAAATTGGTCTTGAAATCCAGAAAGCACTTTGTCGCTGCAAGAATGTAAGACTGTATTCTGCGAACCTGAATGTGTCGAATCATGCTCCGTATATCTTCGCAAGGCATTTAATCCTCCCCAGTGTACACGACTTAGCATTTGTGGATGCATTGAACAAAGTCATCCTTGAGCACCGCATTGATTACATTTTTCCAGCGCATGATGATGTGATCCTTGCACTGGCAAAAAACGCGGATCGGATAAGAGCCCAAGTTGTCTCGTCTCCTCTTGAGACATGCTTAATCACCCGCTCAAAATCAGAGACTTATCGGTTTTTGGCTGGCACTATCCCTGTGCCGGATCTGTACGATAACTTGGAGATGATAGAGCAATACCCTGTGTTTGTTAAACCAGACAGAGGTCAGGGGGCTCAAGGTGCACGCGTCGTCTATGACAAAGACCATCTCTCTCAGCTACTGAAGGAAGACAACGGTCACTTTATTGTGACAGAATACCTACCCGGAGAAGAATACACGGTGGACTGCTTTTCAGACCGAGAAGCAGGGCTGTTGTTTTGTGGTGGAAGGCAAAGAATCCGCATCCGGAGCGGCATCTCGATGAGCAGTAAACCCGTCGAAGATAACCTATTCACTGAGTATGCCCAACGGATTTCAAGAAAGCTAGCGTTTCACGGAGCTTGGTTCTTCCAAGTGAAGAGGGATCGCTATGGCATCTTGAAACTTCTGGAAATTGCTCCAAGAATTGCTGGGACAATGGCTGTTCATCGGGTCCTGGGTGTAAACTTCCCTCTCTTGAGTTTATATGAACAGATGCGGATCCCGATTGAAATCATGGTCAACAGCATGGATTTGCAGCTTGACCGCGCTCTTGTAAATCGTTATAGCCACCGGTTGTCATATCGGACCGTTTATATTGATCTAGATGACACTTTGGTTGTGAATGGCAAGGTAAACATTGAAGTGATCCGTTTTCTTTATCAATGTGTGAATGCAAAGAAGCGTATCGTGTTGCTCACAAAACATGCGGGCGATCTTGACAAAACATTAAGGGAGCATCGATTGATAGGTATATTTGATGAGGTTGTACATATGGAAGAATCGGCAAGCAAGGCAGATTACATTCGGGAAATGGACGCCATTTTAATTGACGATAGTTTTAGTGAGCGAAAGCAGGTCGCAGACAGGTTGGGGCTATTGACTTTTGATTGTAGTATGGTTGAAGTGCTTTTGGATGAGAGGGTTTGAGGCTCTATGTCAGGGATCGTGGTTAGTGAAATAGATAATGAACACTTCAGGGCGATCCGAACAAATGTGGTGAATTTCATGAAACGTGTCGCATCGATGTACGTTCCAGGACCTGAGCAGGGTTTGCAGTACCGGTTATTGGACATAGCGCCTCAAGCGCATGAGGGTGCCAGACCCTTTTTCCCCGGTTGGGTGTTGGTCGATACATTTGATATCGATCCGAATTCTGGATGTACCTATATTGGTGATATTTGTGCACACAACGAGTTCTTGCCTGAGAATGTATACGATTTTGTAGTTTGCACAGAAGTGCTGGAGCATACACTCCGACCTTGGGACGCCATAGCAGAGATTAGGCGGATATTGAAACCCGGAGGGCTACTGTTTCTCAGCGTTCCTTTCAATTTTAGGATTCACGGTCCTCTGCCCGATTGTTGGCGTTTCACAGAACACGGTTTGCGAACTTTGCTCGGAAGATTCACAATCTTGGAACTAGATGCAGTCGAAACACCGGACCGGCCTCTGATGCCTATCCATTACACCGTAGTGGCAATGAAGCCATTATCGCAATTTACCGAAGACAAGCCATGAAACGGCTAGATGAATTAGCAATCTTTGGGGGTATCCCCGTTTTTAGCGAGAAACTCCATGTGGGCCGGCCCAACATCGGCGATCGAAGCGCGCTGTTGGCGCGCATTAACGACCTGCTTGACCGTCGCTGGCTGACGAACAATGGCCCGTTGGTGCAGCAATTCGAGCGGCGCGTTGCCGAGTTCCTGGGCGTCAAACACTGCGTTGCTATGTGCAATGCCACAGTAGCGCTGGAAATCACCACTCGGGCCCTGGGGCTGCACGGTGAGGTAATCGTCCCTTCCTTCACCTTCATCGCTACGGCTCATGCCCTGCAATGGCAGGAAATCACGCCGGTGTTTTGTGATGTGGACCCGGCCACCCATAATCTAGATCCGAGCAAGGTTGAGACGATGATCACGCCTCGCACCACTGGTATCATCGGCGTACACGTCTGGGGCCGGCCCTGCGCCATCGAGGCCTTAAGCGAGATCGCCTCTCGCCACAATCTGAAGCTGATATTTGACGCTGCGCATGCCTTCGGAAACTCGTATAAAGGCCGCATGATCGGCAACTTTGGCCAAGCCGAGGTCTTCAGTTTCCATGCCACCAAGTTCTTCAACACCTTCGAGGGCGGCGCAGTGGTGACAAACGACGATGCCCTGGCCGCCAGGATACGCCTGATGAAGAATTTCGGCTTTGCCGGTTACGATAACGTGATCTACATCGGGACCAATGGCAAGATGAGCGAGATTTCGGCGGCCATGGGGCTGACTGGACTGGACTCCTTGGATGAGTTCATTGTTGCAAACCGTCGTAATTATGAGGCCTATCGGCGTGGATTGGAAGGCATTTCTGGCATTCATCTCATCTCCTACGATGAAACGGAACATTGCAATTATCAGTACATTGTCGTGGAAGTGGATGAAACCGAAAACGGGCTTAGTCGTGATGAACTGATGCAAGTGCTTCATGCTGAGAACGTTTTGGCCAGACGTTATTTTCATCCCGGCTGTCATAAGATGGAACCCTATCGCTCGTATTTTCCGCACGTGGGGTTGTTGCTGCCAGAAACTGAGCGTTTGACGCAGCGCGTGCTTCTATTACCCACAGGAACGGCTGTGGGACAAGAGGAGATCGACGCTGTGTGCGGGATCATCCGCACAGCACTAGCGCATGCTTCTGTCGTTCGTGCGGCACTGAGAAAACAGGTGGCAGTATGATGACAACGGTTGAAATCGCAGACTGGGAACGCTTGCCTGCATCTCCTGTGGTCAGCGTGTGCATGATTACCTATAATCATGAGACTTTTATACGCGATGCCCTGGAAGGCATTTTGAAGCAGGAGGTAGATTTTCCATATGAGATCGTGGTCGGTGAGGACTGTTCAACGGACAGCACCCGCGCTATCCTGATCGAATATGCAGAACGATATCCGGGCAAGATACGGTTGTTGTTGCGCGAACGTAATCTAGGCATGATGCTGAACTTTGTCCAAACTTTGGATGCATGCCGGGGCGAATACGTGGCTTTGTGTGAGGGAGACGATTATTGGACTTGTCCACAAAAGCTGCAAACCCAAATAGATTTCTTGGACTCGCATCGTGACTATTCCATTAGTTCACATAATGTATTCGTGGTGCAGGAGGGGTCCAAATCGCCTCCGCACGAATGGCTTGGCTCGAATGCCAAAGAGACATTGACGCTTGAAGATCTTCTGCGTGACGGCAGTGGCGGAGCGACCTGCTCGCTGGTGTTTCGCAACCGGGTGTTTGGGGATTTCCCGGAGTGGTATCATCAGCAAAAAGGTGGTGACTGGAGTCTGCAGGTTCTTTGTGCCAGTGCTGGAAAGATGTATTACTTCCGAACGGTGATGGGTGTCTACAGACGGCACGAACATGGTGCGGTGTATGCAGCAACAGTGGCCGCGAAAGCTAAGGGGGAAGAGTTTATTGCTATATCTTCTAGGAATAGTCTGCGGATATGCGATGCATTGAATAGACATTTCGACTATCGGTATGAAAAACTGATACAAAAACAGAAAGCATATTGGTATTGGGTTGGAGCGGTGGAGTATAGCCAGCATGGGCAAAAAGGTTCAGCGAGGGTGTACTTTCTGAAAGCTCTTCCCTATTTCCCCTCATTGCCTCGTTGGCTCACCCTTAGGGTGTTACTAAGAAGCTTGTCAATGGCTTTTCTACCTCACATATTCGTTGCTTTTTGGCGTTCTCCCAAGTCGTTAGTCAAGTCGTTACTACTCAGGCTATAGTTATTCCCAATAACAGGACCGCGTGCCAAGCTCGAAACGGACTCATCAACACAGCACGTAGGGGTATGAAGGGTGGCCAAGGAACGACGTCGGTACAGCGCCGACCGTTCGGTGGCGGGCTGAACAGCGTCTCGTCCGCATAGCCTGGTGATCGCCCGCGTCAAGGGCTACGCAAGTCGGCCCAACAGCAGGCCCGCCCTTGACCGGCTGCGCTCCAGGTTAACCAACAGACGCCGCTACCACGTCCGAAAAGTGACTTTGTTTTCCACCACTTGAGATCTTGACATTGAGGTCCACTATTCGAGTTGTACGATCAGGCGACCCGCCATTATAGTGGCGGCGAAATGGGGAAATATCTGACACAGGCGGTGATCCCCAATGAAGTCTTCGTCCGCCAACGATTCGGGCGTTTTCCGGATGTGCTGCGACGGCCTATAGAGGAACCCCCAGTACCTCCATCGGAGTTTTCTCCGAACGCGACGATAAAGTTGAGAAAGCTAATTGAGTACTCACCTTTAGGTGGGCGACTCCAGAAGTCACTCAGGATGATCAAACGATCCGCCCAACACCTGAGGGAGTACATGGCAGCAAGATCTAACCCATTGACTGAGAAACAGCGTCAAGTAGGGGCATTCCGGCTCTCTGGCGAGGTGCATCAGTGGATGTACGACCGTTATTCATTGGTATGCTTGCTAACAAAGTGCGGTTTCAGGTCACCACGCGTATGTACCGCAGCCGAAAGCGCAATTCCGAACTGGACCGGTTACAATCTGGACTCCGATTCCGACGGTGTTGTCTATAAGCCGGATTCACTGTTTATGGAGGCGTTCAAATGATGAGAATGCAGGCAATACATGGATCGCCATTATCTAGTTCAGTCAGCTTTGTTATCCCTGCCTATAATTGCGCTGAAACCGTGCGTGAAGCAGTTGAATCCATTCTTGACGGTAACATTGAATGTGGTGATGAGATCATTTTGGTCGACGACTGCTCCACCGACCAAACGGCCGACGTGCTGAACGATTTGAAAGCACAGTATTCCCGCATCAAACTCAGGCTGCTGGCGCACAGGATTAACAGAGGCACGGCTGCGGCCGGGCGTAATACCGGCATTGAACATGCCCGCAACGAGTTGATATTTTGTCTGGACGCTGACAATTTGCTCGTGCCAGGTAGCGTGCATCAATTGAAGGATCATCTGCGATCTACTGGTGCAGACGCTGCGGCATTTGGAGAAATCTATTATTTCGTTGAGACGCCGGAGGATGTTACGCACAAATGGATTTTTACAGACACTGTAACTAGTAACCTGACACAAATTCAGGTGAAGTAAGGGATGGTTGGTAGAGAAGGCGACTGACCATTGATGAAGCACCTTTCCAACATGTCATAGCCGATACGGAAGATGCTCAGGTCCCGTCGATTT
>Ga0256841_1001538_pt1 | contig 19654 bp, 19 predicted proteins | sample 356308metaG_FD_185971 | JGI IMG/M metagenome (GOLD analysis project Ga0256841, IMG submission 185971) | Hydrothermal vent microbial communities from Mid Atlantic Ridge, Atlantic Ocean - 356-308 | ecosystem: Environmental > Aquatic > Marine > Hydrothermal vents | place: Atlantic Ocean: Mid... | reverse complement strand
TGAGCCCCCAGTGCACCGCGAGCGCGCGGTAGGCCAGGTACCAGAGGGTCAGGAAGGGCAGGTAGCTGGAGAGCACCTGGCCGAGGCTGCGCCAGACCTGCGGCCGGGCGAAGGGGCGGACCAGGGGTACCCAGTCCGCAGGCTTGACTTTTTGCTGTGAGGATTCGTTCATGAAAAACTCCATGCGCCAGAGCGCGGGCCGGATGACTTGCCGTAAGTATAGCCGCTTTCGCAGACGCATGGTGGGTTTTGTATGATAAACCCGTGGAATCCGGTCGCTGGATCAGGGTCTTGCTGATCGCCATCGGTCTGCGAGACGCCTTTGCCGGTGTGTGCCTGCGCGCGAATACCTGCCCTTGCCTGTGCGTACCCGCTTTGGATCGCTGTATCGTTGGTCCTCACGGGGGTTGGTGCGGCGCTCCAGGTAACCTAGGGCATGTCGCCTAGGCGCGTTCTGGCCGCGTTGCTGCTCGTGGGCGCGTGGCTCTACCTTGGTTACCTGGTCTGGACGGGCAACCCGCCGATCTACGCCTTCATGATCGCGCTCGGCTTCTCGCTCGTCGCGGGCCTCCTCTGGGGCCCCGGCCCGCCCGGAGGCTGAGCGTGGAACCCTCGCTCTGGGTGGTGGCCTCCACGAGCGGCGAGGTTCGCCGGGTCGCCTGGCCCTAGGGAGGCTTCGGGCTCTTGGCCAACCGTCTGGTGGTCGTCTGGATCGTGGTAGGGGCGGGGTGCGCTTCGTCGTGCGCGCCGGAACCGGCCCCTGGCCCGCCCCCGACCCGGGTATGCCGGGCAGCCCCGCCTAGCCCTGCGCCGACGCCGCGCCCACCAACCCCAGCCGCTCGGCGTCGGCTTGCATGGCCTCGAGCACGAAGCCGACGTGCTCCCACAACTCCACACCCAAGAGCTCCGCGCCGCGTTTGACCATCTCGCGGTCCACCCCGCGGGCAAAGGACTTGTCCTTGAACTTTTTCTTGAGGCTCTTGACGGTGAGGGTGTGGATCGAACGGTCGGGGCGCACGTAGACCGCGGCGGTAATGAGGCCGGTGATCTCGTCGCAGGCGTAGAGGGCGCGCTCCATCAAGGTTTCGGGCTCCACGCCGCTGCGCTCGGGAGCGTGGGCGCGCACCGCGCGCACGATCTCGGCGGGCCATCCCAGCGCCTCCAGGTGGTCGGCCCCCTTGTTGGGGTGGGTCTCGGGGTGCTTCTCCCAGTCGAAGTCGTGGATCAGCCCGGCGATGGCCCAGGTTTCCTCGTCCTCGCCGAACCTGCGGGCGTAGGCGCGCATCGCGGCCTCGACCGCGTGCATGTGCCGCCGCAGGGACTCGGACGGGGTCCAGGCGTGCATCAGCTCGAGGGCTTCGTCGTAGGTGGGCATGCTTAAATATACCGCCGGGGGCGTTGCCGAAGGCGCAGGGACCGTCGCCACAGGAATGGGGACCGCCTCCGAGATCTAGAGCGGAGATCCAGCGTCACATGTGCGTCACAAGCCGGGGGCCTTAGGATGGAGGCATGTGGATCGGACTCGGTGAGGACGCCCACCGGCTCGAACCGGGCCGGAAGCTGCGGCTGGGAGGGGTGGAGGTCGCCAGCGACCGCGGGCCGGTGGCCCACTCCGACGGCGACGCTCTTCTGCACGCGGTCGCCGACGCGGTGCTGAGCGCCGTCGGCGCGGGGGACATCGGCGAGGTCTTTCCCGACACCGACCCGCGGTGGGCGGGGCTTGCGGGGGCCGAGCTGCTCGAGCGGGTGCTCGAGCTCGCCGGCGCCCACCCGCTCGCCTGCGAGCGCCCCCGCTGCGGCCGGGTGCGCCAGGTGCGCGCGGTGGTGACGCTCGACCGCCCCAAGCTGGCCCCCTACCGCGAGGCGATGCGCCGGCGCATCGCCGAGCTGTGCGGGCTCGAGCCCGCCGACGTAAGCGTGGCCTTCAAGACCAGCGAGGGGCTGGCCCCGGAACACGTGCAGGCGCGGGCGCTGGTGGTGCTGGAGGAGGCGTGAGCCTCCTCTTCGGCGTGGACGCCTTCACGGACCGCCCCTTCGCGGGCAACCCCGCGGCCGTCTGCGTGCTCCCCTCGCCCGCGGACCCGGCCTGGATGCAAGCCCTGGCCCGGGAGATGAACCTATCGGAAACGGCCTTCCTCTGGCCCGAGGGGTCCGCCTGGCGGCTGCGCTGGTTCACCCCCAAGACCGAGGTGGACCTCTGCGGCCACGCTACCCTGGCGAGCGCCCACGTGCTCTGGCGCCACCTCGAGCACCCAGAGCCGCGCCTCGCCTTCGAGACCCGGAGCGGACGGCTCTACGCGACGCGCGAGGGGGCGCGGATCGGCCTCGATTTCCCCGCGCCCGAGCCCGAAGCGGCCGCCGCTCCCGAGGAGCTTGCGGCGGCGCTGGGCGGGGTGCGGCCGGTCTGGAGCGGCCGCTCCGAGGACGACTGGATCGTGGTGCTCGAAAACGCGGCCGCGGTGCGGGCGCTCGAGCCCGACTTCGCGCGCTTGGCGAAGCTGCCCGCCCGGGGCGTGGTCGTGAGCGCCCAGGACGAAAGCGGCGCCCACGACATCGTCTCCCGCTTCTTCGCGCCCGCGCTGGGGGTGAACGAAGACCCGGTCACCGGCTCGGCCCACGCGCGCATGGCGCGCTACTGGGCCGCGGCGCTGGGCAAGGACCGCCTGCGTGCCTACCAGGCCTCGGCCCGCGGGGGCGCGCTGGAGCTGCGCCTGCGCGGCGAGCGGGTGGAGTTGTGGGGGACGGCGGTTACGGTCTGGTCGGGACGGATTGAGGCCGGCCCGGGTTAGCCGTAGTGGCCGACGAAAGACTGGGCCATGTCCCAACTGGCCCATTCGAGGCGAAGAATCTCACCCACGAGGGCGTGGATCCGATCTTTCTCCTCTTCGCTGGCTTTCAGGAACGTTTCCTCCGCCACCTCGGCAAGGTCGTGCAGGTAAGCAAGGAATTCGGGGGAAGTCCAATGGTACGCCAGGTCCACTAGGGGTCCTCCTCCCGGTGCGGCCACGCTCCAGGCATCGTGAAAGGTGCGGTTGATCGTCCATAGACATACGACGGTGACGGGATAGGACTCTTGCGCCAGTAACCGCAGGAAAGCCAAGTAGCGCTCCCGAGCGGGGTGCGTTTCCGCCTCGGGGTTGATGGGCTGAAACCGCATCCAATCCAGATCTTCGACGATGACCATCAACCCGTGTGCCAACACCATTCGGTGGGTGTGCGGGGCCTTTGGAATTAGCTGTGCCTGCAAACCCATCAATCCTTCGACGAAGCGGTAATTTTGTTCCATCCAGGCGTAAACGCTGCGTATTGAAACCTCCTTAGATCGCAGGCGACGTAAAAAGGGGTGGTTAAGCAGGCGTTCCCACTCGTTCCAGTGGGCATCACGCAAGGATAGCAGGTGCATCATTGCTACAGTTTACACCCCGTTTCACCTTTGTGCGGCACGGTAGTGCCGCATCGTATTGATTTCTTGTGCGAGTGCATCGCTGGGCTCGAGCACCACGTCGCGGGAGCTTCGGACCGGGGAGTAGGTGGCTTCCAGCGAGAGCGGGGGGCGCAGGAGCTTACGTTTCCACTCCCAGGCGGGCGCACGGCGGGCTCGTACCCGCGCGCTCGGGGACCAGCCCTCAAGCACTCCCGCCACCCAGGCAGCCTACCACCGGCGGCGCATGGCTCGAATCTAGCGCGGAGGGCGCAGCAGGTCGGTGAGAACCCGGCGCCCCAGCCGCTGCGGATCGACGCGGAAGGCGCGGCCGCGGGCGCTTCGAGCCAGCTCCCGCACGCGCTCGAAGACCGCATCCTCGTCGCTCAGCAGGTAGACGTCCAGCTCCGCCCCCGAACGCCGCAGCCGCACGGCTGCTGCGAGGGTGGCCCGTTCGATCTCGGGGTCGCGCCCCCAGGCGTTCTTGTACACGCGGCCGTCGGGTCGCAGTACGGCCGTGGGACGGCCGTCGGTGACCAGCACCGCCCGGCGCTCGGCGTCGCCCTGCCGCCGCAGCCAGGTGCACGCCTCCTCCAGCGCCGCCGCGGTGTTGGTGTGCGCGGGCCGGGCGCCCAAGAAGGGCAGGCGGCCCGGGGGTACGACCTCGGCGACGTCGTGGAAGCAAACCACTTGGAAACGGTCCCCCGCACCCCTCAGCCCGTAGTGCAACGCCAGCGCCAGGCGCTTGGCCGGGCCGAAGCGGTCCGCACCGTAGAGAACCATCGAGTGCGAGCAGTCGAGCAGCAGCGCGACCGCCCGGCGGCGCCCTCCCTCGCCTTCGCGCACGCGCAGGTCGTCCGGGCCCGGCTCGCCCTTCGGCAACCAGGCCTTCAGGGTGGCCGCGGGGTCGAGGGTAAGCGGCTCTCCCCAGCGCCAGGGGCGCTCGGGGCCGTGGGGTTCGTGCGGACCGCTCACCCCTGGGCGCGGCCAGGTGCCGCCCTGCAGGCGCGCCTCCGGAAGCAGCGAGCGCCAAGCGCGCAGCGCAGCCAGCTTCAGGAGTTCGGGGCGCGCCGCCAGCCGCAGCTCCCCCCGCTCGCCGACCCGCTCGACCCAACCCTCGCGCCGGAGCCGCTCCAGTGCGGCCGCGGCCAGCTCCCGGGGCTCGGCCGCCCCCGCCTCCCGGGCTGCCCGCTCGAGCGCCGCGCGCAACCGCTCCTCGTCGCTTGCCCCTTCGGGTTCGGGTCGCTCACCGAGCCGCAGCAGCGCCTCGGCGGCCAACTCCAGCGCCGCGGACGCGGGCTGCGCCTCCCCGCGCGCACGAACATAGCGCACGCGCACGGCTACTTCACCTGTTCGACCCAGACCATGTTCGTCGAACCGCGTACCCCGAAGGGTACCCCCGCGGTGATCACGATACGGTCGCCCACGTCGGCCAACCGTTCGCTCTTGACGAACTCGACCGCCTCGGCCACCATCTCGTCGGTGCTCGTGGGGTCGGGGGCGGTGGCGGTGTACACCCCCGAGGCGAGCACCAGCTGCCTGCGCACCCGGGCGTTGGGGGTGAGCGCCAGGACGGGTACCCCGGGACGGTAGCGGGCCACCCGCCACAGCGAAGAACCCGAAGCGGTGAAGACGACGACCACCTTGGCCGGCAGCGACTCGGCGACCTCGGTGGCCGCGAGCGCGATCGCGTCCTGGGTGCTGTGCTCGGGCTCGGGTCGAAGGATGCGCTGGGCGTTCTGGTACTCCGGGGAACCCTCAACCGCCCGCGCCACCCGCGCCATCATGGCCACGGCCTCGACCGGAAACTCCCCTACCGCGGTCTCGGCCGAGAGCATCACCGCGTCGGAGCCGTCGAAGATGGCGTTCGCCACGTCCGACGCCTCGGCGCGCGTGGGGCTGGGAGCGTGGATCATCGACTCGAGCATCTGCGTGGCCGTGACCACCGGCTTGCCCGCCGCGCGGGTGCGCCGGATCAACCGCTTCTGGACGATGGGCACCTCCTCGGGCGGCATCTCCACGCCCAGATCGCCGCGGGCCACCATCACGCCGTCGGCCTCGGCCAGGATCTCGTCGAAGCGCTGCACCGCCCCCGGCTTCTCGATCTTGGCCATCAGCTTGGCCTCGTGCCCCAGGCGGTTCATGTAGTGCCGCGCGAGCAGCAGGTCGTCGCGGCTGCGCACGAAACTGACCGCGACCCAGTCCACCCCCAGCTCGGCCCCGAGCGCCAGGTCCTCGATGTCCTTGTCGGTCATCGCCGGGATCGAGAGGTCGGCCCCGGGGATGTTGATCCCCTTCTGATCCGAAAGCTCTCCGCCCAGCTCCACGACGGTGTGGATCTCGCCGGCGGCATGGTCGATGCGCTCCACCCGCAAGCGCAGCCGCCCATCGTCGAGCAGCAGCACCTGCCCCGGCGCCACGTCCCCTACCAGCCCCTTGTAGCTCACCGAAACCTTGTGCGCGTCACCGCCGACGTCGGCGGTGGTCAGCACGAAGGGCTGCCCCGCCTTCAGCACCGCCCGGCCCTCCTGGAAACTTCCGACCCGGATCTTGGGGCCCTGCAGGTCCTGCAGGATGGCCACGGGGCGGCCGGTTTCCCTGGCGGCGGCGCGGACCATCTCCACGGTCGCGCGGTGGTCCTCGGGGCGGCCATGGCTGAAGTTGAGCCGCACGACGTCGAGCCCTGCCCGCATCATGCTCGCGAGCACCCCGGCCTCGCGCGAGGCCGGCCCGATGGTGGCGACGATCTTGGTGCGCTTAGAAAGCATCGTACCCCAGGAAGCGCGCGGCTGCGCCCAGCGCCTCCTCGATGCGCAGCAGCTGGTTGTACTTGGCCAGGCGGTCGGAGCGCGAGGCGGAACCCGTCTTGATCTGCCCTGCGTTCACGGCCACGGCCAGGTCGGCGATGTAGCTGTCCTCGGTCTCGCCGGAGCGGTGCGAGATGACCGTACGGTAGCCGTTGCGCTGCGCCAGGCGCACGGTCTCGAGGGTTTCCGAGAGGGTGCCAATCTGGTTGAGCTTGACCAGAACGGCGCTGGCCACCTCTTCGCGGATGCCGCGCATCAGGAACTCAGGGTTGGTGACGAAGAGATCGTCGCCCACGAGCTGCACCTTCCCCTTGAGGCGCTCGGTGAGCTGCTTCCAACCCTCCCAGTCGTCCTCATCGAGTCCGTCCTCTAGTGAAACGATGGGGTAGCGCTCCACCCAATCGGCCCAGTAGGCGACCATCTCTTCGGAGCTCAGCACCTTGCCCTCAGCGCTGAGGTGGTACCTGCCGTCTTCGTAGAACTCGCTCGCGGCCGGATCCAGGGCGATCGAGATCTCCTTGCCCGGTTCGTAGCCTGCGGACTGGATCGCCTCCAGAAGGACCTCCATGGCCTCCTCGTTGCTCTTCAAGTTGGGGGCGAAGCCGCCCTCGTCACCCACGTTGGTGCCGTAGCCGCGCTTTTTCAAGACCCCCTTGAGGGCGTGGAAGGTCTCGACGCCGTAGCGCAGGGCCTCGCGGTAGTTGGGCGCCCCTGCGGGCACGAGCATGAACTCCTGAAAGTCCACGCGGTTGTCGGCGTGCTTGCCGCCGTTGATCACGTTCATCAGCGGAACCGGAAGGGTGACCCCCTGAACCCCGCCCAGGTAGGCGAAGAGCGGCAGCTCCACGGCCTCGGCGGCGGCGCGCGAAACCGCCAGGGAGACCGCCAGGATGGCGTTGGCCCCCAGGTTCGCCTTGTTGGGGGTGCCGTCGAGGTCGAGCATCGCCCGGTCGATCCCCTCCTGGTCGAGGGCGTTCATCCCGATGATCTCGGGGGCGATGCGCTCGTTCACGTTGGCGACCGCCTGCAACACCCCCTTACCTCCGAACCGCGGCCCGCCGTCGCGCAGCTCGACGGCCTCGTGCTCACCGGTCGAGGCGCCCGAGGGCACCATGGCGCGCCCGATCTGCCCGCCCTCGAGGACCACCTCGGCCTCGACGGTGGGGTTGCCGCGGGAGTCCAGGACTTCGCGCGCGCTTGCTTCGACGATTGTGGTCATGGCCACCTCCGCCCCCCAGCTTAAACCCGCAAAGGAACCACGACGGCCAGGTAGCCGCCGTCTTCGGCGTCCTGGATCACGCTCGGGCTCGTCGCCCCCGAAAACCGCAGGAGCGCCTTGCCGGCGATCGGACCCAGTGCCCCTTCCAGGTAGTCGGCGTTGTAGGCGAGCGTCATCCGCGCCTCGCCGCGGGCCTCCACCTCGAGCCGCTCGGCCCCGCGACCGTAGTCGCCCTCGGCCACGACCTCGAGCCCCCCGTCCGCAAAGACCAGGTCGACCCGGTGGTTGCTCCGGTCGGCGAGCACCTTGACGCGCTTGAGGCTGTCCTTGAGGGCTGCGGCGTTGATGGTGGCCTCGAGCGCGAACTCGGGGGGGATCACCCGCTCGTAGTCGGGGAACTCGCCCTCCATCAACGCCGCAGCCATGCGGGACCCCTCGGCGGCCAGGGTAAGGTGGCCGCCGAGCAGCCCCAGGGCGACCTCGCCCTCGGTGCGTTCGAGCACGCGCACGATCTCGTCGACGCTGCGCGCGGGCACGACGAACTTGCGTTCGGCGTTGAGAGCGAGCTCCAGATCGTAGAGCGCCAGCCGGAAGCCGTCGGAAGCCACGCTGCGCAGCCGGGCGGGGTGCAGCTCGAGCTGCACCCCGCGGAAGATGGCGCGGTAATCCTCGCCGCTGGCGGCGTAGCGTACGCGCGAGAGCGCGCGCCCCAGCTCGCGCGCGGGAAGGCGCGCCACGGTCTCGGCTTCGAAGCTCAGCGGCGGAAACTCGCTCGGGTCGGCCGTCGTCAGCCGGGTGGAGAAGGAGCCGCTTTCGATCGCGAGCCGCCCCTCTTCGAGCTCCAGCTCCACCAGCTCGCCCGGGAGGTTGCGCACCACCTGACCGATCAGCTGGCCGGGAACCAGGCGCACCGCCTCCCCCTCCACCTCGGCGGGCACCACGAGCTCCAGGTCGAGCTCCCCGTTCGAACCCTGGAGCCGTAGCCCCCCCTCCGCGGCTTCGAGGCGCAGGTGGGTGAGCGCGGGGTTGCTGGCGCGGGTGGGGATGATGCGCTCAAGCATGCCGAGCGCTTCGGCAAAGCTGCGTTTGGGTAAGCGAACCTGCATACGTCCTCCGTTCTTAAAGGAAGGTGACGAAGTTCCTTAAACTTAAAGATACCGTAGCCGTAACCGTAGGGGCTGGGGAAGCTGTGGAAAAGCCGCCTCGGGTTCGCGGGAGACGCGAGAAAGGATGGGGAAGCCGTTGGGGACAAGCCCCCGGGACCTGCGGAAAACCTGGGGAGGGCGAAGGGTTTCTCCACAGGGTGTACGCGCTCGCGGTTGTCCACAGGGTCTTCCACAGGCTTTCCCCAGGGTTATGGGCAGGATTATCCACGGCCGCCCCACCTGTTCTCGAACCCTTCAACGGTGCGCTGCAGTTCCGGATCCTCCGCGAGCAGCTTGCCAATCTTCTGAGTGGCGTAGAGCACCGTGGTGTGGTCGCGGCCGCCGAAGAACTGGCCGATCTCGGGCAGCGAGGCGCCGGTGAGCTGGCGGATCAGGTACATGGCGACTTGGCGCGGGCGCACCACCTCCTTGCTGCGGCCCCTCGCCTTGAGCTCGTCGGGGGTGACGCCGTAGTGCTCGGCCACGGCATTGAGGATCTCGTCCATGGTGACGGCCGTGTCCGCGGCGGGGAAGAGGTCGGCCAGCGCACTGCGGGCAACCTCGGGCGTGATCGCCGTTCCCGACAGCGAGGCGTAGGCGATCAGGCGCATCAGCGCCCCCTCCAGTTCGCGGATGTTCGAGGACACCTGCCGGGCCACGTATTCGAGCACCTCCTCGTCGAGCTGCACCCCGCGCCGCTCGGCGTTCAGTTTGAGGATCGCAATGCGGGTCTCCAGGTCGGGAGGCTGGATGTCGGTGATCAGTCCCCACTCGAAGCGGCTGCGCAGCCGCGACTCGAGCGTGAGGATCTCGCGCGGTGGCCGGTCCGAGGTGAGCAGGATCTGCTTACCGTCCTCGTAGAGGGTGTTGAAGGTGTGGAAGAACTCCTCCTGGGTGCGTTCCTTGCCGGCGATGAACTGCACGTCGTCGACGAGCAGCATGTCCACCGAGCGGTAGCGCTCGCGGAACCGGTTCATGCGGTCGGAGCGGATGGCACTGATCAGGTCGTTGGTGAAGGTCTCGGTGGATACGTACTCGACGCGGATCCTGGGGAAACGCCGGCGCGCGTAGTGCCCCACGGCGTGCATCAGGTGGGTCTTGCCCAGGCCCACGCCACCGTAGACGAAGAGCGGGTTGTAGGCCTTGCCCGGAGCTTCGGCCACCGCCATGGCGGCCGCGTGGGCCATCGAGTTGCCGGGCCCGACGACGAAGCTCTCGAAGGTGTACTTGGGGTTGAGCCGAGTGCGCGGCGCCGTCGTGGCCGCGCCGGAGGGCTCTTCGACGGGCGTGGGTCCGGGCGGGTTCGCGTCCGGGACGACCTTGAGGCGGAACTCGGGGGAGCGGGCTCCGAGGCGCAGGAGCGCCTCCTGGATCAGGTGGCCGTAGTGCTTCTGGATCCAGTCGCCCGCGAAACTGGTGGGCACGCCCAGCTCGAGCGCCCCCTCGTCGAGACCGAGCGCTCGGACACGGGCGAACCAGGTGTGGAACTCCACGCTCGTGACGTTCTCACGTACGTAGTCCAGAACGTTTTCCCAGATGCTCTCGTGGGTCAATCCGCGCACCTCCAGCAAGCCTTTTCATTCTACCCGAGCCGCGGAGGGCCGTCCCAAAATTCACCGGCTGCGTGCTAGCCTTAGGGGTATGGAGGTTTCACGTGAAACCTTTGACGTGGTCGTCGTCGGCGGCGGCCATGCGGGAATCGAGGCCGCCGCCGCCGCGGCGCGTCTGGGGGCGCGGGTGGCCCTGGTCACCGGCGATCCGGCGCGCATCGGGCTGATGCCCTGCAACCCTGCGGTGGGCGGCCCCGGAAAGAGCCAGCTGGTGCACGAGATCGAAGCCCTGGGGGGCTGGATGGGCCGGCTCGCGGACGCCGCGGCGATCCACACCCGGGTGCTCAACCGTTCCAAGGGTCCGGCGGTGCGCAGCCTGCGGGTGCAGACCGACCGCGACGCCTACGCGGCCGCGGCCCGGGCGACGGTGGCCGCGGAAGCGGGCGTCGCTGTGGTGCGCGGCGAGGTCGTGGCCCTGGAGCACGAAAGCGGCCGCCTCACCGGGGTCCGCACCGCCGACGGGCGGGTGTTCACGGCCCGGGCGGCGGTGCTGGCGGCGGGCACCTTTCTGCGCGGCCGCATCTGGTACGGACTGCAAAGCCGCCCCGCGGGGCGGCAGGGCGAGCCGCCCGCGCGGCACCTCTCGGCGGCGCTCGAGGCCCTGGGGCACCGCACGATCCGGCTCAAGACCGGTACGCCCCCGCGCATCCTCCGCCGCAGCATCGATTTCGCCGCCCTGGAGGAGGTGCCTCCAGACGACCCGCCCGGCAGCTTCACCGGGCGCCCCGGACCTCACGCCGCGGCGCTGCCTACCTGGACCACGCGCACCCATTCGGGCACCCACCGCATCGTCCTCGACCACCTGGACGCCTCCCCGCTCTACGCAGGGGCCGTACAGGCCGTGGGGCCGCGCTACTGCCCCTCGATCGAGGACAAGGTGGTGCGCTTCGCCGACAAGGACAGCCACCTGCTCTTTATAGAGCCCGACGGACTCGAAACCAGCGAGGTCTACCTGCAGGGCTTCTCCTCGAGCCTGCCCCCCGCGGTGCAGGAGCGGATGGTGCGCACCCTTCCGGGCTTCGAGCGCGCCGTGATCCAGCGTTACGCCTACGCCGTAGAGTACGACGCCTTCGACCCCACCGACCTGAGCCCGGGCTTGATGTCGCGCCACCTGCCCGGCCTCTTCCTGGCCGGCCAGGTCAACGGCACCTCCGGCTACGAGGAGGCGGCCGCCCAGGGCCTGGTCGCGGGCGTCAACGCGGCGCGCTTCGCCGCGGGCCTGAGCGAGGTTGCCCTCGCCCCCGACGAGGCCTACATCGGCGTGCTCGTCGACGACCTGGTCACCCGCGGGGTGGACGAGCCCTACCGCATGATGACGAGCCGGGTGGCCCTGCGGCTGCTCTTGCGGGGCGACAACGCCGACGAACGCCTGGTGCCCCGGGCCGCGGCCTGGGGGCTGCGCCCCGCCGCCGACGCCGAGCGGGTGGCCGCCAAGTACGCGCGGGTGCGCGCCGAGCTCGAGCGCCTGCAGGGGCTGCGCATCGAAGGGGTACCCGCCGCGGTCTGGCTGCGCCGCCCCGGCGCGAGCCTGGCCGAAGCCTGGCGCCGCGCCGGCCCCCCGCCCGCACCCTTGAGTCGCGAGGAGGCCGAGCAGGTCGAGATCCGCGCCAAATACGCCGGCTACATCGAGCGCCAGGCACGCGAGCGCGCCCGCGCCGGCGAGCTGGCGGCCTACCCCATCCCCGCGGACCTGGACTTCCGCACGGTGCACAACCTCTCGCGCGAAGCGGTGGAGAAGCTTTCACGCCGCCGCCCCGCGAACCTGGCCGAAGCTTCGCGCATCCCCGGGCTGCGCGACTCCGAGATCACCGCGCTGCTCGTTCACCTCGCCCGCGGGGGCCGCAGGAGCGCATGAACGACCGCCTCGAGACCTACGCCGAGCTGCTTGCGCGCTACGCCGCCAGCGCCAACCTGGCCTCCCCCAAGGTGCTCGCCGAGCTGCCCGTCCACTTCGCGGCGGCGCGCGCCTACGGCGAGGCGCTCCCCGAGGGGGTGCACGTCCTCGACGTCGGCTCGGGCGCGGGGCTGCCGGCGGTTCCGCTCGCCGTCTTTCGACCGGACCTGACCCTGACCCTGGTCGAGCGCCGGGCCAAGCGGGCCGCCTTCCTGGACCTGGCGGCGGCGCGCCTGGGGCTCGAAAACGTGCGCGTGTACAATGGCGACGTGCAGCAGTGGAGCGGCCGGACCGCCTACGTGACCGCGCAGGCGGTCGCCCCCTTCGACGTCGTCTACCGCCTTGTAGCCCACGCCGCGGAGTACCCCCTCACCCTGATCGCCCGCAAAGGGGCCGGCTGGAGGGCCGAGGCGGAGCGCCTGGGCGCCCAGGTGTTTCACGTGAAACCCCTGGGGCCGGACACCGAGCTGGTGGCCCTCAAGCTGGAGGCGCCGCAGTGAAGCGGCTCGGGATCGTGAACCAGAAAGGCGGTGTGGGCAAGACCACGACCGCGGTCAACCTGGCCACCTACCTGGCGCTGCTCGACCGCCGGGTCCTCCTCGTCGACCTCGACCCCCAGGCCAACGCCACCTCGGGGCTGGGGGTGGAGCCCAGCCCGCCCGACGCCGGGGCGGCCGCGGTGCTGCTCGAGGGCGCCGAGCCGGCCGCCGAGACCGTGAGCCTGGAGAACTACGGCCTCGACCTGCTTCCCGCGGGCGAGGGCCTCGTCGCCGCGGCCGCCGAGCTGCTCGAAGACCCTTTCCGCCTGCGCGCCCGCCTGGCGGGGGTGGAGGCGGGCTACGACTTCGTCCTCTTCGACGCCCCGCCCAGCCTGGGGCCGCTGACGATCAACGTCCTTGCCGCCGCCGAAGGCCTGATCGTTCCCCTGCAGGCCGAATACTACGCGCTCGAGGGCATTGCCCGCCTGGTCGAGACCGTCGAGAAGGTGCGCGGCGCGCTCAATCCGGGGTTGCGCATCCTTGGCATCGTGCTCACCATGTACGACGGCCGCACCCTGCTCTCGCAACAGGTCGAACAGAACGCCCGCGAGCACTTCGGGGACCGCGTCTTCTGGACGGTGATCCCGCGCAACGTGCGCCTTTCCGAGGCGCCCAGCTACGGCGAGCCGATCGCCAAGTACGCCCCCACATCGGCGGGGGCGCAGGCCTACGGTCGGCTGGCTGCGGAGGTGATGCGACGTGTCGAGAAAGCCTAGGGGGTTGGGCCGCGGGCTCGACGCCCTGCTGCCCAAGACCGGGGGCCACCCCACCCGCCTGCCGCTGGCGCTGATCCGGCCGAACCCCGACCAACCGCGACGGCGATTCGACGAGGCCGCCCTGGCCGAGCTCGCGGCCTCGATCGCCAAGCAGGGGCTGCTGCAGCCCTTGCTCGTTCGTCCCCGCGGCGAGGCGTACGAGCTCGTCGCCGGCGAGCGCCGCTTCCGCGCGGCGCAGATGGCGGGTCTCGACGAGGTGCCGGTGGTGGTGCGTGAACTCGACGACCGTACCGCGCTCGAGCTGGCCCTCGTCGAAAACCTGCAGCGCGAGGACCTGAACCCCATCGAGGAAGCCCAGGGCTACCGGCGCCTCGTCGAGATGGGCCACGCCCAGGCGGAGATCGCCGAGGCCGTGGGCAAGGCGCGCAGTACGGTGGCCAACGCGTTGCGGCTGTTGCAGCTCGATGAGGCCAGCCAGGAGGCCCTGGCCACGGGCCGGATCAGCGCCGGGCACGCCCGCGCCCTCTTGATGGTCCCGCCCGAAGAGCGCCCGAAGCTGCTCCGGCGCATCGTGGGGGACGGGCTTTCGGTGCGCCAGGCCGAACGCCTGGCGAGCCGTCCGAAGCGGAAGGCCACGCCCCGGGGCGCGGCCTACGCCGATCTCGCCCGCGACCTCGAGCGTCAGCTCGGGTTCAAGGTCCGCCTGACCGGCGAGGGCAAAGGCCGGCTCGAGATCTTCTACTACTCCGAGGAAGAACTGAACGCGATCCTCGAGCGCCTGGGCTACCGCGGCTAGCGCAGCGGCAGGCGCACCGAGCCGTCCCGGTCGGCGCGCAGCACCCGCACGTTCCAGGCGGCGAGCCGCGCCAGCACTTCCGGGTCGGGGTGACCGAAGGCGTTGGGCCCCACCCCGATCCAGGCGATTCGCGGACGGAAACGGCGAAGCAGCGCGTCCGTGGTGCCGTTCGCAGCCCCGTGGTGGGCCACCTTGAGGGCGTCCACCGGCGCCGGCGGCCAGGCGCGCGCGTGCCGGGCGGGGGCGTCGCCGGTGAAGAGCAGCCGCCGGCCGCGGTATTCCAGCACGAAGACGAGGCTGCGGTCGTTGTCCTCCCCGGGGGCGGCGGCCGGGGGGTGCAAGAAGCGCAGCTCGGCCCCTCCCACCCGCAGCACGCTGCCGCGGTGCGCCTCCAGGACCGGAACCCCGTTTGCCCGGGCCGCGGCGCGCGTGCGGGCGTCGAGCGCGTCCGCGGGTTTGGGCGGCCCCAGGGCGAGCGCCCCCACGGGCACGAGCTCCAGGAGCTCCGGCAGGCCGCCGGTGTGGTCGGCGTCGGGGTGGGTGCCGACGGCCAGGTCGAGGTCGTCCACCCCCAGGGCCGCCAGCGCCCGCGCCAGGGGGCGGGCGTCCCAGGGGTGCCCGGCGTCGATTAGGATCTCGACCCCGCCGGGCAGCCGCACCAGCGCCGCGTCCCCCTGTCCCACGTCCAGGAACCAGACGTCGGGGCGCACCCGGTCGGCCGTCGCCGCCGCGACCAGGGTTGCGGCGGCCGCGAGCGCCAGCGCGGTGCGGAGCCGCAGGAACCGGTAGCCGGCGAGGACGAGCGGGGCGAGCGCCAGGTAGTAGAGCGCGTAGCCGCCGGCGTCGACCGCTCCCCAGCGCAGGCCGGGCAGCCGGGCGAAGAAGCGGGCGCCCGCGAGCAGCAGCTCGGCGAAGAGGTTGAGCGGGGGCGCGAGCAGCCCCGAGAGCACCGGCAGCGCCGCTTTGAGGAAGCCCAGGGGGACGAGCAGGCCCACGAGCGGCAACAGCACCAGGTTGGCCAGCGGGCTCGCCAGCGGCAGGTAGCCGAAGCGGTCCAGCACCAGGGGCAGGGTGGCCGCCTGCGCCGCCAGGGTGAGGCCGAGGCCGCCGAACAGCCACGCCTTCCAGCGCGGGCGCTGCGGCAGGAGCGGCAGCACCAGGGCGATCCCCAGGACGGCCAGGTAGGAGAGCTGGAAGGAAAGGCTTTCCACCGCGTAGGGGGTCAGGACGAGCTGCGTCCCCAGGGCCAGCGCCAGGAGCGACGCCAGCGGCACTTCCACGAGCCCCGCGGCGCGCGCCAGCAACCATACCCCGGCCATCAAGGCCGCCCGCAGCAGCGAAGGGCTGGGGCCCACGAGGGCCAGGTAGCCGACGAGCAGGGCCAGCGCAACGAGGTAACGCCCCCGCCCCAGCGGCGCGGCGAGCAGTACGAAGAACCCCACGAGGATCCCCACGTGCAGCCCCGAGAGGGCCAGGGCGTGGGCCAGCCCCGCTTTGCGAAAGGCGGTGACGTCCTCCCCCAGCGCCCCGCGTTCCCCCAGGGTCAGGGCGCGGGCCAGGCCCGCGGCCTCCGGGGTGAGGCCCTGCAGCAGGCTCGCGCGCACCCGGTCGCGCAGCCCGGACGGGAGGGGTCGGCGCTCGCGCAGCCGCACCTCCCGCAGCTCCGCGCGCACGCCCCGGCCGCGCAGCCAGGCGCGGCGGTCGAAGCCCCCGGGCAGGCGCGCGCCCGCGGGTCGGGCCAGCCGGCCCTCCACCCGCACCCAACCGTCGGCGAGCGGCGGGTAGCTGCGCAGGTAGACCGGCGCCGGGTCGGCGTGCAGCACCCCGCCCCGTAGCTCACCCTCGAGGACGACGCGCTCCCCCAGCCGCGCCGACCAGGGGTCGCCGAGCAGCGCCAGGCGCACCAACACCAGACCCAGACCCAGGAGCAGCGGCCCGCGCACGCGCCGGGGAAGTGCGGGCAGCGCCAGGAGGCCGAGCGCCGCCCAGGGCCCGGCGAGCGCGGCCAGCAGGGCTCCGGCGGCGAAGGCGTAGGGGGTCATGGGATCAGGTAGGGGCGCAACCGCTCGAGCGTCCGCGGACCGATCCCGGGTACCCTCAGCAACTCTTCCAGCGAGCGGAAAGGGCGGTAGGCGATGATCCGGCGCGCCAGCGCCGGACCGATCCCGGGCACCGCCTCCAGTTCCTCCGGGCTCGCGCGGTTGACGCTGGTTCGCGCCCTCGGGGCGGACGGGGCCGCGGGCGCGGCCTCACCACGGGCGGGGACGCGCACGCTTTCGCCGTCCGCGACCGGCAGAGCGAGGTCGAGCGCCGCCAGGTCGGCCTCCGGTCGCGGCCCGCCCGCCGCATCGAGCGCATCGGCCACGCGCGCACCGGGCTCGAGGGGGTACACCCCGGGCCGCTGAACCGCGCCGGTCACCGCGACCACCGGCGGCTCTTCTGCCCGTTCCACGGGGGAAAACCGCATCGTGAGATGCGGCTCCAGCCGGACGATTCCCAGCGCCAGCACCAGCGCCAGGTAGAGGCCAAGGGCTACAGGTTGGAGGCGTGCCACTCCACCAGGGCCACCCCCAGGCCGAGCACGCCGGTGAAGATCAGGTAGCTGAGGTCGGCCGTGGGGTTGGTGTAGATCCAGTACCCTGTCGCCCCCAAGGTGGCCAGGCTGAAGAGTTTGAGGAGTCCGCCGCTAAGCCCCCCACGACGCTTCGGGGGGGCGACTGCGGGTTCAGTGGAATAGATTTCGGCCGGGCGCGTCGGCCGGCTGGGCGGCGCGCCGGCAGCCGGAGAGTTTACGGGAGCGGAGGTATCTTCGTCGACCGTCAGCGGGCGTTCTTGCGCATGGCCGACCGCTTCCTTCTGGGGAGATGGCGCTGGGCTTTGCGCACCAACCTGCTTCTGGCGGGCTACGAAGGTCTTGACCGATTCGAAAAAGAGGCGCAACTCGTCGACCTGGAAGGCGCGCACCGGCGCTTCGATCAGTGGCGTGTCTTCGCCCATGACCACGAGCGTGCCGCCCTTGCCCCCCACCACCTTCTTGATCTCGCCCAGCGGGGCGCGCTGCGCGCCGGCCTCGCCGATGTAGAACAGTTCGGCCCGGGTAAGGGCCAGCAGGCCGTCGGCGCCTTCGAGCTGTGAAACGACCTCGTCCTGGGTAAGCTCGCGGAGCTTTTCTTGATATGCGCTCATGTTGCTGTACATTGTACCCGATTCGCCCGTTCCCGCGCAGGTGCCCGCCGAGGACGGCGGCACGGTATGGTGTAAGCATGAAAGAGGTGCATTTCCGCCTGGTCACGGGCACCGATCCCGAGCTGTTTCAAGATCGACTGAACGCGGCGGTGGCCCAACTTCCCGAAGACGCCATCCTCGTCGACGTGCTCTTTTCCACAGCCCATTCCGGCCGCGTGGCCGAGTACTCGGCCCTGATCTACTACAAAGAAGTCGAACCGTGGAAGGACTGAACGTTCAACTGCTGGGCCGCACCCCTGCGCTGCCGCCCTCCCCCGGAGCCGAGCTGGCCGTCTACCTGCTGGCGCGCCCGGGCTGGCGCAGCCGCGAGGAGCTGGCCAAGGTGATCCCCGATGTGGACGCGGCGCTTGCGGCGTTGCGCGCGAGCCCCTACGGCCCCTACCTGGAGGAGGCCGACGGGCGCTTCCAGCTGCGCGCCGAAAGCGACGTGCTCGCCTACTGGGAAGGCGCCTACCGCGACTGGGAGAAAACCGCGGAGCGTTATGGGGAGCTGGCCGCAGGGTTTTCGAGCGCCATTCCCGAGTTCCAGGCGTGGCTCGAGGCCGAGCGCCGCGAGCTGCTGCACGCGCTTTGGGGCACCGCCGTGGGCAAGGCGAACGCCCTCCTCGACCAGGGGGCGAAGGACGCCGCGCTGGCGCTGCTGGCCGGGGCCGAGGCGACCTACCCGCTCGAGCCGGCTTCGGCCCTCGACCTGGCCGACTTCTACTGGCGCGCCCGCCGCCCCGCCGACACCGCCCGCGTGATCGAGGCCGTGCTCGGCGACATCCCCGAAAAGTTCCGCGACCGCGCCCGGCTGAACCGGGCCGCGGCCCGGCTGCGCGCCGGCGACGAAGCGGCGGCCCTGGCCGAGCTGCGGGCGCTCGAAGCCGAGGGGGGCGAGCTCGGGGTCTGGGCCGGGGTGCACCGCGGCAGCCACGCGGTGCTCGCGGGCGACCCGGAGCTGGCGCTGCGCCTGGCCGACGAAGCCTTCGCCGCCGCCGAGGAGGCCACCGACGGCGAGCTGGCCATCGCCGCGCTGATGCTCAAGGGCGAGGCGCTCACCGCGCTGGGCCGGCCCAAGGAGGCGACCCACGCCCTGGGGGAGGCTTTGGGCATCCACGAGGCGATGGGGCGCAGCTTTTCCCCGGTGGTGCTGGCGCTGCTCGCCGAGGCCCACGCGGCCTGGGGCTATGCGGACAAGGCGCGCGAGCTCGCCGAGAAGGCCTTCAAGGAGGCCCGCGCCCAGCGCGACCCCTACGCCGCGAGCCGGGCGCTCTGGGCCCTCTTCCGGGCTACGGGCGAGGCCGGGTACGCCGAGATGGCCCGGCGTGAGGCGGCCGAGGCCGGGCACGCCCCCTGGCAGCGGCGGCTTGCGGAGCTCGCGGAGACGTGAACGCAAACGAGAACGGTTAGCGTTCTCAATAACCAACTATTCCGACCGGAATACTTGACATTAGGGGCCGGGACGTCGTAGGGTTGCGGCATGGACGGCTTGCGCATGGTCAAGATCCTGTTCGGTCTGGGGGCGCTTGCGGGCGGGGCCCTGGCCCAGGCGGCGGCCTGGAGCTGGGGGGCTACGAGCGCTGCGACGATCGTGCTGCGGGAGGGGCTCGAGGCCGCGCTGGTGCTGGGCGCGGTCCTCGTCTACCTGCGCGCCTCAGGCGCGGGGACGCGCCTGATCGGCGGTCTTTGGGGAGGTGTCGCCGCAGCGCTGCTGACGAGCGGCGCGGCCTGGTGGGCCTCGAGCCGGCTCCTGGGCACGAGCGGGGCCGGCCGCGCGCTGCTCGAGGGCGTCACCGCCCTGCTCGCCGCCGGGGTGCTCTTCTTCGTGATCAACTGGCTTTTCCACCAGGCCTACGTGGTGGACTGGACCGCGCAGATGCGCGCGCGGGCGCGGGCGGCGGTGGCCCGCGGCTCGGTGCTGGGGCTGGCGGTGCTGGGCTTCCTGGTGGTCTTCCGCGAAGGGCTCGAGACCGTGCTCTTCTTCCGGGCGCTGCTCGCACAGGTCCCGGCCGCGGCCGCGGCCGCAGGTTTTGGAGCGGGGACGCTCGCCGTCGTCCTGATCGTCGGGCTGCTGGCGGGCAGCGGGCGGCGGCTGCCGCTGCGGCGCGCCTTCCAGGTCTCCGGCTGGCTCCTGTTGCTGTTGGCGATCAGTTTCGTGGGCAACGGCGTGCACGAACTGCAGGAAGCGGGCTGGCTGCCCGAAACCGCCTGGTGGGCGGCCGCCTTCGACCGTGCGCTCCTGAAGTGGGCGGGGCTGCGCGGCAGCCTCGAGACCCTGG
>Ga0256841_1001537_pt1 | contig 19659 bp, 15 predicted proteins | sample 356308metaG_FD_185971 | JGI IMG/M metagenome (GOLD analysis project Ga0256841, IMG submission 185971) | Hydrothermal vent microbial communities from Mid Atlantic Ridge, Atlantic Ocean - 356-308 | ecosystem: Environmental > Aquatic > Marine > Hydrothermal vents | place: Atlantic Ocean: Mid... | reverse complement strand
CTGCGAAATTTAAGGGCTTCTTCATAGCGATACTTGACCTGTGCCCAGCCTGTCATTCCGGGCTGAACCATGAACCGCCGCTTATAGAACTTAATACGTTTTTCAAGGTCATGTACTTCCGTTTCCAGGTCCGGTCTGGGACCGACAAAGCTCATCTTGCCAAAAAATATATTTAAGAGAGCCGGCAATTTGTAAATCCTTGTTCGATACAGAAAACGCCCGATAGCCGGTTGATGTCCATCCGGTTCCCGTTTTGTACGGAAATTAAGCATTCCGAAACGACGGCCATGTTTCCCGATCGTATTCAGAATAATAAACGGGCGGTGGATGCCGCTAACCAGTTGAATTCCTATAATTAAAAGAGCAAAAGGCGAAAGTAACAGGATTAGCATTAAGGAAAAAACCATATCGAATACACGTTTTGTAATCAGCTGCCATAAACGCATGGATTTGGGAAATAAACGAATTAAAGGGTGGCCGATCACCTCTTCCGTTTTATGCCCGGAAACCACATCATACATCTGGGGAATAATTTTAAAAACCACCGTCATATTCATGGCCCGGGCCACGATATTCAGGATATCATCCCGCGTCCGTTCGTTAATGGCGATGATGATTTCTTCTATGCCTCTGGTTCGAATCAAATAAGGAATATCATCGTAAGACCCGAGGCGCTGCAATCCGTAGAACGGTTTATGCTCATCCTGCTGAGAAACATAGCCCACCACATCGTACAGTAAATGCGGGTTGTGATGAATATCCTTAAGCAATTTGCGACCCTTTTCCGTCCTGCCGATCAGCAGCGTTTTATGGGGAGAATACTCAAGAATCGATAAGCGTTTTTCCATAGATACCACAAAGATACGCCCCAAATTAACGAAAACGAGCAGAGACAGAGTGTAGAGAATCAGCGTTAACTTCCCTTCCGATAACATGCGGTTCGGGTCCAGAGTAAGAATAAACAGAATAATCGCCCCGAACAGAATGATTTTACTAATCTGGCGGATCTGATCAAAACGGGAAACATCCCAACGTACCGTATACAGATCGTTTAGCAGAAATAAAAGAATCCAGCCCAGGGTCAGAAGTACCATGACCGGAATAAACATAAACCGGCCGATGCTTACCACACGTTCCACCCGGAACCAACCGGACTGGAAACGAATCCACCAGGTAAGAAACAGGGCCATGTTGAGCATTAATATATCGCTTATAGCCAATACGAGTTTATGGGTGATTCGTTTTATAGAGAGGGGAGCAATTTCCCGCTTGACCCGGAAGACCGTATCATCACCGTATAGAGTGGTAATTTTTTGTGCTTCGAGATAACCGATCCGTTTAAGCCCCCAAACCGACAGGATAATAACCACGGCAAGCAGTATTTCCCCTAAAAAAGCTATTTGGGTAATAATCAGGTAAGCGGTTACAGCATAAAGGATAGTAATCAGATAGATTATATGCACGGCATGACGATGCGATAATCCAAGATAAATTAAGCGGTGATGCAAATGATCTTTATCCGGTTTAAACGGATGATGTCCTTTGTTGAGACGGCGGAACAAAGCCACGCTGGTATCGCCGATAGGAATAGCCAGCAATATAATAGGTGCCAACAGTCCGATGCTCCCCGGCTGGGTCTCGAAGGCTTTCAGGGAAAAAACGGCTACCATCAAACCTAAGAAAAGCGAACCCGTATCTCCCATGAAAATTGAAGCAGGATAGTAATTAAATTTCAGGAAGCCGATCATTCCGGCGATAAGAGACAAGATCAGAATAAACAGGGCATAGTTATGCGATTGCCAGGCCACTAAAGCCAATACTATACTAACAATCAGACTCACCCCCGAAGCCAGTCCGTCCAGGCCATCCAATAAATTAAGGGCATTGTTGACACCGATCAGCCACAGATAGGTCACTAAAATACCGCCCGGTGCTCCCAGGTCGATGGTACCGCCGAAGGGTAATTCAATAATCCGGATCATGCAACCCGACAGGATCAAAATGGAGACGATAAGGAACTGACCTAAAAATTTCTGCGGTGCGTTCAACCCTTTCAGATCATCATAGAATCCTAAGGCGATAATCAGGACGGCGGCTATTAACAGACCAAAATATTGATCGAAGATAAGGAAAAACTGTCCGGGGAACAACCAGCGAGAGAGTAGGACTCCGGTAACGAATCCGGCGAAAATACCGAGTCCTCCCAGGAGAGGCATAAATCCCTGGTGCATCCGGCGCGGGTCTGCGTTTTCACCGATCCGGTATTTGATGGACAAGCGCCGCGTAAAATAGGTGGTGACGAAGGCGACGGTTAATGAAATTAAAAAAAGAATTATGATTTTAATAAACATCCGTCAATATCGCAGTAAGATTCCGGTAAATAATTCATTGTTATAGGTTGCCTTACCATCCCGAATGGTACGAATCATTCTCCATTGCGCAGAGAAGAAAAGACCGTTGAAGGCTTCATAGCGGGTAGAAAATACATACCGTTTTTCCGTGGTCAAAATGCCTCCGAGAAACCGGCGTGTCTCATCGGGTTCTTTTTGGTTACCCAACAGAGTCGTATGGCCGAGCAGAATATCGCCGCCGATATTTTCATCCGGGAAATTGGCACCGTGTTTCCATTGTCTGAATAAGAATGCCGTGTTCAGCCTTCGGTGCCAGTCTTTGGACATGCGCAGATAATACACCTCGGAATTAGGCCCGGCCCAATAGCCTAGCGATTGATAATCCGATGTATAGCTATTGATTTTGTACTTATGGGTATAGACCCAGGGCATAACCGCGGTGTATTCCAGCGTCAGATTAAAATTGGCAATTCCCAAAGGATCGTAAACAGAACACCCGGCCTGGAACGCATGTTTATTGCCAAACCAGTTGGTGCCGATTTTGCGTGCTTTGAATTCATCTATAAAAACCGTACCATACAGCTTTATTCCCTTTCCGGGCAAATATTCGGCATCAACCGAAATGGTGGCATTATCGCGATCCCGTAATTTATGTTGCACGGCCCGGTAAAAATTAAAAGGCAACAGATAGGACCAGTCGGCATACCTTTGTCCGTAGATAAAATTTTCATTAAACCCCAAAGTAAGCCGATGCCCGAGTGTGATTTCCAGACGATGAGCGGCCAGCCACTTATCGGGATAAAGTTTCAGTCCGTCGGCAAGGGTATCCTGTGGAAAAGATTGTAGCTTACCTTGCAGGGATATAAATTTTCCCCAGCCCCAATCTTTACTAATACTGAGATAGGGGTATTGTTCCGGATGACGGGAAAGGATCAGTTTACCCGAAGCCCCGTAGCCCCATTCCAATTCCTGTTGGGCGAGCCGAAGGTCGAAGTAGTCCGTATGCCAGCTCAACTCACCGCCGGTGCGATCTGCATAACGCGGGCCCGGATCGTTTTTTTGGCTCCAGCTGTTTTTAAGTAAGGGGTGGCCGAAGACATAAGGTTCGTCACCGCGGAAGCCCTGCAAACTCACCTCGGCCCGGTAGCTGAAATTGTTATGGATCGTTCCTCTGAATTGATAATTCTGCCAGCTGGCGATGCGGTAAACATGATCGGAACGATGTTCATACGTGGCGCCTTGCTCGTAATCCAGATAAAAATTATCCTGGTTTGTTTCCCAAAATGCAACATGATTTCTTTCTTCCGGTTGATTTTGCCGAAAAAAGCGGACGAAATCCTTTTTAAAATTGGGAAAGGAAGATAGAATGGAATACCATGTTTTATTTTTTTCTACCAGGGGCGATTTTTGGGAAGGATTGAGATCCCAGCGATAATCGAGCAAGAAATTAGCGAGCCGCTGGCGGTCGATGCGGGTCAGTTGAGATCGATGAGCGGCTATTTCTTTAAGATAGCCGACGATTTGTCCCCTGCTAAAGGGTTTGATACCGTCGTGTACATCATGGACAAAGTCCAGTGTTTCCATACGATCCAGAAACGGGTAAATGGGATCGGAAAGAGGAACGGAAGACGGGGAAGCTAGAGCGGCCCGGATCAGGAATAAACAAATAAACAAAGAAAATAAGAATTTATTTTGATTCATTTTATCACACAAATTTCTAATTAATTCTATTCTGAGATTAAAATTACAATTATTCCGGATAAGCAGCAAAAATTATCTTTATTAGATACCTTTCGATGGGTTCATTTAACGGCTTAAAATAAATCCGTCTATACCAGACCTTTGTATGACTCAATAATTATTCTATCGTCAATTATCTTGTTTACTTTTTTCCCCATAAAATAGTATCCTGAGGCAGCATCAAAAACGCCACGTTTTTTAATTAAATATCTATCAATGTATTTTAAATAAAAAGAAGTAAGATTAGCAAATACTTTTATTATGTTTCTAAAATATTTGTTTTCAAAAAAGCTCAATAAAAAATATCGATAGGACCAGGCCAATGCCATGCCCGGACCTCCCACTGCACCACGATCAATTTCATCAAATTTCCTAAAAAGTCTTCGATGCCCTAACTCCGTATAACGGGTAAAATCATATTTTCCCATATGTACTTGTTGTATGAAAGGTGTTTCTGAATATATAATCCCACCTTCTTTCAGAACACGGTACGCTTCAGAAACACACTGGTTGGGATCAATAACATGTTCAAGAACCGCCTGTAAAATTATTCCATCAACACTGTTGTCCATAAAAGGCAGATCATGGGCATCACATATAAGCGCTGTGCGTTCTCCAAACGAAACATCTGTTTCGATCAGTTCAATATCTTTAGTATTTACCAGCTTATCCATTCCTTCACCAAGGATACTACCTCCGATAACTAAGGCTCTCGGATGTTCATTCTTATTCAATACTAGTTTAATAAAACGGTCCATATTTTTTTTCACCTGGAAATTATCAATCATTGAGGGAATAATCTTTTTCGCTAAACTCATCCAAAAGGAATGATTAAAAGAAAAAGTCGTTGCTTTATGACTTATAAAGTCAGTTGTACTAAATAAACTATTTTTCTCATTTAGGAGTATCGGTATACCATCAATTATCGGGAATACATTTTGACAGCCGGTATTTTGGCACTTTATAAGCGAATGTTCCACCTTCAATGAGCCGGTCTTACATACCGGACATCTTAAAATTGGTAAAATCTTAATGTTTATGACATGATTCTCTTTAACCATTGCTGGTCCAATTACTTTGAATAAATATTCATCCTTAAATATCCGCTTTATCCTGCTTCACTTTTAATCTATAATATGATTGATAAAGATCATCAATTTGCTTTACCATGTGATCAACGGTAAAATATTTATTAAATCGATTGAACGCTTCTTCTCCCATGGATTTTAAATGTTCCCTGTTATTTATTAATAGACCTATTTTTTCAGAAAAAGAGTTACTATTATTAGGTTCACATAAATATCCTGTTTTACCGTCAACGACCAGTTCATTATTCCCCTTTATATCAGATGCAACAACTGCTATTTTTTTTGCCATTGCTTCTAAAATGGCAATAGATAATCCTTCCCAAAGTGATGTTAATACAAAAATATCCGTAATTCCCAGGATTCTATCCACATCTTTTCTCCACCCAAGAAATCTGATATGTTCGCTGATCCCTAGATTCTTACTCAGGGATATTAATTCTTGTTTAGACGCTCCATCCCCCACCATAATAAAAAAGGTACGCGGATAGCTTTTAAGTACTTTTGCCGCAGTTCTGACAAACACATGGGGAGCTTTTTGTTTCCACAGTCTGCCGACCTGAGTAACAATAATGGAATCCTTCGGTATATTCAAACTTTCTCTAACTCTGCTCATGCTTTCTTTTGGATATGAGTTAAAGTTTCGAATACCATTATATACGGTAACAATCTTCTTCGGAGGAATAATCTTTTTTTTAATTGCATATATTCGGTCATATTCATTCACGGAAATATGCATATCAGCATAATGGGCTGCAAAGCGTTCTATTGGAATTAAAAACATGTTTGATATTCTCGATGAGTATTGATGCACTGCAAAACCTTGAATGGTGTGAAAAACAACGGGGACTCCCGCCAGATGTGCAGATATTCTTCCTAAAAACCCGGTTTTAGAGGAATGGGTATGAACAATATCCGGTTTAATCTTTTTAAATAAAAAATACAACTTAAATAAGGCTAATATATCAAGAAACGGATTTATTGGCCGAACCAAAGTGCCCATAGTGATCGTTCTAACAGAAAGCTTCCTCAACTCTTCTGTTAGTTCTCCTTCTTCTTTGCATAAAACCATGATTTCATAACGATCCTGATCAAGCCCGGATAGCAGTTCAAACATGGCTTTTTGCACACCGCTCATAATAGGAAGTAGCTGGATGTGTATAATTTTAATTCTTCTTTTATACATTACTCATCAAATTATTTTTATTCTTTAAACAGTTCATATATAATTTCTGTGTTTGAACTACCATATTTTCTATTGAATAACTTTTTTTCACAGCAAGGTTTGCAGCTCTTCTATACTTTTGTGTTTCTTCATTAAGTAAGGCAAATTTAATTTTATTTTTGAGGTCCTGTGGATTTGAAGGATCAACTAAAAGGCCGTTGACGCCATTTTCGATTATCTCTTCTGAAGTACCTGCCTTAGTAGCAATGACTATATTTCCGCAGGCCATAGCTTCCAGCAGAGATAAGGAGAATCCTTCATACAGGGAGCTAGAAATGTAAACAGAGCTTTTTTGTAAATAGTCTCTTATGGAAATAAGATCTTGTTCCCCTAAGAATTCAATATATTTACTAAGCCTCTTTTCCTGAACCTGGCTAAGTAATTCTTGTTTAAGGGGGCCATCTCCAATGATGATACATTTAAAGTCTAACGAGTCATTCTTAAGTAATTCCAAGGCCTTTATTAAAATTTTATAACCTTTTGCCGGCACTAACCTTCCTACGGAAATAAGTGAATTCGGCTCTCTTTGAACAGAATTATTTATTCTAAAAAAATTAATGTCTATACCATTATAAATCAATACAATCTTGTTTTTCGGGATTCCGAGTTTCTGTAAATAGGTCGTAACAGATTCTGAGATGCTAATTACTTTAGTCACAAGAAACCTACTTAATAAATCCTCCAAATGGTAAAAAAACGATCTTTCTTTTTCCATATAAGTATAATGTCGGGTAGAAAAGACACAGGGTGTTCTTAGAACAAAACCTAATATCTTCCCGATAATACCGGCATGTACCAGATGGGTATGGATTATATCAAATTTATTCTTCCTGATGAAACGGATTATTTGGTAGAGTGAATTTAATGTAAATTTCTCGTTTTTTGCAAAATTATATATAGTTACTTTTTGATTCGTATAATTTTTTAAAGCTTTACCATTGCCATGAAAGAAAACAAGAAACCAGTCAAATTTTTCTTCATCGACATAACGGAAGAAGTTTAACAACAAAGTTTCTGCACCTCCCGGGTCCATGCTATTGATCAGATGTAGAACTTTTATTTTCATTTAATATAATTTCAATAAAAGATACAAGTTTTTCCGTTAAATTCTTTCTAAAATAGCACTCAATACTTTTAAATTCTTCCTTTTTAAAGGTAGAATAGTCCACATATATTTTTTTTAAAGCATCACTAATCATTTGAATATTTGTAGGTTCGGGAACAAGGATAAAATGTTTATAAGGAGTTAGAATATTTTTATAATTTTGGGAATTGGTAATAGCCAGAATAAATTTTTTAAGCCCCATATATTCATATAGTTTTTGAGCAATAACCGTATCAGAACTTGAAATATCACCGATAATTAATAGGGCAATATTAGACATGTATAGAATTTCAAGTGCCTTTTGCTTAGGTTGGTAGCCCCATACTCTCACATAATCAGCCAATTTAAGATTTTCGATGAGTTCTTTATCTCTCTTTTCCAGGTTACCTACGAAATTTATTTTAATTTTTTTCGGTGGAAGATTTTCATCCTTAACGAACTTATCGAATGCTTTTAAAAAATATTTTGGAGTTCTGGGAAACTTCCCTTTAGTTTTTATATTGCCATAAAATTGGCCGGTATGAGTTATACTGAATACCTCCGGTTTCACTTTGAGGTCTTCCAAATGCTTAAAATCATCCGGATCATAACCGTTATTTATCCAGGTAAATTTATCTTTATATTCATTATAATATTCAGACATTTTTTCAAAGGCACCTTTATTATTAAGGATCACACCCGAAGCATTTTTTATGATCACTCTTTCTAAGAATCTATCTCTTTTTGAAGAAGGAAATATTGGATTCAAGGTCCAAAGGTCTCTGAAATCTACGATCCATTTTTTTTTAAATTTTTTACTTAAGTATAATCCTATCAGATGACCCGAATAAGGATGTGAAGTTGAATAAATAATATCAATATCATGAGTTCTTAAAATCTTTGAACCAATATAAATGCTATGAGGGATCCAGCCAATTTGTTCATCCGGAAAAAATATAAGATTCTTAAGCCAGTAAAGAATTGGAGTAAATATTGTAAAAATATTTCTCTGTGCCGACCGACGGGAATTAATTGCCTTTTGGGCAATACTATTTTTCCGGATCTCAAAACTTCTGGAATAAAATATTTTGGTTGTTTTCGGAATTTCCTGAAGTAAAGTAGAATCTCTTTGTTGATAAGGAGCATTTTTGGGAGCAAGAACAATCGAATTAAATCCAAACTCCGGCAAATACTTCATAAATTTTAGTGTTCTGAAAACACCAGGACCTCCATCAGGGGGGATATTGTAGGCAATAATAAGAATATTTTTTTTACTTTTTTTATCTTTTTTTTTCATATCCGACAATCGCTAATATTTCATTCAATGTAATATACTTACGCCATAAAGCATCTACTGTAACAGCAATACTGAAAATAATAAAACCGAAGACAACTTCAAACACTATGCCCATATTCAGATAATTTACAAATAGTTTTGTAACGAAACCAATAATAGCAACATCCAGGGCAATCATTAGTAACAACTTAAATGGAAGTATTTCTTTAAACTTAATTTTTAATTTCCCTTGAATGATGAACAAATAATATAATATAACAAAAAAATTAGCTACAATTGTACCAATTACAGGTCCCCAATAACCAATCTTCCCGATTAGTACTAAACTGATAACTAGATTCATAAAGATACCTATAATACTTCCCCTAAAAATATGTTTTGTCTCACCCAATGCCTGTATTACAGGGCTATAAGCTGTTATACGTAAAAACATAATGAGAAGATAACTCTTAAAAATCGGAATGCTGGCTATATATTTTTCCGAAAATATCAAAGGGATAATCGGGTCTGCAAAAAAGAAAAAATAAAACATGGCTGAATAAATAATTAATGTTACTCTTCTAATGGGAGCATGCCATAATTCTAAGAACAACTTGTTTTTATTATGTTTGTATAATTTGGATAGAGTAGGAACTAGAGAATTGGCGAGCTGATATGTGATTATATCTATCAAAGGTATTTTAAGGGTTCCGATTGCAAAGACAGCAAAAAAAGTATTTGTATAAAAGATGGAAATAAGAAACTTATCTAAATAATCATATGATACACCAACTATAGCTGATAAGGAAATCGGAATGGAGTATTTAAGAATAAGACGTAATTTGTCATTTATATCAAGATTAATTTTCAAACCATATTCAGCTCTAATGGTTTGCCAAGTCCAAGCAAGCTTAAACAAGGTAACAACGGCTAAGGCAGAAAAAATATAGATCAAAGAAAATTTAAAAAAAATAAAAATAATTAACGGCAAAAGATAGAATAGTGCAAAAATAATCTGAGTCTTACCAGCCTTCACCAGTTTATGGTCCGCCAAATAGAGAGGAATCATAATTTCGGTCGGTAGGTTAAGTGCAATATAGACAGAAAATACTCTTAGCAGAGGAATTATACTTGGGTTAGAAAAACTTTTACCGATAACGGGAGAAATAAAAAATATGACTGTTGCAAAAACGATAGCTGATACGGATAATGCGCTAAAAATCTGGGAGATTAATGATGGTCTATCCTTATTTTTCTCAAGAGGGAAGAAATATAGTATGGCCTTAGGTAATCCTAATACAAAAAAGCTACTGAATAAATAGTATATTAACCATACTTGTCTAAAGTTACCATAGACCGCTTTCGAATAGATTTGAGCGGCAACAATCTCCACTATTATTCTTGAAATTGAAAATAGACCGTTTGCAAACAGATATTGAGATGTATTTTTAATGGATTTTAATTTCTTATTAATGGTTAATACCCCTGAATTTAACTTTTATGGCTTCAAAAATACCCACATAAGTCCAAAAAAGGTATGCACCCATTGAATAAAATACAACTTCAACCAATCCATAAAATAGAAAACCTATAATTGAAGCTTGAATTCCAATTAAAATATAAAGTAATTTATCTGATTTCTGTATCCCAAAATTTAGAGAATTGCTAATAACATGCTTCATAGTTTTCACTACATAAGCTATTAGACTTAAAAATACTAATAATCCGATTATTCCTGTTTCCATCCAAAGGTTAAGATAGATATTTAAAGCATCACTTGTATAGTCAAACAAATATTCTAAGCTTTTTATATCATGTAAGAATTCGATACGGAAAGATCCTATTCCTGTCCCCAAGATAGGATTTGCGATTATATTTTTTATCATTACCAGGTATTCAATAACCCGAATGAGAGAAGTATCATAGCTAACCGCTCCTATTGCACCTTTTGTATGAATGAAAATATTTTTATTTTGCAGGAATAAAACGATTAAAATCATAAAAGAAAAAAGAAATAAAGAAAGAAGAGAATAAAACTTTTTCTTCGAAATAAACCGTCTCACTAAAAAAGGTAGAATAAATACAGATATAAATGTGGCGACGATCCCCCCTCTGGACCCAGTCAATAGTAACGAATAACTTGCTAAAATAACATATAATATGCTGAACAGTTTTAAGAACCTTTCTTTTTCAACTATTAAAACAGAAATAGCAATCGGTAGGCTGAGTTGAATTAAAATTGCAAGTGTATTGGGATTTGGGAAAAATCCACTTTTTCTGCCAAACTCATCCACCGAAAAAAAGAATAATGCAATAAATTGAAAAAACATAGTGAAAAATATTATATAAATAAAAAATTCAATTTGCTTCTTCTTTGATAAAATGAATACAGTAAAATATAAAGGGATCAATAAAATGATCCAACGTATAATTTCTTTAACTCCCTCAATTGGTACCTTAAGCTTAGCGAAAGAAAGAATAAATATTCCAAAGAGTAATAAAATAATATTATTTATTTTACTTTCGAAAATCACTTTTTCACCGCTCAACATATTTAAAATTAAATACAGCAATGTAAAAATGAAGTATATTTGTATCAAAGTGAATTCTAAATCACCGATGAGAAAAGAGACACCGCTGGCAGCTAGGACTGCCCCAAGAAAAAATTTAAAACTCTGATCGGTGATGAGATAAAGAAGTAAAAAAAGTATACTTCCGGAAAAAATATAAAAGAAATAGTCATTTTTAAAGAATGAAAGCATTGCGATCGATTGGACAAGAAAAAGAGGAATTAAAACAATCCAATCATTTTCCCGGGTCAGCTTCCCTTCCATTTTAATATTTACTTACTCCATACCTTAAAAATATTCTTCAGTATATATGCCCATTTAGCAGCTTCAGTAGGATTTGTTTTTTCTAACTCCGATAGTCGGTATTTAAATGAAAAATAGCCTATAACAAAAAAGAAACCAAGCAAAGTACTTAAAATAACAATTATGGATCTTTTTGGCTTTGTCTTTTTTGTAGGTTCCTGGGGAGGGTCTAAAATCTGTATGGTCGGAGTATCTTTTAATTCGTCGATTTTCGCACGTTCATACTCCGGAATTAAAAATTTCAAAATATTGTTTTGAATTTTTATCTCTCTATATATTCTTAATGATTTTTTTAAAATAGGAGGAATTGATCTTATTTTCTTTTTAATAATTTTAATTTCATCGCTAATTTTCTTAAGTTCTATATTATCCGATGATACCCGTGATTTGAGTAAATTATGCTGGATTTGTAAAATTAATAATCGTGATTGAATTTCTGCAGCAGTTGAAATATCTGAAGAAGCTTCTGCACTTAAAGCAATAAACCCGTTTTTCTGTTGATAAGCATCCAAACTATCTTCATATACGGCAAGTTTTTTATAGGTTTCGTCAATTCTTTTTTCTATAAATATTCTTTGGAAATGAGCAGCTCTGCGTGACAATACCTGGTTCAGGCTATCAAGGAGTTGTAGATAGCTTTGAACCATTTCTTTTGCCCTAAGAGGGTCTTTATCCAATACAGAAAATTCCAGTGTTCCCTGGTCTGTCTCTGATATCGCAACATTTGAATTTAGCTTTTTAACAACATCTTCATAATAGAAATTTCCCGTAAAATCATATACTTCAGTAAGATCGTACTTTTTAATTATTTCATCTGCTACACGCCTGCTTTTTAAAATGGAAATATATTTGTTGATTCCTTCATTCCCGCCTCCGCTAAATGAAGAAAAAAGGCTGGAAAACGGTAGATCAGATATTAAAGCGCCTGCTGCACTCATTCCCCTGTTTTCCGGGGGAATAATGACAGCTTTGCTACTATACCAGTTTGGCAATAATACAGAAATTATTATTGAAAGTAAGGCTATAGAAAACGTATATAGAAAAATAGTTCTTCTTTTTTTTGTTAAAAATTCAAATAAATTTAATATCTTATTTTCCTTTGCATCATTCATTATCTCTGCAACCTTATTTATTAATCTTTATCATAAATTCTAATATTATTTTCGTGTTACCGTTAAATAAAACGAATACGTGGAGATAAGCATACTCACAACCGGTGCGATAATGCCGATATAATCCCGCACAAGTTCACGATTCTTGCGCGGAACAATAATCGTATCCCCCTTCTCAACTATCACTTTCCCGCCATGTTCAACTTTTCCTGCAGAGGCATGGATAACAATGATGGCATCACTTCCTTTAGCTGTCTCCAGCACACCGGCTTTACCAACATAGTCGTTGGCCGTTAAGTTAACATTATAGCTATATGCCCCGGGAAGATTAACTTCTCCCTGCACATAAACCTCATGAATCAGGTCCGGAATAATCAGTAAGTCCTTATTTTGTAAGGAAAAATCGTTATAGGAATCCTGCTGGTCAAGCATATCTATGATCCGTTCTTCACCGTTACGCACAAGAGTTATCCGGGATAAATCGATTTCAGCACTATACGAGCCTATACGCTCTAAAAATTTTCTTAATGTCTCTCCTTTTAACAGGTGATATATTTTACGTATACTCGTTTTATTAGGAACCACTTGATTGGGATTTGTATTTTGTATTTCAAGATTTTTTTGTTTATGGCTTTCCACCAAAACATAAGCAGTATTCAAATCGATTGGCGGCACATAAATCACATCCCCCCCGGACACGGTTGGGTTACTGTTTTTTTCGGCAAATCGTAAAAACCGGGAGATGTTTAACGTATCCGTTGATCCGTTTAAATGGCGCACCTGAATACCGGTTTCATCAGCCCAGTCCGTTAAACCCTCGGCTATCTGGATTACATCAGAAACCCGGTCTGAGGCCTGAGCGAAGTAAGTGCCCGGCTTTTGCACCTCGCCAACCAAATAGACCCGGAATTTACGCATACCGGTTAGGTCCACCTTTACATCGGCTTTGATATAAGTATGCCCGATAAACGAACGGATTTTCTGTTTAACTTCTTTCAAACTCAAACCGGCAACCGGTAAAGAACCGATCGAAGGTAAAATTACACTTCCCTCCGGTAGAACGGTAACCGGAAATTCCGTTTCCAATTCACCGAAGATATGAATATTAAGCTGATCCCCCGGACCGACGATATACAGGCTATCCGGGATCTCCTGCTCTAATATCTGGGGAGAACCTATTTGCAAGATAGCACGGTTTTTATAAAATTTTTCGAACGATGTCTGGTATTTCGGACTTTCCCGGTCCATATATGATTTTCGCTGAATTAAATTTTGGGGATTCTGGGTCTGTGCCTTTAATAAAGGAACCGCGAGCGCCATGAAAAAAATTATGATAAAAGTTTTCAACTCAATTCCTCGCTAATTATTTTAACAATCCTTTGGGCAGCCTTACCATCCCACAAAGGTGGAATTTGCCCGTTTTTCCATTTACCGTCAAGGATATTTTTTGTCTCGCGGATAATCTTATCCGTATCCGAGCCCACCAGCATATTCGTTCCCATTTCAACCGTTACCGGTCGTTCCGTATTCTCCCGCATGGTGATACACGGAATGCCCAGATAGGTCGTCTCTTCCTGGATCCCTCCGGAATCGGTAAGCAGTAATTTAGCATGACGTTCCAGTTTTACAAAATCTAAATATCCCAACGGTTCCAACAGATGTAAATTCCTCATGGCCCGTACCTTGTCCCGTAATCCGAGTTGATCAATCATTTTTCGCGTCCGGGGATGAATGGGAAAAATAATTTTTAAGTCCTTTTCGATTACTTCGAACGCATCGAGCAGCCTGACAAAACTTTCCCTGTTGTCCACATTGCTGGGACGATGCAGGGTAACCAACGCATATTCATCAGGCCTGACCTGTAAGGTATCCATAATAGTAGAAGCTTCGGCCTTATCGAAAAAACGAATCAGGGAATCGATCATGACATGTCCCACAAAGAAAACTTTATCATCATCGATGCCTTCATGTTTCAAATTATCGAGTCCGCTCTGTTCGGTTACAAAAAGAAAATCCGAGATCACATCGGTTACCAGCCGATTAATCTCCTCCGGCATAGTGCGATCGAAAGAACGCAAGCCTGCTTCCACATGAGCGATCTTAATCCCCATCTTGGAGGCTACCAGACTACAGGCTGCGGTAGAATTTACATCGCCGACAACGATCACCAGGTCCGGTTTTTCTGTATTCAAGACCTTCTCGAATTCTATCATAACGCGAGCGGTTTGAGCGGCATGAGTATCCGAGCCCACATTGAGATAGGTGTCCGGCTTGGGCATTTGCAGGTCATTAAAAAATAATTTGGACATACGTTCATCATAGTGCTGACCGGTATGCACCAAATGAACATCCATTTCAGGATATCTGGCCATTTCGCGCTGTATTGGCGCGATCTTCATAAAATTCGGCCGGGCTCCGACAACGTTTACAATTTTAATCAATTTCTACCCTCTTTCCTCTGCCTAGGAATCTCTTTGTCCCTGGTTTTCTTTAATCTGAATCAAAGCATTTTGAGCCGCCATTTGTTCCGCCTTCTTTTTACTCAAACCGCTCCCTTGGGCACGCACTCTGTCATTTACCGCCACTGCTACAATAAATCGCTTATTATGATCCGGCCCGGATTCATGAATCACCCGGTATTGCGGAGCCCCCCAGCCCTGAGCCTGAGAAAATTCCAACAAAGCCGATTTGTAGTTATACAAGGTCTTCATATTAAGAAATTCATCCATGCGGTGCAGCAAAAAATCATGGACAAATTTTTTAGCCGGTTCAACACCGCCATCCAGATAAATAGCCCCTAACAATGATTCAAACAGGTTGGCTAAATTGGACAAACGGCTGCGTCCGCCGGTCTTTTCTTCACCGCGATTGATAAGCAGATAACGGCCAAGATCGAGTTCCTCAACCAATTTACCGACTACCCGTCTGGATACAAGGACCGATTTTTTTGCCGAAAGGTCCCCTTCGTTCTCTTCGGGAAAATGACGGAACAAATGTTCTGTCACCAGTAAATCCAGGACGGCATCCCCCAAAAATTCCAGGCGTTCGTTGGATTGCTCGGCAGATTCATGGGAAAGAGTTAGATAAGAACGGTGCTTGAAGGCTTGCTGCAAAAGGCTTCTGTCTTTGAATTTATAGTGAATGATTTGCTCGACTTCACCAAAATCAACGGGATAGACAGGATCGTTGCGGCGAGCCGGGCCAATCCGTTGGAAAATTCTTTTGATCATCACGATTCTTAGTTTTAGTGAAAAAAACGACCGTCTCGTATGCTGATATTCAGATGCCCTGGGAAACGACCTATTTTTTTAGCGCACAAATTCTTTAAAGCATAAGGATACATTATGTCCGCCGAAACCAAACGAATTACTGAGAGCGGTGTTAACCTTTTTAACAATCGCCTTATTGGGTACATAATTAAGATCACAATCCGGATCGGGAAATTCATAGTTTACAGTCGGTGGAATTTGATCATCCGTAATGGCCATAATGGCTGCGATGGCTTCTACGGCACCGGAAGCTCCCAACAGATGGCCGGTCATTGATTTAGTGGAACTGATCGGCAATTCATAGGCATACTCATTGAAAACTTTTTTTATGGCCGCTGTTTCGTTTTTATCATTGGCTAAAGTCGATGTTCCGTGGGCATTAATATAATCGATTTCTTGCGGTTCCAGATGAGCATCCTGTAGAGCCGCCCGCATGGCTCGGACCGCGCCTTCCCCTTCGGCAGCGGGTTGTGTAATATGATAGGCATCGGCTGTGAAACCGATGCCTGCAATTTCGGCCCGGATTTGGGCGCCACGGGCCAGGGCATGTTCCATCTCTTCCAGAATCAGGATACCGGATCCTTCTCCCATAATAAATCCATCGCGCTGAGCATCAAAAGGTCTACTGGCCTTATGCGGTTCATCATTACGGGTAGAGATGGCTTTCATGGCATTAAAACCGGCGACTCCCATGGGACTGATTGAAGCCTCGGCGCCACCACAGACCATGATATCGGCATCGCCATACTGAATAGTTCGCATGGCAGAACCGATGCTATGTCCGGCTGTGGCGCAGGCGGAAACCGTACCGTAATTAGGACCCTTAAATTGATATTTTATGGAAATTTGTCCGGCCGCAATATCGCCGATCATCATGGGAATGAAGAAGGGACTGATCCGTTTCGGTCCTTTTTGCACCAACTTGGTATGTTCTTCTTCAAATACAGTCATACCCCCGATGCCCGAACCGACGATTACACCGATACGATCGTGGTCTTCTTTTTCCAGATCGAGTCCGGAATCACGAACCGCTTCTTCGCAGGCCACCAGGGCAAATTGAGTAAAACGATCCAGTTTACGCGCTTCTTTGCGATTAAAATACATATTCGCATCGAAATTTTTTACTTCAGCCGCAATTTTAGTCACGTATGCACTGACATCAAATAAAGTGATGCGTTCGACCCCGCTCTTTCCTTCCAAAAGAGAGGCCCAGAATTCCTTTACCGTATTTCCAACGGGAGTGATGGCACCCATTCCGGTAACGACTACTCTGCGATTTGCCATGGGCAATGTTCTCCATTGTCATCTTAAAAATTTAGATTTTTCCGCTGCTTTGCGATACACCGACATCATCTTTGTTTGTAAAGCAATCGTATCATTTGAAGAAGGACTGGCTCCGGTGGGAACATCATACCGGAGTGATTGAATATATGAGTCGACTCCAAAAAGGTTTCATAAAGAGCTTTCGTGTAAGAATGATCTCCGGTTTTTAGAGTGGATTCATATATTAACGTCTTCAAATTTTTTTAAATATTTTGAGCACTCGCAGGGCTTTACACAACCCTGGCGGAATATAGAAGAGAGAGAGATAAAGGCCTATTTATCTCTCCCAATTTGTATCTATTTTTCCAATTTTGCTTTCAAATGTTCAATGGCGTCTCCAACCGTACGCATCTTCTCGGCTTCTTCGTCCGGAATTTCAATATCAAATTTATCTTCGAAGGCCATAACGAGTTCGACCGTATCCAAACTATCGGCACCTAAATCATCGATAAAAGATGCTTCGGGTTTAACCTGTGCTTCGTCAACGCCGAGCTGATCAATAATAATTTCTTTGACCTGTGCTTCAATGTCCATTTTACTCTCCTAAGTATTAGTTGAACGGTAATTTTCTTTGATTACATCACCATACCACCATTGACATGGATGGTGGTACCGGTTATATAGGATGATGCGGGTGAAATTAAAAACGAAACCACATTGGCGATATCTTCCGGAGTACCGCCGCGCTTCAAAGGAATCTGCGCTAAATATTCTTCTTTAACGTTTTCGGGTAACTGGTCGGTCATTTCCGTAATGATATATCCGGGAGCTATGGCATTTACATTAATATTTCTGGCCCCGAATTCCCGGGCAAAAGTTTTGGTAAGGGCCATGACCCCGGCCTTGGAAGAGGCGTAGTTAGCCTGACCGGCGGTTCCCAGTATTCCGCTGACAGAGGCAATATTAACGATACGTCCGAAGCGTTTTTTCATCATCACTCTAACCGCTTGCTGGGAACAGAGGAAAACTCCTTTTAAATTGATATTCAGGACCATATCCCATTCCTGTTCCGACATACGAATGATAAGATTATCGCGTGTGATGCCGGCATTGTTAATTAGATAATCCACCGTGCCGAACGTTTCCACGGTTTTTTTGATGAGCATAGCGGCATCTTCCGCTTTGGATACATCGCCTTTTACTACCAGAGCCTGTACGCCTGTTTGTTTCAGCTCTTCGGCGGTTTCCGCTGCTTTTTTCTCGTTGATATCGGAAACAACGATATTATTTCCTTCCTGTGCCAATTTTACAGCAATTGCCTTTCCTATGCCCTGAGCAGCTCCGGTAACAATGGCTACTCTTGCCTGATCGCTCATATCGCTTCTCCAATGGTTTCTATGTCTTCTACCGTACCGACCTCTTTACAAGGTACGGAACGGTCAATACGTTTTAACAATCCACGTAAAACCTTACCCGGTCCAATTTCATAAAACGGGTTATAACCGTCTTGAATCATATTCCGGATCAAATCCTGCCATAAAACCGGTTTGGTAAGTTGCCGGAAGAGTAAGGAACGAATTTGTTCCTTATCCTGCACCTGTTTGGCTTCTACATTGGAATAAAGAGGTACTTCGGCATCCCGGAAATCGGTCGTTTCAAGCACATTCCGCAGGCCCTCCTGGGCCGATTGCATCAGCGGACTGTGAAAGGCTCCCGAGACTACCAATTCAACCGCTTTCCTGGCGCCCATCTCTTTGGCTTTGACCAGAGCGGCCCGAATCGCAGTAACATCACCGGATATAGCAATTTGTCCCGGAGAATTAAAATTTGCCGCCTGAAGAATACCCTCGTTCTGTACATCCCGACACAGTTTTTCCACCTGATCTTTATCCAGGCCGATAATTGCCGCCATGGTTCCCGGTTTCCGAAGACCGGCTTCAAACATCAATTTTCCGCGCTTTTGAACCAGTTGCAAGCCATCTTCGAAAGTCAGAGACCCGGCTGATACCAGGGCACTATACTCACCCAAACTATGTCCGGCAACTGCCGCCGGCTGCATTCCCCGTTCTTGCAAGATCCGGTCGACGATTACACTGTGCACAAAAATCGCAGGTTGGGTTATATAGGTCTTTTTGAGTTCCTCTTCCGGGCCCTCGAAACAGACTCTTTTCAAATCCATTCCCATTATTTCGTTGGCCTGTTCAAAGAGGCGCCGGGCAGCGGCATACGATTCGTATAAATCTTTGCCCATACCCACATACTGCGAAGCCTGTCCCGGAAAAATAAAAGCCGTTTTCTTCATAACTCCGTTTTCGATTCGAACGTATTACATGCGGTTAAACCGCTGATGAGCCTTTTCAAAAGCAACATTATTTCAGAAT
>Ga0256841_1001536_pt1 | contig 19661 bp, 14 predicted proteins | sample 356308metaG_FD_185971 | JGI IMG/M metagenome (GOLD analysis project Ga0256841, IMG submission 185971) | Hydrothermal vent microbial communities from Mid Atlantic Ridge, Atlantic Ocean - 356-308 | ecosystem: Environmental > Aquatic > Marine > Hydrothermal vents | place: Atlantic Ocean: Mid... | reverse complement strand
GATTTCATAGAAATTATAAATTTCCGAGAGAGGCCTGGGCCATCCCGATTCTCGGGACGACAGGGGTTCTCCCGATTCTCGGGATTGGGAGTGCAGGAAGCCTGTTTAATAAACTAAACAGGCTTTTTTTATTGAAAGAAATAGATATGTATTACGTATATCTTTTAAAATCCTTAAAAGATGGTCGATATTACATCGGTCAGACTCAAGACCTTCAAGAGCGTCTTGCATACCACAATACAGGAAGAAGTACTTACACCCGTGACAGAGGGCCGTGGGAATTGTTAGCTTTTAAAATACCTTATACGAAATAAAATTTCATGTTTTAAAAATCATAAAATAGAGCATAGCTTGTTTTTATCTGCCGCGCATCGTACCTTCCTTCCTTTAATCAACTAAAGACGGATCAAAGATGCGTCCCGGACTGATAATTGTCATTTTATCCCTTATTTGGAGTTCTACCTGGTTGGTGATCAAGCTGGGTCTGGAGACCATGCCTCCTTTTCTGAGTGCGGGCTGGCGCTTTTTGATTGCCTTCCTGACTTTGCTGGCTTTTGCTAAAAAATTAAAATTAGCCATTCCAAAAGATATACGTACTCATCTGTTTTTTATTTTTTTCAGTTTCATTAATTTTACAGCCGGTTATGCCCTGGTCTATTGGGGAGAACAATATATTAATTCCGGTCTGACCAGCGTTCTATTTTCGGTGATGCCTTTTTATGTGGCTCTGTTTTCTATCCATCTTCTGCCTTCGGAAGAAGTTACGATTAAAAAATTCATTGGAATCAGCGTCGGCTTCCTGGGAGTTTTGATTATCTTTAAGGATCAGCTGCATTTGGGCGGTCCGATGGCTATATACGGAATGATGGCGGTTGTATTAAGCCCGGCCTTTTCTGCAGTGGGTACGATCATGGGTAAAAAGGCCAGACAGAAATATCATGCCGTTACGCTGAATACCTTTCCCATATTATATACCAGCCTTACGCTGTTTGTAATGCATTTTCTGTTTGAATCGGGTCAGAGCGCGGTGTATTCCTGGCAGGCTCTTTTTTCGCTTTTCTATCTCGGTATCTTCGGCACGGCGATCGCCTTTGTCCTTTACTTTACCATGTTGAAGAACACTTCTGCAGTGCTCATGTCGCTGATCACCTTTATTACTCCGCCCCTCGCCTTGTGGTGGGGATGGTTTGTTTTGGGGGAAACGATTACCTGGGAATTGGTACTGGGAATGTTGATCATATTCGGCGGTATTGCCATTGTGCGCAAAACTCAACGTCCTGCGTAATGTTTACCCTGCCAGGTATCTCTTTCTTCCAATTTCTGATCCAATATTTGCAGAAGCTCGGTATTCCGAAGATTCCAGTGAGGTGCCAGGAGTGTACGCGGAGGAGCTTCGCCGAACAAACGTTGAATAACGATCTGCGGATTAAGTTTCTCTAAAAATGAAATAATCAGATCCATATAGTCCTGATATCCGAGAAGGGGGAAGGGATTTTTTTGATACATCCGGGCTAAAGCGGTTTCCTTTACCACATGTAACTGATGTATTTTTAGAAAATCGAAGGGTTTATCGGAAAGCCATTCCGCCGTCTGCAACCACAAATCGGGTGATTCCCAGGGAAAGCCGAAAATCATATGGGTGCAAATTTTAATGCCCCGGTTTGCCGTCATGTACAGGGCATCTAAATAGGCTTGCACATTGTGTCCCCGGTTCACTTTTTTAAGAGTCGTATCCGAGATGGATTCCAGACCATATTCGACGGTAATATCGCAGGTCGCGGCTAATTGTTGTAAATAAGCAATCTTAGCCTCATCCACGCAATCCGGTCGGGTACCGATGGTTAATCCGATTACATCCGGGACACTTAAAGCTTCTTCATAATAACGTTTCAGAGTATCGAGCGAAGCATAGGTATTGGAATAGGGTTGAAAGTAAACGATAAATTTCCGGGCTTTATATCGGCGTTTTAGAAATTCGATACCCTCTTCGATTTGGCGGGTGATGCTTTTACCGGCATCATTGTAACCGGGATTGAAACTTTCGTTATTGCAATAGATACAACCCCCGCTGGCCACGGTACCGTCCCGATTGGGGCAGGTGAATCCCGCATCTACCGAGACTTTCTGTACCCTCTCACCATATATCTTCCGCTGATATTGGCTAAAACTGTTATAGCGTTTCGCATGACCCCAGGGAAAGGTTTGTTGTCTTTTCTGCATGGCCGCCATTTTAATAAATTATTGAACCGAATCCAAACTCTGTCTTTATAACAGAGTCGGTAAATCGTCCATTCGGATCACCTTCGTTTGGTCTTCGGGGAGTTTAAAATACGTGTAAACTTGCCGGATGAGACTTTTGCGCACCACCAATATCAGGCGGGTATGTTCCTGACGATAAGCTTGCGCTACGATAGTACGAATAATCGGTTCCAGACCTTGACCGGATAGTTCCAGTGGGCCGATCTCATCGATTACCAACCATGGTGGTTTTTCTTCCCAGGCGGTAAATAAGACGTTCCTTGCCCAAAGAAAGGTTTTTTTGTCGAAACGGTGTGGACCGATAGACAGGATGCGAGCCGTGGATTGATCGGCATCCAATAATCGTTTTCTGCCGGAAAGGATATCGAGCACATATCGTTTACCACGGACAACGGGGGCAAGAATTCCTGCCGCACCGGACACGGATTTCAGCCACTCTTGTAAGGATGTTGTTTTCCCGCTACGGACGGTTCCGCTTAGTAAATAAAATTTGATCATTCTAATGCAGATAAATGAATTGTGTTAAAGTTTTTTTATGATTCTGACGACAACAGTGTAAAGATTTAGAATCAGCAAAGCAAGTGAATTCATAGAACGGGAATGTGGGGAAAATGATTAAATTAAAATATGTGGCTCTTTTTATCCTGTTTACAGGGCTGCTTTTTTCCTGCAAAAATACGCTTAAGAATGTCTCTCCCGGAAGTATAGAAGGTTCTGTGTACGATGCTGCAGCCGGAAGCGGTCTGGCCAAAGCCAAAGTCGTCACCAATCCGCCCACCAGCTCGGTGACTACAGACAGTCTGGGAACTTATAAAATTGAAAATGTTGCGTCCGGTGTGTATCACGTAAATGCCTCCAAACTGGGCTATGACAGCAGCGGAGTGAATATCACCGTCAGTGACGGACAAGCAACGACTGCCGATATCCCTTTGCTAAGTGACACTCTTTCCTCAAAATAATTTTTTTCTCAAAAATCCGAAAAATTACCATATTTGCATCTTAGAAAGCAGGCGATTAAATTCTGACCTGTGTATTATCTTGTTTTAAAAAGGAGAGTTTGCCATTGGCTGAAAAGATTCTGGTTACCAGTGCTTTGCCCTATGCGAACGGGCCTATTCATTTAGGGCATCTGGCCGGTGCCTATTTACCGGCGGATATATTCAGTCGCTACCATCGACTTAAGGGTTCGGATATTATTTATATTTGCGGTTCCGATGAACACGGCGTGCCCATTATGCTGCGGGCCAGAAAAGAGCATATCTCTCCTCAGGTAATCGTTGATCGTTACCATGAACTGAACAAGAAGAGTTTTGCAGGATTTGGAATGAGTTTCGATTATTACGGACGCACCTCTTCGCCGGTTCATCATCAGACCAGCCGGGATTTTTTTCGAACGCTGGCCCGGAAAAAGGTGTTTGTACTGAAAAAGGAAAAACAGTTATTCGATCCGGAAGCCAATATCTTTTTGGCAGATCGTTTCGTACGGGGCACCTGTCCGGTTTGCGGCTATGAAGAAGCTTACGGCGACCAATGTGAAAAATGCGGTTCTTCGCTGAGTCCTTCGGAATTAATTAACCCGCGCAGCGCTATTACCGATGCCGTCCCTGTTTTAAAGGAGACAACCCACTGGTACCTGCCTCTGGCCGAATTTCAGAAAGAATTAGAGGAATGGATTGGAACCCATCCGGAGTGGAAGTCCAATGTTCTGGGTCAGATTAAGAGCTGGTTCAATACGGGCCTTACGGATCGGGCGGTGACCAGGGATTTGCCCTGGGGCGTTACTGTGCCGGAAGATGTGGCCCGGGAGGCCGGTGTCGATGCCAGCGGAAAGGTTCTGTACGTCTGGTTTGACGCTCCCATCGGTTATATTTCCGCAACTAAAGAATGGGCCGAACAACAGGGTAACCCGGACCTATGGAAAGATTACTGGCAGGATAAAAAGACACGCTTAATTCATTTTATCGGTAAGGATAATATCGTTTTTCATTGTTTGATTTTTCCGGCCATGCTTATGGCTCACGGCGACTATGTTTTACCGGATAATGTTCCGGCTAATGAATTTTTGAATCTCGAAGGAAACAAACTGTCCACCAGTCGTAACTATGCGGTTTGGTTAGATGAGTATCTGCAAAAATTCGACCCCGATGCCCTGCGCTATGTATTAGCCAGCAATCTACCGGAATCCCGCGATACGGATTTTTCCTGGAAAGAATTTCAGGCCCGGCATAATAACGAGCTGGCCGATGTTCTGGGTAACTTTATTAACCGTACCATGACTTTTGTCCACAAATATTTTGGCGGTAAGGTTCCGGAACAAAAGCAACTCAGCGAGCTGGATAGCCAATTACTCACCATGCTTGAGCAGGCCCCGGATAAATTGGGGCAGCTGATCGATACCTTTCAAATTAAGGCCTATGTGCATGAATTGATGAATATCGCCCGTTTTGCCAATAAGTATTTTAACGACAAAGAGCCCTGGATTACCCGGAAGAGCGATATGGATAATTGCGCCACGACCATTAATTTATGTTTGCAAACGGTGAGGGCTTTATCGGTTTTAGCCGAGCCCCTGCTTCCTTTCACCGCGCAGAAGATATGGCAAATGCTTGATATGGGCGAAAAACATCAATGGCAGGAGTTTATGAAGTCCGAGCTCCCGGCCGGCCATTCTTTGCAAGAGCCGCGTATTCTTTTTACCAAGATTGAAGACGATGCGATTGAGGCGGAAGTGAAGAGGCTGAAGCAGGCTTCGCCGGGGGAAGCAAAAAATGAACCGGAATTGATCGATATTGAAACGTTCGGTAAGATTGATCTGCGCGTGGCAGAAGTCTTGGCAGCCGAACCGATCAAAAAGTCGGATAAGTTATTGAAATTGCAAATCAAAGTCGGCACTGAGCAGCGCCAATTAGTGGCCGGTCTGGCCAAACATTACAAGGCCGGGGATTTGATCGGCAAAAAAATTATCATTGTTGCGAATCTGAAACCGGTTAAAATCCGGGGACAGGAATCGCAGGGGATGTTGCTGGCCGCGTCTCACGATGATAGAGTAATCCTTTTAACCGTCATGGAAGACATCCCTTCGGGAAGTCCTATTCGCTAACCGAATGAAAGAAAATTGCTATGTTTATTGATACCCATGCCCACCTGCAATTCAAGTCGTTTGATGAAGACAGGGAAATGGTTATTCAGCGCGCGATCGAGAATGATGTAGCTGCCATGATTACCATCGGCACGGATTTAACTTCTTCTTTACAAGCGGTGGACCTGGCCGAAAAGTATGCCGCTGTTTACGCGGCGGTCGGCATTCATCCCACGGATTGTGCCGAGGTGGCGGATCATGATTTCGATCGTATTCAGGAATTGGCAACCCATCCCAAGGTAGTGGCTATCGGAGAAGTCGGCCTGGATTATTATCACATGCGGGCAACCCGGGAAAAACAAAAGAATGCTTTTGTGTATCAGATTCATATGGCCAAAGAGTTGAAAAAACCGTTGATCATCCATAACCGGGAATCCCATCAGGATATGTACGAAATTTTGGCTGAGCAGAATCTGGCCGATTTGGGAGCCGTGCTGCACTCTTTTTCGGGGGATGACGCATTCTTTAGAAAAATTATGGAACTGGACCTCTATATTTCCTTTACCGGTAATATTACTTTTAAAAAAAGTACTTCCGATCAATTGGTTGTGCAGGCTCCTCTGGAACGTCTGTTGTTGGAAACGGACAGCCCGTTTTTAACGCCGGCGCCTTTTCGCGGAAAACGTAACGAACCGGCTTATGTGGTGCATACGGCTCGGAAAATTGCGGATCTCAAGGAAATTCCCGTGGAAGAGGTAGCCAGGGTGACCAGCGAAAACGCCGTTTCATTTTTTAAACTCGATTTGTAAGATTGATGATGCCCGGCTCGCAGCGTCCGTTAAAGCGCTTCGGACAAAATTTTTTGACCGCACCTCATATTCAGAAAAAAATCGTTAACGCCCTGCAAATTGAATCCCGGGATGTTGTGCTGGAGATCGGGGCCGGTAAGGGTGCCCTTACTCAATTTATCGTCCGGGCCCAACCGGCACGTTTTTTAGCCGTTGAACTCGATCCCCGCTGGGCCGAACTGCTTCAGCAACAATTCGGCCGACGTATGGAGCTGATCCGGGATGATTTTTTAAATATAGATGTAACGCAGATAGCACCGCATTTGAAAGTTATCGGTAATATACCCTATCATATTACCAGTCCGATCATTTTTAAACTTATTGATTCGTATACCCATTTACAGCGGGCGGTGCTGATGGTGCAAAAAGAGGTGGCCCAGCGGCTGGTAGCCGGGCCCGGTTCAAAAGCTTACGGAATTTTATCGGTCTCTTTGCAAAGTTACGGGCAGGTACGGTATTTGTTTGAAGTAAAACGCGGCAATTTTTTCCCCAGACCGGAGGTGGATTCCGCAGTTGTACAAATTGATTTTTTCCCGGCTTTAACGGAAGTTCAGAATGAAACGCTTTACCGAAAAATTATTCGCCATTGTTTCAACTACCGGCGGAAGATGTTACGCAATAGTTTGAGTAGAATTTTTGATAAAACTATCGTATATTCGCTGGAGTCAATCGATTTGAACCAGCGGCCGGAGGCTTTACCGGTAAAAGCATTTAAAAACCTTGCCAATGAACTGAACCGGAAAATAAAAACGGGGATGCCGGATGATTAATATCAACTTCGAGAGCATTTTGCCGGATATCGAGCAACTCATTGAAGATCAAAATGCGGGCGCCCTGCTTAATATTATCGTAGACTTACATCCCGCCGATATCGAAGAAATTTTAAATCGTTTAAAAAAAGATCAACGTAAATATCTTTTCGATTTATTACCTACCGAAATAGCCAGCGAGGTATTATCCGAACTGGATACACCCGTTGCCGACCAGATTCTGGAAGATAAGAGCGAAGAGGAGATCTCTTCTTTAGTGGAAGAGATGGATTCCGATGATGCGGCCGATGTAATCTCCGAACTGGACCAGGAGGTCGCCGCCCGTGTACTGGATCAACTGCCCGACGAGGATGCGGATGAAGTTAAAAAGCTTCTTCATCACGAGGAAGACACGGCCGGCGGTATCATGGCCGTGGAGTTTCTGGCCATGCCGGAGACGGCTACGGTGAATGAGACCATTGATCGTATCCGCGAAAAACGGGAAGAACTGGATGAAATATACAATGTTTGGGTGATCGATGGGCAGCAACGTTTAATCGGCAGTGTTTCACTGACCGATTTGGTGCTGGCCCAGGGTTCAACGCCTCTCAAGGAAATCATGGACGACAGCATCCCCTTTGTTACCGTGGGTATGGATCAGGAAGAGGTGGCCAATCTGTTTCGTAAATACGACCTGGTCAGCGCTCCGGTGGTGGATGAGCAAAAGCATCTCATCGGTCGGATTACGGTGGACGATATCGTGGATGTTTTGGAAGAAGAGGGATCGGAAGATTTGGCTTATATGGCCGGTGCTCCCGATGAAGAGATTATGGAGGAATCCACCTTTATTCTTTCCCGGGCGCGAATTCCCTGGCTATTGGTGGCGTTTTTCGGTGAAATAGTCAATGCCTTTGTCCTCAATAGTTTTGAGACCACGCTGCAACAGAAAGTGATGGCCGCCTTTTTTATTCCCATTGTTATGGCCATGGGCGGATCAACGGGTCAGCAGGCCAGCGTGATCGTGGTTCGCGGTCTGGCTACCGGCGATATTAATATAGGTGATACCAAACGCAGGTTGTTTAAGGAATTTAAAATATCGATGGTCATCAGTGTTTTTTTCTCAACCATTTTGTTTGGGGTGGTCTATTTTTGGGATGGCGCCTTTTTCGGAGCTATTCTGGCTATTTCCATGTTTTTGGTTATCAATAACGCGGCCGTGATCGGGGCTCTTATTCCCCTCTCTTTTAAGCGTTTTAATATCGATCCGGCACTGGCCGCGGCGCCTTTTATTTCTACTACAAATGATATTATCGGGATCTTAATCTATCTTTCGATCGCTACTTTTGCCCTTCGTTTTTTGCATTAAAATTTTTATTGGCCCGGGCCTGAATTGAATCGTGCAGAATACGCATTTCACCCACTTTTAGAATCCAGAAATTATCTGCATTAAGCTGCTGTTTGTGGATGGCCTTTTTGAGCAATTTTGGGGGCTCATCCAGAGGTTCATCGGCAAGATCAAAGGTGGCCCAGTGAATGGGCACAAAAATTTTAGCCTTCAAATCAAGATAAGCCCGAACCGCTTCGGCCGGATCCATATGAACCGCGGACATAAACCAGCGCGGTTTGTAAGCACCGATGGGTAAGGCGGCTAAATCGAACGGTCCCAATCGGGTACCGATGGTCTGAAAGCCGGGGAAATAACCGGAATCACCACCAAAGTATATCTTTTTATCTTTACCCTGTATCACCCAGCCGGCCCATAAGCGCAAATTACGATCAAAAGGGGTTCTTCCCGAAAAGTGCTGGGCGGGAGTGCAGACAAAGCGTAAATGGTTAAAGGTGATTTCATCCCACCAGTCCAATTCCTGGAAATGGGTAATGCCCCAGCTTTTAAGCAGGTCACCTACACCCAGCGGTACCAGGTAAAAGGGCTTGTTACCGAGACGTTGTATTGTATTTTTATCTAAATGGTCGTAGTGGTCGTGCGAAATTAAAACCACATCGATCGAGGGAAGATCGTTAAAAGCCACACCGGGTGGGGTGAACCGCTTCGGTCCCATAAATTGCACCGGGGAAGCCCGTTCGCTCCATATGGGGTCGGTGAGAATATTAAGCCCGTCCAGTTGAATAAGCAGGGTAGAGTGGCCGATCCAGGTGATGGTATTCTGGGTATGATTTTTTCTTAAGAATCGCCCGTCATTCGCTTCAACTTTGAAATGGTACGTATCGGGCCGATCCGGTTTCTTTCCTGTAATGCGATCCCAGATCATCCATTTGAAAAGATCACCGAGACCACGGTCTTCGAAACCGGGCCAGGGATTATGGAACCCTTCCGGAGTGTGATGGGCCTGGGCAGACAGGTGACGGATGGGTAGCATGACGAGTAAGCTCCAAATAAGAAGTAGGGAAAAACGCATGTGTTATTCCTTAACAATGGGGTTATGATTCCTACATACAGGTTGTTCGGATATGCTAAAATACGTCATATTCGGGTAAAAGGTTCAATACTTTTATGAAATATTTTTATTACGTGGGGAAAACAGGTTACGGCGATCGGGAGGACCGGTAAGCAATACAATAAATCATCGCTAAAAGTGAAGCCGCGAAAGAGGAGTCTTTCGCGGCTATTTTACCTTTGCCGGGTGGAAATTATTTGATAAGTAGCATACGTTTACTGAAAGTTCGTCCGCCGGCCTGCAGTCTGTAGATATAGACGCCGCTGGCTAATTTGCTGCCGTCAAACAATACATGGTAACTGCCCGCTGCCTTGCGTCCCCGCACCAGAGTGGCTACCTTATGGCCGTTGATGTCGAACACTTCCAAAGTAATTTGTGCTTCCTGCGGCAAATCTACTACTATCTGTGTGGTGGGATTAAACGGATTGGGAAAGTTTTGACTCAAGCGGAAACTCTCGGGAACATACACCGAACCGTTTTGAGTCGGCACCTTTTTGGCCAGAGCAGTGTTCATGGTTTGTGGAACCACATTCATGATATAGGGTTTTTGCTGTGGGAAATCGATCTGTACATAACCCTTCATGGGTTTTTCGGTTTTGAAATATATTTTCTTCTCCAAACTTTTCTGCTCATGGTTTGCCTCGAGCGTGACTTCATCCAGCAGATATTTACCCTGATCACCGACAAACCAGAAGGTGAGTAAGGTCTCATCTTCTTTAAGCGTTTCCGATTTGATATCCATCCGAAAAGTAAACGATACCTGACCCTTTACCGTAATCGAATCCGTTTTTAAAGTATCGTCAAAGGACAGGGGGCTGCCCTCATAGTTGAAACTTTTGAGATCCGCTTGAAGATAGGTACTGTCTTCGGGCAGGAGATAATAGAAGCGTTTGAAAGCGGAAACTACCGGCCCGGCGGTCTTGGAAAGATGGTTTTGCAGGTTTTCGGTATTTAACAAATAGGGGGCAGAAGTATAGCGGGTCCAGACTCCTTTTTGAATATCGTTAAACACGGAACTCGGATATTGCCCCGGACCCCGATAATAGGTCGACCAACTGCCGCCAGTTTTTAATTTGTTGTAAATTTTATCCAGATAATCGTAATGAAAACTAATTGTTCCGGAACTGTTGGAGGAGATACTAACCTCTTTTAAAGTTAAGCCCAAATCAACATCCGCTATGGTATATAATGATCCAACAGGCCGGGCGTTGCTCGAAGAGCCGTATTCCTGATAGACGATATCTTTAGCATATTCCATTATGAAATCTTCACATTCCCAGGCCACATGGAAATGATTATTACCGCTTACCGTAATGGAAGGGTTATTATGATTTTGGAAGAAAGAGGGTGCATGGTCACTTAAAGTATAAATTGAAGTCCAGCTCCAGGTGTTGTCATAATTGTAGGCGCCGCCTATATATTTGATTTTTCCGTTGTCCGCCCACACCAGGCGTATTCTTTGGCTGCCGGTCGGCGTTAGAACGATTTCGGGATAGCCATTATGGGCATTAGGAACGGTGGCCACGGAGCTCCATGTTCCAAATGACGAATGGTTGATTATTTTAATAGTATTGGCTGATGCCCAGGTGATATGTAATTCATCGCTGCCTTCGGCGTAAATAGCGGGTCTACGGCTGTCCGGACCGCTCCACCTGCCGTTAAATGTGAGCGATCCCTCCGATATTATTTCGGGAGTATCCCAGCCATTTTGGGTTCTTTTAGCGTAAGCAATGGCGTGTACTTCCTGACCGTTTGTATTGGTTAGAATTGTTTCCCAGACCACATGGGCATGAATACCTTCGCTCGGTTGACCGTTGGAAATGGCGATGGAGGGATTACAGGCTAATCCGTAAATTAAGGGGACTTGTTCTTCTTTGCTCCAGGTTTGGCCGTTGTCGGTAGAAGTAGTGTACCAGGTCTGGCCGTGGTCTTCGTACACCAAATGAAGTTTACCTGACCCGTCTTTGGCCATGCGCCGACCGTTATTGTAGCCCGTGGCCCGGGCCACGCTGGAAACTAAGTGCCCTTTGTACACCGCCCGCGCTTCGGCATTTTCGGCGTGGAAAACAAGCGGTGTTTCCTGTTGATCCGCATGTTGAAAGGTAACATCCGTGCCTTCCCAGTTTAAAAAGTAGCCTGTGATATCCTGCCCGTGGGCTGTGAAGGTTTGCTGCGCCTCGGCTTTAACGGAGTAGTAAGGCGGATGCCATCCGGGCCAACCTTGATCCAAAAACACGCCCTGGTATTTTATGCCGTTGTATTCAGTGTCAAAATCGGGGCGAAAGGGTGAGTTGCGTTGGTGAAATATAGCCGCATTTCCCCGGTTCATCAACGCATCACCGTAAGCAGCATCCGTAGAATCGATAAACCAGGGATCTTTAAAATAAATATCACCTATGCTTTCATTGTTGGCACTTATAAAATCTGTTTTTACAATAACTGTTGAATCAACAAAATGAAACTGAGAACGATAAATCGGCTTGCCAGGCCGAATCGCAAATTTATGATGATTGTTAATTTCTGTAACTTTATTTGAATTAAGGTACCATGCATTATATTTTTGTTTTGAGTGAATATCCTGTTCACCTTGTAATATTTCGTTTGAAAAATTAGGAACATTTAGCGTTACAGGTAAAAGGCCCACTGAATTAAAGGCAGAACCGTCCCATTTTTTTACAGTGCCGAATGTTGATGTGTTAGTTAGTTTCTGATCAATAGAATATATAGAATAAGAAAAATATGCCTGATATTTCTGTGGACCGCTTCGATTATCCATCCAGAAAGGATATATTTTACTATTATGGGAAGATATATTAATATAATCTCCTGAATAACCGTTGCTGTATAGCGGTTGAGGTGTATGAGAAACATCGCTAACTTTGTATTCTTTAAAAGTTTGACCTCCGTCATAAGAAAGAGCTACATAGGTATTAACAGCATAACCAACAGTATCTTGGCTATAGTAGGTTACTGATATTCTTCCGGTAACATCATCAACACTCATCCAAGGGAAAAATTGTTGTTTATTTCTATTCGTGTTTACATAACCGTTATTATTAGTAAACCCGGTTTCCCAAGTTTCGCCACCATCTTTAGAACGAGCAAATTTAATATCAGAGTTAATGGTATCTCGGCCTGTATTTTCTGCAACAACAGCATAGATATATCCACGATACGGACCATTACTTCTATCAACAGCAATACATGGAAAATCATTTACCCTAATGCCTCCGAATTCTGCTATACCAGTATTTGAAATTCGTATTCCAGAATATGTAAATGCAGGGGTCCCATTAAATTCCGTAAAAGTTTCCCCTCCGTCTGTCGATTTAACAAAGCCCATTCCTGAGGCCGGATTATTATCATTGGTGTAATTTGCCCAAGCAATATAAAGTTCACCTGCTGGCCCCACGGCTAAACTTGTGCCTTGGTTCCTATCCTGAGTTGAAGTATCAAGTACTATCAATGTATCTGACCAATGAGTTCCTCCATCAACAGATCTTGAAAAAACCGCTTTCCCTGGTTTTTTGTTAAAATCTGTCCATGCAGCATATAAATTTCCTTTATAAGGGCTGTTTGAATTATCATCTGCAACTGCCATTGGTTTGTCTGCGCCAGTACTGTATGTCGGATCAACAGATGTAATGGTAGAGTCCCAAGTTTGACCTGCGTCTGTCGTTTTCACAACCTGAATTCCATGAGATAGAGGATACCCGGATATGTCGTATTCTCCTGCAAATCCTATTGAAAAGTTGAAAAAATGGCTACTATCGTCACAAATAATAACGGGATCACCCAAATTTTTAGAATTATTTGGATAATAATCACTTCCATACCAATTATACCCCCCATCGGTAGTCGCATACCAACCCTGACCTATAAAACCCGTATTACCAGTATTGGTACCAACCATTAAAACAAGAGTGTTATTTTTATCTATTGCAGCACTTATCTCTGTTTGAGGATTCTCCGAAGGATAAACTAAATTATTTGTGGAAATATTTTCACCGGATTGAACACTTCTTAATCCTAACTTATGAAGTTCTTGACTAACAGGCATGGGCTTTAAATAATGCCCGATACTCCAGAACTTGGTATTTTCCTGAGCAAATACTTTTATACCGAAAAGATTTGTCATTATTAGAAAAAATATAATAAAATATATATTTCTCATTTCTTCATCCTTTCTTATATTTTTAATGCTCTTTTTGGCTAAATAAAATGGCATAATTTTTTTCTTTGATTAACGTGATAAACCTAACTATATCATTATTTCGTAGTAATATCGTAAAGCGGTTAATTTATTGGCCGTCGTTCTATTGAGGACATTTTTATCTCATAGCTTTTAGTATAACTGCTTTAGCAGAATTAAATCCTACGGCTATTATAAAATTCCCTTTAACGGATATGGATCCATAAGCCCCGTTATTTAGCACGGTTTTATAAATAAAGCTCTTCCATTTTACCCCATTCCAGTGTAAGAATTCACCGTAAGAACCAACCGCATAAATATCATTTATAGCACTTCCTCTAATTGAAGTAATATAATATTGGGTTATGTCATATAAACCATTTTTCCATAAACCATCTGAAAGGAAATTCTTTTGATATAATCCGCTTCCCCCTACATAATATTTCCTATAAGGAATAAACCATAAAGTAGTAAGAGGATAAAAAACGGGGTTAGATGAAATTTTATTTGCTGTGGTGTTTCTAATTTGAAGTATAGTTGTACGTAGTGTTTCTCCACTTAAATCATTGGCAACAGCCAAGATTTGTTTTTGTTTCTCAGCACCCCAGATATCAGTTAAATCAAGCTCCGTCCCGCTCTCGATCCGCTGCCACTTTTGCCCGTCGTAATGCGCAATCAAACCGCCATTACCCACAACATACAAATCGTGATCCGAAGTGCCCCAGGTTTTGTTTAAACCATAACCCGTTAGTACATCAGGGATTGGATATTCAACAACTCTATTCCCGTTCCATTTAACAAATGCTGAAAACCAAACATCATTATGCGAAAAGGCAAAAACCGTATTTATTGTCCAGAACCATCCACCATACGTAATTTTTTTCAACTCCCATTTTTCTCCATCCCAATGCGCGGCGTTGTATTTATCGTCGGCCGTGTAAATCTCGCCCACGGCCCAGATATCGGTGGGGCTGATGATTGAGACATCGTAAAAAGCGCTGCTGCCGCCCTGGCCGCCGAACTCATAGGTCTGCCAGGTAAAGTCGTGGGAAGTGGTGTCCAGGGTGGTGGCCGTTACGTTCGGACTTTGACTGAGCACCCGTCCGCCGTCATAGACCCGGGCCCGGTAGGTATAGGGACTATTAGGCCACAAACCGCGGTCGTACAGCAGAGTATCGTTTGCCGTTAAGGGCTTGCTTATAATCAGGCTGTCGCCACGCAAGAGTTTTAAATTTTTTCCGTAATAGGCAGGGCTGCTTGTTAAACGTAACCAGGCTTCGGTGCAGGACACGTCTTCTACCTTCAATTGCAAATTTTTTGTATCCGGCAAAGGAGCCGTGCTTCTTTGGCAAGAGGAAAGGGTAAAGAGTAAAGAGCAAAGAAAAAAGAAAAAGGATTGACGGGGTTTCATGATATGTTCTCCGAACGTTTGGGTTACATGTAAACAGGTAAATTCCTTAAGGCGGAGAAGGGTCGCACGGGACAAACGCTTTCCGATCAAAACAGGCCGGGGGGGTAGACTCTGTTACAGATATACGATTCGGCAGTTGAGCGGTTGAATAAACAAAACGACCGGTTTTATACGCACAGTCCATGGTTCAATCCGTGCTTTCCAGGGTTTGGAATTCCGTTTACTGCATCGAGTCTTCCCTGAAGCTGAATAAATAACTATGTTAAAATAAGATGCTAAAAATAAAATGTCAATAAAAATGAAAAGTTTTTTAGGCTTTACCGGGTTTCTTATGAAGCCGTATATTAACGGAAGACCGATCAAAGGAAAGAAACAATTTTTTATGGTTTTGTTCATATTGTATATAAAAACAATAGTATCCGAAGGATACGAATATGAGTAGCCACAGGCTTGGCCTGTGGTAAAGCGGAAAAAGAGAGCGCGACGCTGAAGGAAAGTATACGGAGTGAAATTTGCATAAAGAACTCAATGTAATGAGAAACTAAATTTTTAAAATTACCCGTTTTTTCAGATCGTCCGGTAGTGGGCGATTTCTCTATGGGTTAACAGACTGCATCCGAGGTTTATTCAAATGTCCCTGACGGGACATGCTACTTTTTTGTCTACCTGTTCCCGGCGATGAATCGCCGGGCTAATAGCAAACATCCCTGCCGGGATTGTTTGTTAACCAATCGGTATTCTTTTGGCTCTGTTGCTTTACGTGAAGAAGATTCCATCAGATAAAATACGAATCTATGTCCAATCGTGCGGATTACTACGAACGCGATGGTTAAAAGCCGTATTTGCTAAAGTGATATCTTGGAAATCACAAAAAACAAGCAACAAATAACAATGGCGTCAAAATCCAAAATCTAATAAGTCACCCAAAGGATGAAGGGTTACTTGATATTTGAGTTATTGTTTTTTGGGATTTATTTGATTTTTGTTATTTGTACTTTGGAATTTCAGGTTACATTTAAAGGTAGGTAAGAAAGTATTAAGTTCACGGTTAAAGATCCTATGTCGCCTTAAAGCTGTTGTATTTCGGTTGTCTATTCCTTTTCCCGGAGGGAAAATCTGAGATTAGCCCGCCAATTTATTGGCGGGAAATGATAAGAGCGTATTTTAGGTCGTCCCGTCAGGGACGGATGATTAGCCGAATGCCCACGCAGGATTTTCATTTGAAAAATCGATATTATAGTAAAATATAATAATTAGCATATCCTCACAAAATGCCATAGAACCAAAATAGTCTTATTTAATAGACGGTTAATGCCCCATCAGGAATTTTTCCAATAAATATTTTGAATAACGTTTAAAAGCCCTTAAATTTTTTAGCAGATTGCGAACGGTTAAGTATTCGGTATAGATATATTTTAAACTAAATTTTTTGATTTATTGTGTCTCCATGTAAACAAAGCAGGCATCATATGAAACGATGGACAAGGGTCGTCTTCTTTTTATATCTGGCTGTTGTTTCTCTTTTTTCTCAGAATCTTCGCTTTCGGCATCTCTCCGTGGAAGACGGGCTGTCTCAAAATACGATAAACTGTATCTATCAAGACCACTACGGCTATATTTGGTGTGGTACCCAGGACGGTCTCAATCGCTACGATGGTTACCAATTTACCGTCTATAAACACAATCCCCTGGACAGTACTTCTTTGTCCCATTCATGGGTATGGTATATTAACGAAGACAGGGATCGGAATCTTTGGATTGCTACCTGGCAGGGACTGAATCGATATGACCCTGTTCAGGATAAATTTATACGATATTTACACACACAGAATGGCAACGCAAATATTAACGGACAACGTCCCACTTCACTGTGTACGGATAGCAGCGGCACCTTCTGGGTGGGAACCTGGGGTAACGGTTTAAAATACTATGTCCCGGAGCAAGACCGCTTTGTCCCTTTTAAAGATGAGCGTCTCCCCTCTGCATTGATCAGAACCATTTATTTGGATAGGAAAGGTGTTTTGTGGATCGGTACCTGGAATGGCCTGGTGCGTATGGTCTGCCGGAACGGGCAATGCCTGTCTCTCAAAGTTTACCGACATCAGGCAGGGGATGCGGGCAGTTTAAGCTCTGACCGGGTAACTAGCGTTCTTGAAGATCATCAAGGAAGTTTATGGGTCGGTACCCTGGGAGGGGGTCTGAACCGTTTTTCACCCCAAACCGATGGTTTCGAGCATTTTCTTCATCATGCGCATAACCCGAACACTCTGAGTCACAATGATGTGGCCTGCCTGCTGGAAGACCGTGAACATCAACTCTGGATCGGTACGGTCTCCGGCGGCCTCGATAAGTTGGATCGAGCTTCGGGCCGGTTTCTTCATTTCCGCTATCAACCTGACGATCCGTTTAGCTTAAGCGGAAATAAAATTTACAGCCTGCTGCAGGATCGTTCGGGATTGGTGTGGATTGGTGCCAACGGGTTAAATCTGATGAGCAAAAAACTAAACCGTTTTGAACATTTTCGACATAATCCGCATGACCCGAAGACACTCAGTCATAACAAGATATGGGCTTTCTGCCTGGACGGAAGCCAAACGCTGTGGATCGGCACCGACGGCGGTGGCCTGAATCAATATCTTCCTCAAAAAGCACAATTTATTTCCTATAAAAATGAACCTGAGAACCCGAACAGCTTAAGTTGCGATAACGTGAGCTCTCTTTTATGTGAACCTAGCCATACGCTATGGATCGGGACCAGGGGGGGAGGATTAAATCGTTATAATATGCGTTCCAAAAAATTCATCCGTATCCGGGATGACTCTTCCCTTCCCGGGACGAAAGGGTTGAATTACATTATGTCGCTCTGCTTCGACATACATCATAATCTCTGGATAGGCACTTTTGATCAGGGAATCATTGTCTTCGATATTCGGCATCAACGCTTTAAAAAATATAAAAGTAATCCGGTAGATTCCCTTAGTCTGTCCGGTAATTATATTAGCACTCTGTTCCGGGATAGTAAGGGTATGATGTGGGTCGGAGGCTGGGGGGGAGGTCTCTGTCGTTTTAACGAGAGAGACGGAACGTTTACCCGATTTTTACATGTGGACGGTAACCCAAAATCTCTGATCAGTAATATTGTTCATACGATTTATGAAACCAACCAAAAGGGAAGAAGAATTTTGTGGGTAGGTACCAGTAGCGGGCTGTCCTATTTGGAACTGAGTGATTTGGCGGACGCACCCTTTCACCATATACCGGCGAAAGGCCTCTTGTCGAATGAGGTTATATATGGTATTTTGGATGATATTGACGGTAATTTATGGTTAAGTTCGAACCATGGACTTTATCGCCTGAATCCTCATACCCTGAAGGTGAAACGGTTTTCACCTTCCGATGGGTTACAGAGTAATGAGTTTAATGCCGGTTCCTGTTTAAAAGGTAAAAACGGACAACTTTTTTTTGGCGGCGTGAATGGATTTAATGCCTTCTATCCCCATTATATAAAAGCAAGCGCTTTTGAAGCGCCCATTCAGTTAACCTCGTTTAAAATATTTGATCAAGCGCTCCCTATGGACAAGAAAGTATTAAAGGCAAACGGGATACACCTTAAGTACTGGCAAAATTTTTTCTCTTTCGAATTTTCCGCCTTCGATTTCAATGCCCCCGGGGAGAACCGTTATAAATATAAAATGGAAGGGCTCGACCGAAAGTGGATCGATGCCGGGACCCGGCATTATGCCAGTTATACAAATCTTGCTCCCGGTAACTATACTTTAAGAATCCAGGGAAGTAACAGTGACGGAATTTGGTCGGACAGGGAAGTCGCCTTGAATATTATTATCTCTCCGCCGTTCTGGAGAACATGGTGGTTCCGTCTGATCGCCCTGTTCATTCTGCTTGTATCATTCTATTTTTTATATAGGATTCGGCTGGCAAGAATGCTGGAAATTGAACGCTTGCGGGTACAAATTGCCAGTGACTTGCATGACGATCTCGGATCTGCACTGACTAAAATTGCCATTAATTCGGAAATCATACAGAATACGAAGGAATACAGTCGTATTGCTGCCATGGCTCGCAGCATCGGGGAAATCAGCCGGGCGGTAATTGTTACCATGAGCGATATTATTTGGTCGATCGATGCCCGCAATGACACAATCGGGGATTTGCTGGATCGCATGAAAGATATGGCCGTTGATTTGCTCTCTGCCAAAGATATTCAGCTTGAGTTTCTCATAACAGGATTCGATCCCGGACGGAAAATGGCGATCGATTTGCGTCAAAATTTATTTCTTATCTATAAAGAGGCCATTAATAATATCAGCCGTCATTCCGGCGCAACCGATGTAAGAGTGGAGCTACGAAATAGTAACGGTCGGTTCGTAATGAAAATCACTGACAATGGCCGGGGATTGAATTTAGGGGCCGCGCTTCCGGGGAACGGCATTAAAAATATGAAAATGCGTGCAAAACGTATCGATGCCCGGATTGAGTTTTTCAATCGGCATGGAACGGTAGTTCTTCTAAAAAGGCAGGCTATTTAAAATCCCCTGTTCATGGGATTTCATCAGACAGGTTTAAGAGGTATACTAAGGTTATGATCAATATTGCCGTCGTTGAAGATGACGCGACCATTCGGGAAGCGCTTCAAAATTTCCTGAATC
>Ga0256841_1001535_pt1 | contig 19663 bp, 15 predicted proteins | sample 356308metaG_FD_185971 | JGI IMG/M metagenome (GOLD analysis project Ga0256841, IMG submission 185971) | Hydrothermal vent microbial communities from Mid Atlantic Ridge, Atlantic Ocean - 356-308 | ecosystem: Environmental > Aquatic > Marine > Hydrothermal vents | place: Atlantic Ocean: Mid... | reverse complement strand
TTGAAAAGGCTGCTGCTGTAATGTTTTTTGCCGCTTCTCCCATCCACATGGAAAGATTCGCGGATTTACCTCCAAATCTTCCATTGGCAAAGGACTTATTCATCCTGTAGCGGACCCCTTTCATGATGAATACGTTGTTGCCATGAGTGAAGGAATCGAAGTCGAAGATTTGTTGATATCTTGTGGGGTACCAAGAGTAGGGAATGTTGTTGTTTGTGTTGCCTTGTTTGGCTCCTGATTTCGGAGAGATGGTGGTTGAGGTTTGAGCTGCTAAGCCAAAACATAAGATTCCGGCGGAAACCGAGGAAAAGAAAAGAGAGTAACTCATGATGCCTCCTAGAGGAACTTCATTAGGCCATCAGATCAATCCCCCCTCCCACGATGGAGAAGATTCCTTTTTTTAAAAATGAAAAAAGGATGAATGAGAGGAAGTTTTGAACGAATGGATGGATAAGAGTTTTGATCAGCCAGTTTTTTTCATGAATTCATGTTCGGAAAATGCAAAACCCAAAAAGAACCCTGCATGAATGCCCCGAGGAAGAGGACTTGCTCCCAAAAGGTTTTTCCCCATATATGCAAAAAATCTCAATTGGTTTTTTCTGTTTGGAAAGAGACCGAAGATTTCAAATTTGGAGCAAAACCATCCCCCAGGGGACACGAACTCGAATCAAACCGGACAGACTTCTTATGATAGCCAAAATCCTTGGGATGGACAGATTCGTTCTCAAAATATGGAACCTTTCCTCTGGTTGTCCGAAGCAAGTAAAGATCTTTTAGAAAGCTTGGTCCCAGGCCTTATAGAAAATATGCCTCTTTGATGCAGGGGAAGCAGGAAAAAAAGGGATCAAGCCATCTTGGCTTCCATGAAGGATGTCAGTTTCTTAGAAATTTCCTTCTCTCTCGCTGGCCACCCGAGAATGGCGTCGGCTTGGGCCTTGTAGGCAAGAACGACGCCCATCTTGGTCGGTTGAAGGAGAAGGATAATCACCTTGATGTCAATGTCCGAGGCCTTGAGCCGCCGACACCATTCAAAACGTTTTTCTTGACCTTTGCCAATCTCCAGAACAATGACATGCTCACGGTGGGCAGCAGGGTTGGGCACTTCCGCCTTGGGTCTTTTGTCAAAAACAAGTCCAACTCTTCTACACGCTGTCCGGAGGGTTTTAAGGACTTGGGGCTGAGTCCCATAGACCGCGAGGTGTCCTCGGATGGGTGCATCCTCAAACTCCTCGTCCTCGTCATCGTCTCCATCTCCTCCGGGGGAGTGGAATCCGATTGCTGCACCATTGAGTTTTTCTGCAGCATCGAGAGGGATCAGAAGATATCCCTTGTCCTGGGGGTAATCCCCAATCTGGCAAGTGAAGGGGTACAGAAGAAATGTATCCTCAGGAAGGATATTCGGATCGCTGGAGAGGAAATCCAGCTTGTCAAATGCGCCCAGGCGAATGTTGACCTTCCCCTTGGCTGCTCCCCGAAGGGTTTCATCCAAAGCCGAAAAAAGGATGTTGCCGACTTCCCCGAAAGCTTCATCGTCCTCTTCTGTCCATGTTCCTGTTTTGCGTGATTGCCCGACGACTTCTTCGGGGATCATGCGGAGAAGAGAGGACAGGGTGATGGACGCTGGCCAAGAGAACAGGATGGAGATCCTTCCCTCGTAGTCTTTCTCGAGGTCTCCATGAAGGTGGGTAAATTTCTCGTTCAGCTCTTGTTGAAGAAGCTCATTGTTGGTGATTTTGGGGGCAGAGGGTGTCAAGGTGACATCTTTGTCCACAAGAGATTGAATGTTGGTGGCGATCGCCTGGAGACTGTTTTTTGCAATCTCCGTGATCTTCGTGTCACTGCCTGAAACAATTTGAAATGATTCTTTCACTCTTGCACTTCGCTAAGAATTGAGATCAATCCCTGTTGGCTTCAACGGAGAAGCTCACAGATAGGGGCTTCCCTCCAACTTGATAATCCCGAGTGAAACCCCGGACAATTTTGCTTCCTGGGGAGGTGTGTATCTGTTGTCCATCAATGATCGCAGGGGCTGCCAGGTCCATTTTTACCCCACCCTCTACCGCAGTATTTTTCAAATTACCTCCTACCATGTTGGCAAATTCCCCAAGAGCGTCGGCTACATCTTCTTCAGGAATGGTTTCATCAGGACCCATCATGAGGAGGGCTGCCGTAACCATTTTTGCGCATTCCCTGGTTGTGCTGACTGCGATGGATCCCGTTGCTGTTCCTGTGAATCCCAGGATTGCGAGCATTTCGGTCCCCTCTGCTGGATGCACCCCGTCTTTTCCTCCCATTGATTCGATGGGGAGCGGGATCATGGTCTGGAAAATCTCTTTGACCATTGCATCCAATTTGTCAGTGAGGTCGATTTCAAGTACTCCAGACATTCGGAACTCCTGGGGTGGGGGCTTTGGATTTAGCCAATAAAAGGTCCGAGGACAGTCTGGACCTGCTCAGGAGTAAAGGGTTTCTTTAAGTAACCATTGGCTCCACGCGTCCTTGCCTCATTGACGACATCGTTACTGCCTTCGGTCGTGATCATGACCACCGGGGTGGAGGGGCCATATTTTTCCCGCACAGCGGCGAGGAAGTCGAGTCCGTTCATGTTGGGCATGTTGACGTCGGAGAGAATCAGGTCGACCGAATTGCCCTCGAGAGCGCTCAGGCCTTGGACTCCATCTCCGGCCTCTACGAAGTTCTCGACTTTAAAACCTGCCTGGCGAATTCCACGCATGATGATTTTGCGCATGGTCCCAGAGTCATCTACAATAAGAATATTAGCCATTCCTTGCTCCTCGAAAAAATTTGGATCATCCCTTTCCAGTTTTTTTCGGGTTCTTATGGAAGGAAACTCAAGCCTTTTTGAGGTGCGAGAGGTACAGAAGGGGCCGGGCTTCCCCAATATCCAAATATTTGCCTTTTCTTGGATGCAGAAAACCCCTCGGCAGGGTTTTGGAATCGCCCACCGGAGGGGTTTGGTCTCGGAGAATCTGAAGATAAGGGAAAGGCGCAGATCGCCTGTCCCAGGTAGCAATGGATCCTTGGAATCCCAGAAGTATGGATAAAGCCGATGGATTTCCGGGAAGCCTTTGGCTCAGACTCCCAATCCCTCATGGGAGATCGTTTGAATTTGGATCTTGAGGCGAGACATCACGTTGCTGTGGATCTGGCAAACTCGGGATTCTGTGAGAGACATAATGTCTCCAATCTCCCGCATGGTGAGACCTTCATAGTAATACATGATGATGATTAACCGCTCTTTCTTCGTCAGATTCCGGGTAATGAGTTCCAGGACATCCTGCTGTTGCATGGCCTGAATCGGGTCGCAACCCTTCTTATCTTCGATGATTTCGACTTTTTCCATGTCGCTTCGATCTTCTCCGTCATCAATTTTATCGGAGAGGGAAAACATCGCCTTGGGGGAAGCTTCTGTTTTCAAAGCTGAAAGTTCTTGGATGGAAATGTCCATCTCGCGGGCCAGATCATAGTCGTTGACTTCATTGCCACTCTTGGCTTCCAGCTTGGCAATGGCTTTTTGGAGCCGATGTGCTTTGAGGCGGACGAGCCTGGGAACCCAATCTTGGCTCCTGAGTTCATCAAGAATGGCTCCTCGAATCCTGGTGGAACAGTATGTCTTGAACTTAATCCCTCTCTTGAGGTCGAAACCTCGGATTGCGTCCATGAGTCCAAAAGTCCCAGCACTGATGAGATCGCCAAGCTCGATGGAGCGGGGGAGGGTTTGGAGAAGGCGCTCTGCGATGTATTTGACGAGAGGAAAGTGAGTTTCAACCAGGATGTTACGCAGGTTGTCATCATCGGTTTTCTTGAAGACCTTCCAGATCTTCATTAGGCGTGCTTCCTCGATTTTTTTCTTCTCAGAGTTGCTCAGTTCGGGAGTGGGAACTCTGAGGGGCTGTTCGCGGGGGTTTTTCTTCGTTTTGGGATTGCGGGATGTCTTCTTTGCCTTTTTGGCCCTGGAATCTGTGCCCTTGGCTGTCTTCTTGCTTGTTGTCCTGGTTGCCTTGGTTTTTGTCGTTTTTTTAGTATTTGCTTTGGCCGTTGTTTTCTTGGAAGAAGTCGTTTTTGAAGCCGCTTTGGAAGAGGAACGTTTGCGAGTGTTGGTCGTGGCCATCGATAGCACCTTGGTTGGAGTGAAATAAGGAAGAAGGCGTTGGTCTACTTCCCTATAGGGCTTCGAAGGTCGAGACTGATCCAGAAGATGGCGGGATATAAAAAAAACCAAGATCTCCATAGAATATGTCAATGATTTCCATTGTTGACAGGATGAAGTCTCGGGCCCGTGCGCAGGGTCGCCTGATCGGATGATCAAGGAGGAGCTCTTGATGGGTTCCTCGAGGGGATGCCCCCTGCTCGTTCGCGATACTTCCTTCGGTAGCCTGGCAGCCTGTTTTGGTGTTTCGTTAGAAGCACCAAGGGGGAGGTCCATGGCTTTGCGTCCCTACCTTTCGATAGGTTTGCCCTTGTCGGGAAGATTGATTTTGGAAAGAACGAGGCCGGGAATCCCCATTGGGTTCGTCCCGACCTGAATTGATCGGTCAAGCCCAAGCCTGTGTTCAGAAGAAAATAAAAAGAAACCTGGCTAATACTTAAGGAGAGCTTTTAAGTCTTTATTCCCCATTCGTTTGCGTCCACCCAAAAATTCAAGTTCGACGAGGACCAAGCAAGAGGGGACAATTGCCCCAACATCTTCAAGAAGACGAATCGAAGCCTCCATGGTTCCGCCGGTTGCGAGGAGGTCGTCCACCACAAGGACCTTTTCTCCTTTCTGAACAGCGTCCTGATGAATCTCTATCGTATCGGTCCCGTATTCAAGGACATACTCAACCTGGGACGTTTTCCAGGGAAGCTTCCCTGGTTTGCGGATGGGGATGAAGCCCACGCCGAATTCTTTAGCGAGGGCTGCGCCGAAAATGAAGCCCCTGCTCTCGATCCCCGCGATCTTATCGAAAGATTCATCTGCCACGAGGTTGGCCATTGAGGAAAGACAGAATCGATACGCTTTTGAATCTCCCAGAAGAGGGGTGATGTCTTTGAATGTGATGCCTTCCTTCGGGAAGTCGGGAACATCGCGAATGTATTGGTCTAAGTCCATGATCGGTCCTCTTGCTTCCTTGTGTTCATCGTTGGTTCGCTTTGTGGGCTGGTGAGGCATTCGCTCTCGTGTTCTTTTTTACATTTGTTCTGGGGCGGAGACTCCAAGGATTCCCAGGCCTGTTTGGAGGATTTTTCGGCTGGCAGCGACAAGAGCAAGTCGGGCTTTGGTTCGTTCTGGATCATCCCCCAGGACTCTATGATCTCGAAGATAGCTGTGGATCTCCGAAGCAATGCGGATCATGAGACTGGTCAAGACCGAAGGCTCATTCTTTTCCACAGCGCGTTTCAAGGTTGGTCCGAACTCCATCATAGTGAGAAGTACGGTTCCTGCATCCTCAAGAAGGTCAAAGTTGATCTCTCCTTCTTCAAGGACCGAATCGATGGAAACCCCTGCTTTTCGAAGGATGCTGGAAAGCCTGGCTCCAGCATATTGGACGTAAGGGCCTGTCTCACCTTCAAAGCTGAGCATCTCCTTCCAATCGAATTTGACATCCTTGATCCGCCCATTTTTGAGGTCATTGAAGATAATTGCGGAAACGCCGACTTCTTCCGAGATGGCTTCTTTGTCAGGCAGGTCGGGGTTTTTCTTTTCAATGATTTTGCGAACCCCTGCGACCGCTTCATCCAGGACCTCATCCAAAAAAATGGCATTTCCGGAACGGGTTTTTCCTTTTTCCCAGCGTCCTTTTTCCTCGTTAAAGAAAAGAATTAGGCCGAAGTCAATGTGTTGTACGTCTTTTGCCTGGGGCCAGCCGAGTTTCTCCAGGACAAGGGCCAATTGCCGAAAGTGCAGCTTTTGTTCGGAGCCCACAACGTAGAGAGCTTTGTCGAATTTGTAAGTTTCTCTTCGGTAGAAGAGCGCTGCGAGATCCCGGGTGGCATAGATGGTTGTTCCATCGCTTTTGCGTAAGATGCAGGGAGGAATCTTTTGTTCGGGAAACTCTACCACAAGGGCCCCATCCGAGATTGTGGTGATCCCAGCATCTTCAAGTTTTTCGACTACAGCCTCCATCTTGTCCTCATAGAAGCTTTCCCCTGTTACATGGTCGAACTCCACGCGAAGCCTTCCATAGGGACCTTGGAATGCTTTGAGGCTGATGTCCCGCAGCTTGCGCCAAAGAGCACGTTCATCGTTATCCTCTCCCGATTCCAGTCGGCGGAAGGCTTCGGCTGCTCGTTCTTTGAGTTCAGGCCGTTCCTTCTCTTCCTTTTGGTAGCGAACATAAATTTCAAAAAGGTGCCGCATGGGATCGCGAACTAAGGCTTCTTCATCGCCCCATTCCCGCCAAGCGACAATGATCTTGCCGAACTGGCTCCCCCAATCTCCTAGGTGGTTGATCCCATGGACCTCATGTCCGGTAAAGCGATAGAGACGCCGAAGGGCTGCACCGATGACGGTTGAGCGCAGATGCCCCAGATGGAAGGGTTTGGCAATGTTCGGGGAGGAAAAGTCGATGACGACGCAGAGATCATTGGATGGCCAAGGGCCAAAGGGGGGGCGCCCCTCAAGGATCCCTTGAATGACATTCTCGGCGAGTTTCCCCCTGTCCAGCTTGAAGTTAAGGAAAGGCCCCAAAGCCCTGACCTCTGCAATTACCTGGTCGGAGTGAATGTGTTCCGCGAGCATGGAAGCAGCTTCAGCTGGATTGGTACCTAAAGCCTTTGCATAGGGGAAGCAGGGTAAACCTAAATCACCATGTTCGGGTTGTCGGGGGCGATCAAGGGAGATTGGGAGCTGATCGGCTTTCGTCCCAAGGAGTTCTTTGAGTGCGCTTCTGACGATGTTTTCCAAGTAGGTGTTCGGATCTAGAGTTTCAGTCTTCACTCCCAATTCTCCCAGCGTTCGTAGTGCTCTTGGAGCATCTTTTCGAGTTCGTCCTTCTTCTTTTGCAAGGACTTCAATTTATTTGCATCTTTCCAAAGTTCAGGATTGTCCCATTCTTTTTGGAGAGCTTCCTTCTCTTCTTCCAGTTCGAAGATCTTCTCCTCGAGTTTTTGAAAAGCCCAAGGATTTCGGATTTTGCTCTCCTTCTTTTTTTCTTTTGAGGAGGCTCCTTCGGAGGAGGATTCGCGAGGGCTTGTTTTGGTTTTTTTTACTTCTACCTTTTTCCTTGCGGATGATTTCCGGTGGCGTTGCATGGATTCTTCGAAGTCATTGAAGTTGCGATGTTGGGTGATGCCATCGGGTTGTAGCTCAAGGATACGTGCGGAGAGAGTGTTGAGGAACCATCGATCGTGGGAAACCATGATGACCGTTCCGTTGAAAGAGGCCAGAGCGTCTTCCAAGGCTTCTCGAGAGGAGATGTCCAAATGGTTGGTAGGTTCGTCGAGGAGAAGGATGTCGACCGGTTGGGTTACGAGGCGGGCGAGGGCGAGGCGGCGTTTTTCTCCTCCAGAAAGGACTTCTACCAACTTGCTGATGTCTTCCTCGAAAAAGAGGAAACGGGCAAGATGGGATCGGCACTGTCCTTCGGTCCATTCAGGTATCAGGATATGCAGGGCTTCAAGAACGGTCCCATGAGAGGGCAGGTCTTCCATTTCCTGCCGGAACCAGGAAACTCGGAGTTTTTTTGCCTTCTCAATTATGCCTTCGTCGGGGCTCATGTTTCCTGCAATTAAGCTCAATAAGGAGCTCTTGCCGATTCCGTTTCGACCGACGATCCCAATATGCTCTCCATGCTGCACCCGGAAGCTCACACCCTTGAAGAGAGGTTTGTTTTTTTCGTAACCGAAGCCTAGGTCTTCAACCTCGAGGACTGTTTGGCCTTCGAGCCCTTTAGCAGCTCCAAATCGAAGCCCCATGGATCGATTGTCCCCTGGTGGGGGGGCCAGGCGTTTGAGGCGTTCCAGGCGCTTGAGGCGTCCCTTGGCCTCCGCGGTCCGACGGCTCCCCATGTGGCGACGGATGAAATCCATTTCCTTGGCGATGAAGTCGGTTTGTTTTTTAAAATCCCGCAAGGCGGTTTTGAGGCCGAGTTCCTTTTGTCGGCGATAGCTGGAGTAGTTGCCTGGATAACGAGTGATTTTGCCTCCTTCCACTTCGATGATGGCGTTAGCCACTCGGTCGAGGAAGGTTCGGTCATGGGAGATGACAACAAAGGCCCCCCGATGGTTTTTCAGGTGATCTTCAAGGAAGCGGATACCTCCGAGGTCGAGGTGGTTTGTGGGCTCGTCCAACATCAAAAGGTCAACGGGACGCAAAAGGCAACGAGCAAGTTCAAGCCGGACTTTTTGTCCCCCCGAAAGGGTGGATGCATCCTGCTGTCGGTCTCTTTCGGAAAATCCCAAGCCTTGGAGGGCGCGATCGGCTAACAGGTCTCGCTTCCAGCCCCCTCCTGCTTCGAAGGTCTGGGAACACGCTTCATAACGTCGCATGATGCGTTGGTCTTCCGGGTTTTCCTCCATCTTGTTTTCGAGTTGCCGTAACTCCTTTTCCAACGCTTCAAGGTCTGCGAAAGAAGATTGGAGGGCTTGAAGGACTGTTTGACCCGGGGGGAAAGAGGGGATCTGGGAGGTTCCCGCAATGTTGAGGTCTTTACGGGCAGAGCGGATCCCTTTATCCGGTGTGTCTTCCCCCGTGAGGACTCGGAAGAGGGTCGTCTTTCCTTCGCCGTTGTCTCCCACAACCCCGATGTGGTCCGTTTCGTCAATACGGAGAGAGGCTTCGGAGAAAATAATCCGATCCCCATGATTCCTTTCGACGCGACTTAGGGAAATCAGTGTCAAGGATGCCCCCCTTGTTTTCCTCGGGCTCTTTAAGCCTGAAGTTCCGCGATTTTTTGAGTCACTTGAGGGACCAATTCACGGAGCATGGATTCGTCCATGGCAAAGCGTCCGCCAGCGGTCTTGAAGAGATCAGGGAGAGGCCGACTTCCCCCCAGGGAGAGAGCGTCTTTATACGCTTGGACTGCTTTGTCATGGTCCTTGCGTTCATTGATCCAGACTTGAAAGGCCCCAATCTGGGCGATGGCGTACTCGATATAGTAGAAGGGGGCACTGAATAGGTGGGACTGTCTTTGCCAGAGGTGGTCCTGGAAGGGTTCCAGTCCACTGTAATCCACATGAGGTCCAAAACGTTGGCGAACCTCATTCCACTTCGCTTTTCGCTCTTCCCTATTGTGTTCGGGGTGCGTGTAGACCCAGTGTTGGAAGGCGTCAATTGTTGCGACCCAACTAAACGTTGCCAACGCATCCTTGAGGAAGGAGGCGAAGCCTTCTCGTGCTTCTTCTTTGTCGATGACGCGGTCCATTCTTTCGAAGCCTAAGAGCTCCATGCTCATGCTTGCAACTTCTGCGAATTCCATGGGGGAATGACGATAGGAAACAAGAGGTTCGTCGCGACAGAGGAGGGAGTGAAAAGCGTGTCCTCCCTCATGCAAAAGGACGCGAAGATCACGCTGCGATCCCACGGCGTTGATGAAGATGAAGGGTAAGCGGATGTCTTCCAGGACGTATTGATAACCCCCTGGTGCTTTTCCTTCCCGCGACATTAGGTCGAGCATGTTGTTCCGCACGAGTTTGTTGAATTCCTCAGCGAAACAAGGATCGACCTCATCAAAAATCTTTTTTGTTAGGGAAACATAGCCATCCTGATCTTCAAAGGGACGAGAAGGTTCTCCTCCACTGAGTTTCACAGAAGTATCCCAGGGACGAAGGGTCCCTAGACCAAGCTTTTGTTTCCGTTCCTGGGCAAAGTCTTCGAGAACTGGGACCACCACTTTCTCGACGGCCTGGTGAAAGGCTTCACAGTCAGAAGGCCCGTAATCGAAACGATGCTTTTTCTCAAAGGCATAATCACGATAATTTTCAAAACCGGCATTCTTCGCGATTTTTGTTCTGATATTTACCATTTTGTCGAAGATGTCTTCGATCTTCTCGACATCCTCAAGGCGGCGCTCAGCTACCTTCCTCCAAGCCTTTTCTCGGAGGTTCCTGTCCGTTTCCTCGAGAAGGGCTCCTGCTTGTTGCGCGGTCAAGGTCTTTCCATCGAGTTGGATCGTAACCTTTCCTTGGATCTGTGAGTAAGCAGCACCCAAGGCAGCATCTTCAGCCTCAAGTTTGGTGTTTTCCTCACGGAAAAGCTCCGCGTCTTTTTCTGCTCCCTTGATGTAGACCTCGTATCTTTTTCCCAGCTCATTTTTGAAGGGAAATTTGAGGAAACGTTGGTTCAGCTGATCGGAGAGGACACTGAACCTCGGGATGACATTTTTCTGGAAGGAGAGATAGGCCTCGCGCGCTTTTTCGTCCTGAGTATCACAGGTCATGGAGATATATCGCCGAGCGCGGGCTGCACCAACCTGAGCAAAAAGCTCGGAAAGATCCAGAGTCCATTGCTCGAGGTCTTGAACAGTGGGAACCTCGCGGGTGAGAAGCTCCTGGACTTTGGTCTCCAGGGCTTCGAGACTCGTGGGATCGAAGCCCTCTTCCAAAAAGCGGCGAGGGGGGAGGCCAATATCCGGTTTCGTGGTTAGTTGCATTCTTCTCTCCGGGGAGGGCTTAAGTGGGGAAACCTGTGAAAACGGGAGAGAATCCTACCTGAGACTTCCTTGGATCCAAGGAATGGGATGAGGTTGTTGGAAGTCTTTGCCTTTGAATCCTCTCCAAGAATGGCCGGGGCCTTTTCGGGTCAAGGGACAGCTGTCCCCTTCCCAGGACATGGGTTCTTTTGCCGAAGGCCCTCACTCTTCGCTTTTCGCTCCATAGGTTCCCCCCAGAGAACGACTTAGATAAAAAGAAGCCAAAAGGGACACCCTTTCTTGGATCCCATTGAGAGTGGTACGCCACCTGCTCATGCCTTCCATCATGAAAAACCCTCTTCTTGCTATTCTCTTTTTTTTCATTCCTTTCGTCTCTTCCTGTGGTGTCGATGGGGAGATCATCATTCCTGTGGATTATCATGCTGCTTCCATTGAAGTTCGAGTAACGGACGGTTTCGGGCATGCTTACCAGGGCGTAGAAGTGCGCCTGGTCTCCTGTTGGAACGAATGGAGCAACCAGTGGGTGCAAGCCTGTGGAAGCTGTTCCTTCCGGCAAACCGGGGCGTTTGGCTCCGTCTTTTTTGGAGCCCGCGCCTTGGCAGAGTCCGGGCTGGGGTTTGTTGAGGCTCCCGCCGGCTATGCCGCCCTTAGTTCGGACATCTTCGAAGATGAAGCGACCCTTCGACTTAGGGTTGGCGCGCCTGCTCTCGGGTATGTGATTGTGGACGTTCCTTTGAGTTACTTGGATCCCAACAAGCTGGTGGAGATCGAGTTTTAATCGTCCTCTCCCGGCTTACTCGTGGCGGAGGGCTTCCACTGGATCCATTTGTGCGGCTCGCCAGGCTGGATAAAGCCCAAAGAGGATCCCGACTCCTGCGGAGATACCGAAAGCTAAGATGGGGAAGGTTGGGGAGACAATGGTGGTAATGTTGGAATACCACTCGACGACGGCTGGAATGGTAATCCCGAGGAGGATCCCAAGGATCCCGCCCATGCAGGAGAGGACAACTGTTTCAACGAGAAATTGGGCAATAATATGGCGTTGTTTTGCGCCCAAAGCCCGGCGGATTCCAATCTCACGAGTGCGCTCGGTGACAGTGGCGAGCATGACATTCATGATTCCAATACCTCCCACCAAGAGGCTGATCCCCGCAATGGATCCCAAGACAATGTTGAAGATGCGTTTGGTGTCCTCCGCTTGTCTTAGGAGCTCAAGGGGGACAATCACCGCAAAGTCCTTTTTCTTGTGTTGGTCGGCCATGATTTTGCGAATCGCGGCTCCGGTTCCGAGAACCTCCTCATTCCCTAAAACTTGCACTTTAATCCGATGCAGTTGAACTCTCTCCATCTCCCTGCTCCCCGCAGATGTTTTTACAATGAGTTCTCCGAAGAAGGAGATGGCTGCGGTGAGAGGGACAAAGATCCCCTGTCGCATTCGGTCGGCGGATTTTCCGGTGTTCCCTCTTTCCGGTTCTGCGAGTTGGCCGATGACTCGGAAGATCTCTTTGCCGATTCGAATGTTTTTGTCGATCGGGTTGGTCAATCGAAAGAGTTTGCGGGCGATTTCCGAGCCAATGACGGCCACATTCCTTTTTCGTTGAAGATCGATGCGTGTCAGGAAGCGCCCCTCTTTTAATTGAACTCCTGTAACTTCGCTATAGCCGGGGACAGTTCCGAGGACGATGGTGGGAACGATGGTTTCCGAATAGCGAACTCGCTTTGGTATCTCACGAATCGGTATTACCACTTTGACAGCGGGAAGTGTATCTGCAATGAGTTCCGCATCTTGGTAGGTCAAGCCGTATTCTTGTGCGGTCCAGGCACTCTGTTCCTGCTGTGTATTTTGGTCTGGAGGTTTGCGGCTCTCGAGGATGATGTTGTTGGATCCGAGCGCCTTGATTCGTTCTTGGGCTTCGTAGCTTGCTCCTTCGCCGATAGAGAGCATGGCGATTACGGAGGAGACACCAAATAAAATGCCGAGCATCGTCAAGGCTGAACGAAGTTTGTGCAGCATCAAACTTTTGAAACCGAGTCTGATGGTTCGAATCATGGATCCTCGGTGCATTAGAGAGGACTCCTGTCAAGATGGGTGATTTTCAAAACCTTACCGTCTCGTAGTTCTAGTTTGTGCCCGGCCCGATCTGCAACTTTATCGGAGTGAGTCACCATGATGATGGTCATTCCTTCTTGGTGGAGTTCATCAAGGAGGGTTAGGATTTCCTTTTCCGTTTTTGAATCCAGGTTCCCTGTGGCTTCATCCGCCAGGAGAATCAAGGGCTCGTTCATCAGAGCCCGGGCAATGGCCACCCGTTGCTGTTGGCCTCCGGAAAGTTCATTTGGCCGATGATGAAGACGGTCCTTAAGTCCGACTCGGTCGGCGAAGCGTTCGGCTCGTTCCTTTGCAACGCCTGGTTCGCTTTCCTGGTAAAAGAGGGGGACTTCCAGGTTTTCCAGGACGGTGAGCTGGGGGATGAGATTGAAGGATTGAAAGATGAACCCAATCCGTTGGCCGCGTATCTCTGAAAGGGCATCGTCATCGAGCTGGTTTACATTGGTTCCCCCCAAGAAATAAGTCCCACCTGTAGGACGGTCTAAGCACCCGAGGACGTTGAGAAGAGTGGATTTCCCGGATCCCGAACGACCAATGATTGACCAATACTGGCCCTTGTGAATAGAGATGTCGACGCCATCAAGGGCGCGGACGACATTGTCTCCCATTTTGTATATGCGTTCGACTCTGTCGAGTCTTACGAGTTCGTCATCGGCGGGTCCGGACATTTTGGTGGAAGGTTGGATCTCAGAATGGGGGTGAATGGTTTCAGTTTCCATCCTGTCCTCTCATTGGGCTTCCAGGTTTCCTATGGCCCTTCCTCCCTTTTCTTCCGCGTCCCCCCCTCATTGCCGCCATTTTCTCTTTGATGACAGGGTCTGCCATGATCTTTTTCCGAAGTACGGGATTTTTAAAAAGATCCCGGAGGCTTGTAATTTCGGAAGCCTCCTCGGGGAAGCGGGCCTTGATGGCCTTGAGAATGGATGCGGTTCTGCTGACCCGGGAGCCACTGGCTTCACGAGGTTTGTTGGCGGCCTTGAAGGAATGATTTCTGGGTTTTTCTCTGCGAGTAATCCCCCCTAAGACCTTTTTTTCGCTCAGTTCTTTTTGGCTTGCTGCAGAAGCTTCGTTTTCCTTTTTCTTGAGCTCACTTTCGAGTTTCTTATTTTCCTTTTTGAAGGTGGGCGCTTCGATGCCCTCAGGTTCTCTCAAGAGGACCTTATCTCCTTTGCGCAATCCCTTTTTAATCTCGATGAATTTATCATTCGTCAGGCCTACTTGGACGATTTGGGCTTGAGGTCGTCCTTCAGCCATTTTCCAAACATAGAGGACTCTGCCTTGGCGATTGATACATTGTACCGGCACGGCAAGGACATTTTTTAGGTCCGCGACCTGGATTTCCACCGAAGCGGATTGTCCCGGCCTCAAAATGGTGGTGTCTCCGAAAATTTTGATTTTGGTCGTGTAGAGCTTGATGTCCGGTGAGAACCAAGAACTCCGGGAATCCGGGACAACGGAGACGCGTGAAACTCTGCCAAAGAAAACTTTGTCAGGGACCGCGTCCACCTTAAGTGTCACCTTTTGGCCCACAGAAATACGATCGATTTGGGTCTCATGGATGCTGGTTTTTGCACGGATTGTGGAAACGTCGGGAAGCATGATGATGGATTGTCCTTGGCGGACTTCGGTTCCTTCATCGATTGGGGATTGGGATCGGCGGTTGCCGACGGTCGCATAAACAACGAGTCCATCCTGGGGGGCATACAGAACGCTGGCTTCGACTTGGCGTTGGAGTTTGGCCAACTTGGATTTTTCGAGTTCATCCTGGCGTTGTTTTGAAGCCAACTCAGCCTTCTGTTGAGCGAGTTGAGCTTCACAGCGAAGCTTGGTGCGGATGAGTTGGGCTTCAGCTTCCTTGCAAGCGGCCCTTAGTTCTCGGTCCTTTTTTTTCAGTGTGTAGGTTTGAAGGATATGCAGTCGGTTGCGGGCCAGTTTGAGTTGATTGCTGGCCTTGAGTACAGCGATGCGGTCTGCTTCGAGATCCAGGTCGGTTACGTATTTCTTTTCATGCAATCGCCTCGTCCATTCCAGGCGACTTTTTGCTCTTCGGAGATCTTCTCCGGCCAGTTCAATCTGCGATTGGGCATCGACCAGCTGTTGGTCGCGTTCGCCCATCTCTTTCATCGTCTTTTTGCCACTGCCTACGTCCTTCCCGAGAAATTTCTCAAGGTCGAGTTTGGCGAAGAGAAGGTCATTCCTCGATTTCTCAATCTCAGAAGCATTTTTGTTCTTTTGGATTTCGAAGTTCTTTTGAGCGGTAATAAAGGCTGCTTCCGAGCGAGCAACCGATATTTTCTGTGTCTCAAGTCGATCTCGAATCTGGCTCACGTCGAGTTCAGCGACCTTTTGGCCTTTTTTTACGGGGGTCCCCTCTGGGATCAGCCAAAGGATGGTCGCTCGTCCTTCAATCTGCGAGCGAAGGTCGACAGAGGTTCCTGCTTCGAGCGTGGCGGACTCGACAATGGTTACCCGGAGCTCGCGATTGGTGACTTCGAACTGGTCTGCGGCGACAATCCGTCGCTCCCCATTGTTGCCTGCCCAAGGCTTCCACAAAACGAGGGCGCCTCCGATCAGGACTACCGCAATTGTAAGTTGACTTGCTTTCATTTGTTTTTGCCTTTGGGCAGGATTGTTTCTTTGCTGGCCTTCCGGGGGGTCTCCGACTTTTTCCTAGAGGTTTTCCCTGATGCTTTTGAGCTTTTCTCTTTCTTTTGGGATTGAGTCCATAGGCGAATCGCTGAGGGGTCTAGGGATAAACCCTTTTTCCCAACATCCAAGAGCTCGAGGTCTCTAAGCAATTGAAGCTTCCTCAATACGTAGTCTACTAGGGCGGATGTAAGCGAGTTTTGAGAGGAGAGAAGGGATTGTTCCGCCTCGAGATAATCTCGAGTGCTGGCTCGCCCTGCGTCGATGAGCATCAAAGTGCTCTCAACGCGCTGCTTTGCCAATGCCACCGCTTGTTCTTGGATTTTGAAGCTTCGGAAGGCTAACTCGAGATCTCGGAGTTCCCCTCGGATTTGCTGAATCACTTGATCAATAAAAAGACTGTAATTTCGTTTTTCGGCTTCATAAGCGATCAGAGAACTTCGATACACATTCCGTTCCGCAACTTTGTTGAGCGGGAGATCAAGAGCCAGGCCGACTTCCCATTGAAACTTGTGAAAGTTCATTTTGTAGGGTTTGTTCCCCTGGTTGGGAACGTCGATCGAGGCACTCAGATCCAGGCCCATCTTTAGCGCATCAGCAGCTACTTGGACCTGTCTTGCGGCGTCTTCGAGCTGGTCCTTACTGTTTTGAATGTCCAGCCGGTGAGTCAGGGCAATGGCGATGGCTTCCTTGGAAGAGATCTTTTGGGCTTCGACACCGAAAGCTTGAAATTTTTGGAGGATACTCCTGTCGAGTTGGAGCTCACTTTCGACGGGAAGCCCAAGGGTGATTTTGAAGCGGTCAAGGCTTGTTTTGAGGCGTGAGCGAGCACTGATCGTCCGGTCCTGAGCGGAAAATTCTTGCTGGCGTGCTTGGTCCACCTGGAAGGGGGGAAGCCTTCCAGCTTTGGCCATGGCCTCGGCCCGTTCGCGGTTAAGCCGGAGACTTTTTAAGTTGGCCTCTTGGTTTTTGAGGGTGTTGTCAAGCTCGAGGAGGTTGAGATATTCGTTGACGATGTCAATGCAGAAGGTTCGTCGAAAGCGTTCGAAATTGCGGACTTCGTAGATTACGTTTCGCTCGGCTTGGGTTAGAGGTTCGAGGGTTACTTTGCTTCCGAATCCGGCAAGGAGAGGTTGGGTAATGCTAAGGGAGAGGAGAGAGCTGACATTCCAACCACCTCCGCTGGTGAAGACTTTGACGAAGTTGTTGAGGAATCCTCCAAGGACTCGTGCCCCGCTGGAGAGGATTTTGGATGCGTTCAAGGAGCCGGAAGCGGTTCCTTGGCTGGAAAGATCCTTGCCCGTTCCATCGGCCCTTCCATTGGCATTACCAGAAAAAATGGTGCTGTACCGGTTGCGCTGTCCTGTGAGCGAGAGGGCTGAGAGGTAGAGGCGCTCTTTTCGAGTCTGGAAGTCCCGACTGTTTTCCGCTGCGATTTGAAGGGCATGATCGAGGTCGAGGCGAACAAGGGGGGCCTTGCCTGCCTTAATCTTGGCGAGGAGTCGATCTCTGAGGGGGTGCTTTGCCGCGTTAATGGAAAAAACCGAGCGGTTTTTGGAGGCTGCTTTCCCGAGGACGGCTTCCCGTTTATTTCCAAGGATCTTATAAACCTCTTCATCTGCTTCCTTTCGGTAGGCTTCGGCGGAGCAGGCTGAAAGAAATAAGGTGCCGAGAAGGAAGGTTTGCTGGAGGAGGCTCTTGTCCATGAAATCCAAAAGGGGTTGTAAGGATAAAGGCCTTTGTCTACGCAGCCTCCAGCTTAGGTGACAGATATTTTTCCCGGAAGAATGGGTGTCCCCCTTTGTGGACAAGCCTGGGTGGATATGGCTTGGCCCTTGCCTAGGCCCAGAAGGGGAAGGCAACTTTGCACTACCTTGGCCCAGCTCCTGGTGGCGCGGATGTTTTGGGAGACTTCATAGGCTTCTGCTTGGAGGGTTTGAAGACCTTGGACTCCAAGGATGAGGGCTCCGGTAAGTTCTTCCAGCTGAGGCTCGAGCCAAAAAGGGCTTCCTGCGCAGGGCTCTTTGATTTTGCAGGGCATCCGTTTGGCCGAAATGGTGATAGATCCCAATTCCTGGACGAAATCGCGGCTTGCGCCTCCGGCTGTGGTGATGATGGGGAGGCCGCAGGCCATGGCCTCGAGAAGAGGCATTCCAAAGCCTTCTCCCCGATAGGGGTGCACCAAGAGGTCGGCGCTGCGGTAGAGATCTGCCATTTGCTCGTCGTTGAGGTCGTCCTGGATGATTTTAATTTCCGCAAGGCTTGGGTCTCGGGATGCTTGCTGGGCCTGGGATGCGCAGGGGTTCTGGCGATAGGCGGAGGTGGGAGAAGCTTTGAGAAGGAGGCGGACGGGATCCCCGGGGCCAAAGGCGTTCTTCCAGGCCTGGAGGAGGAGGTCGATACCTTTGCGTTTTGCAAAACCCCCAACGAAGAGGAATGTGGTTTTGGACTTGGGGTGGGAGGTCTTTCGAGGGAAGAAACAATCCGGGTCGATGCCATGGGGGACAAGGTGCAGGCGCTCTGGAGGGATGCCGGCTGCGAGGAGGTTGTCCTTCACATATTGGGAGTGGACCCAGATCTGGTCTGGAGCGTGGAGGGATCCGGTGGGGCCGGAGAAAAGGCCGGCGAGGCTAAGAGGTGGAGGACCGAACTCCCAATCGAAGCGGAGGATCCATTTGCCATGGTCGGGAATGCGAAAGGAGACAGGCCATCCGCTGCGCAGGGTATGGGTGGGCCGTTGGCCAGAAGGGATGCAGAGGGGGAGGAGGTCTGCATCCCGGAGGGGGTCGCTGGTAGCGTCCATACGAGAGTGCAGTTCGATGGGAAGGTTGGGACATTGTGCGCGGAGGGCGCGGGTGAAAGAGCGGGTGATGCGGCCGTAGGAGGAGGATTCGAAGACCGGGCCTTCGAGGCGGAGAAGGGGAGATGTGGGGTTTGGGGCTGGCTCTTGGATGGCTCCCTGGACGAGGCGGCGGATTCGTTCAGGGGTGAAATGGCGTTGAACATGCCGAATCGCCTGGAGCCGGTCCGCTGTCTCCAGGCTTGGCCCCGTAGGAGAGAGCCAGCGTGTTTTTCCCTTCCCGGATTGGAAGCAGCGGCCGGGGATAATGTTGCAGTTGCCTTCATGCTCGACCAGATCTTGGGCCGTTCCATAGGGGCTGAGCCAGAGAGGGAGTCCCTTGGCCATCGCATCGATCAGGGCCAAAGGATGGGTGTCCCCCTTTGTTGGAGGGGTGGAGGACTGAAAGGGCGCGAGTGGCGGAGGGATGCAATGGATTTTTCTATGGGGGACACCCATCTTTTCGAGGAAGCGTCGGCCAAACCCCGAGGGGACCCAGAGCTGGTCGGCGTCTTGGATGGCTGCGAGCTCCTTGGGGGTGAGGGGGGCCTCGAAATGATTGAGGCGGAGGATGGAAAGAGCCGCCCCAGGCAGGGGCCGGAAATGTTCTGGAGCCTTAAAGTGGAGATCGATCCGATGGGGCTGTCCAGGTTGGTCTTCTGAAGGCTGGCAAAGGAATCCCCCAAGGGCATGTCGAAAACGGTCTGCCTCGTCCTCCCAACCTCCCAGGATCTCCTCACCAGGGCTTGGAAGGACAAGGTTTACGACAAAGGATGGGTGTCCCCTTTTGTTTTCCTGGCTGAGGATTTGAGTGGCAAGGGTGCTGCCGTCCTGGTGGTATTCGGCGGGATCGACGAGGTAGATGGGGCCTGCCTTCGGGATGTCTGCGTGGATGCGGGCGGTCGGGTCTTGAGTGGGGGAGGCGACGGCCAGAACCGGGCTACCGAGGGGAGCGGTTTGGCCGACAAGGGTCTTGATGAGGATGCGCTCCTGGGGGGAAATCTTGCTTCGCACCCCCCAATCAGGGCGCCCCCCTGCTAAGGGGATGATGGTGCCGTCCGGGGGTTCCCCCTCGGGTTCAGGCCAAAAGTGCCGAGCTTCCAGTTTAGGGAAGATTTGGAGTAGTGCTGGGAGCCGGGGGCGCAAAAAAACAGCACAGGGGCTCTCTCCCAGGAGATCTCCCCAGAGAAAGAGCCCTTGACAGAGGGGATACTGTGTCTGTGGTTTCGCTGGCATTGGCCCTTGGAGTGTTTCGGGAAAATGGGCGGAAAGCCTTGAGGATTGAGGAAAGGTACCTCATTTGAGTTTCTTGGGGGGTAGGAAGGATGGTTTAGTTGCTGCAAGCAATTTGCAAAAAAAATCTCTTTGTTCTTTTCGGTAATGGAAGTTCATTACCTCTTATGCTTACAATGCGATTTCCCATGGGCCCAATTGCGAACAAGTTCATACCTCTCTCCTTGACCCTGCTGGGGTTCT
>Ga0256841_1001534_pt1 | contig 19673 bp, 13 predicted proteins | sample 356308metaG_FD_185971 | JGI IMG/M metagenome (GOLD analysis project Ga0256841, IMG submission 185971) | Hydrothermal vent microbial communities from Mid Atlantic Ridge, Atlantic Ocean - 356-308 | ecosystem: Environmental > Aquatic > Marine > Hydrothermal vents | place: Atlantic Ocean: Mid... | reverse complement strand
ACTGAACAACTCGATTTATTCAAGATCCTGGAGGCGAACAAACCCGAGATTGGCGCCTTGTAGTGCAATTTCTTGAAATCGTGATCAACAATATCAAATACTTATGTCTGTAACTGTCGAACTTGGGGGGGCAAGCCCTGAAAGTTGAATATGTCAATAGCTAAAATCTTGCCGGTTTTGCCTGCCATTTACCCAAATACAAATTAAGCAGCTATATTTTATTCCAGGGGAAGACAATATTGCTTCTCCCGGTTTGGTGTATATAGATTCAAGGCAGGGTGGCCTAACCCTGTTGCGGAAAAGGAAAAGCAACTGTGCAAGCGCAGCTCAGTAAAGCCATTGCCCGGATTGATGCTTCCGATCAATCGGATTTGGGCCACATTCTTCGCAGTATCTTGGAAACGATTCTCGAACTTCCCTGGTTGGGAACCGATGCCGGAGGTGTCTTTCTGGCCGATCCGGTTCGTCATCGATTAGAGATGATTACCCATATCAATTTATCCCCCGCGATACAAAATTCCTGCGCCATTGTGAATTATGGCCATTGTCTGTGCGGCCGGGTGGCCCAGTCCGGGCGGTTGCTGCACGTGTCTTGCGTCGACCACCGCCACGAAATCGGTTTTGATGGAATGCAAGACCACGGCCATTATGTAGTGCCCCTCAAGTGGGGGGAGAGATTACTGGGTATTTTGGTGCTTTACGTAGATGTAGGACACCTGCAGAGTGAAGAAGAGGTGGCCGTTCTCGAAAACTTCGCCAGTATCATGGCGCTGATTATCCATTCCGCCCAAACCCAGGAGGAGAAGCGGCTGAGTGATCTGATTCTGTCGCGCAGTCCCCTGGATATTTTGGTTACGGATCAAAATTTGAAAATTCAGTGGGTCAATCAAGCTTTTGAACAACATACGGGTTACCGTAACCACGAAGTCACTGGAAAAACGCCGGGGGTGTTGCGTTCGGGCAAGCATGGCCCTGAATTTTACGAAACCATGTGGCGAAGTATTCAGGATCAGGATGTTTGGCAAGGCGAGATCTGGAATCGTAGAAAAAATGGCCTCATTCATCCCCAGTGGCTAACGATTGTTGCTTTGCGGAATTCGCAAAACCAGGTGACCCGTTACGTTGGGTTTTATCTCGATTTAACGCCCATCAAGGTCGCGGAAGAGAAAATTCATTTCCTTGCCTATTACGACGGGCTTACTGGGTTGGGCAATGCCGCTTTGTTAAGTGAGAGGCTGGCCGATCTTCTTGCTCAATCCAGCCAGCATCAGGTCCCGGTAATCGTGTTGACGATAGCGCTGCCGTATTTTCAGGAAATCAATGCCAGCTTGGGAAGGCGGGTAGGGGATGCACTTTTGCAAGAAACGGCGCTACGCATCAGCGGCGGCGTTGCCGGTGGCGTGAAAGCCCGCACTGGCACGAGTGAATTTGTCGTTGCGACGCTTTTTGACGAGAGTAAAGCCGAAACCGTGGAAGCCTTCGCCAACCAGCTGATTTCTGATGTGAAGGCCAAACTGGCGCCGGCTTTCCTCTTTGATCAACACGAGTTGAAACTGGAAAACAAAATCGGCGTTGCCTGGGGCATGGGCCAGACCATGGATGCCGACACGCTTCTAAGGCGCTCTGCCTTTGCGTTGCAAAATTGCAGTGCCCAGTCTCCCGGTGGGGTGGAATTTTACTCCCGGGCGCTGGAGGAAAAAGCAGCTTATCTCAGGGCCTTGGGATTGGCCCTGGAGCAGGCGATTCCAAACAACGAGCTTTATTTGGTTTTTCAACCCCAGGTAAACCGCCAGGGCAAGGTGATTGGCGCCGAGGTATTGCTGCGCTGGCACAGCAAGGAACATGGCGTTGTCCCACCGGATATCTTCATTCAGATTGCCGAGGAGCGGGGCATGATCATGGAAATCGGCCATTGGGTGTTTCAGGAAACTTTGTCGCAAATAAACCATTGGCAAGAAGCCGGGCTGCGTGGAGATGAGTGTGGGTGCCGTCTTGCGGTTAACGTATCACCCCATCAGATTTTGTCGGAAAGCGTGGTGGAGGAATTCACCCGGGCCTGTCAGGATCATGAGGTTGATCCGTGTTCGATTGAGTTGGAAATCACCGAATCTGACATGGCGACCTATTCGGACCACGTTATAGACCGCCTGCGTGCCTTGTCGGAATCTGGATTTCAAATCGCCATCGACGATTTTGGGACCGGTCATTCTTCTTTGTCCCGGCTTCGCCATTTCCCCATCAATGTGCTGAAAATCGACCGCGGATTTATGACTAATATTACGAGTGATCCATCCGATGCCGCATTGGTCAAATCCGTTATCGATATGGCCCATACTTTGGGGTACGAGGTGATTGCCGAAGGGGTCGAAGAGGCGTCCCAGCTTGCCTTGCTGAAAGAATACGGCTGTGATCTCTTTCAGGGCTATTATTTCAGCAAACCCCTCATGGCCAATGAGTTTGCTGATTTTCTCCAGGCCAGCAACACAAAACACGTTATCCCGAATGCCAATTTGGCCTTGGGCGAGCCTGAGACGTGATCTTAATAGTACCGCAGCCGATACCACCAGCGTCCAACGATTTCATGCAGCAGTAAACGATTGCGGTACAGCGCCCGGTTCTCCGGCAACCAGTTGAGCCATCCAAATTCTTCCGGGTAGGTGCAAAAGTACACCGTGGCAGCAGGGGTGACTTCCAGTCCCGTTGCCTGGAATGCTTCCTTCGCTCTGGGCATGTGGTAAGCGTGGGTGACCAGCAAAATGTGCTGAATGCCGCTGTTTTTCAAAATTGTGGCGCTATAGCGGGCATTTTCATAAGTATTGAAGCTGCTTTCCTCCCGCCAGGCGACCTTGGCGCCGAATTCCTTTTCCAGAATGTCTTGCATGATCTGCGCTTCCGAGCGTTCCCCCCGGGCGCGGAATCCCCGTCCCGACACCAGGATGGGAAGACCGGTCTGCTTTTGCAACCAAGCGCCGTAACGCAGGCGTTCCAACCCCAACCCCGCCATGGTATCTCGAGTGCCGTATTCAGGGGCGCGGGAATAACGGGTGGCGCCGAGAATTACAATGGCCTGGGCTTGCACTGTATCCGGGACAACCGGCGGCGGAATGTTCATTAAAGCCCACAATACCCGGGTGGTGGCGGGAATTGTTGAAACATAAAGCAGCACCAGGGCGATCCAGGTGACGGCACTGGTTAGCTTCCACCGCCAGAGAACCAGCCCCAGGATCAGCAGAACAATAGGTCCGCCTGGCGGCAGAGTCAGTCTTTCCAAGACGTGGGTAAGCAGGGTTTTTATAAGCAGGGATTGGGACAAGTGCCATGCTCCGGTTATTGGGGTTTTTCCATTAAGGGTTGCAGATATCTTGCCCAGTCGAAGGCGGGGCCGGGGTCGGTTTTGCGGCCTGGGGCGATGTCGCTGTGGCCGGTAATGGCTTGCGGGCTCAGGCCGGGATAATATTCCATCAAAGCTTGTGTCACTTGGGTCAAACAGTGGTATTGGCAATCGGTGTAAGGGGTCGTTTCCGTTCCTTCCAATTCGATGCCAATGGAAAAATCATTACAGCATTGCCGGCCTTGATAGCAAGATACCCCTGCATGCCAGGCCCGCATGTGAAAGGGCACAAATTGGGTCAGTGTGCCTTGCCGGCCTATTAAAAGATGGGCCGATACCCGCAGTTTGCAAATTTCCCGGAAATAGGGGTGGCCGTCGGCAGGCAATCTATTGGTGAACAACCGCTCGATATAATTGCCGCCGAATTGTTCGGGAGGGAGGCTGATGCAATGGATGACCAGCAGGGAGATTTCATCGCTGGGACGCGGGTCACAGTTTGGTGATTTCACATGCCTTATATTGTCCAGCCAGCCTTGGGTAATTGTCAGTTTTTTCCTCATTTTGTCACTTCGCGGCTCTGTTTGTCAGGATTTGCGACCCGGTTCACGGCATGACTTTTCTTACACAGGTAAGCTTAAAGTCAACGTTTCTGAAACGATGGCAAGCCGAGAGCTTCCTGGAGTGTGAGAGTCATGATTTCCAAGAAAAAAGTTGTCCAAATCGATACTGGCGAAAATTCAACTTCGGCACCAAACCCGCCGGCCAATAAAGGGCTTATTATCGGCGAATGCCGCCTCAAGTTAACCAAAGAATTCAAACCTATCGTAGTTCGTTTTTTCGAAAAAGTAGACGATGAACTGTTTGCTTTTTCGGACAAGGCCGTTAGCAGTACCTTGCAAGAACTTTATTTTGAAGCCATGCGTTATATCCGCAAGGAACGGGAGACAATCGAGCGTGGCTATATGAACAGTGTGTTGAGGCGCTATGATGACTTTTGGAACCCCAAGATTCGTCCGGTAACTTCGATCCCCCAAAAGCCCCAAGAGTTGGATGAAGAGGATTTCTCCCTGGTGGAAAATGAAGATCTGGAAGAAGATTTGGCCATTGCCACTCTGATCAATAAAGGCGTTAATCTGTATCACCGGGATTTATATATTCTCAATAAGCGTTTTGCCAAGCTACTGGGGCGCAACGAGGTGGGCAACGAAGAGAATCCAGTCGGTCCTTACCGCTTGGGTCATGCGTTCGCCGATGTATTGCGCCCTTTGACATTGGAACTCAAAATCAAACTGCTATTGTTCAAACTTTTTGAAAAGGAAGTCGTCAGTGACCTGGGCATTGTCTACGACGAAATCAATGAAACCCTGGTCAAGCATGGCGTTCTGCCTGAAATTGCCAAAAAGGTCAAGAAAAACGCTGATTCTACCTCGAACGACAACCATCGAGCAGGCAACAAGGAACCATTCAACCCCGATAATGCCGCCTATGCCCAGGCCCTGCAAGCCATGCAAACGTTATTGTCCACCTGGCGCAGCCAGACGGGACTGACACCCCTGGCCGCCAGCGCTGGGCAGCCTGGGGTGGTAGTCAGTGATAGCCGGGAAGTAATAGGGACATTATCCGCCCTGCAAGATCCCCAGTTTACTACCAAATTCACGGAAGCCCTGAAAAATGGCGAGGATGCCAATCTCAAACTGATGATTACCGAGCGGCTCAGCCAAAATGGCAGGGAGCGCCGGACCCTTGCTCAGATGGACGAAGATATCATCGACATGATTGGGATGATCTTTGATTTTATTCTCGAAGACCGCAATCTGCCCGATCCGGTGAAGGTGATTCTTGGGCGCCTGCAAATTCCCATCGTCAAAGTCGCTATTCTCGATAAGGCTTTTTTTGCCAAGAAAAGCCATCCTGCCCGGCAACTATTGAATCAACTGGCCCATGCCGGAATTGGTTTGTCCGGGGACGAAGACCTGGATCATAATCCGGTTTTCCAGCAAATCAATGCCGTGGTGGATCGGATTCTCAATGAGTTTGATCAAAACGTCGGCTTCTTTGAGGATTTGTTGCAGCAGTTTTCTCAGTTCATGGAGCAAGAAGGACGCCGCAGCACCATGATGGAAAGCCGCGCCCGTCAGGCTACCCAAAGCAAAGAGCATCTTTTACTGGCCAAGCACGAAGTGGCCAAGGAGTTGGGAAAACGCCTGCAAGACCGGGATATACCACCGAGGATCAAACGCTTTTTGAATTCCACATGGAAGGACGTCTTGCTATTGGCTTGTTTACGCAAGGACAAGGAACCCAAGGCCTGGCGGCAAAAGCTTCAACTGACCGATACTTTGATCTACAGCTTGCTTCCCCCCGCCAATGACAAAGAAAGGAAACGCATCATTCAATGTATTCCCGGCATGCTCCGCGCCGTTCACCGGGAATTGGAAAATATATCCTTTGACCCAAAGCAAATTGCGATTTTCTTCAAAGAGTTGAAGCTGCATCATCATGCTTGTCTCAAGGGCGATAACCACAGCGATGTGTTGGATCCCGTATTGGACCGGGAATTGAAAGCCATCGCCGCCAATTTGCCGGAAGTGGATGATTTGGAAGTGGGCGATTTGACCGATATCAAGGAAGAAGATCTGGAAGAAGAAATCATTCTCATGACCAACGAGGAAGACGAACAAGGCGATGAATTTTTCGAACAGGCCAAGTCATTGGAAATGGGAGATTGGCTGGAACTCACCGATGCCAAAGGGAAGAAGGTCAGGGCCAAATTATCATGGAAAAGCAAAGTTACCGGGATCCGCGTGTTTGTCAATCGACGGGGGATGAAAGTTGCTGAACATACCCTGCATGGGTTGGCTGCTGAATTGCGCAGCGGCCGCGCCAAACCAATTGAAGGCAAGGTTCCGCTCATGGATAGGGCGCTTTCGGCCATGATGACGACCCTCAAGCACCCGGCCAAGATGCAAGGAGAAGAAGGCCAGGCTTTATCCGGCGGGGAAATACTTGCTTAACCCGGATTCAAGTAATTCGATTGTGTCGCAAAACGTGACTTCCCGATAACGGTTGCCGCCAAATCAGCTGAGGAACGGCACCAGCAGCAATGCCGTCAGGCTCAATACCTTCGTCATCGGATTGATGGCCGGACCTGCCGTATCCTTATAGGGATCACCTACCGTGTCCCCCGTGACGGCGGCGTGATGGGCAGGTGATCCCTTACCGCCATAGTGACCCGCTTCGATGTATTTCTTGGCATTGTCCCAAGCGCCGCCGCCGGTGCCCATCGCCAAGGCCAGTAACAAGCCGGTGGCGATAGCTCCCATTAACATCCCGCCCACCAAGAGCGCCATGCTGCCATTCGGTGTCCACGGTGCGGCCAGGGCGGCCAAGATAGGCGCCAAGACCGGTAAGGAACCAGGTAATATCATGCTGAGAATGGAAGAACGGGTCAGCATGGCAACTGCCCGGGCGTAATCCGGCAGGGCGGTACCGGCCAGGATGGCGGGGTTCTCCTGAAACTGACGCCGGACTTCCTCGACAATTCGTCCGGCGGCTTTACCCACGGCATCCAGGGCCATGCCGCTGAACAAGAACGGCAGCAGGGCGCCGCAGAAAATGCCACCAAGCACGAATGGGTCATCCAAAGAAAAATCCAATAAGTTCCCGGCAGTCCCAAATTCCAGACGGTAAGCGGCAAACAGCGCGAGTGCGGAAAGCCCCGCCGAACCGATGGCGAAAGCTTTGGTCAGCGCCTTGGTCATGTTGCCCGCGGCATCCAGGGCATCGGTAGCCTCTCTCACTGCCTCGGACAGCCCCGCCATCTCGGCGATACCTCCGGCGTTATCGGCTACGGGACCATAGGCATCGATACTGATGATGCTGGGCGTGAGCGCCAGCAGAGCGGTGGTTGCGATAGCGATGCCGTAGATGCCCGCCAGTTGGTGAGCGGTAATGATGCCGAGAGCGACCAGCAGTGCCGGCAATGCCGTGGATTTCATGCCCACCGCCAGGCCGGTAATGATGTTGGTGGCGTGGCCTTGACAGGAGGCTCGGGCAATCCGTTGCACTGGAGAAAATCGCAACCCCGTGAAAAAGGCGGTATTGATGACCAGGCCCAGGCCCAGCGCCAAACCCACAAGCGCGGTATAGAATAATGGCTCATCCAGATGTGCGAGCTTGATAATGAGGTAATATCCGGCGGCGGCGAGAATCAAACAGCAAATCACGGTTCTCAGCAAAGCTAATCCCACTTGCCCGCTTTTGGGGAGCCACAAACACTGGCCGCCAATCAATCCCGCCGTCAACGCGGCACCACCCATCGCCAAGGGGAAATATTGCAGTAGCGGCTGATGAGGCGACTGCCAGGCGGCAATGAGAAGCGTTGCCACCAGGGTGACGGTATAGCTTTCGAAAACATCGGCGGCCATGCCGGCGCAGTCGCCGACGTTGTCCCCCACGTTATCGGCAATCACTGCGGGATTGCGGGGATCGTCTTCAGGGATGTTTTGCTCCACTTTGCCGGCGAGATCGGCTCCCACGTCCGCGGCTTTGGTGAAAATACCGCCGCCCAAGCGACCGAAAATACTGATCAAGGAAGCGCCGAATCCCAGTCCTGCCAAAGGTGCGAGATCGGGAGACTGTGGGTTGCGGGATATCAGCAAGAGATAAAAGCCGCTTACTGCCGCCAGCGCCAAGCCGCCAAGCAAAAAGCCGGTGACCGAGCCGCTGCGGTAGGCGATTTGCAATGCCTTGGCCAAGCTGGTTTGTGCGGCGGCAGCGGTTCGTACGTTGGCTTGGACAGCTACCGCCATGCCGATCATGCCGGAAAAGGCAGAGCACAGGCCGCCAATGGCAAAGCCGCAGGCTGTCAGGGGGCCGAATTTGGGAATGGCCCATAAAATGACAAAAATCCCCAGGCCTACAATGGCAATGGTGCCGTATTGCACCCGCATGAATGCCGAGGCGCCTTCGCGAATGGCCAGATAAGGCGTTTTCAACGCTTCGCCACCCCGCGGCTGGCGCAGTACCCAAACCGCGCAGACAAGCGCGTACAAAGCTGCGGCTGCAGCGGCGCCAAGGTTTAATTGCATGGTCCAGTGCATGAGATCCCCCCTTGCAGCACAATGACAGAATACGGAAAGTTCAAAGCTTGCTTGAACTCCCCACCACCCGGATCCGTCTTATGGACATCAGTATTTACACAGCTTACATCCCTTGAAATAATGCATTCACAACTCAATGCCATCGTAACACAATCCAATATGACGCCCACGACCCCTGCCACGGATGATTTGCTTCTGCTGCTCGATGTATTGCCAGTCTCCCTGAAGGAGGTTTTCAGCGGGGATGCCCGGAGGGGCCTGCTGGAAATCGTCATGGATCTGGGGCGTTTGCCCCAAGCCCGGTATGAAGACCGCTCCGTGGTTTTGAGCGAGTTTCCCGTCACACGCGAGGATATTCATCATGTGGTTGCCCAGATGGGGGAATTCGGTGCCGATAACCGGGCGGGAATTGAAGGGACACTGCATCGCATTTCCGCTATCCGTAACCGCAAACAAGAAATCATCGGTTTGACCCTGCGGGTTGGCCGGGCGGTGACGGGGACCATCGATATGATCCGGGATCTGGTGGAAAACGGCCGCAGCTTATTGTTGTTGGGCCGGCCAGGTGTGGGTAAAACCACCAAGCTGCGGGAAGTGGCAAGGGTGCTGGCCGATGATCTTGGGAAACGGGTGGTGGTCATCGATACTTCCAACGAAATCGGCGGTGATGGCGATATTCCCCATCCTGCCATCGGCGGTGCCCGGCGGATGCAAGTGAGTCACCCGAACCGGCAGCATGCGGTGATGATTGAAGCGGTAGAGAATCACATGCCTGAAGTCATTATCATCGATGAAATCGGCACCGAGGCCGAAGCCATCGCTGCCCGCACCATTGCCGAACGGGGGGTGCAGTTGATTGGCACCGCCCATGGCAATACCCTGGAAAACCTGGTCCAGAATCCCACCTTGTCCGATCTGGTCGGGGGAGTGCAAACCGTTACCCTGGGAGATGACGAAGCCCGCTTCCGCGGCACCCAGAAAACCGTCAGCGAACGCAAGGCGCCGCCTACATTCGAGCAAGTGGTGGAATTGGTGGCGCGGCAAGAACTGATTGTTCACACCGATACCGCCGCAGCGGTGGATGCCATTTTACGGGGCGAAGAGGCAGGCGGATTGCGCCGCACGCCGGCGGGGGAAAGCCGGGTAGAAGCAGAGCCAGCGCCGGCCAACGGCCAGGCCGGCAACAAGCTAACGCCGGAAGCCTTGAAAGGGGAAGTCCGCATCTATCCCTATGCCATCAGCCGGGATATGGTGGAAAGGGTGATTCGCAGTTTCCGCTTCGATGCCCGCACCGTAGCCAATCCCGAACGGGCGGATATGATTCTGGCGCTGCGTTCCCGCGCCGACGATGCCCGCCTGCGGCGTATCCTCAACGCCACCGGCCTGCCCTTGCACTCGGTCAAGAAAAACTCCACGGCGCAAATCCGCCGGCTGCTCCACAACGTGTTTTCCCAGCCGGAAGAGGTAGCCAGCGAGGATATCGACGCAGCGGTGAGAGAAACCGAGGAGGCGGTGCAGAAAGTATTGGAAGAAGCGGTCGCCGTGGAATTGATGCCCCAACCCCGGGAAGTGCGCAAGATACAGCACCATATCGTCAATCGCTATCATCTGGTGGCGGAAAGCGTGGGCTCTGATCCACTCCGCCATTTGGTGATTTATCCCGGCTGATAGAAACTTAAAAGCCGATTTGATCCAAAAGCACGGCGATGGCGCACGAAGCCAACCGGCTTTTGGGTGGATCGGAACGAGACGGTAACACAATGGGCACTTTGGTGCCGAGGACGATGCCGGCGAGGGTAGCATTGGCCAAATAGGCCAGATCCTTGGCGAGAATATTGCCGGAATTAAGATCGGGGGTGAGTAACACGTCCACGTCTCCTGAAACTTCGCTGTCGATTTGCTTGATTTCCGCAGCCTTGCGGGAGATGGCGTTATCAAAGGCCAGCGGGCCATCGACAATGGCGTGTTTGATCTGCCTTCTCTGAGCCATTTTGCTCAGGCACGCGGCATCCACGGTGGAGGGGATTTGTGGCTTGACTACTTCGACCGCGGACAAGGCTGCCACTTTAGGCTTTTCTACCCCAAGGAGGCGCGCCAAATCGACGGCATTTTGAATGATTGCAGCCTTTTGCATCAGATCCGGGGCGATATTGATGGCGGCATCGGTCACATAGAGCAACTTGTGGTAGGTAGGCATCTCCCCCAAAAAAACATGACTGACCCAGCGGCTAGTACGTAAATGGGCCAGTACCGGATGCATCAGGACATCGGTGTGAATCCAGCCTTTCATCAAACCCCGTACTTTGCCTTCGAGCACGAGTTGGACGCCCTTCTCCGCAGCTTCTTGTTCTGAGTGGGCTTCGGCAATCGGGAACTGGTTCCAGTCAGTGTGTCCCGTGTCGGCGATGACTTGCTGGATTTCAGCTTTGTCTCCTATGAGCACAGGCTCTATCAAACCATGTTCGGCGGCCTCCCAAGCGCCTTCCAGTACATAAGCTTCCCCGGCGTCCACCACTGCCACCGGTAGCGGTGGATGGGACTTGGCCCGTTGGATCAGGCTTTCCAGATCAATGGCGTCTTTGTGCATGGTTTGGCTGTGTCCAATATCTCAAGAGGAGAAGTTATCTTGCGTGGCTAGCGGCCATTGCCAATCGCGTATCTCGGGCATGTCCTCGCCATAATGGGTGATATAGCGGTGGTGGTCAATCAATTTGTCACGCAATAATTGTTTGATATGGGCTGCTTGATGCCCCAACTGGGGTACCCGGTCGATCACATCCATCACCAGATGATAGCGGTCCAGGTCGTTGCGAACCGCCATGTCGAAAGGGGTGGTTGTGGTGCCTTCTTCCTTGTAGCCTCTGACATGCAGGTTCTTGTGATTGGTGCGCCGGTAACTGAGCCGGTGGAGCAGCCAAGGGTAACCGTGAAAAGCAAACACAATCGGCTTGTTGGTGGTAAAGAGAATATCGAAATCCTTATCGCTAAGGCCATGGGGGTGCTCTTCCGGCGGCTGTAATGTCATCAGGTCAACCACATTGATCACCCGGACCTTCAGCTCGGGAAGATGCTGACGCATGAAATCCACCGCTGCCAGGGTCTCTATGGTAGGAACATCTCCCGCGCAAGCCATGACTACATCGGGCTGCGAGCCCTGGTCATTGCTGGCCCACTCCCAAATGCCGATACCCGCCGTGCAGTGCTTGATGGCTGCGTCCATCGTCAGCCATTGGGGTTCGGGTTGCTTGCCGGCGACAATCACATTGATGCAATTACGGCTTCTCAGGCACAAATCGCTGATATAAAGCAACGTATTGGCATCGGGTGGAAAATAGACCCGGATCAGCTCAGACTTTTTGTTGACTACCAAATCGATAAAGCCAGGGTCTTGATGGCTAAAGCCATTGTGATCCTGACGCCAGACGTGGGAAGTGAGTAAATAATTCAAGGAGGCGACAGGTCGGCGCCAAGGGACTTCCTTGGCTTCCTTGAGCCATTTGGCGTGCTGGTTGAACATGGAGTCGACGATGTGGACGAAGGCTTCATAAGTGGCAAAAAAGCCGTGCCGTCCGCTCAAGAGATAGCCTTCGAGCCAACCCTGGCAAGTATGTTCACTGAGAATCTCCATGACCCGGCCTTGGGGAGACAAGTGGTCATCGCCGGGGATGGATTCCCCCAGCCAGACCCGGTCGGTCACGTCAAAGACGGCATTGAGACGGTTGGAATTGACTTCATCGGGTCCCATGAGGCGGAAGTTGCGAAGATCCCGATTGAGTTGAATCACATCCCGTAAAAACCGGCCCATTACCCGGGTGGCTTCCGCCTTGATTGTGCCTGGGTTGGGGACATCGACCGCGTAATCGTCAAATTCCGGCAGCCGCAGGTCTTTGATCAATAACCCGCCGTTGGCGTGAGGATTGGCGCCCATGCGCCGGCACCCTTTGGGGGCCAGGCTTTGCAACTCAGAAATTAAAGCGCCGTTTTGGTCGAACAACTCTTCGGGGTGGTAACTTTTAAGCCACGCCTCCAATTGGGCAAGCCGTTCTGGGTGGTGGTGGACATCGGCCAGAGGGACTTGGTGGGAACGCCATGTGCCCTCCACCGGCAGGCCATCCACTTCTTTTGGCCCGGTCCAGCCCTTTGGGGTACGTAACACAATCATGGGCCAGGCAGGGCGGGAGAGGTTGCCATTGACCCGGGCAGACTGTTGAATTTCCTGGATCTTGTGAATGGTTTTTTCCAAGGTTGCCGCAAAATCCAGATGCACTTGGGCCGGGTCCGAACCTGCCACGAAGTAGGGCGACCAACCGTAGCCCCTGAGTAATTGTTCCAATTCTTCCCGGGGAATGCGTGCCGGTACTGTCGGGTTGGCGATTTTGTAGCCATTGAGATGCAAAATCGGGAGTACCGCGCCGTCGCTGGCGGGATTGAGGAATTTGTTACCGTGCCAAGCGGTAGCCAGGGGGCCTGTTTCCGCCTCGCCATCGCCAATGACGCAACAAGCCAGCAAGTCCGGGTTGTCGAAGACCGCGCCAAAAGCGTGACTGAGGGAATAGCCCAATTCTCCCCCTTCGTGGATGGAGCCGGGCGTTTGTGGTGCGCAGTGGCTAGGCACGCCGCCAGGAAAGGAAAACTGCCGGAAAAATTTGCGCAAACCGTCTTCATCTTGGGTGATGGCCGGATAAAACTCGCTGTAAGTCCCTTCCAGGTACACATTGGCCAATACCGCGGGAGCGCCATGGCCGGGGCCGGCAATGAAGATAGCGTTGAGGTCGAGTTGGCGGATGATCCGGTTCATGTGGATGTAAATCAAATTGAGTCCGGGACAGGTGCCCCAGTGTCCCAGCAATCTCGGCTTGACATGCTCCAGCCGCAAGGGTTTGCGGAGCAATGGGTTATCCAACAAATAGATTTGGGCGGCGGACAGATAGTTGGCGGCGCGCCAGTAGGCGAGCAATCGGTTCAGTTCGGTGTCGTCGAGGAAAGGGGGGTGCGTATCAGCCATCACGATTCCTCCGTAGGAATGGCAAGAGATTGGCGGCGATTTCCCGGGCCTCGTCGGTGGCAATCGCCAGAATTTTTATTGTGCCATGGTCTGATTGAATTTCCATGACATCATCAGTAGTGCCCTGATTTTTGTCTGCATCGACTATCAACCCCAGTCTATCTAATTTCTCGCAGCAACGTTGGCGGACTTCGGTATCGTGTTCCCCGATGCCGCCGGTAAATATCAGGGCATCGACTGGGTCAAGCACGGCAAGATAAGCGCCGATGTATTTTTTTATCCGGTAGCAAAAAATTTCCAGGGCTAATCGGGCACGCGGGTCGCCATTTTCAATCGCCTGGTGTATCTGGCGCATATCGTGCAAGCCAGCCAGGGCCTGGAGGCCGCACCGGTGATTAAGGTACTGATCCAGTGAATCAGGATCGAATCCTTGCTGAATCAAGTAAAGGAGAATGCCTGGGTCGAGATCACCAGGTCGAGTGCCCATCACCAATCCTTCCAGTGGTGTCAATCCCATCGAAGTGTCGATACTGCGGCCTGCCGCGATGGCGGCAGCGCTGGCACCGTTGCCCAGATGTAAAGAGATCAGATTGAGCCTTTCCAAGGGTTGATTCAGATATGCCGCCGCCCGTTTGGCAACATAGGCATGGGAAATGCCATGAAAGCCATAACGGCGCACGCCATATTCTCTATACCATGCTTCTGGTACGGCATAGCGGAAGGCGTGTTCGGGCAAGGTTTGATGAAAGGCGGTGTCGAAGACGGCCACTTGAGGAATGTCCGGCCAAAGCCGGCTGGCGATTCGGATGCCTTCTAAATTGGCGGGGTTATGAAGCGGCGCCAGGGGAATGGTGGCTTCGATGGCCTGGAGCACGCTGTCGTCGATGATGGCGGGTGCTTGAAACCTTTCACCACCATGTACGACCCGGTGGCCGACGGCTTGCAACCGGCCGTTTTCGGCAAGCCATCCCCCGTCTTCGAAAATTTGGGAAAGCATGGCCAATCCTTGCCGGTGGTTTCTGACCTGGACCTGTCGTTCCACGGCGGGCCGGCCTTCGAGACGATAGGCGAGGCGGCTTTCGGGGGTGCCGATGGCCTCTAGCACGCCCCCGCCCAAAGATTTCAGGTCGCTGCTGGAAAAAAATTCGAATTTGATAGAGGAGCTGCCGCAATTGAGAACCAGTAACAGTGAGGTCATCGGCAATCCTGTCAGGGGTTGTCAATAGTGCGACTATTGCATGGGGAGAATAGAATTTCAATGCTGCCATGGCCTTTGTTTTTTCAAAGGAAGGCTGGCGGTGATGGAATCCCCTTCGATCCCCCTTTGAGAAAGGGGGAGGTTGATTGGTGGGTTTGCAATTCCTCTCAATCCTCCTTCGGAAAGGGAAGGAATTGGTGGTGCTGGCTCCCCCATTGGAAAACGGGAAGGTTGATTGGTGGGGTTGAATCTCCCTTGCTCCCCTTTGAGAAAGGGGAAGGTTGATTGGAGTGTGTTGTCTTGAAGCTTCCCTTTTTTAAAGGGAGGTTTGGAGGGATTTTCCCGGGAAAATGTGTTGAAATGAGCAGTTCCGGTGATTGACAGGAAGAGCCATGCATACCGCTTTGTTTAATCTTGGTTTTCGTCCTTTTTTCTTATTGGGTGCGGCTTTTGCCGCTATTGCCATGGGGTTGTGGATCGGCCCGCTTTTTCCAACCGCGTTGATGTGGCATGCCCATGAAATGGTCTATGGGTTTGCGGTGGCTATCGTTGCCGGTTTTCTCCTCACCGCGGTCAGGAATTGGACAGGCGTTCAAACATTGCGCGGATTGCCTTTGGCGTTACTGGCGGGGTGTTGGTTAGGCGCCAGACTGTTGGCTTTAAGTACGGCAACTTTGTGGTGGGCTACGGTTTTGGATTTGGTTTTTTTGCTGGCTTTATCGGTAGCGGTGGCCTGGCCCGTTGTTAAAGTCAAGCAATGGCGCCAGTGGGGAATTTTGACCTGTCTTGGGTTTGTGGTCTTGGGGCAGTTTATATTTTCTCTGGGTGCACTTGGAATCTGGGACGGAGGACAACGGCAAGGCATTCTTATCGGCCTGTATGCCGTGATTGGTTTGATTTTTATTCTCGGCAGGCGGGTGATGCCGTTCTTTATCGAACGGGGTGTGGGATATCCTGTGACTCTTAAGCAATATGCCCCGCTAGACCGTTGGCTCATGCCGTTGTACACGCTGTTTGCCGTTCTGGCCGTGCTGTTGCCGGAAGGCTTCTTTGACCGGCTGGCGGCCTTCGCGCTGGCCGCCGCACACCTCATCCGGCTGGCAGGCTGGCATACCCCGGGAATCTGGAAAAAGCCGTTGCTGTGGGTGTTGTTTGTTGCCTACGGCTGGTTGATTCTGGGCTTCATGTTTTATGGTGCTGGAAAAACCAGTCTTGCTATTCATGTCTTTGCCGTTGGTGGCTTGGGTGGCATGATTCTGGGAATGATCTGCCGGGTCAGTCTGGGCCATACCGGGCGAAATATCCATCAGCCACCCAGGGCGGTGACGGCCTTATTTTTGCTGTTGTTTAGCGCGGCGGTTTTCAGGACTGTTTTCCCATTGCTGTCGCCACTTCTGACCTTGGTTTGGTACCGGTTGGCAGGTGTGGCATGGATTGCAGCTTTCCTTGGTTTTTTGTGGTGGTATGCGCCGATGCTGTGGCAACCGCGGGTGGATGGGAAACCAGAATAGATGCTTATGACTAAGCGCCTTTTTCCGCCAACCTACGGGTTTCCATTGCCAGCTGTTCCAGTTTATCTGCGGTCTTTTCCAGGGCTTCGAGCACCGCGGCATCGACGGCGGCTTCTATCAGGAGGGTGAGTTCGTCCAGGTGTTCTGCTTCCAAACCCTGAATTTCCTCTCTGGAGAGAAGGGTTTTGAATTGTTCGACAACTTTCTGTGCGTGGGTGAATTCGTTCACGGCTACTCCAATATTCTAAATTAAGGAACTTCTGGACAAGTCATCCTTGGCTTGTTCAGAGAGCAAAAAACAAAAATTGCGATTTTTCTCACAAAGTCAATCACTGTCAGTGAATTACTTTGGCGGCACACCCATGTGCCGCAGGCGCCTCTGACTTAATCAGAGGCGCCTTAATCCGAGGGGCGCAGGCTGATGGGTTTCTCGCCTTTTTCATAGATTTCGTGGGGACGGCCGACCAGTTTTTCATCGGGAGGAATGACGACATCGTGGTTTTTGTTGGGATAGGGGGTGTGGTAGAGCACATAACGCATACAATTGATACGGGCGCGTTTTTTGTCGTCGGATTTAATGACGGTCCAGGGGGCGTCGGCGGTGTCGGTGTAGAAGAACATCGCCTCCTTGGCCTTGGTGTAGTCGTCCCATTTATCCAGGGATGCCAAATCAATGGGGCTCAATTTCCATTGTTTTAACGGATCGGTGCGGCGGGCCTGGAAGCGGCGGAATTGTTCTGGACGGCTCACCGAAAACCAGAACTTGAACAGTCTAATGCCGCTATTGACCAGCATCCGCTCCAGTTCCGGGGCCTGACGCATGAATTCCAGATACTCCGCGTCGCTGCAAAATCCCATGACCCGTTCCACGCCGGCACGGTTGTACCAGGAACGGTCGAAGAAGATCATCTCTCCGGCGCTGGGCAGGTGTTGAATATAGCGCTGGAAGAACCACTGTCCCCGTTCGTACTCGGTTGGTTTTACCAAGGCGACGACTTGCGCGCCACGGGGGTTGAGGTGTTCCATGAAGCGTTTGATGGTCCCCCCTTTGCCGGCGGCGTCGCGGCCTTCGAACAGCATGAGGATTCTTTCGCCGCTATCCTTGACCCAGTTTTGCAGTTTTAATAATTCGATTTGCAGTTCTTGTTTGAGTTTTTCGTATTCCTTGCGCTTCATTCGTTCCTTGTAGGGGTAGTCGGGGGGCAAGGATTTTGATTTGATGGTTGTTTTATGCAGCACCGAGGGAGCGTTGTCCACTGCCTTGGTAATAGATTTATGCCGGGTGTCTTCCATTGGAATAAATGATGGTTGAATGTTTTAAGATATCTCTAATATTAAGTTTGAAGCATTTTATATGCAAGAAATAAGCGGCTTTTTTTCTGCCACTGGCGCGCTGGCGAAAGCCATCGACAATTACCAGCCCCGTCAGGCACAAGCGGAGATGGCGCAAGCGGTTGCCGGGGTGATTGCCAAAGGCGGCATTTTGGTTGCCGAGGCTGGAACCGGTACGGGCAAAACCTTTGCCTATTTAGTGCCTGCCTTGCTGTCTGGCCGGCAAGTGATTGTCTCCACCGGCAGCCGGAATCTGCAGGATCAGCTGTTTGTCAAGGATTTGCCTTTATTGCGGAAGACCCTTGGCAAGCCTTTTCAGTTGGCGCAACTTAAAGGCCGTAGCAATTATCTGTGCCATTACCGGATGCAGCAAACCCTGGCTGCGGATTTACTGCGTAATGACCAGGACCGCGCAGACTTGGCCAAGGTTCGCCAATGGATGATCGTGACCCGGGTGGGTGACATTGCCGAGTTTGACGCCTTGCCAGAACATTGGTGGGGTTGGGGGACGCTTACTTCCACCGATGACAGTTGTCTTGGGCAAAATTGCCCCTTCGTTTCCGACTGTTTTCTCCTCAAGGCCCGGCAGCGGGCACACAAGGCGGATTTGCTGGTGATCAATCATCATTTGTTGTGTGCCGACTGGGCGCTGCGCGAAGACGGCTTGGGCGAATTACTGCCCCGGGCCCAAGCGGTGATCGTGGATGAAGCCCATCAATTCGCCGATACCGCGTCCCGGTTTTTGGGCGAGAACATTACTTCCCGCCAGATCCAGGAATTGATTCGTGATTGCGCCGTGGAGCAGCAACAAGCAGGCGTGGTGACGCCAGCGGCCACCCAGGCATTGCAACAACTTCATTTGGCGCTCGGCCAAGTGCAAAACCAGTTGGGGCAAACGCCAAGACGGGGCATGGGAGCGGATTTGGACGGTGAAGTTGGCTTATCTTCTCTCCAGCAAGCGCTGTCGGCTGCGACGGAAGCCCTGGCCCCTTTGTCGGGTGCCAGCGAAGGGTTGGAATCCTGTTTTCAACGGGCGCAGATACTTAATAATCGTCTGATTGCTTGGCTGGCGGGAGACAAGTCCGATTGGGTTCGCTGGTTCGAGGCGGGAAAGCGCAGTTTTGCCTTCCATTCCACGCCCCTGGAAGTGTCGGCCTCGTTTTCCGGGTACCGAAAGGAGGCCAGGGCGGCGTGGATTTTCACTTCGGCGACCTTAAGCGTGGCGGGCAACTTCGATCATTTTCTGGGACAATTGGGGTTGGCGGAGGATTCGGTCAATACCCACGTGTGGGAAAGCCCTTTCGATTACGCCAAACAAGCCCTGATGTATTTGCCCCCCGCCCTACCGGAACCTTCGTCGCGGGATTACATCCCCCAGGTGTTGGCGGCGGCCCGGCCAGTGCTGGAAGCCAGCGGCGGACGGGCGTTTTTTTTGTTCACCAGCCACAGGGCATTGCAGGAAGCAGCTGCCCTGCTGTCTGGTTCGTTGCCTTTTCCGCTATTGGTTCAAGGATCGGCGCCCAAAGCGGTGTTGCTCGATCGCTTCCGGAAACTGGGTAATGCGGTGTTGATGGGCACCGCAAGCTTTTGGGAAGGGGTGGACGTGCGCGGTTCGGCGCTTTCTTGTGTGATCATCGACAAGCTGCCGTTCGCCGCCTTGGGGGATCCGGTATTTCAAGCCCGGCTTGCCAGTCTGCGCCGGCGTGGGCACAATCCCTTTCTCGATTATCAACTGCCGGCGGCGGTGATTGCCTTGAAACAGGGCGCAGGCCGGCTAATCCGGGGCATGGAAGACAGAGGGGTGTTGATGTTGTGCGATCCCAGACTGACCACTAAAGGATATGGCAAGGTGTTTATGGAAAGTTTGCCGCCGATGCGGCGTTGCCGTGAATTGGCACAAGTACAACGATTCTTTGAGGAACATGCACGAATGGGTAAGGGTGGACAATGAAGATTCTCGCTGTTGAAACCGCCACCGAAGCCTGCTCCGCTGCCTTGTATTTGGATGGCGCCGTGCTGGAGCGTTTTGAAATTGCCCCCCGTGAGCATACCCGCCTGATTCTTCCCATGGTGGATGAATTGATGGCAGAAGCCCAGCTGACGCTCAGCCATTTGGACGCCGTTGCCTTTGGCAGGGGGCCTGGTTCTTTTACCGGCCTTAGAATTGCTGCGGGAGTTGCCCAGGGAATCGCAT
>Ga0256841_1001533_pt1 | contig 19676 bp, 16 predicted proteins | sample 356308metaG_FD_185971 | JGI IMG/M metagenome (GOLD analysis project Ga0256841, IMG submission 185971) | Hydrothermal vent microbial communities from Mid Atlantic Ridge, Atlantic Ocean - 356-308 | ecosystem: Environmental > Aquatic > Marine > Hydrothermal vents | place: Atlantic Ocean: Mid... | reverse complement strand
TTTATTTTTAAGATAGATGATTTTTCAGGGTTTTCTGGATCAAATAGTTTTATATCTTTAGCCGCTTTTGCGGTAACAGACAAATCGAGTTCTTTAGCTAACTTTTCAAAAAATTCAGTAGAATAACCTGGCTGATGACCACCAACACCATGAACCATTAAAACCTTCATTTTTCCGATATTATTTTCTAAATGCGGTTGAAGACCGTAAAAAGCATCACCTCTGACTTCACAAACACGGGTATCATTTTTTTCTTGTTTTTCAAGAAAGGCTTCGGTCACGCCTTTTCCTAAACTTGAGCAACCAGAAATAAAAAAACTTAGCAACATTATTATGAGTAAACTATATTCTTGGAAAATAGGAGGTTATATTCAAGGCCTCTTTTTCTTTGTTCTTTTTGCTTTCGGGTTCAATACCTATTTTTATTATATTATGATTGGTTGGGGTATTGCTGCCTTTTTAGAGCATATTAGTATTCAGTTGATGAGTCACCAAATGAAATCGGATGTAAAAGGCTTGTATTTGCTATTGAAAGATAAGGAGGTATGATTGCTTTTTTGTATAAAGTTTTATGGGGTTATTTTGGCTTGGGCGGTGTGGTTATTTACATTATCAATAAAAATAAAACAGAAAACTTTAAAAACCGGAATTGGCTTAAATATGTTGTGTATTTGTTGATAATCAATAGTTTATTTGTTAGTATTTTAATTGATAGCCGTTATTTTGCCTATTTGTGTTTTGTCATTGTGGGAATGGGTTTCTATGAAATTATCAGTAACACTTTAAAAACCCATAAGGTAAAAACAGGTATTTTTATATCTATTTTTTTGGGTGTTTTCGCTTATTTTTTCTTGCGTTTTAGCCAATTACCTCAAAACAGTTTATTTTATGTATTATTTATGGTAACCGTATTTGATGCCTTTAGTCAGCTTACCGGGCAACTGGTAGGAAAAAAGAAACTGTTTCAGGCGTTAAGTCCAAATAAAACATATGCAGGGTTAATAGGAGGGTATTTTATGTCAATACTAACTTCTTTATGGATACGCGATGTGTTAAAAATGGACATTGAAACCGCCATAGTTATTGGTTTTTTAATGGCGACAGCTGCTTTTTTAGGCGATTTATTAGCATCTTATGGAAAACGTACATTCGGCATAAAAGATTATAGCAGTTTGATACCCGGGCATGGGGGTTTTTTAGATAAGTTTGACAGTTTGTTGTTGGGAGGAGTGTTTTTTCTATTTATTGCAAAACAGCTCTAACTATGAATGAACAATTGGCTTTTACCATCATTTTTGCAATTGGCTTTATACTGTTGTTGGTATTGAATGAATTTGTATACAAACGCTATCATATCAATGCCGAATATTCGCGAAAGTTTGCACATATTTTTGCCAGTTTATCAAGTTTGGCATTTTTGGCTACGATACAATCACATTGGTATTTATTATTTTTGGGAGCCTTATTTTTTCTAATTTTATATATCGGAAAGCGTTATCACAAGCTCAAATCTATAGATTCTGTTCAACGAAAAACTGCGGGGAGTTATCTCTTGCCTATTGCCATTTATATGGTGTTTTTTATTGCCGAGAAAAGTAATTCTGAATTGTTTTTTATCTTGCCTATTTTGATTTTAGGGATTAGTGACCCGTTGGCCGGTATTTTTGGAACTTATTTTAGAACAAAAACGAAACAAATTAAACTTGCCGGTAGGCCAATAGACAAAACTATATTGGGTTCTTGGGTGTTTTTTAGTACCATGCTGCTCATTTCACTAATCACATTATCTTTTTTCGAATACCCGTTTGGCAAGCTGTTAACCATATCGATAACCATTGCTTTTGTTGACACTTTTGTTGAGATGGTAAGTGTTAGAGGCTATGATAACCTTACGGTTCCGTTGACAACAATTTTACTATTATTTTTAATGGGTTTATGATGATACTTTTGTATTGGAATTTGTATTTTTAACCTTCGGGAGCTTAACAAAGATGGGCAATTAGCTAATCACATTGTAAAAACAATGATAAAAAAATATCTATTTATTGTCATTTTCGTAATACTGAGTTGCGAAAACAAAAGTATTTTACTCAATTATAAAAATATTGAAAAAATTGCAACCTCCATTGACTGTGATTATTATGTGCTAAAGTATATGGACGAAATAAAAGAAAATTCACTCGTTTCTGCCCGTTATTTTAATACAAACAATCAATTAATTGAAGAATTGGCAGGTGAAAATAGAATAAAATACATATATGATGCCAATGACAAACTAATACAAAAAAAATATTGTAGGTTTCAAAACGGTAATACGTCTTATCGACAAGTATTGGTATATGATGAACATGACAACTACATAGGCTCCTATTTTAAGCGTGATACGATAACCGACAGCGATTCAATAGCATTTGATACTGTTAAGTTTTATAATAATCAACAGCATTTGGTTAGGGAATTAATTCAAACGGGTACCAATGTAAGTGGTAAAAAACACGAGCATTGGAAAGAATATGTATATCAAAATGATACTATACGCCATGAAATAGAATTGATTAATAAAGATACCGTTTGGCTCGGTAGTTATCAATATGATAAACGTGGAAATTTAATTGAAATACACAAAGAGAAAAATACACGCTTTGAAACTATTGAATATACGTATAATCAATTAAATCAATTGGTTAATAAAAAAATTACAGGTAACAAATATCCCATAGATAATTACACGGTATTTACAGTAAGTAAAAATAGTGTTGTCTATAAATATGATATATATGGGCGATTACAATCAGAGATTATTTACAACCATAAGGGAGAAATATACAGGAAATTTCTGTATAGATATCAAACGAAAAATCAATAATTTCATTGTAATTTATACTGTATATTAGTAGTAGTAAATCTATCAAATAGCAGTTTGCTAAAAAAGACTACTTTTAAAATGTATAAATTCCTAAAAGCAGTTATTAAAAAATTTAATTCAACATGAAAAAAATAATTGTACTACTAGCATTCATTAGTATAAACAATAGTACTATTTTTAGCCAAGAGCTAAAAATGGGTATAAGAGACTCGTTATTTTCAGAAGTATTACAAGAAAATCGCCCTATCTCTATTTATTTTCCACCCTCTTATGAAGCCAATAAACATCAAAAATTCCCTGTACTTTATATACTTGACGGAGATTATAACTTTCGATACGTAACCGGTTTAATTGAATTGCAATCAAGCATCAGTGAAAATATTCCTGAAATGATAGTAATTGGTATTTCAGGAAAAGGAACAACTAATTACAGAAAGAATTGTAAGCCGGCTATCGAAGGAATAGAAGACAGTGGAAATGCTGATGAAGTGATACAATTTATGAAAGATGAATTGATTCCTTTTATAGAAAAAAAGTATAAGGCAAGCAACTATAATATGTTGGCAGGGCATTCTGTAGGGGGGCTTTTCGTTATAAACACAGTGCTGAAAAATCCCAAATTATTTACCAATTATATTGCGATAAGCCCGGCACTTTGGTGGGAAAATAACAGTATTAATACAATTGCTTTTGAAAAAATAAATTCCGATTTTAAAACAAATGCCTATCTTTCTTTAGCTAATGAAAAAGGAATGGGGGTTGATAGCTTTTTAATCATTGTTACCAAAAGTATTTTAAAGAATAATATTGTTATTTTCGGAATAAGTATAGCAGCGTTGATAATTGCTATTTTTTGGTTTTCAAAAACTAAAAAAAAGTGGCGGCCGGTACTGTTGGTTATCATGGCCATAGCACTTTCATCCTATTTGTATTTCTTATATATCCCTAGTAATAACAACTTTAAATTTAGAAAATTTCCAAAAGAAAACCACAATTCGGTAGGAGTGCCAACCTATACTTGGGCTTTGAAAGATATTTTTAAAGATTGGAGGGTAGAAAAACAGTATTTCAAATCAACTGACGAACTGGTACAACAGTATGATAAAACCAAAGCAACTTATGGAAATGCCTTCAACATGCCTAAGGGCACTCTTACAAATACAGTGTTGTATATTTTAAAAGATAATACCGCAGAATTAAATAAAATGCAAGTAAAAATAAAAGAACTTTATCCCAATTCATTGGCCTATTTTAACACTCTGTTAGCTACAAATTTGATAGGTAAAAAAGAATTTGATGCTGCTGAAAAACTACTGTTAGAAACCTTGGTATACCGGCCAGCATCGTATGAAGCATATCAGAAACTGGCAGAGCTTAAAAAAGAACAACAGGCGTTGGCTCAAGGAGATTCATTAATTACCAATGCTATTGAGTTAGCAAAAAAAGAACACGTTAGACAATGGCAATTGAATGAATTGTTAGAAACTAAAGAACTAATGTATCGTAAATAGCATTAATGCTAATTTTCTAACGTTTTAATCCTCCTTCGCGTTCCGCTTCGGCGAACGAGAAGATGTGGTTTAATTATCCGACCCTTGGGTCGAAATTTAAGATGTTTGCGCAGCAGACTCCGTTTACTACCTCGTATGCTTGATCGAGGTAGTTTATTCGCCTAAAGGGTTGGAAACAATCTGTAATCAATTCAACCCTATAAGGCTAAAATTGCTGCTGACTCAATAAAGACGTCACTTTTTGCTTAAAATCGTTAATAGAATATTTTACAAACTCATAATCTTTAGGATAGGGCACCGCTTTAGATTGTAATGCCTTATAGTATTTTTTGTCGATGGCACGTTGGTCGCCTCGGTACTTGCCATACGTATTCTGAAATTTAGCTTTCCCAACAATCGGTTGGGTAGACAAGGTAGTTTTCTTTTTTAAATCTTTGATAGTCACCGTACCTTCCAATTTTGACGATTTATTTTGTTGATATAAAGCAACTTCGGCACGTACCACTGTATATTTTGGTACTTTGATATCATTACCTTTGTCGTCTTTCATCACATTGCCATTGGTATCTAATTGATATTTCCAGCCGTCTTGTACCCTGGCCTCTTGAGGTACGGTTTGCTGTTGGGTTTTTTCAGGAACAAAAGTGAGCTTGTCAAAAGTAATATCTACCTGATAATCATATCGTATCTTATGGTCTTTCTTAGTATGGTACAACACCCAAGGATTATTAAAATTGGCAGAATTGATGCGAGTAACATCTTTAATACTATCTTTAGAAATGGTTTTTACCTTATTTGAAAGGGTTACATATACAAAGCTACTTCCTTTATTTTTAGCTTGTTGTAACAAGTCATCTAAATTAGCTTTGTAATTAGGGTTTATATATAACAAATCTTCTAATAAGGTATAGGCTTTTCTGGCTTCCAATTGGCCGCCTTTTAAATTCGCCATGGCATCGGCATAGAGCGATTTAGAGTATTGCTCTTTGGCATTGGCAATATCGTTGGTATAATCCTTAAAGTTAAATACCATTTCTTTCCCTTCATAATACAACGGCTGCAAAGCCCGTACTTCATCTTGCCTTATATCGAGGTTCAAATAAATGCCATAGATTTTTTTTAGGTTCTCAGGCGAATTTTCTTTTTGGAGTGACTTGATACGTTGCATATCGGCATCTACCGCCTTAGTATAGGCTTCTTGCAACAAGGGAAGTTGCTTTTGATTCGATTTTTTAGTTTTGCCTTTTTTCAGTTGGGCAACAGAGGTGTTAAAAGCCTCAATATAATTGCCCGTTTGTAGTTGGTTGGTTACTTTTTGTGTACTGCCACAAGAAAGAAGCGTTAGTAATAAAACGCTAATAGTTAGATACTTCATAGTTGGTATGTTGATTAATGATAACTACAAAGTTACAATTTTATACTATGAACTCATTTAAATTTTTAAGTTTGAAACGAAAACTAGCCACAAAGGGGTAATTTTTTAGCCAATAGAAAAAGTTAAATGAGTTTACATGCACGAACAACTTCTTACTTACTATTTCTCATAAGCAGGCAGTACTTTCCCGATACAATCGCCAAAACCAATACGCACATGTTCGTTTTCACAAAAACCACGAAGTATGACTGTATCGTTATCTTGAATAAATTTACGCTCGGTACCATCGCTTAATTTGATAGGGTGTTGCCCGCGCCATGTCAATTCTAGCATCGAGCCGTAACTATCGGGGGTAGGGCCCGAAATAGTGCCGCTGCCCATCATATCTCCGGCCCTGACATTACAGCCATTACTGGTATGATGTGTAAGTTGCTGTACCATTGTCCAATACATATATTTAAAATTAGAATTGCTCACCAGGGTCTCTTCACCGTTTTCAGGTTGTATATACGCATGTAAATGGATATCATAACTTTTTTTACCATGTTGCTTTAAATAAGGTAATGGTTTGGGGTTTTGTTTGGGGCTTTTTACCTTAAATGGTTTTAAAGCGTCTAGGGTAACAATCCAAGGAGAAATGGTAGAAGCAAAATTCTTTCCTAAAAACGGGCCTAGCGGAATGTATTCCCAGCCTTGAATATCGCGGGCACTCCAATCATTAAACAGTACCAATCCGAAAATGTACTCTGTAGCTTCCTCAATAGCGATGGGTTTTCCTAATTTATTAACATCTGTGGTAATAAATGCCATCTCTAATTCAAAATCCAATAACTTTGTCGGCCCGAAAATTGGCGTATTCGCATCGGCAGGTTTGGTCTGCCCATTAGGCCTTCTTATCGGAGTCCCCGAAGGGATAATAGAAGAACTGCGCCCGTGATATCCAATAGGAATGTGTACCCAGTTGGGCAGTAATGCATTTTTCGGGTCTCTAAAAATACTTCCTACATTGGTAGCATGTTCTTTGCTGGCATAAAAATCGGTATAATCGCCAATATCTACCGGTAGTTGCATTTCTACTTCTTCCATAGCGAAAATAATACGTTCTCTGTGCTCGGTATTATCCCTTAGTAGTGCATTATTTTTATCAAACAGCTCTGCAATCTTATTTCGTACCAACCGCCAGGTTTTTCGTCCGTCAGCAATAAAGTCATTTAAGGTATCCTGTAAAAAGATATCATCAGTAAGCGGTATATCGGCAAAATAGCCCAATTGGTGTAGTGCCCCTAAATCAATGGCAAAGTCACCAATTCTGGTACCGATGGTAATAATATCATCGCGGGTTAAAAAAACACCGAAAGGAATATTTTGTATAGGAAAGTCAGAGTCCTTAGTAACTTCTATCCAAGTTTTTCTAGTAGGATCGTTAGCTGTAATTTTCATTTTTATATTGTTAATTATTTTTTAGTCAAATATAGAAGTTTCTAGTCATTTGCAAAATGAAATTAGTATTTTTGACTTCAATTTAACAAAACTTAAAGATAATTTAATAATGCAACGCGATCAAGAAATTTTTGACCTGATTCAAGATGAAAAAGAAAGGCAACAAAACGGACTGGAATTAATAGCTTCAGAGAATTTTGTAAGCAATCAAGTATTAGAAGCTGCCGGTTCGGTATTGACCAATAAATATGCCGAAGGTTATCCTAACAAACGTTATTATGGTGGTTGTGAAGTAGTTGATAAAGTAGAGCAATTGGCTATTGACCGTGCCAAAGCACTTTTTGGAGCCTCTTATGTCAACGTACAGCCACATTCGGGCTCACAAGCTAATTCGGCAGTCTTTTTTGCATTGTTAAACCCCGGAGATAAAATTTTAGGATTTGATTTATCACACGGCGGACATCTCACACACGGTTCTCCGGTAAATTTTTCAGGAACCTTATATAAAACCTCTTTCTATGGTGTAGAAAGAGAAACCGGAGTGTTAAATTATGATGCCATTCAAGAAACAGCCGTTAACGAACAGCCAAAAGTTATCATTGCCGGGGCTTCAGCCTATTCAAGAGATATCAATTTTAAAAGATTTCGAGAAATTGCAGATAGTGTTGGTGCCTTATTGGTAGCAGATATTTCACATCCTGCCGGTTTGATAGCCAAAGGAATTTTAAATGACCCGATACCGCATTGCCATGTGGTGACTACCACTACGCATAAAACCTTGCGTGGCCCAAGGGGGGGAATGATATTAATGGGTGAAGATTTTGAAAATCCTTGGGGACTTACCCTAAAAAGCGGAAAACCGAAAATGATGTCAGCTATTTTAAACAGTGCTGTTTTTCCCGGAAATCAAGGTGGCCCCTTAGAACATATCATCGCTGCCAAAGCTGTTGCTTTCGGAGAGGCTTTGACAGATGATTTTTTATATTATCAATTGCAAATAAAAAAGAATGCCGCAGCTATGGCAAAAGCCTTTGTAGATAGAGGTTACCATATTATTTCAGGAGGTACCGACAACCATATGATGTTAATCGATTTACGCAATAAAAACATAACCGGAAAAGAAGCCGAAAATGCCTTGGTAAAAGCTGATATTACCGTAAATAAAAACATGGTGCCTTTTGATGATAAATCGCCATTTGTAACATCAGGAATTCGAGTGGGTACTGCGGCCATTACCACTCGTGGATTACAAGAAGATGATATGGAAACCATCGTTGCATTGATTGATAAGGTGATAAACAACTTTGAAAATGAACTTATTTTAAAAACCGTTGCAAAACAAGTTAATGAAATGATGGGCAATCGATCGCTTTTTAAGGCTTAATACATTGAGCCTAAAGTGATAGAAATCAATATCGCTACGTAAACAGCTCTCTAACGGCCAACTTTAGTATCGTTTGAAAAAAATTAATATTTTTACTGTACTAATCAATCTGCCTATGTATAAATTTACAGTATTGTTTTTGTTGGGAGTAACCGGTATTGGTTTTGGACAGGCTTCATTTCAGGAAAGTGCCGTGGCATTAAGAACAGATGTTACGTATGGAAATAGTTTTTTAGGAGGTGGTGTTTCATTTTGTGACTTTGATGGCGACGGTTGGGATGATATTACGTATGCTACCGGTAGCGGACAAGAAATTTATTTTTTTAAAAATAATCAAGGTACCTTTTCACAAATAAACTTAGGCATAGCCAATACCTTTAAAGTAAAGCAGGTAATTTGGATTGATTATGACAATGACGGCGATAAAGATTTTTTTGCCACGAGTATAGAAGGGTTCAATAAATTTTACCGCAACGATGGTAACTTATCATTTACAGACATTACGGCAAGTATCGGTTTCTTTACAGATGACAAGCGTACTTTCGGAGCTTCTTTTGGCGATATAGATAACGATGGCGATTTAGACGCTTTTATATGCAATAGAGATGATATTGCCGCCAATCAGTACAGTTACCTCTATCGAAATGACAACGGAACTTATGTTGATATTACGGCTGCTGCCGGATTGAGTACCGAAGCCCAATTATCATTCTGTTCGGCATTTTTTGATTATAATAATGATGGCTTTCAAGATATTTATATAGCCAATGATAAGTTTTCAAATATCAACAGGCTGTATAAAAATAATGGTGACGGTACGTTTACCGATGTTTCAGTGGCCAGTGGTGCCGGAATTGCCATTGATGCCATGTCAACTACCATAGGCGATTATAACAATGACGGATGGTTTGATATTTATGTGTCAAATAGTCCCGGCGGGAATTACCACTTACGCAATAATGGCGATGGTACATTTACCAATGTTGCAAGTACCGTTGGAACGGATTTTTTTAGTGTTGGTTGGGGAGCTGTTTTTTTAGATGCCGATAATGATACCGATGTAGACCTCTATGTAAGCAGTTCAGAAGTAGGTGCCATTACAGCAAGGTTGCCTTCGGCATTTTATGAAAATCAAGGCAATGATACGTTTACAATTCCTGCCGGTATAGGTTTTGAGAATGACAATCGTAAAAGTTATAGTAATGCCATCGGCGATATTAATAATGACGGGTTACCTGATATTATTGTAATGAATGATACCGAAAATAACTTTTTATGGAAAAATACAAGTAGCAATGCCAACCATTGGCTAAAAATAAAATTACAAGGCGTGGTCAGTAATAGCGATGGCATAGGCAGTAAAATTGAAATTTCGGCAGGCGGTAAAGTACAATACCGTTATACGTTAAGCGGTGAAGGCTATTTAGCACAGAATTCAACTACCGAATTTTTCGGATTAAAAGATGCCGCCGTTGTAGATTATGTAAAAGTAACTTGGCTAAGTGGAATTCAAGACGTGTTGGAAAACGTAGCAGTAAATCAAACCCTTAACTTGGTAGAAGGCGAAAATGTACTGTCAACCGATACATTTCAAGAAGCGGGGATTCGTATTTATCCTAATCCCTCAAATGGTATTTTTAATATTAAAGTTCCCAATGCAGAAGAAGTAAAGACGCTGATAATTTATGACGTTTTCGGAAAAAAAATACATACACAATCCTTAAATACAGACAATACAAGGATTAATTTGGCAAGATTTTCTGAAGGTTTGTATTTCTTTACTATAATTTCTGATAGTAAGGTATATTTAAAAAAAGTAATTTATCAGAAAAGATAATACATTATAAGAGGTTATTAGGCTAATGATATGATTTTTATCATAGTAAAAAATTATAATTTTTCATTAATTAGCATAACAAAAAAAATACTTGTATTTTGCTTATGGGTTCACAGTCCGTTCAAGCCATATCGTCTTTAAAAGAACGCAAAAAATTTATCTATCACTTACTCAATGATATAAAAGCACTTGAGAAGATGATTGCCGACAGGTTGTTTGAAGAAGGCATACAACGCGTGGGGGCAGAGCAAGAATTGTGCATTATCAACAGTCATTATCGGCCATCGCTAAATGCCTTAAAAATTTTAGAAATAATTAATGATTCGCATTTTACCACAGAGCTGGCCTTGTTTAATTTAGAGATAAATTTAGACCCCGAAGAATTGGTCGGCAGGTGTTTTTCAAACATAGAACAACAACTCAGTACTCTGCTGGCAAAAGTCCATAAAGCCGCAGAAGCGGTAGACAATGATAAGGTATTGCTTGCCGGAATCTTGCCAACGCTAAAGAAAAAAGATCTCATTTTTAAAAATATGACGCCATTTGACCGTTATAAAACACTCAATGACGTATTAAAAAATATGAGGGGCGGTAATTTTAAATTGCGTATCCGAGGGGTAGATGAATTGATTGTCAACCATGAATCTATTTTATTTGAAGCCTGTAATACCAGTTTTCAAGTACATTTACAACTGGGTTTGGATAATATTATTGACGCATATAATTGGTCACAGGCTATTGCCGGCCCTGTATTGTCTGTAATGACAAATTCACCCTTATTGTTAGGCAGAGAGCTGTGGAGTGAAACGCGAATAGCCTTATTTCAGCAAAGTATTGACATGCGTAATACTTCATATTTATTGCGCGAACAAAAACCTAGAGTTTCTTTTGGCAATGGTTGGGTAAAAGAATCTATTCTCGAATTGTTTACCGATGATATTGCTCGGTATACCCCTTTGGTAACAGCCAAATTCAACGAAGATTCTTTACAATCGCTACAACAAGGAGTGTTGCCAAAATTAGAAGCACTAAACTTACACAATGGTACCTTGTATAAATGGAACAGGGTGTGTTACGGCGTATATAATAATATAGCACATTTGCGCATTGAAAATAGGTATATTCCGTCAGGCCCCAGTGTAAAAGATGAAATTGCAAATGCACTATTTTGGGTAGGCGTAATGCAAGGTATGCCTGAAAAATATAAAGAAATATGGAAAATATTTCCTTTTAATGATGCCCGCGGTAATTTTATAAATGCTGCCAGAACCGGTATTAACACCTATTTTAATTGGTTTGGTAAAGGTATCTCTGCTAAGAAATTAGTAAAAAAAATATTAATTCCGATGGCGAGGAAAGGGTTGCAAAAAACATCCGTTCACACAGCAGATATCGATTACTATTTAAGGATTATAGAAAAGAGGATTGAAAAAAATACCAATGGTAGTAAGTGGATTGTCAGAAGTAAGCGGAAGTTGAGAAAGAAAGTTTCTAATGACGAAGCCTGTGTGTTGCTAACCTATAATATGTATAAATATCAACAACAAGATATACCCGTTTGCGATTGGAAACTAGCCAAAGTATATCCTTCAAAAAGGTCAAAAAAAGAAGATAGACTCTATAAGATAATGACTACTGAGCTTTTTGTGGTTAATGAAAATGATTTGGTTGAATTGGTACAAAAAATTATGGAATGGAAAAATATACGGCACATGCCTGTAGTAAATGAACAAAACAAATTAACAGGTATTATTACACGAACCAATTTAAATACCATTGATATCAAACAGGCAAAAAATAATTTGGTAGTAGCTAAAGATATTATGGTAAAAAAAGTAGTAACTGCAACGCCCGAAACCTTAATAGCAGCAGCGAAAAAAATAATGGATTCAAAAGGTATAGGCTGTTTGCCCATTATTGATAATGACGAGTTGATAGGTATTTTTACCAGAAGTGACTTACAAAGAATACACAATTAATGAATGATATTGAAATTGAATCTTTTGGCGAAAAGATTCGCATAGAAAGAGTATTAGCAACTATTAAAGGAACCGAATCTTCACCTTCAGTGATTGTCATTGCCGGCATTCATGGCAATGAAACCGCCGGCGTATTTGCAGTTAAGAGAGTGCTTCAAAAAATACAAAAAGAAAAAATTGCATTTAGAGGGAATTGCTATTTTATAAGTGGCAACTTAAACGCCTTGAAAAAAAATATCCGTTTTGAAAAGGCAGACCTCAATAGGCTCTGGACACATGAACACATATCAAAAATAAATACTCCTACCAATGGGTTTAGTGCCGATGAAAATGAACAAATAGCCATTTATGAGCTTATAAAAGATATTTTTAAAACCGATGAAGGGCCGTTTTATTTTATTGATTTACACACTACATCATCGGCTACCGACCCGTTTATAACCATCAGTGACTCATTAAATAACAGAAAATTTTCATCTTACTTTTCTATACCAATTGTATTGGGAATAGAAGAATATCTCGATGGACCCTTATTGACATACATTAATGAATTTGGTCATGTAGCGCTAGGTTTTGAAGGGGGACAACATACTGAACAACAATCAATTGATCATTGTGAAGCCTGTGTATGGCTGGCATTGGCAAGCTCAAGGTGTATTTATGCCAATGAAGTAGATTTAAAATATTATAAAAAGATATTGTCTCCTAACGGAAAAAAAAGAAAATTTTATGAGATTGATTTTAAATACGATATCAAAGAAGGAGAAAATTTTAACATGAAACCCAGATTTCAAAATTTTCAACCAATCGTTAAAAATGAAACCCTCGCCATAAGCGATGGCAAGGAGATAAAAGCAGCGATGAACGGAATGATTTTTATGCCGCTATATCAAAATCAAGGTACTGACGGCTTTTTTATCATTACCGAAATTTCATTTTTTTGGTTGCAATTATCTGCGATGGTTAGAAAACTTAAAATGCACCATTTGTTGCGATTACTCCCCGGAATTAAGCAAGACCCTACCAATTCTTATACCTTGATAGTGAATCCGAAAACCGCCAAATTTTTAGCAACAGAAATATTTCATTTGTTTGGATATCGAAAACAAGTGATAAAAGATAATAAGTTGCACTTTATAAAACGCGACCGTAAAATTTCGCATTTTCATTGATAAAAAAGAGGGGGAGTTTTCAATTAAAAATCAGGTTAAAATGTAAAGTAATTCCTTCCCTTTAAAAGGGAAGGTGGCTGCACGGTAAGTGCAGACGGAAGGGTTTTAACCTTTATTACATGCGAGCTAAATATATTAATAATGGACAATGTTAAAATATTTAGTAATTACCTTAGCTTAGCTATTTTGTTAGTAAAAAGGAGAAACCATGCTGTCTTTTTATTTGGGCAAAAAGCTGCCCTTCCTAAAAAAAGGAGTAAAGTTTTCAATTAAAAATCAGGTTAAAATGTAAAGCAATTCCTTCCCTTTAAAAGGGAAGGTGGCTGCACGGTAAGTGCAGACGGAAGGGTTTCAGCTTTTATTACATGCGAGCTGAATATATTAATAATGGCCAAGGTTAAAATATTTAGTAATTACCTTAGCTTAGCTATTTTGTTAGTAAAAAAGGAGAAACCATGCTGTCTTTTTATTTAGGTAAAAAGCTGCCCTTCCTAAAAAAAGGAGTAAAGTTTTCAATTAAAAATCAGGTTAAAATGTAAAGTAATTCCTTCCCTTTAAAAGGGAAGGTGGCTGCACGATAGTGCAGAAGGAAGGGTTTTAACCTTAATTGCTAAAAGATGAATTAAATAAGGCCGAAAAGGTATATTTATCCATCTTCATTAGCACGCTCAATAATATTTTGCGGCAATGCTTTTTTTGCTTTAGCACCTAATTTTTTAATCTTTTCAACACTGGTAATTAAATTACCGCGGCCTTCTACCAATTTATTCATGGCGCCTTTATATTCATTTTTGGCCTCGTCCATTTTTTTACCCACTTTGGTCAAATCGGCTACCAAGCCTTCAAACTTATCATAAAGTGCACCTGCCTGACGCGCAATTTCAATAGCATTGCGTTGCTGTTTTTCATTTTGCCACATACTGTCAATAGTTCTTAACGTGGCCAAGAGGGTAGCAGGGGTAACGATAACAATATTTTTTTCAAAAGCCTTATTATACAATTGATTATCACTGTTTATGGCTACGGCAAATGCGGGCTCTATCGGTACAAATAACAATACAAAATCAGGTGATTCTATTTCGTAAATATCTTCATATTTCTTTTCACTTAATTGAACCACATGCCTGTTTAATGAATTGATATGCTCTTTTAAATGCTGTGCTCTCTCATTTTCATCGTCACTATTAACATATTGCTCATAGGCTGTTAATGAGACTTTAGAATCGACAATCATTTTTTTACTGTCGGGTAAATTGATAATTACATCAGGTCGTAACCGGGTTCGGTTTTCAGCATCAGTATGAAAGCTCTTCTCTAATACATACTCTCTATCTTTCTCTAAACCGGACTTTTCCAGCACACGCTCTAAAATCAATTCTCCCCAATTACCCTGTGTTTTGCTATCGCCTTTTAGGGCTTTGGTTAAATTGACAGCCTCTTTGCTCATTTGTTCATTCAGTTCTTTTAAACCCATGATTTGTTGGCGTAGTGCTGCATGGTAATCGATACTTTCTTTATGGGTTTTTTCAACTTTATCTTCAAAAAGTTTGATTTTTTCTTGTAAGGGATTTAGAATTTGTTGGATATTTTCTTTATTCTGCTCCGTAAATTTTGATGACTTTTCTTCTAAAATTTTAGTTGCTAAATTTTCAAACTCTTTGGTAAATTTTTCCTGAATGGTTTCCAGTTCTTCTTTTTGATGCGTGAGTTTGTCATTTAAACTGTTAATAGCGGCATTTTGTTCAATGTTTACTTTGACTATAGCATCTTTTTCGATTTGTAACTGTTTGTACGCTCCTTGTAATTCGGCAATGGTTTTTTCTGCCGTAGCTTTGGTTTCCGATAAGATAGCAGTGCGCTCTTGTAAACCGGCTCTTTCTTTTTCAGTAGCTACTTTTGTCAATAGTTTTCCTATAAAAAAACCAATGGCTATGGCAATGATAAATATACTAAAGAAGATAAGATATTGTTCCATTAATTAAAAGTTATTAATTGATAGCCTTCACTTTGATAATGTACCAAGGCCGTTAAGGCTGACAATGCCATTTTTACATCCTTCGATTTATCTTTTGGTTCAAAATCATGAGCCAAGTACGATTGCCCACATACAAAAAGTGCTACACCCACTCCTTTTAAAGCATGAATGATGTCTTTGTTTGGGTTTTCAGTATAAAAACGTTTTTTATACGCCTTAGCATCTAAGGCACTTTGCGTGGTGGCTCCATGCATGATAACTACCACTTTCATATTTTCCGGCGGTACTCCTTGCTGCGCGTGCATATTTAAAAACCGCGCTACTGTGGTGAACAAAGGATTTACTTTTTTACCTTTTGTACGATCAGTATATACGTCAAAAATCACTTTATACTCTTTATCGGTTTGTAATATCAAATCGGGATTTTCTACTTGAAAGACTTTTCCGTAATCGGGTAGTATCGGCCCCATTTTGGTTATCTTTTTTTGTGCATTGCTTATTAAACTACTCGTTAATGTCAATAAAATTAATAGTTGCTTCATACTTAAATTTTAGGTGAATAATATTACAAAATATCTGTTAGATTAGATGAATTCTGGTCAAAAAAATAAAAATTTATGATATTTTTCTCCGTACCTTTACTACAACCTTATACAAACACCAATATTGCTTAGACTTCAATGACTTCAAAAAATGAAAATAGTATGTTATTGATTGCAGAAGTTTCTGAGATACATCTTTACCAGCCTTTGGTTTTACAAATAAAGAAAGACTTTGAAATGATAGGCCAATCTATTGATATCAATGAGTTTATGGCATCAGAAGCGTTTGTTAAAGAACTCCAGTTACGCATTCATCACCTTTTGCAATACAATTTTGACGCCTACCTGCAATTATTATATCGGGTAGATGTACCTGAACACCTGATAGCCTTTACAGGCCAAGACAGCCATCATATTGCAGAGAGAGCTGCTTTTTTGATTCTCAAAAGAGAATATGAAAAAGTGCGGGGGAGGGCTAATTTTACAAAAAAATAAGAGAAAAGTAAAAAATAATACGTTTTCCTATATGGCTAAATACCTCATAGAAAAACGTATTTAATTTAATAAGAGTAGCTGTCCTACTGATATGAATTGATGATTTTATACCCGTCACTTTCATACCTGTTCAAAGCAGCCATCGCAGAATAAGCCATTTTAATACCCGGCGATTTGTCTTTTAGCTCATAAACATTGCCGAAATATGACTTTTTGTCGACATATATCTCTACACCCGAATCCTTAAGGCGTTGAATCAATAGCTTATTTGGATTGTCTGCATTGAATAGTTTGTTATAAGCTATATCATTTAATACATTTTTAGTTGCCGTACCGTGAAAAATTACTGCCACTTTTAAATATTCATTAGAAATACCTTGTTCTAGTGAAGTATTTAAATATTTGATAACAGCTTCTATCTGGGGGTTTGATTCTTCGTCTTTTGATTGATCGGCATAGATATCAAAGATGACTTTGTACTCTTTATCATTCTCAAAAGTAGTGTCAGGTTTTTCAGTGCTGTAAACCTTTCCGTATTTTTCTAGAATGGTTCCTGATTTCTGTGCAAAGTTGACAATAGGGGTTAACAATAGTATAAAAAAAGTAATTTTTTTCATAGCAATTAGTTTATTTTAATAGTGTTAAGTGGCTACAATATTACATAAAAATTTGGACTTTCAATAATAATATCCTAATATTGAATGGCTGCTATTAGCGATTATACTTGTTAAAATGAGCCTATATCACTATAAATGAGGTTTATATCAAGATTTATATTGTTTCAAATCTTAGGCTGGAAAATTATCAATTCTATGCCTAATTTGAAGAAATTTGTCATTATTGCCGCTCCTCATACGAGTTGGCAAGATTTTCCTATTGCCATTTTAGCCAAATATGCCCTTCCAATAAAAGCAAATTATGTAGGAAAAGCATCATTGTTTAAGCCGCCGTTCGGATTTTTTTTCAGGTGGCTCGGCGGTGCTCCTATCAATAGAAGCAAAAGCACGAATAAAGTACAGGCTATTGTCGATATTTTTAATAGCAGGACGGCTTTTATTTTAGCCATGTCGCCTGAAGGCACACGACAAAAAGTTGCCAAATGGCGAACCGGCTTTTACTATATTGCCAAAGGGGCCAAAGTACCGATTGTAATGATTGCCCTTGATTTTAAAAACAAACAACTTATACTGTCAGAACCGTATGATATTACCGATGATATGGAAGCTGATTTTAAATACTTTCACAGCTATTTTGACGGTATTGAAGGAAAACATCCCGAATTGTATTGAGAAACAATTTCAAAATTAGCACTATGCCTATTTGTCATAAAAAGGATTTTGGCGCGATATTAGACACCCCTAGCGTATGAGCAAAAAGAAAGTATCCTTTGCGTGGGCCTTTAAAGAATTTATTTGGCCCCGAAAAAAAATAGTATTAATCGGGTTGGTATTGATTATACTGCGTAGTTTATCAGGACTGGTTTTGCCTTATGCCAGTAAAAACCTGATTGACGATGTCATTCCGTCAAAAGACATGCATGCCTTGGCCAATTTATTGATTATTGTGGGAGTAGCTATTTTACTACAAGCCCTAAGCTCGTTTTCATTGACAAGATTGTTAAGTGTAGAAGCACAACACTTGATTTCACTGCTGAGAGCCAAAGTACAACGAAAACTGCTCACCTTGCCGATTAGCTTTTTCGATAATAATAAGTCAGGAGCCTTGGTATCAAGGGTCATGACCGATGTAGAAGGCGTTCGTAATTTGGTAGGTACCGGGTTGGTACAGCTTATCGGAGGCTCTTTAACGGCTATACTATCACTTGTTATTTTGATAAAAATCAATGCTACCATGACTTTTTTTGTCTTGGTACCCGTTGGTATTTTTGCTTTTATTGCCTTAAAAGCCTTCGGATATATTCGCCCGATTTTTAGAGCCCGCGGAAAAATCAATGCTGAAGTGACAGGGCGATTGACAGAAACCTTAAATGGCGTACGTGTTATCAAAGGCTTTAATGCCGAAGAACAAGAGAATAAAACTTTTGAAAAAGGTGTAGGCCGTTTGTATCAAAATGTAAAAAAGAGCCTTACGGCAACGGCATTGATGACTAGTTCGGCTACTTTTTTATTAGGATTGGCATCGGCGGGTATCATGGGCATCGGCGGTTATTTTATTATGAAAGGCACGATGACTTATGGTGAGTTTGTATCGTTTACCTTGTTTTTAGGGTTTATGATTGCTCCCATTGTACAAATGAGTAATATTGGCAGCCAGTTAACCGAAGCTATGGCCGGATTAGACAGAACACAAGAATTGATGGAAATGGTAGAAGAAGACAATCCCAAAACCCGTACAAAACAATTAGCAGCCATTCAAGGGGACATTGTTTTTGATAAAGTTTCTTTTAGTTACGAAGAGAATAAAGAAGTATTGCACAATATTTCTTTTAGCGCCCATGCAGGAAGTGTTACCGCCTTGGTTGGTTCGTCAGGCTCGGGAAAATCTACCATTGCCGGATTGGCAGCTACTTTTTTAAACCCTACTCATGGCAAAGTTACCTTAGACGGTATTGATTTGGCAAAGGTAAATTTGAGTAGTTTCCGCAAGAATTTGGCAGTAGTATTGCAAGATGATTTTTTATACGAAGGCACTATTCGTGAAAATATTTTGTTTGCGAACCCTGATGCCAGCGAAGAACAATTGTTGGCAGCCGTAAAAGGTGCTTATGTCAATGAATTTACGGACCGGTTTGATAATGGTTTAGATACCGTTATTGGCGAAAGGGGTGTCAAACTTTCAGGAGGCCAACGGCAACGTATTTCTATTGCCCGTGCCTTATTGGCAAATCCGAAAATTATCATTTTAGACGAAGCTACTTCTAACTTAGATACTGAAAGCGAATCGTATATCCAAAAAAGTTTACAGGTGTTGATGAAAGACCGTACAACATTTGTCATTGCACACCGGTTGAGTACCATACAGCAAGCCAATCAAATATTGGTGGTAGAGGACGGTAAGATTGTAGAACGTGGAAAACATGATGATCTAATTGCCCGAAAAGGGCGCTATTTTGACTTGTATACGTATCAGAGTAGGATTT
>Ga0256841_1001532_pt1 | contig 19678 bp, 23 predicted proteins | sample 356308metaG_FD_185971 | JGI IMG/M metagenome (GOLD analysis project Ga0256841, IMG submission 185971) | Hydrothermal vent microbial communities from Mid Atlantic Ridge, Atlantic Ocean - 356-308 | ecosystem: Environmental > Aquatic > Marine > Hydrothermal vents | place: Atlantic Ocean: Mid... | reverse complement strand
GCCCACCGGGGTCTGGGAGCCGCCGGGGGCGATCACCTCCCAAAAGAGGCTGTGGTTTAAGTGCCCGCCGCCGTTATTCCGCACCGCGGTCCGGATCGCCTCGGGGAGGGCGGCGAGGTTTCTCAAGAGGTCCTCCACCTCGTAACGGTGCAGGTAGTCGTACTTCTCCAAAGCCGCGTTCAGGTTGTTGACGTAGCCCCCGTGGTGCTTGGTGTGGTGGATCTCCATGGTGCGGGCGTCGATGTGGGGTTCCAGGGCGTCGTAGGCGTAACCCAGGTCGGGAAGCTTAAACGGATACGGCATATTTGCTCACCTCCGTCCCCAAGCCTAAACGCCGGGACGCGGCGAAAGTGTGCCCCGGCGCATAAACCCGAGCGCGGTCTAGGGGATTCCCGGTTCGGTCATCCGCCAGGGGTCGAGGAGGGCGTTCACCTCCTCCTCGGGGAGGATCTTCTCCTCCAGGAGCAGCTGGCGGATCGTCTTGTTTTCGGCCATCGCCCGCTTGGCCAGCTCGGCCGCCTTGTCGTAGCCGATGACCGGCACCAGCGCGGTGACCATCGCCAGCGACCACTCGACGTAGCTCTCGGCCTTCTCCTTGTTGGCCTTCATGCCCCGCACGGCCCGCTCGGTGAAGGACCGCACCGCGCGGCCCATCCAGGTGATCGACTCCAGGAGGTTCTTGGCGATCACCGGCATCATCACGTTCAAGTCGAGGTTGCCGTGGGTGTTGGAGACCTGCACCGCGGTGGCGTTTCCGATCACCTGGGCGGCCACCATCATCAGGGCCTCGTTCATCACCGGGTTGACCTTTCCGGGCATGATCGAGGAGCCCGGCTGCACCGCCGGGAGCTGGATCTCGGCCAGGCCGCAGCGGGGGCCGGAGTTCAGCCAGCGGAGGTCGTTGGCGATCTTCATCAGGCTGGTGGCCACGGTGGCGAGCTGGCCCGCCAGCTCGGTGGCGGCGTCCTTGGCGTGCTGGGCCTCGAAGTGGTTGGCCGCCTCCCGGAAGGGCAGGCCGAAGCGCTTGGCGAGCTTCTCGGCGACCATCCGGCCGAAGTCGGGGTGGGTGTTGAGCCCGGTGCCCACCGCGGTCCCCCCCTGGGCCAGCTCGTAGAGCCGGGGCAGCACCGACTCCAGCCGCTCGATCGAGAGCTCGACCTGCCGGGCCCAGCCGCTGGCCTCCTGACCGAGGCGGATGGGGGTCGCGTCCATCAGGTGGGTCCGCCCGATCTTGACGATCCCGTCCCACTCCTCGGCCTTCTCGACCAGGGCGTCCCGGAGCTCCCTGAGGGCGGGAAGCAGCACCTCGTGGAGCGCCACCGCCGCCGAGACGTGGATGGCGGTGGGGATGGTGTCGTTGGACGACTGCCCCTTGTTGACGTGGTCGTTGGGGTGGACCGGCTCCTTGCCGCCGCGGCGGCCGGTCAGGATCTCGTTGGCCCGGCCGGCGATCACCTCGTTGGCGTTCATGTTGGTCGAGGTGCCCGAGCCGGTTTGGAAGACGTCGAGGACGAACTGGTCGTCGAGCTTGCCCTCGATCACCTCCTCGGCCGCCTGCAAAATGGCCTTGGCCCGCTCCTCGTCGAGGAGGCCGAGCTCGAGGTTGGCCTCGGCGGCGGCGTGCTTGATCGCGCCCAGCGCCCGGATGAAGACCCGGGGAAAGCGCACCCCGCTGATCGGGAAGTTCTCCACCGCCCGCTGGGTCTGGGCGCCGTAGTAGGCGTCGGCCGGGACCTTCAGTTCGCCCAGCGAGTCCCGCTCGATCCGGTATTCCATCGTCCACCTCCACCGGCATTTTAGGTCGCGGGCGGGCGGAGGCTTGTCCCGGTTCAAGAGGGCGGCGGGGGCAAGCGCCCCCGCCGCCTGGGAGGTGTGCGGGTCGCGCTCGCCTACTTCCCCTCTTCCTCGCCTTCCTCGACGTTCACCTTGGGCTTGGTCTTCAGGTTGAAGTCGATGTAGTTTTGGGCCGGGGCCGGGGGCAGCTTGTAGTGGATGAAGGGGTGGCCGGTGGCCGCGTGGCAGCCGTTGCAGCCCGCGATGGCGGCGTCGAAGCGGGTCTTGAAGGCGCTCCAGTCCTGGGCCTCGATCGCCTTCTCCAAGGGGTCCAGGTAGCTGTGCTCGAACTCTCGGAGCAGCCCGGCCTTGCCCGGGCGGGTGATCTCGCCGACCTCCTGGATCTCGGTGGCCTCCTTGAGCTGGTACTGGGCCAGGGCCCAGTTCCCGCCCTTGGCGGCGTAGTAGGTGTTGGTGAACCGGTTCCCGTACTCGATCATCACCGTTCCCAGACCCGGCTGGATCGAGGCCAGGGCGTCCACCCGTTCCTGCAGGCTCCCCTTATGGATGTCCCGGGCGTGCTCGGCGGCCAAACCGACCGCGGCCAAGGCCAATAGCCCCAACAAACCCAGCATCAACTTCCGTTTCATCGCTCCTCCTTTCGGACGACATGTTAGCACGGGATGAGAAGTGGTGCGCCAGGGACATACGTCCTGGACGGGAAACATACCGACCGGTATTAACCTGACCCGGTGACGGGGCGGTGCGCTTTGAGAAAGAGAGTACGTATTGGTAAGAGGGGGGTATAAGGGGCGACCGCCCGGCCCCGCCGCCGGCCCGCTCCCCCTACGCGCCGGGGCTTTTGTGCACGTGGACCACCCTCCAGCCCTCGGGAAACCGCACCAGCACCCGGGTCTCGTTGACCGTGCGGTGCTCGATTCCCGGCTCGCCGGCCAGCGAGAGCAGGAGGGTGTAGCTGGCCACCGCCACGTTTCCGTAGAGGTCGAGGCGGGGTTCCAGCAGGTCGTAGCGCCAGTCCTTGCCGGTGCCCGCCCAGTCGTGTTCCAGCATGAAGGCGTGGAAGCTCTTGCCGACCAGCCGGTGGGGGGTGACGAACCACTCGTAGACCACCACGTCGTCGGCGGTGGTCTCGTCGTAGATCGCCCAGTCGCCGGCGTAGATCGCCGAGAGGTGCCGGTGGAGGGTTTCCCAGACCGCTTGCTCCATGGCCCCATTGTAGGGTGGGGGCGTGCCGCGGTTTCTTCGGGCCCTGGCCCACCCCCTGGTGCGCTACGGGGTCGGGGCGCTCGCGCTTTTCTACGGTGGGGCCTTGATCCTGGGGCTGATGCCGCCGCTGGTGCGGCTCGCCGGCCCGCCGCCGGACCTTTGGTTCCTGGGCTACGGGCCCGCCCGCCTGGCCGGCTACCTCGAGGCCCTGGGGGCGGGGGGCCGGGCGCTCTACCGGGTGTTCTTGCTGGCCGACCTGGGGTTCGCCGCCCTCTACGGACCGGCGCTGGCCGGCTGGCTGGCCTGGCTGTATTCCCGGCCGGGGCCGGCCGGCTGGGCGCTGGCCGCCGCCCTGCTCGACCTTGGCGAGGACCTCCTGTTGCTCGCCGACCTCTCCGCCCCCCGCCCGGCCCTGGCGGTGCTCGCCGGCTACCTGACCTTCTTCAAGTGGGCGACCCTGGCCTACGCGGTCTTCGCCCTGGCGGTGGGGCTTTGGACCCGCCGCCGCTAGCCGGGTTGGTACTCGCCGAAGACCTCGCGGAGGGCTCCGGCCACCTCGCCCAGGGTGGCCCGCGCCCGGAAGGCCTCGAGGACAAAGGGGAAGAGGTTCTCCCCGCCCCGGGCGGCCTCCTTGAGGGTGGCAAGGGCCCGCTGGGTCGCCGTCTGGTCGCGGTTTTCCCGGTAGCGGCGCACCTCCTCGGCCCGGCGCCGGTCCACCTCGGGGTCGATCCGCTGCACCGGCACCGGGGGCTCCCCCTCCAGGGTGAAGGCGTTCACCCCCACCACGATCCGCCGCTTCTCCTCGACCTCGCGCTGGTAGCGCCAGGCCGACTCCTCGATCTCTTTCTGGATGAAGCCGGCCTCGATGGCGGCCACGCTGCCGCCGAGCTGGTCGACCTTCTCGATGAGGTCCCGGGCCTCGGCCTCGAGGGCGTCGGTGAGGTGCTCGAGGTAGAACGACCCCCCGGCGGGGTCGATCGCCCGGGTGATCCCCGACTCGTAGGCCAGGATCTGCTGGGTCCTCAGCGCGATCAGGGCGCTCTCCTCGGTGGGGAGCCCGAGGGCCTCGTCGTAGGCGTTGGTGTGGAGGCTCTGGGTGCCGCCGAGCACCGCCGCCAGCGCCTGGTAGGCGACCCGCACGATGTTGTTGAGGGGCTGCTGGGCGGTGAGGGTGGAGCCGCCGGTCTGGGTGTGGAAGCGGAGCATCCAGGACTTCTTGTTCTGGGCCCCGAACTCCTCGCGCATGATGCGCGCCCAGAGCCGGCGGGCCGCCCGGAACTTGGCGGCCTCCTCGAAGATGTCGTTGTGGGCGGCGAAGAAAAAGCTGAGCCTGGGGGCGAAGCGGTCGAGGTCGAGGCCCCGCTCGGTCGCCGCCCGGACGTAGGCCTTGGCGTTGGCCAGGGTGAAGGCGATCTCCTGCACCGCGGTGGCCCCGGCCTCGCGGATGTGGTAGCCGGAGATCGAGATCGTGTTCCAGCGGGGGACCCGCTCGGAGCAGAACTCGAAGACGTCGGTGACCAGCCGCATCGAGGGGCCGGGGGGGTAGATGTAGGTGCCCCGGGCCACGTACTCCTTCAGGATGTCGTTCTGCACCGTGCCGCCGAGTTGCTCCCAGGAAACCCCCTGCTCCTCGGCGACCAGCAGGTAGAGGGCGAGCAGCATCATCGCCGGGGCGTTGATCGTCATGCTGGTGGTCACCCGGTCGAGGGGGATCCCCTGGAAGAGCCGGCGCATGTCGTCGAGGGTGGCGATCGAGACCCCCACCCGGCCGACCTCGCCCACCGCCAGCGGGTGGTCGGGGTCGAGGCCGAGCTGGGTCGGCAGGTCGAAGGCGACCGAGAGGCCGGTCTGGCCCTGCTCGAGGAGGTAGCGGAAGCGGCGGTTGGTCTCCTCGGCGCTGCCGAACCCGGCGTACTGCCGCATGGTCCAGAGCCGCTCGGCGTACATCCGGGGGTAGATCCCCCGGGTGAAGGGGTACTCCCCCGGGCGGCCGAGCTTTTCCCGGTAGTCCTCGGGGAGGGATTCGAAGAGTTCCGGCAAGGGCACCTCCTAGTGCAGGATCCACTTGAGCAGCAGAACGATCACCAGCACCGCCAGGAAGAGGGCGAGCACGGCAGGGAGCACCAGCTCGAAGACGGCCAGGACGATGGCCAGGAAGTCCTTCCAGTCGGGGGGCAGGGGCTCCCGCACGGCATCATCCTACCTCCCCTTCACGCTTTACCTTTTGGAGCAAGCTTTAATCTTTTGATGTTGCTCTCAACCCTTGCCCCCCCTTATACTTTGCCCGGTATGGGCCGCGAGTGGAGGTTTCGCAGCGTTTTGAAGGCGGTCTCCCGGGAGGCCGGCTGGGAGATCCTGCGGGCGGTGGCCGAGGGGCCGGTCCGCTTCACCCAGCTGGAGAGGAACACCCGGGTGAGCCCCCGCACGCTCTCCGAACGTCTTAAGGAACTCACCGAACTCGGCCTGATCGAGCGGGTCGCCTACCCCGAGGTGCCCCCCCGGGTGGAGTACACCCTTACCCTAAGCGGGCGCCGGGTGATCGAGGTGCTCTCGGCGCTGGAGGCCGACTTCCTGGAGTAGGTTGGACACGTCATGGCGGACGCGAGCCTGGCCGTCTTCACTTACGCCCTGCTGACCGCCCTCGCCACCGGGCTGGGCGCCCTGCCTTTTCTCTTCATTCCAAACGGCGGCAAACGGCTGTTGGGGCTCGCCAACTCGGTGGCCGCCGGGCTGATGCTGGCGGCGAGCTTCTCCCTGGTCTACCAGGGGCTCGCCCTGGGGGCCGGCAAGACCCTCCTCGGGGTCCTCCTCGGGCTGGTCTTCATCCTCCTGGCCCACCGCTTCATCGAGGCCCGGGGCGGCTTCGAGTGGGGGAGGATGGATCGGATCGACGCCAAGAAGGCGCTGATGATCGTCCTGGTGATGACCGCCCACTCCTTCGCCGAGGGGGTGGGGGTGGGGGTCGCCTTCGGCGGGGGCCACGCCTTCGGGGTCTTCATTACCCTGGCGATCGCGGTCCACAACATCCCCGAGGGGCTCGCGATCAGCTCGGTGCTGGTGCCGCGGGGGGTCCCCTGGTGGCGGGCCGGGTTCTGGAGCGTCTTCTCCAGCCTTCCCCAGCCCCTGATGGCGGTGCCCGCCTACTGGTTCGTCGAGGCCTTCCGGTCGTTCCTGCCGCTGGGGTTCGGGTTCGCCGCCGGGGCGATGATCTGGCTGGTCTTCTCGGAGATCCTCACCGACGCCCTCGAGGACACCCCCAGCGAGACCGTGGCCAGCGTGGTCACCCTGGCGATCGTGGCGATGCTGGGCTTCCAGCTCCTCATCGGCCCGACCCCTTGAGCACCCGTTCGGTCTCCAGGGCGATCTTGAGCTCCTCGTCGGTAGGGATGACCAGCGCCGCCGGGCCGGGCCCGGGTCGGCTGATCACCGGCCCGTGGCGGGCGTTCCGCTCGGGGTCGAGGGTCAGGCCCAGGTGGGCGAGCCGCTCGACCACCCGGGCCCGCACCCAGGCGTCGTGCTCGCCGACCCCGGCGGTGAAGACCAGGGCGTCGAGCCCCCCCAGCACGGCGGCGTAGGCCCCGACGTACTTGACGATCCGGTAGACGTAGGCGGCGAGGGCGAGGTCGGCGGCGGGGTCACCGGCCTCCCGGGCGGCGTGGAGGTCGCGGAGGTCGTGGGAGCGTTGGGAGAGCCCGAGGAGACCGGAGGCGTGGTTTAAAAGCCGCTCGGCCGCCTCCAGCCCCCGCCGCCGCACCAGCTCCAGCACCAGTCCGGGGTCGAGGTCGCCGGGCCGGGTGCCCATCACCAGGCCCTCCAGCGGGGTGAAGCCCATCGAGGTGTCGACGCTCTTTCCCCCCTTTACCGCGGTGGCGCTGGCCCCGTTGCCCAGGTGGAGGGTGACGATCCGGAGCTCCTCCAAGGGGCGGCCCAGGAGCTCCGCCGCCCGCTCGCTCACGTAGGCGTGGGAGATGCCGTGGAAGCCGTAGCGGCGGAGACCGGCGGCGGCAAGCTCGCGGGGGATCGCGTACTCCCTGGCCACCGGCGGCAGGGTCTGGTGGAAGGCGGTGTCGAAGACCGCCACCTGGGGGAGGTCGGGGAAGAGCCGCCGGGCCGCCCGGATGCCCTCGAGGTTGGCGGGGTTGTGGAGGGGGGCGAGGGGGATCAGCGCCTCGATCCGCCGCATCAGCCCGGCGTCGATCCGGCGGCTCTCCCGCAGGTCGCCGCCGTGGACCACCCGGTGGCCCACCGCCTCGGCGCCCCCCAGGTCGGCGTGGGCCAGCGCGGCGGCCAGGGCCCGGTGGTGGTCGGGGGCCTCGACCGGGTGGGTTTTCCCCTCGAGCACGAGGAAGCTCTCCTTCTCGCCGACCCGCTCGACGCGCCCCCGCACCCGGTGCCGGCGGGTGTCGGTGTCGGTGAGCGCGAACTTCAGGCTGGAGGAGCCGGCGTTCAGCACCAAGACCCTCATGCCCCAAAGCTTACCCGGCGTGCTAGCATGGCTTTTCGTGACGCAGGTTTCGGGAGGCCGCTGGGTGGGGGAGATCTACGGCTGCGACCTGGCCCGGCTGGAGGACCCCGCCTGGGTCGAGGCGGCCCTCCGCCAGGCGGTGCGGGCCCTGGGGGCCAGCGAGGAGAGCATCAAGAGCGTGGTTTACAAGTTCGCCCCCCAGGGGCTCTCGGCCGCCGCCCTCTCGCCGGTGGCGGCGGTGATGGTGCACACCTGGCCGGAGGACGACGCCTCGGCCACCCTCGACCTCTACTTCTACCGGCCGGCCGATGCCCAGGCGGTGATGGAGCGGCTGGCCGAGGCCTTCGGGGCCCGGCGGGAGAACGCCTTCTGCCACCGCCGGGAAGGGTAGGGTGGGGGCATGGGTTACGGGCTCCACTTCCTCGAACACCTGACCCCCGAGGAGTCGCTCCTCCGCCGGGCCGGCCGGGTCCTGGCCCAGGGGCGGACCCCCTACCAGTCCTACCTGCTCTTCGAGACCCGGGGGTTCGGCAAGGTGCTGATGCTCGACGCCGAGGTGCAGTCGGCCGAGCGCGACGAGTACATCTACCACGAGGCGCTGGTCCACCCGGCGATGCTCGCCCACCCCGCCCCCGCCTCGGTGCTGGTGGTCGGCGGCGGCGAGGGCGCGACCCTGAGGGAGGTCCTCAAGCACCCCACGGTGCGCCGGGCGGTGATGGTGGACATCGACCGGGAGCTGGTCGAGGTGGCCCGGGCCAAGATGCCGGAGTGGCACCGGGGGGCCTTCGACGACCCCCGGAGCGAGCTCGTCTTCGCCGACGCCCGGGCCTGGATCGAGGAACACGACGAGCGCTTCGACGTGATCGTCCTCGACCTCACCGACCCGGTGGGCGAGGAGAACCCCGCCAAGCTCCTCTACACCCGCGAGTTCTTCGCCCTGGTCAAAGAGCGGCTCCACCCCGGCGGGGTGATGGTGACCCAGGCCGGGATGCTGCTTTTGGACCGCTACCAGGTCCACACCGTGCTCCACCGCACCCTGCGGGAGGTCTTCCCGTTCGTGCGCAGCTACCGCGACTGGATCCCGAGCTTCTTCCTCGCCTACGGCTTCCTGCTGGCGGCCGAGGGGGCCGACCCCGGGAGCCACTCGCCGGGGGTGCTCCAGACCCGGATCCTGGAGCGGGGCCTCGAGCTCCGCCACCTCGACGCCGCCTTCATCGAGGCGATGTTCGTGCTCCCCAGGGACCTGAAGGCCTGGATCGAGGCCGAGACCACCGTCTCCACCGACGCCCACCCCTTCTACCTCACCCCCGAGGGGGAGGCCCGCACCGGTTAGCGAAGTTCCAGGATCCCCTGGCGGTAGAGCGCCGGCAGGATCGGTTCGCCGACCCTGAGGAGGGCGAAGCCGCCGCGGCGACGGGCGAGGGCGGAAAGGCCGGCGAGGTGGGCCCGCAAGGCGGCGCGGTAGGCCGCCCTCTCGGCCTCGTCGACCGGAAGGGTCTCGCCGGTCTCGACGTCGTGAAGGAGCCAGCTTCCCGGTGGGGGGTCGAGCTCCTCGGGGGCCAGGACCACCACCAGGTGGAAGGGGGGGAGCCGGCGGAGGTAGCCGACCAGGTCGCCCTCCTCCAGGCCGTCGGTGATCAGCACCGGCGTCCCTCGACCGCGGGGCCGGGCGGCCAGGAGGCCCCGGGGGTCGGCGGGGATCCGCCGGCCGGGGGGGCGCGCGCCCCGGGGGGTGACCACCCGGAGGCGCTCGCCCTGGGCGGCGGCGGCCAGCACCCGGGCCACCCGCTCGGCGTAGGCCGCCTTGCCGAAGAGCCCCATGCTCGCCGAGCCGTCGAGCCACAGCCAAAACCGCCCCGCCGCGGGGGTCTCGAAGCGGCGGACGTAGGGCCGTCCGGTCCGGGCCAGGGCCTTCCAGTCGAGCCGCCGGAGGTCGTCGCCGGGGACGTAGGGGCGGTGGTCGAAGAAGTCCTCGCCCTGGCCGGGGCGGGCCAGCGTCCGGGGCCCCGGTCCCGGGCGGGGGGCCGGGTGCCGCAGGCGGAAGCGGGTGAGCCTCATGCCCGGGGCATCGTCTTCTCGAGGAGCCCCCCCAGCACCGCCTCGGGCTGGGTTCCCTCGAACTGGGCCTCCTCGGTGAGGAAGAGCCGGTGGGGGAGGGCCAGCCGGGCGGCGTCCCGGAGGTCGTCCCAGTCGACGTGGGGACGGCCCCGCAGGTAGGCGAGGGCGCGGGCGAGGTCCCGCCAGGCCTTGGCTCCCCGGGGGGAGAGCCCGAACCGCAGGCGGGGATCCTCGGCGGCGAGGAAGGCGGTGTGGACGAGGGCCTCGAGGCCCGGCTCGGGGAGCGGCAGGGCGGCGGCCTCCCGGTGCGCCGCCTGGAAGGCCTCGGGGGCGGCCACCGGTTCGGGCTCGGCCGGCTCCTCGGTGAGGATCCGCATCCAGACCTCCCGGGCCGGGGCCGCCACCGCGATGCGGGCGGCGAAGCGGTCGAGCTGGGCCTCGGGCAGGGGGTAGGTGCCCTCGATCTCCACCGGGTTCTGGGTCGCCAGCACCAGGAAGGGCCGGGGCAGGGGGCGGCGCACCCCGCCGTAGGTCACCGCCCGCTCCTGCATCGCCTCGAGCAGGGCGCTTTGGGTCTTGGGGGGCGCCCGGTTGATCTCGTCGGCCAGGACGACCTGGGCGAAGATCGGTCCGGGTTCGAAGACGAACCGGCCCTCCCTCAGGACCTCGGTGCCGGTGACGTCGGCGGGGAGCAGGTCGGGGGTGAACTGGATCCGGGCGAAGGAGAGCCCCGAGGCCCGGGCGAAGGCGGTGGCGAGCAGGGTCTTGCCGAGCCCGGGAAGCCCCCAGAGGAGGGCGTGGCCCCCGGCCACGGCGGTGGCCAGGAGCCCCTCGATCACCGCCTCCTGGCCGAAGAGCACCCGGCCGAGCTGGTCCCTGAGCCGGGCCAGGGTTTCGTTCATTTAGCCTTCCGCCTGCCGCTCGGCGACCACCTTCTCGGCGATCTGCGGGGGCACCTCGGCGTAGTGGGAGAACTCCAGGCTGTAGGCCCCCTGCCCCCCGGTCAGGCTGCGGAGGGCGCGGCTGTACTCCAGGATCTCGGCCAGCGGGGCCTCGGCCTGAACCACCGCCAGGGCCCCCTCCGAGTCCATTCCCAGGATGCGGCCGCGGCGGCCCTGGAGGTCGGAGATCACGTCGCCGACCTTGTCCTGGGGGACGAAGACCCGAAGCCGGTAGATCGGCTCGAGCAGGTAGGGGCCGGCCTTCGCCATGGTGTTCTTAAAGGCCATCGAGGCCGCCACCTGGAAGGCGAGGTCGGAGGAGTCGACCTCGTGGTGGCTGCCGTCGAAGACGGTGGCCTTGAAGCCCATCACCGGGTACCCGGCCAGCACCCCGGACTTGGCGGCCTCCTTGATGCCCTTCTCCACCGCCTCCTTGTACTTGGTGGGGATCACCCCGCCCTTGATCTCCCAGGCGAAGGCGTACGCCTCGCTGGGTTCCAGCCGCAGCCAGACGTCGCCGTACTGGCCGCGTCCGCCGGTCTGCTTCTTGTACTTGCCCTGGGCCTCGGCCTTCTTGCGGATCGTTTCGCGGTAGGGAATCCGGGGCCTCTTCAGCTCGACCGCGACCCCGTAGTCGGAAAGCCGCTCCTTGGCCCACTCCAGGTGCATGTCCCCCATGCCCCAAAGCTGCATCTCGCCGGTCTCCTCGTCGTAGGTGAACCGCAGCGAGGGGTCCTCCTCGACCAGCTTCCTGAGGGCCTCGCCGAGCTTGGCCTCGTCGGTCTTCTCGGCCGGGACCAGGGCGACGAAGGTGGTGGGCTCGGGGGGGCGGGTGGTGGGCACCTCCTCCTTTTTCTCCTTCCAAAGCGCCATCCCCCGGTGGAGGTTCTCCGCCTTGGGGATGGCCAGGATGTAGCCCCCCTCGGCGCGGTCGACCTCGACCAGCTCGGACCCCTTGGGGACGTAGAGGTGGGGGAGGCGGACCGGGCCGTTGTCGCTTTCCAGGGTGTCGCCGGGCTTAAGCTCGCCGCGGTAGAGCCGCACGTAGGCGACCTGACCCACGAAGGGCTCGACCTGGACCTTGAAGACCTTGGCCAGGGCCGGGCCCTCGCCGAAGCGCTCGGTGGGGGAGGGGATGGCCTCGAGGACCAGGTCGAGGAGCGGCACGACCCCGATCAGGTTCTTGCCCGAGGCGATCGCCACCGGGTAGAGCTGGGCCTTGCGCACCGCCTCGTGGAAGGCCCGGGCGAGGGCGTCGGGGGGCACGTCGCCGCCCTCGAGGTAGCGCTCGAGCAGGCGCTCGTCGGTCTCGACGATCGACTCCAGCACCTCCTGCTGGAACCGCTCGACCCGCGCCCGTTCGCCCTCGGGGATCGCCGCGGTCTCAAACGTTCCCGCCTCGTCGTAGCGGTAGGCGCGGTCGTGGAGCACGTCCAAAAGCCCCACCCAGCGCCCGCCCTCGTACCAGGGAAGGTGGACCGGGAGGATGGGGCCGAGGGTTTGGCGGAGGTCCTCGAGCAGGGCGTAGAAGTCGCCGCCTTTGTCGAGCTTGGTGACCACCACCATGCGGGGGAGCTCGAGCCGCTCGGCCACCGTCCAGGCCCGCTCGGTGCCGATCTGAACCCCATCGGGGGCGCTGACCGCCACCAGCGCCCCGTCGGCGGCGGTGAGCGCCCCCCGGATCGAGGTCACGAAGTCGGCGTAGCCCGGGGTGTCGAGGACGAAGATCCGATGCCCCTGGTAGTCGAGGGGGAGCACCGCGGTGCGGATCGAGAAGTGATGGGCCTTCTCCTCGGGGGTGTAGTCCGAGGTGGTGGTGCCCTCCTCCACGGTGCCCATGCGGTCCTTGCCGCCGGTTGCGTAAAGCAGGGCCTCGCCCAGGGTGGTCTTTCCGCTTTGGCTGTGTCCGACGAGCGCAACCGTGCGAATCATGTTGTCGCCCTCCTTTTGCGTAGAGTATACCTGGTGGGACGCGGGGTCCTTTGTCTTACGCGCTCGGCCTGGGAGGCCGCCTGGCGGCACCTGCGGGCGGCGGCCCCGGCCGAGGGGGTGGGGCTGTTGGTCGGGAAGGAGGGCTGCGCCCAGGAGGCCTGGCCGCTGCCCAACGTCCACCCCGAGCCCGAGGTCGGCTACCGGGCCGAGCCCGAGGCCCTGCTGGCCGCCCTGAGGCGGGCCGACGCGGCGGGGTTGGAGGTGGTGGCCCTCTACCATTCCCACCCCGCCGGTCTCGCCTACCCCAGCGCCACCGACCGGCGGGAGGCCTACTGGCGGGTCCCCTACCTGATCTTCGGGTTGGCCGAGGGCCGGGCCCGGGCGTTTTGGCTCCCCGGGGGGGAGGAGGTTGGGATCGAGGTGAGACCGTGAGCGAAGCCTGGACGCGGGAGGAGATCGCCCGCTACGCGCGGCACTTCGTGCTGCCCGGGGTGGGGGAGGCCGGGCAGCGAAGGTTGAAGGCGAGCCGGGTGCTGGTGATCGGCGCCGGGGGGCTGGGGAGTCCGGTCCTCCTCTACCTGGCCGCCGCCGGGGTGGGGCGGATCGGGGTGGTCGAGTCCGACCGGGTCGAGCCCTCCAACCTGAACCGGCAGGTCCTCTACACCGAGGCCGACGTCGGCCAGAGCAAGGCCGAGGTGGCCCGCCGTCGGCTCCTGGCCCTCAATCCCCACATCGAGGTGGTCGCCTACCCCGAGCGCTTTACCCCCGAGCTGGCCGAGCGGATCGTTCCCGAGTACGACCTCTTGGTCGACGCCTCCGACAACTTCCCCACCCGCTACCTGGCCAACGACGCCGCCGTGCTCTTCGACCGGCCCCTGGTCCAGGGGGCGATCTACCGCTTTGAAGGGCAGCTCTCGGTCTTTCACCACCGGGGCGGCCCCTGCTACCGCTGCCTCTTCCGCCGGCCGCCCCGGCGCCAGCCGGCCTGCAGCGAGGCCGGGGTCTTCGGGGTGCTGCCGGGGACGGTGGGGGCGCTGATGGCGACCGAGGCGCTCAAGGTGCTCCTCGAGCTCGGCGAGGTGCTGAGCGGGAAGCTGCTCCTCTACGACGCCCTCGAGGCCGGCTTCCGGACCCTGGCCTTCCCCCGCGACCCGGGCTGCCCGGTCTGCGGCGAGCGCCCCACGATCCGGAGCCTTCGTGAACAGAATTACGAGGACGTTTGCCAGGGGCCCTCGGGCGTAGAATCTTGAACGGAGTAAAGGAAGGAGGCATGGGTATGACCGAAGTCGAGATCAAACGGGGCCTAGAAGGGGTCGTCTTTACCGAGAGCGAGCTCTCCTTCATCAACGGCCAGGAGGGCAAGCTCTACTACCTGGGGATCCCCATCGAGGAGCTCGCCGAGAAGTCCTCCTACGAGGAGGTCGCCTACCTGCTCCTCTACCGCAAGCTGCCCACCAAGGCCGAGCTCGAGGCCTTCGACCAAAAGCTCAAGGAGAAACGGGCCCTGGCGGTCGAGAAGGTGGCCTCCTTCGCCGCCTACCCCCGCACCGCCCACCCCATGGCGGCGCTCCGCACCGCCATCAGCGAGCTCGGCCTCTTCGACCCCAAGGAGGAGGACACCAGCCTGGAGAACCTCCAGGAGACCGGGATCTCCCTGATCGCCAAGTTCCCCACCGTGGTGGCGGCCTTGAAGCGCCTCCGGGAGGGCAAGCTTCCCCTGGAGCCGAGGAACGACCTCTCCCACGCCGCCAACTTCTACTACATGCTGAACGGCGAGGCGCCCTCCAAGGAGCAGGAGAAGCTGCTCGACGTGGCCCTCATCCTCCACGCCGACCACGGCATGAACGCCTCGACCTTCACCGCCCTGGTGATCCACGCCACCGCGTCCGACCTCTACTCCTCGATCGTGGGGGCGATCGGGGCCCTCAAGGGGCCGCGCCACGGCGGCGCCAACGAGCAGGTGCTCAAGATGATCCAGGGGATCGGGGACGCCTCCCAGGTTCCCCAGTGGTTCCAGGAAAAACTCCAGAAGAAGGAGCGGATCATGGGCATGGGCCACCGGGTCTACAAGGCCTACGACCCCCGCGCCCGGATCCTCAAGCGCTACGCCGAGGAGGTGGCCAAGGCCCACGGCCGCACCCGGGAGTACGAGATCCTGGTGGCGATCGAGAAGGAGGCCGAGAAGCACCTGGCCCCCAAGGGCATCTACCCCAACGTCGACTTCTACTCCGGGGTCGTCTACTCCGACCTGGGGATCCCGGTCGAGTTCTTCACCCCGGTCTTCGCGGTCGCCCGCATCGCCGGCTGGGTTGGCCACGTGCTGGAGTACACCGAGAAGGATAACCGCCTGATCCGCCCGCGGGCGAAGTTCTCCGGCGAGCTCGACAAGCCCTACGTCCCGCTGGAGCAGCGGGGTTAGGAGGGCTCGCCGGGTCCCCGGGGGCCCGCCCCCGGGGACCCTTTCCCTTCGGGAAGGGCGCTCAGGGCCTCGCCGGCGTCCTGAAACCGCTCGCCCGGCGACTTGGCCAGGATCCGGGTGAGGTAGGCCCAGACCGCCGGCTCGGGGGTGACCCCGGGGGGCGGTTCCGGCGGCCGTTCGCGGTGGGCCCGGACCACCTCGTCGGGGGGGCCGACGAAGGGCAGCTCGCCGAAGAGCCCCCAGTAGAGCACGACCCCGGCGGCGTAGACGTCGGAGGTGGGGGTGGGCGCCGCCCCCAGGGTCTCCTCGGGGGCGAGGTAGCCGAGGGTCCCCAGCCGCACCCGGGGCAGCCGTTCCCCTACCGGCCCCGAGAGGTCGAAGTCGATGAGCCGGGCGGACCCGCTTTTCGCCACCACCAGGTTCTCGGGCTTGACGTCGCGGTGGACGATCCGCCGCCGGTGCAGGTGGGCGAGGGCGGCGAGGAGCTGGCGGAAGACCGGCAGGAAGGCGGCCCCGGGGTGGGTGGCCCGCCAGTCGGAAAGCCGCTCGCCGGGGGCGTAGGCGAGGAGCACCGCCGGCCGCCCCTCGATCTCCAGTCGGGCCAGCACCCGGTTGACGTTGGGGTGGTCGAGGCGGCGGCCCACCCGCCACTCCCGCTCGGCCCGGGCGCGGTAACCGGGGGGGAAGACCTTGAGGGCGTAGGGGGTGCCGTAGCGGTCGAAGGTGAGGTAGACGGTGGCGACCGCCCCCCGGGCGATCGGGCGGATCACCCGGTAGCGTCCCTCCAAGATCGCCCCCACGATGGCCACGGCTCTCACTATACGGTTCCCCGGGGCCGTAAACTGGCGGGGTGATGCGCGACTTCCTGCGTTACCTATGGAAGGAGTGGTTCCGCCAGGTTGGGGAGGCCCTCCTGGTGGCCCTCATCGTCACCACCTACCTCTTTACCACCGTCCAGGTGGTGGGGATGAGCATGTACCCCACCTTGAACAGCGGCGAGCGGGTGCTGGTGCCCAAGTACCGGATGTGGCTGGTGCGCCTCGGCCTCGACCGCTGGCACCGCGGCGAGATCGCGATCATCAAGCCGCCCCCCGGGGCCCCCAACTCGGTGGCCCCGTTCCCCGTGCTGGGCTTTAAGTTCCGCCCCTACTTCATCAAGCGCATCGTGGCCCTTCCCGGCGACCGGGTGCGGGTGGAACGCGGCCAGCTCTTCGTCAACGACGCCCCGGTCGCCGAGACCCACATCACTTCCAAGATCACCCCCTACCCCGACTCCTTCCCGGTGGTCCGGGTCTACCGCGGTCGGGTGATCGAGCTGGCGGTCTTCGGCAGCTTCGTTCCGGTCGACCGGGTGCCCGACTACCTCCGTCCGGTGCTGGCGATGCTCGAGCCCCCGCCCCCCGAGGTGGTGCGCCAGAGCCAGGAGCTGCCGGTCGCCTACGTCGCCAACCTGCGCCTGGCCCCGGACTACTACTTCGTGCTCGGCGACAACCGCACCCTGGGCGGCTCCGAGGACTCCCGGATCTTCGGGCCCCTGCGGGGGGAGCGAATCGCCGGCAACGCCAGCTTCGTCTGGTGGCCGCCGCTGGCCCGGGGCGGGGACGGACGCTGGCGGCTCAACCTGCGTCCGCTTCCCATCCCTCCGGGGTTTCGCCAGGTTCCGCCCCCCAGTCGAACCCCCTGAGGCGGCGGGCCGCCTCGACCAGGTTCCGCCCCGCCCGGCGGGCGTCGGAACGGGCCTCCTCGGCGTCGTTCTGGCGGGCGTGGGTGTAGACCAGGGCGCCGGGGGCCAGGGCCAGCCCCATGAAGCCCAGGGTCACCGCCAGCTGGGCCAGCGCCTGGGCGGCGCCGTCCTCCTCGGCGGCGGCGGCTAGGGCGAAGGGCTTGCCGGCGAGGAGGAGCCCTCGGTTTTCCAGCGAGGTCATCCGCTCGATCAGGGTCTTCATCCGGGCCGAGGGGGCGAACCAGTAGACCGGGGTGGCGAAGACCAGGGCGTCGGCCTCGAGGATCCGCTGGGAGAGCCGGCCCCAGTCGTCGAAGGGGCCCCGCACGCAGTGCTCGGGGCCGCATCGGCCGGGGTCCTCGGAGTAGTTGGCGGCGCAGTAGGGGAGGTTCAGGCGCACCAGGTCCACCCGCTCGGTGCGGGCCCCGGCCGCCCGGGCGGCGGCCAGGATCGCCTCCAGCAACCAGGCGGTGCGCCCTTGGGTGCGGGTCGAGCCGTTGATCCCGAGGACGCGCACCATACCGGTTTTCAGTCTAGCCGAGGGCGGCGACGACCTCCTCGAGGATCCCCGCCCCCTGGCGGGCCTCGTCCTCGGAAAGGACCAGGGGCGGGGCGATCCGGAGCGCGTTGGGCCCCGCCGGCAGCGTGAGCAGGCCGGCCTCGAAGGCCCCCCGCACCGCCCGGTCGCGGAGCCCGGGATCGGCGAACTCGACCGCCAGCATCAGCCCCCGCCCCCGGACCTCGCGGACCGACGGGCGCCCGGCCAGGCGGGCGGTGAGCTCCTCCAGGAGCAGGGCCCCCACCCGGCGGGCGTTGGCCATCAGCCCTTCCTCCAGGAGGTCGAGGGTGGCGTGGGCCGCCGCCCCCGCCACCGGGTTGCCCCCGAAGGTGGTGCCGTGGGCCCCCGGCGGCCAGGAGGAGAGCTCCTCCAAAAAGAGCAGGGCGCTCAGGGGAAAGCCCGAGGCCAGCCCCTTGGCCAGGGTCACCAGATCGGGCCGCACCCCCTCCTGCTCCATCGCCAGGAAGGTCCCGGTGCGGCCGGCCCCGGTCTGGATCTCGTCGGCCACCAGCAGGATCCCGTGGCGCTCCAGGAGCTTCTTGAGCTCGGCGAAGAACCCCGGCGCCGGCAGCAGGTAGCCGCCCTCCCCCTGGATCGGTTCGACGAAGAAGGCGGCGACCTCCTCGGGGGGCAGCTTGGTGGAGAAGAGGTGCTCGAGGTGGGCGAGCACCGCCTCGCCGGCCCGCTCGGGGGCGACCCCGAACGGGGGGTGGCTGGGGCTCGGGAACGGCACGTGCACCACCCCCGGGAGCAGGGGGGCAAACCCCGCCCGGTAGCGGGCGTTCGAGGCGGTGAGCGAGAGGCTCCCCAGGGTGCGGCCGTGGAAGGCGCCGGTGAAGGCGAGCAGGTAGGGGCGCCGGGTGTGGTAGCGGACCAGCTTGATGGCGGCCTCGATCGCCTCGGTCCCGGAGTTGCCGAAGTAGACCCGGTAGCCCCCGCCGAGCTTGGCCACCAGCCGCTCGGCCAGCGAGACCAGGGGCTCGTGGGTGAAGTCGGAGAAGCAGACGTGGACGAAGCGCTCCATCTGCTCGCGGGCGGCGGCCAGCACCCGGGGGTGGGCGTAGCCGGTGGTGTTGACCGCGATGCCGCCCATGAAGTCGAGGTAGCGCCGGCCCTCGACGTCCTCCAGCCACGCTCCCTCCCCCCGCCGGGGGACGAAGGGGTAGGGGCGGACGTAGCTGGTCGAGAGCACTTTGGCCTCGCGTTTCCGTAGCTCTTCGACGACGCTGGGCATGCCCCCAGTCTAGGCCTTGGTCACCGGGCAGGCGTCCCGCCCCGGGGTCGGTGTATCGTAATCGCCAGGGGGTTTCGCGGGTGAAGGCAAAAACGATCGTGGTGACCTCGGGCAAGGGCGGGGTGGGGAAGACGACCACCACCGCCAACGTCGGCACCGCCCTGGCCAAGCTCGGCGAGAAGGTGGCGGTGATCGACGTCGACGTAGGGCTCCGGAACCTCGACGTGGTGATGGGGCTGGAGTCGCGGGTGGTCTTCGACCTGGTGGACGTCCTCGAGGGCCGCACCGAGCTCAAGAAGGCCCTGGTACGGGACAAGCGGGTTGAGGGGCTCTACCTGCTGCCGGCCTCCCAGACCAAGGACAAGGAGGCCCTCGACGCCGAACGGTTCAAGGCGATCGTCGGGGAGCTCCTCGACGAGCACGGCTTCGACCGGGTGCTGATCGACTCCCCGGCCGGCATCGAGCGGGGCTTCCAGACCGCCGCCGCCCCCGCCGAGGGGGCGCTCGTGGTGGTCAACCCCGAGGTCTCCAGCGTCCGCGACGCCGATCGCATCATCGGCATGCTGGAGGCGATGGGGGTCTCCGAGAACTACCTGGTGATCAACCGCTTGCGGCCCGAGATGGTCAAGCGGGGCGACATGCTGGCGGTCGAGGACGTGATCGAGATCCTCGGGCTCAAGCCCATCGGCATCGTCCCCGAGGACGACCAGGTGCTGGTCTCGACCAACGTCGGCGAGCCGCTGGTGTTGCGATCGGGCTCGGCGGCGGGGCGGGCGCTTTTGGAGACCGCCCGCCGGATCAAGGGGGAGGCGGTGCCGTTTCCCAGCCTGGAGGACCGCAAGGGCCTTTGGGCGGCGATCCGCCGGATCTTCGGGGGTGCCTAGATGGGCCTCTTCTGGTGGCGCAGGAAGAGCAAGGAGAAGGCCCGGGAGCGGCTTAAGCTGGTCCTCGCCTACGACCGGGCCAAGCTCGCCCCCGGCAAGATGGAGGGGCTCAAGGCCGAGCTCCTCGAGGTCTTAAAGCGCTACTTCCCCGCCGACGAGCAGGGGGTCGAGGTCCGGGTCGAGGAGCGGGGCGAGCACATGGTCCTGATCGCCGAGATCCCGGTCAAGCCGTGACCCTGGGCCGGATCCGCGCCGACTACGACTGGGGCCTTTGGACGCTGGTCCTCGTCCTCTCGGCCTTCGGGCTCTTCGTCCTGGGAAGCGCCAGCCCCAGCCCGGCCTTCGTCTTCCGTCAGGGGCTCTGGCTCTTGGCGGGGGTGGCGGCCGCCCTGACCCTGCAGCTCCTCCCCAAGGCGGCCCTCTACCGGGCGGCCTTTTGGCTCTACCTCCTGAGCCTCCTCCT
>Ga0256841_1001531_pt1 | contig 19679 bp, 23 predicted proteins | sample 356308metaG_FD_185971 | JGI IMG/M metagenome (GOLD analysis project Ga0256841, IMG submission 185971) | Hydrothermal vent microbial communities from Mid Atlantic Ridge, Atlantic Ocean - 356-308 | ecosystem: Environmental > Aquatic > Marine > Hydrothermal vents | place: Atlantic Ocean: Mid... | reverse complement strand
TCCGTGGTCTGCGAAAACTCTTCGAAGTTGGCCACCTTCAGCGCATGGTTCCTCGGGTCGCACCACTTTTTCAAGAAGGCGTTGAAGATGCGCTTGATCTCCTTGGAGCCGCCCATGAAGCGGTTGGCCACGGTGCTCATGTGGCTGTCGCCGCTGCTGAGCAGCTGGCTGTAGAGCTTGCGGTCGGTGGTTTCGAGGTGTTTCTTCACCTCGTCCACGTATTGGTAGAAAAGATCGCAGGTGATGCTCGAGTCGCACAGTTCGCGATCGGAGAGCAATTTGGAGAGTACGTTGGTCAGTTCCGTGATCCTGTGGTTTTGGGCATTGAGTTGGTCGAAAGTCAACATGGTTGCATCCTCCATCTTCCCGCGGGCTGCTCTTTCCCTGAAAGGCTTCCCGGGTTTGCAAATGTGGTCGATAGCGGCCGTTGTGGTTGTTGTTGGGGCCTCGAACGACGATGCGTTCTGCATTGATGATAGTCAATGCGGTTTGCGGGGTATTTGATGGCGATCAATATTTTTTATGGCCATAGGGTGATGGAGGCCGCCCGCGGTTGGCGGCGGGATCAGCTCGGACGGGAACGGTTGTGAAAGAGGAGACGGTCGGCTCCCTTCTCGTGCCGGAATCGGGTGATGCCCGCGTTGTCCACCTGCACCCGGTACCAGCACGAGGGGGGCGCTTGCAGAACGTGGCCCAAGGCGGCGCGGATCACGCCGGCGTGGGCGACCACCAGAACACGCTCTCCCCTCCCGTGACGGGCGATGCGGTCGTAGGCGTCGGCCACGCGGTGGCCGAAAAGGATAAGGTCCTCCGCTCCCGGGGGGCGGCACTCCACCGGGTCGCGGTAGAAAGCGGCATAGCCCTCCGGATCTCTTGCCTTCACCTCTTCGGGAGAGAGTCCTTCCCACTCGCCGAAACCCACCTCGCGAAGATCGGTCTCCGCCGCCAGCGGCAGCCGATCCCTTTGCGCCAGCGCCTCCGCGAAGGCCAGGCAGCGTTGCAACGGCGAGCTGACGATGCGGTCCCAGCGGCGGGTTTCGCCCACCGCCGCCCACATCTGGGACCAGCCCTTTTCGCTGAGCGGGTCGTCCACGGCGGCTCCCCGGTAGAGGCGCCCGCCCTGGGGTTCGCCGTGGCGGATGAAGTCGATGGTCACCATGGTGGTCAGGTGCTCAGCCAGCGCGCCAGGTAGAAGATCCGCGTCCCCTCGGAGGAGGTGGAGGGGCCGTAGACCACCGCGGCGTAGCGGTGCCGCTCCGGCTCCGCCGATTGGAGGGCGGCACTTTCCGATTCCACCAAGGTCACGCAGCCTTCGGCGAAGCGTTCGCGCGAGCGCCGCCGGGTGTGGACCACGGCGAAGTGGTAGTCGAGGGAGGCGGAGGCGGGATCGACGGTGACCTTGGGCATGGCGTGATCATACTCCACGCTTGCGGGCCAGGAACAGTACCGGTCCGGGCGATTCGAGAACCTCGATGGCGAGGCCCGGCAGGGACGAAAGGCGCTCGCCCACCGCTTCCGCCTCTTCCCGGCCTCCCGGATGGCCGCGGTAGGCGAGAACGCTGAGAAGGCCGCCGGGCGCCAACAGCCGGACGGCCTGTTCCAACGCCTGGAGAGTGGTCGAAGCGGTGGTCACCCGCTGCTTGTCGCTTCCCGGGAGATAACCCAGGTTGAACATCACCGCCGCCAGGTGGCCGCGCACCTCGGCGGGCAGTCGTCGCTCCATCTCTTCATGGCCGGCCTGGAGCAGCGTCACCCGCGAAGCCATGCCCGCTTCCTGCAATCGCCTGCCAGTCTCTTCCAGGGCCTGGGGCTGGATGTCGAAAGCGTAGACGTGGCCCTCGACGCCCACCCGCCGCGCCAGGAAAAGGGTATCGTGGCCGTTGCCGGCGGTGGCGTCCACCGCCAGGTCGCCTTCGTGGAGGCGGGGAAGGAGCCGCTGGTGGGCGGTGTGGGTGAGCGGGCGGTCGTTCACTCGGCGGAGCGCAGCTGTTCGCGCACGAAAGAGAGGGTGAGCCGCCGGCCGCTGGCCAGCGACAGGGTGTCGAGACGGCTCAGCAACTCCAGCAGATGCCGCGGGTCGCGGCTGCAGTGGCTCACCATCCAGGCGGCGGCCCGGGGGTGCATCCGCAAGCCGCGGGCGCGCGCCTGGCGCAGCAGCAGGGCTTCGCGGCCGGCGTCGTCCAGCGGCTCCAGCCGGTAGCTCTCTCCCCAGGCGAGGCGGGAGCGCAGGTCGGGCAGGGCGAGCTGGAGAGCGGCGGGCCCGCAGGGCGCCGCCAGCAGCAGCGAGGTTCCCTCTGCCCGCGCCTGCTCGTAGAGGAGGAAGACGGCCCGTTCCCACTCTCCCTTTCCGGCGATGCAGTGGATGTCGTCCAGAGCGAGGAGGGCGGATCCGGCCAGCCCTTCGATCGCCTCGGGGGACAGCCCCGTCAGTTCGGCGAGGGGGAGATAGACGCTGCGCAATCCCCGCTCCGCCGCCTCGGCGGTCGCTGCCATCAGCAGGTGGCTCTTGCCGCTGGCGGGCGGCCCCGAGAGAAACAGCTGACCCGGGCGGTCGCCCCGGGCCAGCTCTTGCAGTGCCTGCAACGCCTGGCCGTTGGCGCCTGCCACGAATTCGGCCAGCGTGGCCCGGGGCGGCAGGCGCATGTCGAGGGGCAGCTGGAGGCTCATGCAAGGCGTTTGGCCGTCTCCGCCAGCCGCCGACCCAGCGCCATGCACAGTGCCTTCTCCTCAGCCGACACCGGCAGGTCGCTCTCCCGCCCGGCGTGGTGGGAAGGACCGTAAGGGGTGCCGCCGCTACGGGTGGTGAGCAGTTCGGTCTCGGAATAGGGAAGGCCGGCGATCAGCATGCCGTGGTGGAGCAGGGGCAGCATCATGGAGAGCAGCGTGCTCTCCTGGCCGCCATGCAGGCTGCTGGTGGAGGTGAAGACGCCGGCCGGCTTGCCGATGAGGGCGCCGCTCATCCAGAGAGCGCTGGTGGTGTCGAGAAAGTGCTTGAGGGGGGCGGCCATGTTGCCGAAGCGGGTGGGGCTCCCCAGGGCCAGGCCGGCGCAGTGACGCAGGTCGTCCAGCTCGGCGTAGGGCGCGCCCGATTCTGGCACGCAGGGCTCCACCGCTTCGCAGGTGGGGGAGACCTCGGGCACGGTGCGCAGCCTCGCTTCGAGCCCCCCCTCTTCCACGCCGCGGGCCACCAGACGGGCCATCTCCGCGGTGGCGCCGTGGCGGCTGTAGTAGAGAACCAGGATGTGGCTCACAGCAGCTCCAACACCTTTTCCGGCGGGCGGCCTATGACGGCTCGACCGTCCTTGACGACGATGGGGCGCTCGATGAGCCGGGGGTGTTCCACCATGGCCTCGATGAGTTGGTCGCGGCTCAGCTCGGGGTCGTCCAGTCCCAGCTCTTTGTACTCCTTTTCGCGGCGGCGCATCAGCTCGCGCGGTTCCAGCCCGAGCAGGTCGAGAATCCGTTCCAGCTCCTCGCGGTCGGGCGGACTCTCCAGGTATTTCACCACCTCGGGTTCGATGTTGTTATCCTTGAGCAGCTGCAGCGCCTGACGGGACTTGCTGCAGCGGGGGTTGTGATAGATCTTCACCGGCACGGGGACCTCCTGACGATATCGGCGTCATGAAGATTCTAAACGGGAAGAAGAGGGCGAACAACGCGCTGCGGCGGCCGGCCGGGATTTTGCACCGGAACCGGAGATCTTTCCGGAGAAGTTTTGAACCCGAGGCCTCGGATTCCCTTTGCCGCGCACGGCGCGGCTGTGGATGAATGACGACAAGCCGTTGAACAAACCTGCAAAACAACGGAAATTGGAGTGGTCCGGCATGATCTTCGGACTGAGCGCCGGCTGGCGTTTCGTGCGCCTGATCTTTACCCGCTTCCTTGCGCTGGGAGGGTTGGAGCGCGCCGGTTCTCTGGCCTACACCACCCTGCTCTCCCTGGTTCCGCTGATGACGGTGGTGTTTGCCATCCTCACTGCTTTTCCGGTGGGCGAGAAGGTCAACGAGGTGGTGCAGGACTTCATCTTCAGCAATTTCATCCCGGCGGCGGGGGAGGTGGTGCAGCGCTATCTGCTGGAGTTCAGCGACAAGGCCTCCCACCTCAGCGGGGTGGGGTTCATGGTGTTGTTGGTGGTGGCGATTCTTCTGGTGCACAGCATCGACCGGATCTTCAACGCCATCTGGGACGTGCGCCGCAAGCGTCGTCCGCTCAACCAGTTCCTGGTCTACTGGGCGGTCATCTCTCTGGGGCCCCTGCTGGTGGGTGCCAGCTTGCTGGCCACTTCGTATCTGGTCTCCCTGCCCGCAGTGAGCGAAGTGACCTCGGAAGGGTTGGGAAAACATCTGCTCGGATGGCTGCCGGTGGCGATGTCGGCGCTGGCTTTCACGCTGATCTACTGGCTGGTGCCCAACCGGCCGGTGAAAGGATGGCATGCGCTTGCCGGCGGGGTGTTCGCCGCCATCCTGTTCGAGTGGAGCAAGCAGGCTTTCGCCTGGTATCTCACCACCTTCCCCACCTACGAGGTGGTCTACGGCGCCTTGGCCGCCATCCCCATCTTTCTGGTGTGGCTCTATCTCTCCTGGCTGGTGGTGTTGCTCGGGGCCGAGGTCACCTATGGCCTGGGCGCTTACCGCCACCTCTTCCAGGGGCGGCCGGGGGGCATGGGGGAGCTCGAGGCTTTGGTCCGCCTGTTGCTGCAGCTCGCTGCTGCTCAGAAGCGGGGCGAGGCCCTTTCGGACCGGGAACTGCTCTTCTGTTGCGGCGACGCGGAGAAGCTGCTCTCCGAGCTTCAGGCGATGAAGCTGGTGGACCGCAACGACCGGGGGCAGTGGCTGCTCACGCGCGCCATCGGCGAGGTGACGCTCCACGATCTCTACCGGGTGACAGGGAAGCGGCTGCCGCTGCCCGGCGAGCCTTCCTGGCCCCACGATGCCCGCCTCGCCGAGATCGTCACCCGCGCCGACCGATGCCTGTCGGAGGCGCTCGATGTTTCGCTCGAAGGGCTGAAGGGCGATTGATTCCGGGCCTTTGCCTTTACTTGGCTTGGTGCCGCTTCTCCACCATCTCGCGGATGGTCTTCCACTGCTCCCGCTGCTTGGCGGTGAGCCCAGTGGCGTCGAGATAGGGCACGACCCCCTGTTCGCGGATGATCTTGCGTCCCTCCACCGAATGGGCGAAGGAGATGAAGCGCTTGATCTCTTTCAGTTTGGGGTTGTGCCGCGGCAGATAGGTGATGTAGAGGGGGCGATAGAGCAGATAGTCGCCGTTCTTGATATTTTCGTAGGTGGGCGCTTTCCCTTCCAGCGAGAGCACCTTCACGCGGCGCTTGCGCGCGCTGGAGATGCCGGTCACGGCGATGGCGTTGGGGTTCTGTTCCACCGCCTTCTCCAACGGACCCGAGGAGGGGTATTCGGCGCTCCCTTTGAACGTCTTGTCGGGATCGGCCCAGAGCAGCAGCCGGAGGGTGCGGCCCACTCCGGAGATCTTGCCTTTTCTCACCAGCAGCTCCAGAGGCGCGTCTTTGCCGCCGAGCGCCTTCCAGTTGCGGATCTTGCCTTCGTAGACCGCCTTGAGCTTATCCAGCGTGATGTTGGAGACCGGATTGTCGGGATGGACGATCACCACCAGGGCGTCCCAGGCCACCGGGCTCATGCGCACGCCGTGCTCCTCCGGCACGCTGGAGATTTTGTTGCGGCAGGAGCCGCCGATGTCCACCTCGCGGTTGTGCACCCGGCGGATTCCTTTGGTGGCGCCCCCGCCCTCCAGCTCGAAATGGACGCCGTAGATCTTTTCGTAGGCGGCGGCCAGTTCCTTCATGAAAGCCTTTTTGGTGATTCCGCAGCCAGCCCAGTGAAGAGTCTCTTTCGGCTGCGGGGCCGAAGCGGCGGGCGCGGCCAGCGCCTGGCCTGCAAAAAGCATCACGAGAACGATGAGGGTCTTCAAGATTTCACTCCTTGCTGTTTCAGCTTTCGGGCCCCGAAAATCTTTCTCTTCCTCTTCCTCTTCCGTCGGGTCGGGTTGCGTCCCGCCTGCACAGCTACGGCTGGCCATGATTTAAGAAAGAGACTCTGGTTGCCACGGCGGAGAGTCGGGAAGAGTCCATCAGACGCGGGGGTCCCTTTCCCCGGCAACGTCGACTATTCTAACCAAAAGTCCCTTTCTTGTCGGTGAAGGAGGAAGAAGGGGTTCACATTTTCGAGACGGTACGGTAAGGATTTGGCCCGATCGTCATCTTCCGCTGGTGGAGGGGAGGGAGGGGTCGAGGGGGAAGAGTTCCATGGTGACCTGTGTACGATGCGTCGTGCGAGGCCGGGTGCAGGGGGTTTGGTATCGCGAATCCACCCGACGTACCGCGGTGCGACTGGGCGTGGCCGGTTCGGCGGTGAACCTGCCCGATGGCACTGTGGAGGTGATCGCCTGCGGGGAGGAGGCGGCGGTGGAGCGACTCCATGCCTGGCTCTGGGAGGGCCCCCCGGCCGCCCGCGTGGAAGAGGTGAGTTGTCGGCCCTTGGAGGGGATGCCGCCTCTTTCCGGTTTCACCACCGGTTGACGCGCCCCTTCTCCTCGCCCGCCGCCCATTTCCCTGTTCGCTTCAAGGCGTTCCTTTCAGCTCCGGTGGGCGGAAACGGGGATCGTTGCGCCCGGACGGCACCACCGATCGGAGCGGAAAAGCGCTTCCCGATGCTTCGGGGTCGGCGAACGGCCGGGGCGAGGGCGGCGGGGGCGGCGACTTGATCTTCTCTTTCCGGAGCGTCGGCGCGGGAGCCGGCTTGGCCACTTCAGGGGGTTGCGCCGGAGCCGTTTGATCCATGGGAGGCACCTGGGGCGCGGGCTGGGGGATCGGTGGATTGTACACCGGCGCCACAGGAGCCGCCAAGGGCGGAGTGGGTGGCGGCAGGTAGGTGGAGGGCAGCTCGTTGCGCCGCCCGAAGAGGTCGTTCATGAAGCCGTTTGGACTGGGAGGGGTGAATCCCGGGTTGCGGTTACCCTGGTAGTTCGGCGGTGGCGGCGTCAGGCCGTAGCCAGGGGGCGCGTAGCCGCCGTAGCCCGCCGGCGCCTGGCCCGAGTAAGCGTTGTACGGATATCCGTAGTACCATCCTTGCCGGCTGGCGGGGGTGCTGGGGAGCCTTGGACTCGGCAACGGTTGACTGGCCGACCAGCGGCGGTTGCCGCGGTTCTCCACCGGAGGAAACTGCCCCTGGGGCGCGGATCTGCCGTGTCCCCGCTCCACGGGGCGATAGACTCCTTGAGCCAGGGCTGCGCTTCCAGCCGTGCAGGAGAGGAGCAGCGTCAGCGCCAACAGCGACACTTCCATGCTCGTCCGAATCTTGCGCCAAAGTCCGGGAAAAACCGGATCACGTAGCCAGCACAGGGCGTGACTGCAGGTGAATGACGAGAACAAGCGTACAAAACCACGACAATTGAATGGCCCAGGTGCAACGCGCGGCCGGGGGGGCAGGACGCCGAAAAGGGCGGTTGCCTTTCTCCTGCGGCGGAGATGGTGGGGCGTGTTTTTCTCGTCGGTGTTCATCTCTCCTCCTGCGGGCTTCCCGCACCCTCCCCGGTGCGGCGTGTCGGTTGGAATTTTCTGTCTTGCGAATTTTTCCGCTTGCTGCGGCACCTTTCCGGTCAATCCTGCTATAAATGCGCCTTTTTTTGAAGCCCCTGCGTCACGGCGGGATCTTTGACTCCATGCGGCTGCCCCCTCTGGTCAATGGCTGGATCTTGAGACGCTACCAGCGGTTTCTGGCCGATGTGGAGCTGGCCGACGGCCGGAGGGTGGTGGCCCATGTTCCCAATACGGGGCGCATGACCGGCTGCTGGGCGCCGGGTGCGCCGGTGCAGCTCAGCCACAGCGACGATCCCCGCCGCAAACTCGCCTGGACCCTCGAGCGGGTGGACATGGGGGGCGGTTGGATCGGCGTGAACACTCACCGCGTCAACGGCGTGGTTGAGGAGGGGGTGCGACAGGGAAGGGTGCCTGGGTTGAAGGGGTATCGCCATACAAGGCGGGAGGTGATGGCCGACGTCGTTTCCGCCGCCAGCCGGCTGGATCTGCTGCTCGAAGAGGGGCCGGCGCCGCCGGCCTGGGTGGAGATCAAGAACACCACCCTTTTGGTGGAGAATGCGCTCTGTTTCCCCGATGCGGTGACCACGCGGGGCCGCAAGCACCTGGAGACCTTGGAGAGGTTGCGCCATGCCGGTTTCCGGGCGGTGATTCTGTTTGCGCTCAACCGGCCCGAAGGCGAACTCTTTCGCCCCGCGGACGAGGTGGATCCGGAATACGGCAGGGCGTTGCGGCGAGTGGTGGCGGAGGGCGTGGAAGCGATCGCTGTGCGCTTGCGCCATGGGGTGGACTCCATCGAGATGGATGGATCGGTGCCCGTGGCGTTGTAGCGGCGCTGCGATTCAGTAGCCGGAGGAGTCCACCGCCAGTCCAAGAGGCAGGTCGTGGAGGCGTTTCACGCGGGTACCGAAAGCGCCGTCGGCTGCGAGCCGGATCTGTCTCCAGGCCGGAGGCTCCAGCGCCACCGAGAACCGATCGGCGCGGGGCGCGAATTGGATGCAGGTGGAAGGGGTCCCCAGAAGGCGCGCCTGCCGCAGCCGTCCCTGCCATTCCTGGTGCACATGTCCCCAGACAACGCCCTTCACCTGCGGATGCTCTTCCACCCGGCGCAGCAGGGCGTCGCCGTTGCGGAGGGCGATGCGGTCCAGCCAGGGGCATTCCACCGGGAGAGGATGATGGTGCAGAAAGATCAGCACGTGCCGGCTGTCCTCCGCCAGCAGGCCGTCCAGCCGGTTCAGCTCCTCCTCGCGCAGGAAACCGCCATCCTCGCCCGGCTGGTGACTGTCGAGCAGCACCAGGCGCCAGTTTCCCAGGTCCAGGTGGCCGCACACCTGAACGCCCTTTTTCGGCAGCACCCGCCGCATCGCCGTCGGGTCGTCATGGTTGCCGGGCAGCACCGCAAGGGGAGCGTCTAGTTTGGCCACCACCTGCGCCAGGCGCATATAGCCCTCTTCCGAGCCGTCATGCACCAGATCGCCGGTGGCGACCACCAGGTCCGGCCTCTCCTCCGTCTCGAGGATGGAAGCCACCACCTCCTCAAGGCTTTGCTGGGTGTCGATGCCCAGGAGGCGCTTCGCCGGGTTCTGATAGAGATGGCAGTCGGTAAGCTGAAGGACGCTCAGTTCGCCGGTGACAGGTTGATCCATGGGTGCAGTGGGCAGATTCGCTCTGTCCCTAACCCTACCCTCTGAAATCGACTTTGATAAGTCCCGGCAAGCGCGAATGTGAACCGGCGCTCAGAACCCTTCGGTGGATTTGAACAGTCCCACCCGAAGGTCCCGGGCGGTGTAGATCTTGCGGCCGTCCACCTCGAGGCAGCCGTCGGCGATACCCAGGATCAGCTTCCGGTTGATCACCCGCTTGATGTCGATGGTGTATTTCACCAAGCGAGCTTCCGGCAGCACCTGGCCGGTGAACTTCACTTCGCCCACCCCCAGCGCGCGACCGTGGCCCGGGTGGCCCAACCAGCCCAGGTAGAAGCCCACCATCTGCCACATGGCGTCCAGCCCCAGGCAGCCGGGCATCACCGGGTCGCCGGGAAAGTGGCACTGAAAGAACCAGAGTTGGGGATCGATGTCGAGCTCGGCGACGATCTGCCCTTTGCCGTGGGCGCCACCCTCGTCGCTGATGTGGGTGATGCGATCCATCATCAACATGTTGTCGGTGGGCAACTGGGCGTTGCCCGGGCCGAACAGCTCGCCGTGGCCGCACTTGATGAGATCTTCTTTGTCGTAGGCGTTCTTGCGTTCCATTTATTCTTCCAATAGGGATTTCAGATGGGCCACGATGCGGTCGAGGGGGATCATTTCATTCTTCTCGGCGCTGCGGGCACGGAGCTCGACCATGCCCGCCTTCAGGCTGCGTTCGCCCACCACCAGGCGCCAGGGGATGCCGATGAGCTCGCAGTCGGCGAACATGACGCCGGGGCGCAGGTCGCGATCGTCCAGCAGCACCTCGATGCCGGCGGCCTCCAACTCGTCGTGGAGCTTGTCCGCCGTCTGGCGAACCGCTGCCGATTTCTTCATCTGCATGGGGAGGATGGCCACCTGAAAAGGGGCGATGGCGGCGGGCCAGAGGATGCCCTTGTCGTCGTGGTGCTGCTCGATGGCGGCGCCCACCACCCGCGAGACGCCGATGCCGTAGCAGCCCATGATCGTGGTCGCCTCCTTGCCGTTTTCGTCCAGCACGGCGGCTCCCATCGCTTCGGAGTATTTGGTTCCGAGCTGGAAGATGTGACCCACCTCGATGCCGCGGGCGATGGTGAGCACCCCCTTGCCGTCGGGGCTGGGGTCTCCTTCCACCACGTTGCGCAGGTCGGCCACCTCGGGAAGGGCCACGTCTCTTTCCCAGTTGATGCCGAAATAGTGCTTGCCGTCGATGTTGGCGCCGGCGGCGAAGTCGGCCAGCAGCGCCACCGAACGATCCACCACCATGGGGATGGGCAGCTTTACGGGCCCCAACGATCCGGGGCCGGCGCCGATGGCGGCGCGGATCTTCTCTTCGGAAGCGAAGCGCAGCGGGCTGGCCACCTGGGGTAGTTTCTCTGCCTTCACCTCGTTGAGCTCGTGGTCGCCACGCACCAGCAGGGCCACCAGGCCGCCATCGGCGCCTTCCACCACCAGGGTCTTTGCCGTCTGCTCGATGGGCACGTCGAACTGCTCCACCAGCTCGGCGATGGTTTTGGCATGGGGAGTGTCCACCAGCTCCAGCTCCCGGGAGGGGATGGGGCGCTCGTCGCGGTCGGGAAGCGCCTCGGCCAGCTCCACGTTGGCGGCGTAGTCGCTCTCGGTGGAGAAGGCGATGGCATCCTCTCCGGTGTCGGCCAGCACGTGGAACTCGTGGGAGGCGCTGCCGCCGATGGCGCCGGTGTCGGCGGCCACGGCGCGGAAGTCGAGTCCGCAACGTTCGAAGATGCGGCTGTAGGCAGCATGCATCGCCCAGTAGGTCTCCTCCAGGGAGGTCTGGTCCAGATGGAAGGAGTAGGCGTCCTTCATGACGAACTCGCGGGCCCGCATCACCCCGAAGCGGGGGCGGATCTCGTCGCGGAACTTGGTTTGAATCTGATAGAAATTGACCGGCAGTTGGCGATAGCTCTTGAGCAGGTGGCGCGCCAGGTCGGTGATGATCTCTTCGTGGGTGGGGCCGAGGCAGAAATCGCGGCCGTGGCGGTCCTGAAAACGCAGCAGCTCGGGGCCGTACTGGTCCCAGCGGCCCGACTCCTGCCACAGTTCCGCAGGCTGCACCACCGGCATCAGCAGCTCCAGCGCGCCGGCGCGGTCCATCTCTTCGCGCACGATGCGCTCGACCTTGCGCAGCACCCGCAGCCCCAGCGGCAGCCAGGTGTAGAGGCCCGACGCGAGCTTGCGGATCATGCCGGCGCGCAGCATCAGCCGGTGGCTGGGGATCTCGGCGTCGGCGGGGGTCTCTTTCAGAGTGTGCAGCGGAAACTGGGAGGTTCTCATCTTCGTCGTTTCGGGGTTCGCCACCCGGGAACGGTCTGGAAAAGGAGGCAATTTTAGCGCGAAACCGCATCCGAACGGTATAATTCATGGCTTCGTGCCCAGGATTCGGCGGGCAACGCCGGTCGAGCCTGGCTTTTCGATACTAGGTTCATCCGATTCGGAGCGCGTCCAAAAAGATGTCCAAAGGCAAGGTCAACAAAGTGGTGCTCGCCTACTCCGGCGGGCTGGATACTTCGGTCATTCTCAAATGGTTGGAGGAGGAGTACGGCTGCGAGGTGGTCACCTTCACGGCCGACATCGGCCAGGGCGAGGAGGTGGAGCCGGCCCGCGCCAAGGCCGAGGCCCTGGGGGTGAAGGAGATCTACATCGAGGATCTGCGCGAGGAGTTCGCGCGCGACTACGTCTTCCCCATGTTCCGCGCCAACGCCATCTACGAGGGCGAGTACCTGCTGGGCACCTCCATCGCCCGGCCGCTCATCGCCAAACGGCTGGTGGAGATCGCCCGGGAAACGGGCGCCGACGCCATCGCCCACGGCGCCACCGGCAAGGGCAACGACCAAGTGCGTTTCGAGCTGGGGGCTTACGCGCTCATGCCCGACGTCAAAATCATCGCGCCGTGGCGGGAGTGGGACCTGCTTTCGCGCGAGAAGCTGATGAAATACGCGGAGGCGCACGGCATTCCCGTGGACTTCGCCAAGGCGGGGAAGAAATCGCCTTATTCCATGGACGCCAACCTGCTGCACATCTCCTACGAGGGGGGCATTCTGGAGGATCCCTGGGCCGAGCCGGAGGAGGAGATGTGGCGCTGGACGGTTTCGCCCGAGAGGGCGCCGGACGAACCTACCTACATCGAGCTCACCTACGAGAAGGGGGACATCGTCGCCGTGGATGGCCAGGCCATGAATCCCGCGCAGGTGATGGAACGTCTCAACGAACTGGGCGGGGCCAACGGCATCGGCCGCGACGACATCGTGGAAAACCGCTTCGTGGGGATGAAGTCTCGCGGTTGCTACGAGACGCCGGCCGGCACCATCATGCTGAAGGCGCACCGCGCCATGGAATCGCTCACCCTGGACCGCGAGGCGGCCCATCTCAAGGATGAGTTGATGCCGCGCTACGCCACTCTGATCTACAACGGCTTTTGGTTCTCGCCCGAGCGCGAGGCGCTGCAGGCGCTCATCGACCGCACGCAGGAGGTGGTCAACGGCGTGGTGCGGCTCAAGCTCTACAAGGGCAACGTCGTCGTGGTGGGGCGCCGCTCGGAGCGTGACAGTCTCTTCGACGAGGCCATCGCCACCTTCGACGACGACGCCGGCGCCTATGACCAGAAGGACGCCGAGGGTTTCATCAAGCTCAACGCCCTGCGTCTGCGGGTGGCGGCGCGCAAGCGGGGCCGGTAGGACGCCTTCTCCTGGGTCGTTGGGGCTGGCGGCGAAGACGAAGGGCCGGAAGCCGGTTGGTTTTTGGATTCCCGCTTTCGCGGGAATGACGAGAGGAGTGCTTTTGGCGGAATGACGAACCCTCTTCGCCAGCCCGAATTACTTCCTCTTCTTCGTCGTCCCGGATGGAGCGTAGCGGAAGTCCGGGACCCAGGGATTGTGAAGCTGCCATTGGATTCCCGCCTGCGCGGGAATGACGAGGGGGGCTGCGCGGGAATGACGGGTGCACGAAGAGGAGGGGCCAACAAGCTGGTGTGGGTTTCCCCCTCTGCGGGAATTACGAGGGGACGGAGGCCTCATGAGAACCGGGCCTGAGGGGCGGCCAGGCCGCTGTCGATCTTTGTAAAGAGCCTCAAACGGAGGTGCCCGCCACCAAGCGCGTCATTCGCACGATCTGGGGCCAGTCGCCGGTGGTGATGGGCTGGCTGTGGGCCAGATTGTTGCGCAGCGATTCGAGATTGCGGATCGCCGCCTTGCCCTCCGCCTTGGTGCGCAGCTCCAGCGCCCGGAAGTAGTCGGGGTCGCGGATCACCAGCAGCCCCTTGTCGGAGAGCTGGAGGCAGTCGAGCAGCGAGACCCGCTGGCCCCGCCGGCTGCGCTCTTTCTGGAGCTTCTTCGCTTTTTCCACGCGGCCCCGACTCAGCAGTTCCTGCCAGCCGTCGTCGGGCCAGCGTTCGGCCACCATTTCGGTGAGCCGCATCTCCAGCATGGTGATCATGCCGAAGAGCCACATGCGCACCAGCGGCTTCTCCATCTCCGAGCGGGTGATGACGCCGTTCACCGAGCCGAGCACGGTGACGAAGCAGTGGTGGTGGCGGGTGAGCACCTCCACCACCGCCGGCAGGCCGGCATCGCCCGCCACCACCTGGTCGGGACTGAAAGGCCGCGCCTGCCGGGGCGTGATGCCGGCGGCCAAGTCTTCGCGCCGCAGATAGGCGTGCACCAGTCCCTGGCGACGGATGCCGGCCACCGACACCCGCCGGGCTTCCATGGTTTCCAACACTTGGCCGGCCTCTTGTTCTTCGTCGAAGGAGAAGAGCGGTTCGGCGATGTCCCGCGCGGTGAAAGCATCGTTGAAGAGGCGTTGGATGCGGCGGCGGGTGAGCCCCAGGGTCTTGCGGTTGAGGCGTTCCTTTTCCTCCAGCCAGGCCGGGCCGGAGAGACTGCGCAGCTTCTCTTCACATTGGGACAGCAGCTTGCGCGCGCGCCGCAGCAGCTCGGGGTGGCCGCGGTTGAGCACGTCCAGCAGGGCGGCCATCTCCTGGAGGTAGGTGCGGGCGAAGCGCTGATCGTGGCGGCAGATGTCACGGGCGTTGTCGATGAGATCGGCCAGCTTGATGGTCTGTGCCCGATCGGAAGCCTGGGCCAGGTGGTCGCGGTCCATGGCCTTGCGCACCGCCCGGTTGCCGTCGCCCGGTTTGCTGATGTCGGTGAGCTCCCACACCAGCCGCGCCACAGCCGGGCCGAAAAGGTCTTCGATGTCGTGGTGGGTGGCGGGAGTGTCCTCCACCGTGTCATGAAGCCAGGCGGCGGCCACCATCTCCTCGTCGCCGCCCACTTCGGCCACCAGCGCCGCCACCGCTTTTAGGTGCACTTCGTAGGGCTGGGCGCTGTATTTGCGTTGCTGGCCGATGCGTTCGTGCGCCTGGGTGGCGAACTGCTTGGCGCGCTGGACGAGGTCGCTCATGGCGGTTTCCAGATGGAGAATGGAAATCAATTATACTGCCGGTCCGGAAAGGAGGAGTTTCCATGAGACGAATGACAGTGACGATGCTGGGGCTGCTGTTCCTGGTGGCCCAGTGCCGGGCGGAGAAGGCGCCGCCATTGCGCGAGAGTTATCCGCCACGGCAGGTGGCCGAGGGAGTCTGGGTGATCCATGGCCCCTTGGGCGTGCCCAGTCCGCGGAACCAGGGCTTCATGAACAACCCGGCCTTCGTTCTCACCGACGCCGGGGTGGTGGTGATCGACCCCGGTTCCAGCGTGCAGGTGGGCGAGACGGTGCTGGGGGAGATCCGCAAGGTCACCAGCAAGCCGGTGGTGGCGGTGTTCGACACCCATGTGCACGGCGACCACTGGCTGGGCAATCAGGCCATCGCCGACGCCTTCCCGGACGCCAGGATCTATGCCCATCCGAAGATGATCGAGCGGGTGGCCCGGGGGGCGGGGGAAGAGTGGCTGGAGGTGATGCGCAAGCTCACCAAGGGGGCCACCGACGGCACCCGGGTGGTGCCCCCCACGGTGGCGGTGCGGGATGGAGACGAGATCGACATCGGCGGCGTCCGCTTCCGGATACTGCACGACGGCAAGGCCCATACCGATACCGACATCATGCTGCTGCTGCCGCGGAAGTCGGTGATCTTTCTCGGCGACAATGCCGGCAACGGCCGCATGCTGCGCATGAACGACGGCAGTTTCCGGGGCAACATCCGCGCTCTGGATCGGGCGCTGGCCAGCGGCGCCAAGGTGTTCGTTCCGGGGCACGGCCTCAGCGGCGGCGCCGAGGTGGCGGCCGGCTACCGCGATTACCTGCGAACGCTCTACGAAGGAGTGAAGGCGCTCTACGACGAGGATCTGAGCGATTTCGAGATGAAACCGAAACTGCTGCCGAAGTTGGCGCACTGGAAGAAGTGGGTCGATTTCGACAGCTTGGTGGGCAGCCACGTCAGCCTGGCCTACCTGGAGGTGGAGGCGGAGGCGTTTTGAAGCCGCGGGTGGGCGTGAGCGCCTGCCTGCTGGGCCGGGCGGTGCGCTACGACGGCAGCTCCAAGCCCCATGCCTGGATCATGGAAGAGCTGGCGCGGCGGGCGGAGCTGGTGCCCCTCTGCCCCGAACTGGAAGCCGGTCTGGGCGTGCCGCGCCCTCCGGTGCGGCTGGTCAGAGTGGGCCGCGCCGTTCGGGCGCGAGGCGTGGAGGAGCCGGAGCTGGACGTGACCGAGCGGCTGAACGCCTGGAACCGCGAGACGGAGCCGCTGCTCGATTCCCTGGAAGCGCTCGTTCTCAAGTCCCGCTCACCCAGTTGCGGGGCGGGTTCCGTGCCGCTCTTCTCCAATGCTGGCGAAAAGGTGGAGCGGACCTCCGGCCTCTTCGCCGCGTTTGCGCAACAGCGTTTCCCCAACTTGTGGGTGGTGGAGGAGAGCGCCTTGGAGCGGGAGGCGGAGCGACAGGCATTGTTGCGCCGCCTCGGTTTGCAATAGGCTCACATCTTGCGGAGCATCTCGTCCACGAAACGTTCCGCCTCGATCCAATCCTCCAGCTCGTGACCGGGCTCGAAATTGCGCGCCTCCGCCAGGAAGTAGGCGTGGCGCTGGATCATCTCGTAGCGCTCCTGGTCGCCGACCTTGCGCGCAACCGCTTTTTTCACGGTGCGCTTTTTGGCGGCCTTCTTCTTGCTGGCGGCCTTCTTCACCACCTTCTTCTTCACTGCCGCCTTCTTCTTGGCGGCCGTCTTCGCAGCGGGCTTCTTTTTGACGGTTTTCCTCTTCATTACAGCTCCTTTAAAAAAACAGAGTTTTCATCATAGCAGGGTTGAAGCTGCCCCGTGTTGAGTGGAGTATACTTTTTCACACCGTTCTGCACCGTTCTGAAAAAAAACGACTCGCAGGGCGGTCTAGGGAAGTGCGGCCGCGTCGTCGCGGCTGCCGAACCAACTCCGAACCAAAACCATCCAGGAGGATGATGCGATGAAATCGACAGCAGAAAAGATCCAAGGGCTGGCGCTCGCCGCCGCGGCCGCCGCCATGCTCGCCGGAGCGCCGGTGGCCACCATGGCGGGCGATGCTCCCGGAAAATGTATGGGCGCCAACGCCTGCAAGGGTCAGAGCGCCTGCGCCACCGCCACAAACGCCTGCCAAGGCATGAACTCTTGCAAGGGTAAAGGGTTCCTGATGATGACCAAGTCCGAGTGCGACAAGGTGGGCGGTACCTTCAAGCCGGTCAAGCACAAGAAGTGACAGCCTGCGTGCGGTACCGGGAAATCGCATTTTCCGGTACCGTGTTGAAAAGGTCCACCGAAGGGCTTTTTCAACATTCTTTCGATGCCGGCTATTGATGTCGGCGGACCCGGCAAACCGGCCGGCCCCGGCATCCCGGGGCCGGCCTTTTTCATTTTCGGAGATGCGTAATGAGCGATCAAAGGCCCTACCTCGGTTTTGGACTGGGGCTGCGCAAAGAGCACTATCACCAGATCGCGGAGAGGCGTCCCCGGGTCGATTGGTTCGAAATCCTCACCGAGAACTACATGGTCGCCGGCGGCAAGCCGCTCCATTGGCTGGAGCGGGTGCGGGAAGAGTATCCGCTGGTGATGCACGGCGTCTCTCTCTCCATCGGCAGCAGCGATCCCCTGGACCTGGAGTATCTGCGCGATCTCAAGACGTTGGCGGAGCGGGTGGAGCCCGAATGGATCTCCGACCATCTCTGCTGGACCAGTCTGGGGGGGCACAATTTTCACGACCTGCTGCCGCTGCCCTACACCGAAGAGGCGGTCGGCCATGTGGCGGCGCGGGTGCGGCAGGTGCAGGACTTCCTTGGACGCCGCATTCTGTTGGAGAACCTCTCCAGCTACGTCACTTTCCGCGATTCGCAGATGAGCGAGTGGGAGTTCCTCAGCGCCGTCTGCGAGGCGGCCGACTGCCTCATTCTGCTGGACGTGAACAACATCTACGTGAGCGCGGTGAACCACGGCTTCGATCCGCTCGAGTATCTGGAAGGGGTGCCGGCAGAGCGGGTTTGGCAGTTCCACCTGGCGGGCCACACCACCAACGAATCGGGCCGCATCCTCATCGACACCCACGATCAGCCGGTGCGGGACGAGGTGTGGGATCTCTACGCCGAGGCGGCCCGGCGCTTCGGCCCCGTCTCCACCATGATCGAGCGGGACGACAACATTCCTCCACTGGACGAACTGCTCTCCGAGTTGGAGCAGGCGCGGCGCGTGGCCCGGCCGATTTGGGAGGAGGCGGCGGCATGAACCGTCCCTTGCCCGAGGTGCAGTCGGCCTTCGCCCGTTATCTCACGGAACGGCGAGGCGAGGCGCCTTCGCTGATCGTGGGAGACGAAAAGGCGGACGCCGAAGAGCGCATGGATCTCTATGCCGGCGCCTATGTCACCCGTCTCATCGAGGCGCTGGAGAACCACTACGCCGGCCTCTGGGGACTGGTGGGGGACGAACAGTTCTGGGAGCTGTGCCACCGTTACATCGCCCGCCACCCTTCCACCTTCCGCTCCATCCGCTGGTTCGGAGACCGCATGGCCCGGTTTCTGGCGGAGGAGGAGCCCTACCGCGAATATCCCTTCCTGGCGGAGATGGCCGCCTTCGAATGGGCGCAGGGGCTGGTCTTCGATGCCGCGGACACGGATCGGGTGACCGAGGCGGAGCTCCAGCAACTCTCCCCCGAGCGGTGGGGCTTTCTCCGTTTCCGCTTCGCGCCGGCCATGCAACTGCTCGACCTGCGCTGGAACGTGCCGGCGCTTTGGCAGGCGCTGGACCGGGAGGAGACGCCGCCCGATCCCGAGCGCAACGAGGTGCCGGTGGTGTGGCTGATCTGGCGGCAGGCGCTCGATCCGCGCTGGCGTCCGCTGGAGGTGGACGAGGCGTGGGCGCTGGAGCAGGCCCGCCAAGGGGCGGAGTTCGCCACCCTCTGCGAAGGGTTGCTGGAGTGGGTGGACGCGGCCAACGCCCCATTGCGCGCAGCCTCTTTCCTGCGCACCTGGCTGCAGCACGGGTTGGTGGCCGGAGTGGAAGTGGGCGCTGAGGGGCGCTGAGGCCGCATTCCGCGCATTTGACTCTTCGGTCGTCGGCAAGCGCTCTTTATTTCAGCCCACGCGCGCCAGTTCGTTGGAATCCTTGTGCTCGAACAGGCGGTCGTAGATGTCCACCCAAGTGGTCTCGCTGTAGCTCAGGCGGCCGTTTCCCACGCGCAGGTGGTGGGTGAATTCGCCGGTGCGGGCGTTGTCGCGCATGAAAGGGGACTGGATCACGCCCCACTCCTCGTCGCCCAGGCGGGCGATCACCTCGATCTTCACCCGCCCTTCCTCGTCGCGCTCGCCTTCCCAGCGGCCTCCGGCCAGGACGCAGACGCCACGGGGAATGGTGAGCGATTGCATCACCGTGCGGCCGGCGGCGTCCCACATCCAGTAGCCGGTCTGGTGGTGGAACACCTCGTCGTTGGACTTGCGCTGCACCACCTGAAGATAGTGCAGGGCGACCAGCGTCTGGGATTCGGCGTTGGTCACCTCTCCCACCGGCGTAAAGGTGATGGTTTCGTAGAAAGGGTTCTCTTCGGCACCTTCGGGTTCCGGCGCGATGTCCATCCCCTTGTCGCCGCGCCAAGTGCCGATCAGTTCCGCCAAGGGGCCGTAGTCGAGGTTGTCGCTCATGGCCGGTCGCTCCTCTCAATGTGGGCATTCTCCATTGCGAAGAGTACCGGGTTTTTCCAATGGGGAACAGAAGCAGAAGGGGCGACGTCCGGGACGCGAGCCGCCAGGTTGCATCCGCTTGGCGTTTTCTCTTAACGTCGGCAACGTGGACGGCGACCCGAACCGGATGCGCGGGCGCGCGAAAATGGGTGCGGTGGGATCCAGACCGACCACAAACCATTTTCGCCGCTCAAAAAAACTCCCGGCATGGGCCGGGAGAAGCCGAGATCATTTGGTCGAATCATGCTTCAACTTTCAGCATCGCGCTATCGAATGACGATCGGCTGCACTGTATTT
>Ga0256841_1001530_pt1 | contig 19696 bp, 17 predicted proteins | sample 356308metaG_FD_185971 | JGI IMG/M metagenome (GOLD analysis project Ga0256841, IMG submission 185971) | Hydrothermal vent microbial communities from Mid Atlantic Ridge, Atlantic Ocean - 356-308 | ecosystem: Environmental > Aquatic > Marine > Hydrothermal vents | place: Atlantic Ocean: Mid... | reverse complement strand
CCAACCCAGCGACAAACACAATCCCGAAGCGAAGGGAGCCACCCACTGCCGACCAAACCGGCCCCTCCCTGCGGTTTGATATTCAGCCAGATAGACCCTCGCATGCTGCTCTTCAGCAGGTAGATTCAGCAGTGCTGAGTTTGTAGAATCAAGTACGGTATGTCGCTCAATTGATGAAAGCTGAGAAAGGATGATTTCAGGAATCCCTGATCTGATCCGATCAATCTCCAATAAATCCAGAGGATATTTCAGCTGGCAGGATTGAGAATCCAACTGCAAAAATTCCACCCCGGAGGCCTGATATTCTTTCAGGCGTTGAAAAAGATCCTCCTCAGCATAACCCACTAATGAACTTAGTTGCGTTAAATCTGTTATTGCCGATGATGAGAGTTTACTTAAAAGAACCTGATCGAACGTAACGTTTTTTATGTTAACTTTTCCTTGATTCTCGATTGAGTGAAGGGTTAGAGGATGAGGCAGAGAAACTACCCATTCGCGCCAGTTTGTCACCTTTCTCGGTGATTTCCAGATGAGGGCGAAGATCATCCTGAGTATCGCTGAAAAAATCACCAAGAGCCTCCATCACTTTTTCATCCATATCTGGTAGTAATGACATTTGTGAAAAACTGGTTTTTTCCTCGGCGCTGAAATCAGGGCGTTCTTTTGGTGGTCCATCCAGAGAGTCAGCATAAAGGCGTACTGTTTTATCGTCATCTGGACTCATAAATAACTGCACGGTCATTTCCTGAATATCCTTTCTCATCTCTTCGTCAGATTGATTGTTATGTTGAGTTTTTAATTTTGTAAACTCCTCATGAATTTCATCCCTGAAAAGTACCTGAGTACGTTGATGATCAGTCGAAGCTTCTTTTTTATGACGAGGTATTTCGAGAATCGTTGCACTCTCAACAGCATGACTCGCCAGTACATCATTGGGACGTAAAGTTGATTCCGGGAATGTGATTTGGGGTAAGGTGGTATCCGGATCGATTTCAGCTTCTGTTTTGAAACGATTCTGATCATAGGCCGATTCCAGTTCAAACCTGAAAGAAAATTTGTGGATTCTAATCTTGTCACCATCTTTCAGGCGATAGCGTTCTTCAATCCGCTGGCCATTAACAAAGGAACCATTAACACTGCCCTGATCTTGTAACCAATAGGCGCCTTCATCATATTCAATGACGGCATGACGACGCCCTATCGTAACATCGGGAATAACAATAGAATCATAAACTTCACTATCGCTAGCTTCGATTCTGCCAATCATCACAGGTTTTTCAGAGAAAGCATATCGTTCGATACTTGTACAGTTATTGCTGTCAACCAGAAAGGCTTTTTGCCCTTTGCTGGACGGATCATCATCAAAATTATCCCGGTGGCGATTAAATTGCCGGAACGAGATCATGGTCAACACGGCACAGACAACAAACACCAGCACAGCGATCCCCAGCCAGACCTGTGCGCCTGTCATATTATGGAAGCCTTCCAGTATTTGTTGATATCCCATATTTCTTTGTTCTACGTTCAGTCCTGACCCGTTGCCACAGGTCGAGATGGATCAGCGCTCCATTCGCTCCATGAACCACCATAAAGCCTCGGTTCAGCCAACCCTGCATGACTCACCGCCAGTATGTTGTGGCAGGCCGTGACACCTGAACCACAGTAAAAAACTGCATATTCCGATCCAGTTTCGCCCAGTAAGTTTTCGAAACTTTCCTGCAACTGATCCGGTGAAAGAAATTGTCCATTCCCATTCAAATTCTTCTGCCAGAAATGATTGATCGCACCAGGTATGTGTCCCGCCGCCCGATCTATCGGTTCCAGCTTGCCCTGATAGCGATCAGGATCACGTGAATCAATCAATAATTTCACTTCTGAAATCTGATCAAGAAGCACAAGCCTTTCTGAGACGGGATCACCGGAAAATTCTGCCTCCGGATTACTCGTCTCACCCGACTCTTGTGGCCTGTTATTTTCCGAGATCCAGGCCGACCATCCACCATCAAGTACAGCGACAGCATCATGTTGCATATATCTCAACATCCACCATAACCGTGCAGCAAAAGCACCACCGATATCATCATAAACGATGACCTGTTTACTCGAATCGATGCCCAGTTGCGAAAACGTCCTGATCATCGTCTCTGGCGCAGGCATCGGATGCCGTCCATGATCGGTGACTGGTTTTCCACTGAGATCACCACTGACACTGGCATAAACTGCCCCCGGAATATGTGATTCCAGCCAAGCCTTCTGCCCGGCTTCTCCATGCATCAGATCATATCGACAATCAACGATGATCCAGTCAGAATGTCCAAGATTTTTTGCCAGTGTTTCACTATCAATTAAGGTTCTATACATAGCTATTTTACAGTTATTAACATAATAATAACGCAAATCTTCAACTTGTCAGCATTAAATTCATGTTATTTTTGTGTGATGCAACATAAATCCCTGATTTTTAAACCTTGTCGGTTGGTATTGTTAGCCCTTATTCCTGCATTTTTGAGTGCCTGTTCGACACTGGGTTACTACTCGCAGTCTGTCCGTGGCCAGGTTTCGGTGATGTCAAAACGTGTGCCGATCAAAACAATTATTGCGGATAAAAAGACCACCGCTCAACAAAAAGCCTTGCTTGAAAATATCTTGTCAATACGCCAATTTGCAAGTAAGCAATTACTACTTCCAGATAATAAAAGCTATACCACTTATGTCGATCTTGATCAGGCATACGTTGTCTGGAATGTATTTGCAGCACCGGAATTTTCATTGACACCGATCAGCTCTTGTTTTCTGGTTGTCGGATGCCTGCAATACAGGGGATTTTTTGCCAAGCAGGATGCTCTGGATTACGCGCATGAACTAAGAAAAGCGAACAACGATGTGTTTGTCGGCGGTGTTTCGGCCTATTCCACACTGGGCTGGTTTGACGATCCTGTCCTGAGTTCAATGCTCACTTATGGGGAGTTCCGTCTCGCCGAGGTGATCTTTCATGAGCTTGCTCATCAACTCATTTACATAAAAGATGATTCTGAATTTAATGAGGCCTTTGCCACGGCGGTTGGTGAAATGGGCGTCAGACGTTGGTTACAGAAAAATCAGCGAGAAGATGATCTCAAACGTTTTACACAGAGCAAGCAATGGGAGATCGAGTTTATCCAGCTGGTTCTGGAGACCCGGCGGCAACTTAAAAGATTATATGAATCCGATTTACCTGTGAAAGAGATGAGAAAGAAAAAAACATTGATTTTCGACCAGCTTCGATCTGATTATGCTGCATTAAAGGCCTCCTGGGACAATCCTCCTGATTACGATAATTGGATGAATCATGATCTGAACAATGCAAAGATTGCTTCCGTCGTTACTTATTATGATCTGACCAAATCCTTTGCGACTCTACTTGCTCTGTCGAACGATGATCTGGTGCTGTTTTATCAACGAGTAAAACACCTTGGAACACTGGACAAAGAAATACGTCACGACTGTCTTCAAAACCTCACAAACAATCCTTCTGATCAAATCAATTGTTAAGATTCCTGATTTTTTCTGATAATCTATTTCTTATGAAAATAACACTGGTAAAAAAAATCAAGGTCGATGGTGAACCTTGCAAAAAATGTCAGGAAGTTGAGCAAAGACTGATCGATTCTGATCTGATGGGTAGGATTGATCAGATCGTGATCGCCGATGAACGTGACCCGGAAAGCGAAGGCATGAAGCTGGCCGCCGCCCATGAAGTCAATCTGGCGCCTTTTTTTATTGTAGAAGATGACGACGGGAATACAACGATCTACACCATTTATTTCAAGTTTGTGAAAGAAGTTCTTGGTGCTTAGTAAATCGCTATTTCAGTCTACTATGAAATCTCTTTGAAGATGGCCTGCAGGAGTTGATTGTATCCGCTCCTGCAAAACATTGATGTCCTTAATGGTTTGGTAATTCAATGCCTTTAAAGAGTACATCTATTGCTTCCCGATCTTTTGCCTGCATCGCCTGCTCGACGATTTCCCTGGTCAGGTGTGGTGCAAACTGGCTGATAAAGTCATACATATAGCCACGTAGAAAAGCACTTTTCCTGAAGCCGATCTGCGTAATCTCGGTTTGAAACAAATGGCTGGCATCCAGCACACAGAGTTCAGAATCCGCCACCGGATCATAAGCCATGCTGGCGATGATCCCGATCCCCAGACCAAGCCGCACATAAGTTTTGATGACATCTGCGTCAACGGCTGTAAAGACGACCTTGGGCTGCAAACCTTTTTCACTGAAGGCGTTATCCAGATGCGAGCGACCGGTAAAACCGAAAACATAAGTGACGATGGGATATTTCGCAACCTCTTCCAGTGTCAGTTGATCAAGCTCTGTCAGAGGATGATCCCTGGGCACAACAATACTTCGATTCCAGCGATAGCATGGCAACATGATCAGATCACTAAACAGTTCTAATGCTTCGGTCGCGATTGCAAAATCTACCTTACGGCTAACAGCCAGCTCAGAGATCTGCATCGGTGTCCCCTGTTGCATGTGTAAAGAAACACCCGGATATTTCTCCATAAAAGCCGTGATCACTTCAGGCAAGGCATAGCGTGCCTGAGTGTGAGTGGTTGCGATGGTCAGGCTCCCCTGAGAATCATCATTATGCTCTGCGGAAACACGACGAATATTTTCAACTTCACCCAGGATCTTTCCGGCCAGATCCAGAATATCTTTCCCGGCAGGTGTGACTTCAGTCAGGTGCTTGCCGCTACGGGAGAATATCTGTAATCCGAGTTCATCCTCAAGCAATCGGATCTGCTTGCTGATCCCCGGTTGCGAAGTAAAGAGACTTTCGGCTGTCGCAGAAACATTCAGGTCGTGTCTTGCGACTTCCCAGATATATTTAAGCTGTTGTAGTTTCATATCTTTTATAAATCAAACGAATAAAAATAATGATATATATTCTTTATTATTATAGTTGATGATCGCTATTTTGCCTATCTCCTGAAGAGACACGCATAAAAAAGGGGGCCGTAGCCCCCTTGTTGAGACCTGATGGCCTCTGTTCAGGCAACGGCCTGATTTTTGCTAAATTCCATGATCATTTTCTGAATTTGATCCTTCAATAATAATTTTTCTTTTTTCATTTTCTCTAATGACATGTCGTCAATCGCAAGATCACCTTCAGTTGCCTTTTTTACCTGTTGATCCAGATAATGGTGTTTGTCGTATAAACGTTTGAAGTTGATTTCTGATAATAAGAGTGATCGGACGGCCTGTGCTTCGTGTTCTGACATATATAATTCTCCTGGTTCATCGAACTGATTAAATATATGAAACATCTGACTCCTCAGTGGTCGTTGTGCCCAAACCTGATTTCAAAAAGCTTGTCAGGCCGGAAAAGTTCTCACAACGCATGATCTAGGCGAGGAACGTCATATCGGAAAAGAATGAAAAACTGATGTTACTTTCCCGTACAACTAAATCTAGATCATGATCCTGTTTTCGGCAAGATCATTTTTTACTTGAACTTCAGGACGTAACTTACACCATTTGTATGGTACTTACTGTTACCTGGATCACATTATGGTGATCGGGGTAGATTCCCGTATCGAAAAGGAAAAGTTCCCAGCATTTCTCATCTTTATTCTCATGACTTCAAAGCGATCTCTCCTTTAGGATTGTATTCATTAAATTAACTGGTTCGAGTTTATGGAATATATCAGGATTTTATTAGTAGATGATCACGCTGTTGTCCGTGAAGGTTATAAAATGCTCTTGCAGGAACATCCTGATCTGAAGGTAGTGGCAGAGGCTGGTGATGGCGAAACAGCCTGTCAGTTGTATCGTCAGAAAGCACCCGATCTGGTGATTATGGACATTTCCTTACCGGGTATTAGTGGAATAGAAGCGGTTCGGCGAATCGTCTCCCGTGATGAAAATGCCAAAGTCGCTATTTTCAGCTTTCACGATGATATGATTTTTGTTGAACAAGCATTGCAAGTTGGCGCCCTCGGCTACATTACCAAAAACAGCGAACCGGAAATCCTGATGCAAGCTCTACGGACAATCGCTGAGGGTGGAATTTTTCTTGATCCTCAGATTGCTCAAAAATTAGCCTTCCAGAAAAGTATTGGTGGGTCTTCGGTGCTTGAATCATTATCACCCAGAGAATTTGAAATCACCCGTTTGATGGCTGAAGGTCTGGGTATTCATGAGATCGCCCAACAATTATCTTTGAACTACAAAACAGTGGCAAATTACAATACACAGATCAAACGTAAATTAAATGTGTCCAGCGTTGCAGACATTACTCGACTGGCCATACGCCATGGCCTGATCGAAGCTTAGAAAATGAGCAATCACTCCTTGCTCGGCATCCTGTCTTGTTTGACCTGCCTTTTCCTGAGTGCTTGTCAGGAAAAGACGTTGAATGGAGACCTGTTTCCACAAACAGAAAACATGACCTGGCACTATAACGCATCCTTTCGTGCGGGCCGTGTGTACAGTCACCACAAAATGGTGATAACTAACAAAAATACTGAATTTGAGGGTGAAAAAGTCATCTCACACCAATTTCATAATGGTGACATTGCTTATTATGGAAAAAATGAGAATGGGGTTTTTCGTATCGCATTCTATTCCAGCAGTGATGGCCTGGTAAAAGATCCAGACGATCACTTTCTGATCCACTTTCCACTTGCAGCAGGAACAAAATGGAAAATTCGTAGTAAACCCTTCTTCCTGGAACAAAGTGTTCGCAAAATTAATTCAGGGCAGGCATCACTGTCAGCAGATTTAAAAATTAATCCATTATTTATGGAATATAAAATCTCAGCAGTTAATGAAAAGATCACCGTGTCTGCCGGTAAATATTCCCACTGCGTTCGTATCACAGGAACAGGTGAAACCACGGCTAATGGTCCAGAAATTGGTTCTACAAAAATCAGTGTTGTACAGACAGACTGGTACGCTCCAGGAGTCGGACTCATAAAATCAGAACGTCAGGAAGTGACCGATCTTGACTGGGCAAAATCCAGCACCTACACCATGGAACTGGATAAGATCTATTAAGCATAAGAAAGACCTGAAAAATTCACTCCTTTATTTTTTTAAATAGTTTCCCCTGTCTGTTTTTCAGGAAAATTCGTAATCACTGCTTGTTACATATTCCTGAAATTTTAATGAATGTTTCAGGACTCTGCCGGGGCATATATCCATAAAAGAAAAAATGTGCAGAATGTGTTGTAGCCTTTAATTTTTCATCAGGAAAAAATAAAAGTGCGTAATTTACAGATAATAAAAACACACTTTTTCTGGCTACCTAAATACTCAAGTTAAGGAGGTTATTACAATGAAAAAGAAACAGTTACCAGGGTCACTGAGCATTGCGTTAGGTGCCACTTTCGCTGTCTCGATTGCTGGTGCAGGCATCGCAAATGCTGAAGAGAATCCCTTTGCTCTTTCATCTTTTGAAAAAAGCTATCAGGTTGCAGTTGATACCAGTGGTGCTGTAGACGCCGCCGTAGATGCAGCTAAAGAAGCCGTTGCAGATGCAATGGAAGATGCACCAGGCCGAGATATGGCAGGTAACATGGTGAATTACAACTATGGTGGCGATAGTAAAGGTACTTATGCAGGTGGCAAAGTAGGAACAGGTGTCAAAGATCCGAGTGTCTGCGGCACGTTTACAGGAGCTGTCTGCGGTGCTGATGGCGGCGGTCACCTGAAAAAATAATAATGTGATTTAAGACGTTTATGACGTCACAAAACAGGAGGAAAAAGATGAAATATTCTTTTAAAACCAAACTGATGGTTGCTTCACTGGCATTCGGTGTCAGCTCAGCAGCTTCAGCAAATGATGAGCTAATAAAATTACAGGAAAACCCAAATTACTGGGTGATGCCTGCTGGTAATTATGATGGAACCCGATTCAGTAAACTGGATCAAATCAATAAAACCAACGTCAAAGACCTGAAAATGGCCTGGAGTTTTTCTACTGGCGTTTTACGTGGGCATGAAGGTGGACCTTTGATCTTGCCTTCCAGTTCTACTGGCCTTGAAGGCGATACTTTGTATATCCACGCCGCTTTCCCAAACAATGTGTTCGCGATTGATCTGGATTCACTGGAAGTCATCTGGGAGTATATCCCTGTTCAGGACTACAATGAAACTGTACCCGTTATGTGCTGTGATACGATAAACCGTGGTCTGGCTTATGGGGATGGCAAGATCCTGTTGCAACAGGCAGACACCAATCTGGTCGCGATAAATGCAAAAACCGGTGAAAGAGTCTGGCAGACAAAAAATGGTGACCCAAAACTCGGACAAACCAATACCAATGCACCCCATGTTATGAAAGACAAAGTCATTACAGGCATGTCTGGAGCAGAGTTTGGTGTCCGCTGCTGGATCGCTGCTTATGATCTAAAAGATGGCCACTTGGTCTGGAAGGCTTATAGCATGGGACCGGATGAGGATATTCTGGTTGATGGCAACAAAACCACGTCAATGCTGAAACCCGTTGGTAAAAATTCTTCTTTGAAATCCTGGAAAGGTGATCAATGGAAAATCGGTGGTGGCTCTGTCTGGGGCTGGTGGCCATACGATCCTGAACTGAACTCTCTGTTCTATGGATCAGGTAATCCGAGCACTTGGAATCCTTCGGTTCGTCCCGGTGATAACAAGTATAGTATGACCATGTGGCGACGTGATGTGGACACTGGAATGGCTTATTGGGTTTACCAAATGACACCTCATGACGAATGGGACTATGACGGCATCAATGAAATGATCCTGGTTGACATGAAGGTCAAGGGTAAGAACCGTAAAGCACTGGTCCACTTTGACCGAAATGGATTTGGTTACACCATGGATCGGGTCACAGGTGAATTGCTGGTTGCCGAAAAGTTTGATCCAGCCGTGAACTGGGCGACTCATGTTGATATGAAAACCGGTCGACCACAGAAAGTACTGCGTTACAGTACTCACCATAATGGTGAAGATGTTAACTCAACCAACATCTGTCCGGCTGCTCTAGGTTCGAAAGATCAACAGCCTTCTGCATACTCTCCAAGAACTGGTTTGTTCTATGTTCCAACAAACCACGTTTGTATGGATTATGAACCTGTCAGTGGTGGTCAATACGTTGCTGGTCAGCCATATGTTAATGCGGTATTGAATATGTTCCCTGCCGGTCGTGTCTCTCCGGGTGAAAAATTCAACAACAATGCTGACAACAACAACCTGGGTAACTTTATCGCCTGGGATGCTGACAAAGGTAAGATCGTCTGGAGTATCCATGAACGTTTCTCTGTATGGTCAGGCGCTCTGGCAACTGCGGGTGATATTGTCTTCTACGGAAACCTTGAAGGCTATCTGAAAGCCATCGATGCGAAGAGCGGGAAACTGCTATGGAAATTCAAAACACCATCCGGCATCATTGGCAATACTCACACATGGATGCATAAAGGCAAACAGTATGTGGGCGTACTCTCAGGTGTTGGTGGCTGGGCTGGTATAGGCATGGCCGCAGGCTTGATCAACGATACTGACGGGCTTGGTGCAGTTGGTGCCTACAAGGGACTGAACAACTTTACCCGTCTCGGTGGCGTACTGAGTGTTTTCAGTCTGCCATAAACAGTTTGCCTTATAATTAAAGCATCTAAGAAACGCCAGATTCGGGAAACCAGTCTGGCGTTTTTTTATTTCATAACAAATAGCCACCCTTCTCAAACCCTGAATTTATCATCGCTGTTACTTCTGAACTATTAACTGGCAATAAAATAGATCATCCGGATCGATTTTATTAGCGCCTGTGCCAATGATGACATATCCCTGTGTCACGTAATTAATCCGGCAATCTTTATTGACAGGTTAATAAATCAGTAGAGGTGATACGGGAATTTTTCCTGCCATTAAAAGGAAAAACAGATTATGCGATTTTCTGTTTTCCCTGTTAGGATCCTTTCTTGATTAAAAATAACAACTTACGTTTTGGGGATCAAAATGAAAAACAAACCTTTTCCTACACGCATGATTGGGCAGAAAACCATGCTTGTCGCTTTGATTGCATCTGCATTTTCAGTCACGGCTGAAGAAAATAGTAGCGTCAAATCAATGGACACAATGGAAGTCATTGGTGTAACTCCGACTCACGGTGTTGGCTTGCCAATTGAAAGTATTCCATCGAATATACAAAGTGCCACCGCCGAGGATCTTGAACAGTCACAAAGTCTTGATCTTAGCGAATATATGAATCGAAATCTCGGTAGTGTCAATATCAACGACGCACAAAACAACCCGCTTCAACCCGATGTTCAGTATCGGGGTTTCTCGGCTTCTCCGCTGCTTGGTTTGCCACAGGGACTCGCTGTTTATCAAAACGGTGTACGCATCAATGAGGCCTTTGGTGATACGGTCAACTGGGATCTGATTCCGAAATCAGCGATCAACAGTATCAACCTGATCGGTGGTGCGAGTCCATTGTTTGGCCTCAATACACTAGGCGGTGCACTTTCTATTGAGACTAAAAATGGTTTTACCAGTGACCAGGATTCTGTTGAGGCTTCATTTGGTTCTTTTGGACGTTTCCAGACCAATATGGAAAGTGCGGGTAATAATGGTACTTTTGGTTATTTCATCACAGCCAGCTTTTTTGAAGAAAATGGTTGGCGTGATTTTTCCGATTCTGATGCCACAAATCTATTTGGTACACTCAGTTGGCGATCAGAAAACAGTACATTGGATTTGAATCTTGCACACGGCAATACCCATCTTCAGGGCAATGGCGCTGCTCCTGTTGAGTTGCTGGCAATAGACAGAGAAGCCGGTTTTACCTTTGTTGATATTACCGAAAACAATATGAATCTGGTTGATCTGGAAGGAACACACTGGATGAATGATGCTGTTCAACTTTCTGGCAATGTATTTTATCGCTGGAATGATACGAACTCCTTCAATGGGGATGGTACTGCCTATGTTGGATGTAGTGATGTAGGACTATTATTTCAGGAAGATGATGTTGATCCAGCCGTCGGAGGGGATCCTGAAGAATGTGATGTGGCTGCCGATCATGCGGGTGCAACACCTATTGAAGATCAAAATGGCCTGAATGTTGCCGATGATCAGAACGCGATTAATAATATTAGTCAGAGAGATCAAAAAAGTTACGGTGGAAATATGCAGGCCACTTTCTTACAGGATCTTTTCCAGCATGAAAATCAACTTATCGTAGGTGCTGGTTACTTTAAAGGTACGGCAAGCTTTGCTTCACAAGTTGAAGTAGCCTCTCTTAAAGAAAATCGCTTTACAACCAGGACAGGAAGTTTCATTCCTGATGACCGAGTTAATGTCGATACCAGCACGCGTACCTGGTCTATCTACTTCACAGATACCTTTGGTCTGTCTGATACACTAAACCTGACAGTTTCAGGTCGCTACAATGAAACCAATGTTAAGATTCAGGATCTGACGGGATTAACTCCCGAGTTGAATGGTGATCATGATTTTGGACGCTTCAACCCGGCTGTTGGCCTAACCTGGCAAGCGATGGAAAATCTGAATGTTTACACCAGCTACAATGAATCTTCGCGCGCACCGACGCCTGTAGAATTATCCTGTGCGGATCCTGATGCACCCTGCACCTTACCAAATGCCTTCCTGGCTGATCCACCACTGGATCAGGTGGTGGCTAAAAGTGTGGAAGCCGGAGTCCGCGGTAGTTATGCAGACTTGATCAACTGGAACTTGAGTTTATTCCACACGATAAATAAGGATGACATTATCTTTCAGTCCACCGGAGGTACTACAGGTAATCAAGGATTCTTTGATAATATTGGTGATACTAAACGACAAGGTATAGAACTAGGGCTAAGTGGAGACTACGCTCGAATTAACTGGTTCCTGAATTACAGTTATGTTGATGCCACTTTTGATTCCAGTTTTCTAACCAATAGTCCCACTCATCCACTGGCTGACGACAACGGTTTAATTCAGGTCAATTCTGGAGATCGTATTCCCGGTATTCCTGACCACACTTTGAAATTAGGAGCTGATTATGCCTTCTCTGATGCCTTCAGCATTGGCGGCGATATAGTCTATAACAGCGGCCAGTATTTACGAGGTGATGAAGCCAATTTATTGGATAAAACTGACTCATATACCGTCGTTAATCTTCACGCAAACTACAAGGTGAATAAGATGGTGTCTGTATTTGCCAAAGTTAATAACCTGTTCGACACTGATTATGAAACCTTTGGCATACTCGGCGATCCTGGTGAAGTCTTTGATGGTAGTTCACCGGGCTTTTCTCCCACCATGTCCAATCCGCGATTCCTCGGCGCAGGTGCACCCATCGGTGGCTGGCTTGGTGTTCGTGTGAATTTTTAGTACGAAAAACACCATCAACTAAAAATGCCCCTGCTTTCTTTTGAAACAGGGGCATTTTTTTATTTTCTATACTCTACGACTTACTTTCTGTACTCACCAGAACTCATGATATTATGTTTATCCGTACCATGATTTATCGCCAGCTTGACCATCTCAGCAATACTACTAACTTCCAGCTTTTGCTTAATCTTTAACATATAGTTTGAAACCGTTTTCTGACTTAATGATAAGTTCTGAGCAATTTGTGCTGTCGGGGAACCATTTACCAGTTGAGTAAAAATATCAAACTCCCGGTTGGACAACTTTAATATCGGGTTTGATCGATTGGTCACACTCCCAATCGCTAATGTTTGTGCAATATCAGGACTAAAATAATTCCCCCCTCTTATTACCTCCTTGATTCCATGAACCAGTATCTCAGGTGGACTTGTTTTGGTCACAAAACCTTTTGCACCATTTTTAATCGATCGAGAAGCAAAACTGGCATCATCGTGCATTGTCAGAATAATAATTTTTGCATTTTCATCGTTATTACAGATCCGACGAACTGCCTCCAACCCCCCCATTCCTTCCATCGTCAAATCCATAATGACCACATCCGGCATAAGGCTTTGATATAGCTTGCATGCTTCTTCGCCACTGATTGCCTCACCAACAATTTCAAAACCAGCCTGACCTAACAACTCACGGCACCCTGATCGCATAACGATATGATCGTCAACCAACAAGATGCTGTTTTTTTTCACCATAAAGGACTATTCCAGATCATTATCTTCAATCTTTTTGGGAGACTTTCCTGCTATTGGTAGGTTTAAATCATGACATTTTTAATGAATTTCACATCTGGCAACCATCCCCAAAAAGGGCAATACTAAACATTGGCAAATGTTTAATGGACATCAGAAGGTACGTTCATAAAAAAGCAGCTGCAGAAATTCATAGTCTCTTTATATTTAGATGTTACAGTTAGCACTTTCGGCCATCAGATGATGGCCTTTTTTTGCCTGACTTATTTACTGGCAACCCTCTGAGTCTTCTATCTCCAGCCCCAGACTATCCAGATCATGTCGATCGACAACACCCACAACGGGTGCTTCACCGACAATCTTTCCATCTTCTACCAATAGCATTAATTGACGCAACTGCCCTGTAGATCGGAAACTCATTTTTACACCTTTGTTTCCATCAAAAACCAGATCGTTTTTTAGAAAATGTAATAGCACTTCGGGCTTTGTTGACTGTGTTCTAACCACCGCATCAGCGACTATTTTTACCGCAGCCCAACCTGCATATGAATAATCATCCATGCGTTGCAAAGAAGCCTCTCTAAAACGATTATTCAACTGCTTTGCGGCATATTTCCTGAAATCTGGATGCCATGATTGTGCTATCGCTTTCGAAGCTGGATTTTTCTTTTTCCATTGTGCTTCTGCATCCTTTTTCATTTGATCACTGGGGATAACATGCAAAACATTAGGCAAACATAATTGTCTTAGAATATTGTGTTCTTCTGACAAATTTAGAATAGGAATCCCAGGGTTGAGTTGACTCAGGATGCGTAAACTTTCCACATCTACATCTGCCAGAATTGCTGAAGGTACGGGATCTTTTACCGGGATCAAATTACTGTCAGGATAATTCTTGCCGATGTATTTTTGTCCAAGAAACTCACCCTGAAGGTTTGCCTCGTTGATTCCCTGAACAACACCCAGGTAGGGTGGGTTTTCAGACCCACCAAAGAATGCAAGATTGATCTCCAGTTGATCAGCCGCCTTCGCTACTGATTGAAACAGACCAAACAAAGCCAGCAAAAAAATCGCCAGCAAACTATGCTGGCGATTATGATTTATATTTATGAAATTCATTATTTTTTTAATCTCCATATACTACTAATTTCACCACTCTATTTTTTCGTCACGGCCTTTAAATTTGGAACGCAGATAAGTCAATACCAACCAGACATCTTCTGTGGTCATATCGGTCATCTCGCCGACTTGCGGCATAGGCGCCACGACAGATTCTTTTTTAACCCGGACGTGCCCCTGTGCCATTAACTGATCAGAACCCAGTGTGATTAAACGAAACAACACATCATCATTGCCCCCATAAACCCACTTCTCATTGATCGCTGATGGACACATGCCACCACCACCGCCACCACCATGACAACCACTGCAACCAAATGAAAACCATTTTTTCTTACCCTCTTCTATCTTATCTGCGTCTCCGGTGAATGGGTTCTTTAGTTTGATACTGGTATCCTTTGCCACCTCAGGTGCTGACTTTCCATCTTCCAGACCAGACACTTCTGGCAACCCTTCTACTTCTTCTTTTGCATCAGGAATAGGCTGATCAACAGCCGCAAGCACAATCGGTTCTTTAAATTTGCTACTCTCTGCCTGACTTGCTGCTGGTGCAGACCCCATATCGACATCAACAACCTCCGTTCCCATAGATTTTTCTACTGGCTGATTGGGTGCAGGATCATCAGAGGCATTACAGGCGACTAATATTCCGGCTCCACTCACTAACATTGCTATCGATATTTTTTTCCATTGACTAATCATTGTTTCTCCTCTTTTTCAATTAATTTTATAACTACTTTTCTACGGAACCTCGTCATACTCCAGGTTTTCAAAATCATATCTCGGGATCTGTATCCACCTTCCATCGATGTTTTGTGGAATCTTATGGATCCTTACATCACCCACTTTTATCTCACCCGTTTTTTCATCCAACCAGAAATCAATGTCGTAAAATTTTTCCTTACTATCTTTCTCACGAAAATCGGTACAGGCGAAATAACGACCATCTTCTTTCAGTTTTCGAACAGGCATATGAATATCCACAAAATCCAGATCAATTTCTTCGCCTGTTTCTGAATCCTTTAATTTATAAAAACCGTTATTATTTCTTTTCTGATCAGCAATATGTTCGTGAATCGCTGACATGATTTCCCAGCCACGTTTTTCTTCACTCTCACCCGGGTGCTCCGAGGCCGGTAACCACCACCAGGGAGCAGGTAAACGGGTTGCAAGCACGTAACTGTCATCCACTTTCTTTGGTTCTTTGTAGAGGCGGATATCCATGATCTCTATTTGATCTGCAGGCGCCTTAAGCCAGAAATCCAGTACATACTGTTTATCAGGATTATCTTTATGATGAAACTTCACACTGGGGAAAACGCCGTAACCATGCATGCGACGAACGAACAGGATCTCGTCATAAACCAATGGCAACTCTGTTCCATAGCGAGGATCAATAAATGGATAAACACCATCGATGATGTTTTTTTCAAGATGATCTTTTATGAAAGCTTTTCCTTCTTCAGGCGTGATTTCACGACCTGCTTTTTTCAGCGCTTCAGGAATATTCGGTTCGGTCTTAGTGTTCTGATCTGCATCCGGTGTCAGTGCTGCAAACTTTTTTGCTTTTTCAAGATTGCCCTCCGGATCCTGTAAAAAAGTATCTCGAGATGCTCTGCTTGAAAAACAGAGAACCTTACCATCCTCAAACGTCATCCTTGTTTTACAATCTGTATCGACCATCTGTCCCTGTGACAGACCGGTAACACAGCGCCCACCAAATAAAAGAGCCTCTCCTTCTTCCAGCTCAATTTCGGTTGAAGCAAAAACACTTTGTGAAGTGATCAATGTCACCATCAATAATAAAAATTTACTGTTCATGAATCACCTCCTTGATTCAATAAGTTCTCAACATCATCAAAACCATTTTTATGTGCGATGGTTAATGCTGTTTGTCCATCATCAGTGGATGCATCAATCTTTGCACCGGCTTTGATCAAGTGTTCAACCAGCAATATTTCCTTACTTGCAACTGCGATCATCAAGGCTGTCACGCCCACCTTATTTCTTGCATTTACGTCTGCACCATGTTTCAGCAGGGCAATCGTATTTTTTTCGGCATGTTTGGCCACAGCAACCATCAAAGGTGTATAACCCGCCGGATTCTTGCTATTGAGATCCAGTCCACGTTCTATCAGATATTCCACCAGTGAAGGCGAAGCAAATTCAACCGCGACATGTAATGCTGTTAAACCCTTTTTATTAGTGACTGTCGGATCAGCACCGGCATCCAGTAACATTCCCGCTGATTCCTGATCATCTTTTTCGATTGATAACAGTAAAGGAGATCTGCCATTACCATCGGTGAGTTCAAGATCGGCTCCTCGTTCGATCAACACTTTTGTTACACGCTGATATTTGTTTCTTAACGCGTTGGTCAGAGGTGTGTATCCCTGTGGATCGCGTGCATTTACATCAGCTCCCTTATCCAAAAGATATTTAATGCGTGGCAGATCGTCCGCTATGATTGCGTTGTTCAGCTCCTGGTTTATATCGGCTCCGTCAGCCAACCATTTATCTACATCTGACAGTGCAACATCACCATCACCGGGGCCAGGTTCTACTGGGGTTGTGATGTCTCCATAGGGACCATGTTCTGGTAAATGTCCGGAGATCAGACAACTGTCACATTTCACTAATGGCACACCGAATTCTTCCAGTATTTTCTGAATTTTTTCTTTTTCCTTTACCAGTGTTTCGTTCAGCAGTTTTGCCAACTCACCCTTTCTACGATCAATACCCAATGACATATCAAATTGAAGATAAACGGTGTCTTCAAGAACATTCATTGGGACAAGTGTCAAAGGTTCATTTAACTTCGCCTTGTGATAACCAGCATGAGCACCCCAGACTGCAGCCATATCGATTTCACCACGGGTTACTTTTTCCACCTGCTGGTGGGGTTGTACTTTTTCATCCAGATCACCTACCCAGCTCATGGCATGCACGACGGTATTCTTTTTTATTCCATGCCGACGTAAGGCTTCCCTGGCGGCTGATCGCTGGAAAACACCTATACTGGCTTCTTTCAAAATGGGGTCATCCAGACTCTTGATGTTGTAATCTCTGTCGTTGCGATGAACAATCACGTAGGTTGTTCGGTAATAAGGTTGGGTCGTCAGAATACGTGGCATATTGGCGGGGACGCTCATCATCACATCACACTTACCTTCTCCAAAAGTTTTTCTTGTTAAGCCCCGCTCAATGGTTGGCCGCCAGAAATAGCTTAAATTAGCGCCCAGAGATTCGGCCAGAACTTCGGCAATTTTATTTTGAAAACCTTCACCTTTTATATTTGATAAAGGCATGTTTCCCGGATCAGCACAGACGCGCAAGGTTGAAATTTTATTTGCTTCGCTTGCAGCAACATTGCCTGAAACCAATATCATGATTGACAAGACCCCAAGCCATTTTTGTGCACCATGTTTCATGTACTGTTCCTCTTTTATTATTATCCAATAATCAATAAAGCATCCGATGCCTTTCAACACCGGATGCTGTTTACTACTTACTTTTCAGCCAGAAAACTGGATCAGTCCATCAAACGGAAGGTATACAAAGTACCGCCCGCTGGAAGTTTCATCATGTCGTTGTCTGCTGAAATAGCCGACGCACCAATCGCGCCATAAGGATCGCTGGTGTCCAGATCTAACAGTGGAGGTAAACCAACCCAACCGCCCATTCCTGACCAGATTGAGACATATTGTTTGCCTGCTGTTTTATAAGTGATCGGGTTACCGATGATTCCAGAACCGAGACGACGCTCCCAGAGTTTCTTACCTGTATTTCGATCAATTGCTCTGAAGTCACCATCAAAGCTACCGTAGAAAGCAAGTCCGCCATCAGTGACGAGTGCGCCACCCCAGTTTGGATAGTTATCTGCAATTTCCCAGACAGTTTTACCAGTCTTTACGTTGAACTTTTTGAATTTGCCCAATACGCCCGGAACTTCTGCCTTCATATGTACATTAGCGAAAACATAGACCGTACCTTGTGTTGTATGGGTACGCTCGGTGGGTTCATCCGTCATACACCAGTTGTTGGTTGGGCAATAGAAATAATCGGGATCGTTGGGATCAACCGCACAAGGTTGTTGATCTTTACCACCCATTGCTGATGGACAAGCATGTGTTGCCACGCCAATTGCGAATGGAGAATTTTTCTTAACCTTAACTGGACGACCTGTTGCCAGATCTACTTTTTCAGCCCAGTCGACGGTAACGAATTTATGTGCTCGAAGCAGGGTTCCATCACGTCGATCAAGAACATAGGCAAAACCATTTCGATCAAAATGAACAAGAACTGGTCGTTTCTTCTGACCGTCAATATCCATTTCCACCAGAATGTTTTCGTTCACGCCATCATAGTCCCACTGATCAAATGGTGTCATCTGATAAGCCCAATGAGCCAGACCACTATCGGCATCGCGGGCAAAAATCGTCATTGACCATTTGTTATCCCATTTACCGGTGTTACATTTTTCATGCGTGTCTTCACCACAACGATAGGAAGGACTCCAGTGTCCCGGATTACCTGTTGATGCATACACAAGATTCAGTTTTGGATCAAAGGAATACCACGCCCAGGGAGAACCACCGCCGATCTTCCATTCATCACGGGGATACGTGGTAGCACCAATATCAGAGCCTGCGGTTCCATAGTGCGGATTCGCCTTGTTGAAGTCCGGTGCATAACCCACATCTTTATCAGGGCCGGTGCTGTGCCATTTCCAGGCCACGGTACCATCTTTCAGGTTGTATGCTGTCAGACGGCCTCGGGCGGCAAATTCGTCACCACCAAAACCGGCAATGACCTTGTCTTTAACAATGATCGGTGCCGGTGTCTGGGTTTCACCATGCTCTGGATAGGAATGTTTGACAACCCAGTTTTCTTTACCGGTTGTCGCATCCAGATTGATCAAATATCCATCAAGTGTTCCAAAGACCACCTGATTATCGACATAAGACAAACCACGGTTTACAACGTCACAACACGCTCGAGGGATTGCAGATTCATCACGATCAGTTTTCTTTTCATAACGCCAGGCAATTTTGTAGTTGTCAGGATTAGACAAATCTAATGCCCATACAATATTAGGCCACGCTGTGACCGCGTACATCATCGGCTTACCACCCACATCGCTGATAAACAAAGGCTGCCCTTCATGACCTCGCAAGGTCGCACTGGACAGAGACCAGATCAGGTTAAGATCCTTAACATTTTTTGTGTTGATATCCTTTAAAGTACTGTGACGATTAAGACCATAATTACCTCCAATCGACCCCCACTGGTTTGGATCCTGCGATCGTGCGATCACCTCATCATTTGCCATCGAAATGCCCGGAAGTGTCAGAGCTGTTGCGACAATAGCCGCTTGTGCTGACATCAGGGCGATTTTGAATTTTTTCATTCTAAACCTCCTAACGAGATAGTTATTATTAAGTAAGCCATACAGCCCCCCTGCT
>Ga0256841_1001529_pt1 | contig 19699 bp, 15 predicted proteins | sample 356308metaG_FD_185971 | JGI IMG/M metagenome (GOLD analysis project Ga0256841, IMG submission 185971) | Hydrothermal vent microbial communities from Mid Atlantic Ridge, Atlantic Ocean - 356-308 | ecosystem: Environmental > Aquatic > Marine > Hydrothermal vents | place: Atlantic Ocean: Mid... | reverse complement strand
GTTGGCATTGATGATATGCGGGGAGAAAGGGATGTCGATATACCCTTTTTTGATAGCATTGAAGACTTTGCGCCAGAGTGTGTCCGCCTTGTCATTGAATACCGCTTCAAGGATTTCGTCAACTTCGTTACTGAGATTCTCCTCCTCCTCTTCATCCCCGACCGTAGGTAAACCTTTGAGCATACCGAGGGTGTATTTCACATTGGCGACCGCCATTGCATTGGCCTCTTTTGTAGGGATACCGAAGGCTTCGTTGCGCGTCTTGGTAATGATCTTGTCCGCACCGACCATTGCTGCGATGACCGTAGAAGTGTTAATGAGCGAATCGGAGTATTCTTTGTTTCGGGGGAAAGCCCCCATCCACTGATGGTAGACCAGGTTGATGGTCGCATCTTCATGCCCGAACCTGTCGGCATACTTGCGTGAGAGTTTTTTAATGACATTGGATGAAACGATATCCTGCAGCATGGAACCCGTCTGCGAAAAGCTCACGGAAAAAGACTTCACTCCCTCTTCCAGAGAAAGCAGCATTTCCAGGATCTGGATCACGATCACGATGGCCGGCGCCTGCAGCGTAGCCGAAAGCGGTCCGAAGGATTCGCGGTTGATCGGTTCATTAAGACTCGAATAGTTCGCGCAGACCCGTTCGACATATTTCCAATAGAGAAACGCTTTGTCCATAGGGAAATTCTTCGAGTACGGCAGCAGATAAGTGATGGGGCCGCCTTCGATCTCAAAGATCCCCGAAGCCAGTGCGATCTCTACCAGCAGCCTGGCATCGGGTGTACCGTGGCGCAGGCTGACGGGAGTATTGTAATGGGTGATCATCTTTCGTGTCGTACGGTATCCATGGTTGACCAGCGGATAGCCGTTAAGCATATCGACATCATTCTCTTCAGAAAGTGCAAGCATCTTTTTGGCCGAAGCGTAGTCGTTGAGGCGGGTATTGGAATCGATGGTAAGGGGGAGGACATCGACATTGGCCTCTTTGAACTCTCTGTAGAGCCCAAAGACTTTGTCGTAGGTCGGGAAACCGCCGCGCGGCTGTACCAGCATGTGGTCCGAGGTCTTGAACTTGTAGGAGATGAAGAGGTCTTTACTCGCCCCTTTGATAAATGCTTTCACCTCATCAAAATCGAAGCGGTCAATGTACTCATTGTTCACGATGATCTCGCGTTCGCGCTGCAATAAACTCATCTGCGCTCCTTCAGTTTCTCTTCGAGCAGGTCAAGCCCTACATTGAGGTCGATCTGGTGAAAGACCAGGTCAAAGCCGTAATTGCGGAATTTGGGCACGATAAGTTCCGGATCCATCTCACCCACACCAAGATTACCCCCTATCATAAAGACCACATTATTGAAGTCATACTGGCTCTTGAGTATCTTGAGGTCACGGCACCATCCCTCCGCTTCTCCATTGAGCGAAGAGATCAGCAGAACATCCGCATCGGTCTCGATGACCGCATCCATGAACTCTTCAAGATATGTGTTGACACCAAGATTGAAAACCTCGAACCCACGCTCTTCAAGCGAAATATCGATCAGTCTGTTGGCAACGACATGAATATCGTTTCCGACTACTCCGGTTACTACTTTCATCTATCATCTTTGTTTTTTGATAGTTAATTCTACCTAATTATAGATTTTTTTCAGTATAATCCTGTACATTATATGGGTAAATACATATCATTTGATGGGTGAACCCACCCTACACGTGAATCGATCCGTTGTATTCATCCGCGTAGGATCGATGTATCCACCATAACCAATGAGAAGCCATAAAGGAGTCAAATGCCTTTCTACACAGCCGATATTTCCGACGAACACCACGAAAAGGTCCAGGTACTCTCTCCCGAATACCATTCTTACGGAGGAGTGGAAAAATGCAAAGGCCCCATTGCCACACTAAAACTTAACGAAGAGAATACAGACCTCATTGCCATGCTTAAAGAACCTGGAGAGGGACGCATTGCTGTCGTGGATGTGGACCGTGCCCACTATGCCGTTGTGGGGGAGAACCTGATGAAACTGGCACAGAAAAATGGCTGGGCGGGCATTCTCATCAACGGCTATGTTCGAGACACCCACATCACCAAAACCATTCCCGTAGGTCTCTGGGCACTCGGGACCTGCCCGCGAAAAAGCCATATCAAACAGCCTGGTGCACGTGACGTGACATTTACATTCGGAGGGGTATTCTTCAAGAACGGAGAGATCCTGCTTGCGGATCATGACGGTATCATCGTCATCGATGAGGAGAGTTTGAACAAAGCATAGGTTTTATTCTGTAAAACCTATACTTCTCTGTTATTTTTTAGACTTTTTGCTTTTTTTCTTCGATTTCTTCTTCTCCGCTTTTTTCTTACTCACTTTTTTCTTGACAGCCTTGACCTTCTTGTTCTTTTTGGAAACCGGTTTCTTAGCCTTTTTTGCCGACTTTTTCTTTTCTGCCTTTTTCTTTGCCTTTTTCTTTTCTGTTCTCTTTTTCTCTTTCTTCAAAAGCGCTTTCTTTGCTTTTTTCTCTTCTTCTTTCTTCTTAGCCATAACGACTCCTTTTTTATGTATTAATTAATTATTATACGCTTATCGGACATACATTGTCAAGACAGTATGCTATAATCACTTACTATGAAAAAGTTGATCGCACAGGAATACAAACGTTTCGTTCGTTATATGGAAATTTTCATTATCCTCGTACTTGTCGCTGTGCTCTACAACTTCATCTCTCCAAGCTCGGAACACAAGACTTTCTACCTTTCCGGATCCACACCGAAAAAGATCGCCGAAAGCATGGAAAAATACGGTTACACTGTCACTTTCATGGACCAGCTTTTTATGCAGTACGGAGGACTTCCCAAAGAAGGATGGTACCATATAGGAAAGGAAGGGAAGAACCGTTTTTCTTTTTTTTCTGCTTTGCATCGGCAACAGGCGGCACGGATGAAAGTGGTCGTTTATGCGGGAGAAACATCCAAAGAGTTGACCAAACGCCTTGCCAACGACATGAAACTGAAAGAGGAAGATCTCTTAAAAGAATATGAAAAACGTTCAACATTCAAGGAAGCGGACATTTTTGCCCAAAATTACAGTGTTGCCAGAAAGGCGGATGCTTTTGCCGTGATGCAGTATCTTTTTGACATATCGCGGCAGGAACTATCGGTATTCGAGAATACATACTTCTCCAAAAAACCGGCACATTCAACGATGGGGATACTTCTGACCATTGCTTCCATCATCCAGAAAGAGAGCAACTCGGTCAAAGAGATGCCGCTGATCTCTTCAGTGATCTACAACCGTTTGGAGAAGAAAATGAAACTTCAAATGGACTGTACGCTCAATTACGGGGATTATTCCCATGTTATCGTCACTCCCGAACGCATCAAAAATGACAACAGCTACTTCAATACCTACAAATACAAAGGCTTGCCGCCATACCCGATGGGCACTGTTACGATGGAGGCACTGCAGGCTGCTATGATGCCCAAAAAGAGTGACTATCTCTTCTTCATGCTGACACCGGGCGGAGAACACAATTTTACGGCCACTTATGAAGAACATTTAAAGAACATCAGGGCATTCAGGGCCTATCTGAAAAAACGGAAAGCCCAAAAAGAAGCAGAGAGCAATGCAACAGTGAAACAGGAGGACAACAGAACAGCGTCTAAGGAATCTGAGGAGGCGTGATCTTCTCCCCGAGTCTGGCATAGCTTTTACCGATACGCGCAACGGCATCGAGTTCAAGAGACATCTTTTCCCTGTCGGAAATAATGCCATCATCAATATAAAGATGTTTAATTTCTATGATCACAGGGATAGTCTTGCTTCCCTGAAGATCCACTTCCTGAAGGGTTTCGCAGAAAAAAGCCGCTTTGACCCCTTTGACCATAGGAGGAAACGCTTTGATTTTCATTTCCACAGGAATATCGAACTGTTCGGCTTCACTTGTTTTTGCATCCAGGTCTTTTGAACTGTAGTGCATCATTTCAAGCTGTTCTTCTTCAACCATGCACACCACACATTTTCGGGTTTCTCTCAAGTTTCGCAGGGTATCTTTGGGCGTGCCGTCGGGACGATGCCCAATGGAGACGATCATCGTGGGAGGGTTGGAAGAGAGGCCGGTAAAGTAGGAAAAAGGTGCGATGTTGAGCACCTCTCCCTCTGTCACGATCCAGGCAATGGGACGGGGAATGATGAGCTGCGCCATCAAGCCGTATTTTTCATTGAGTGCTTTGTCTTTAAAATCGATGACCATTCCCTGCTCCTTAGTTCTCGTGCTGTTCTACGTATGCTTCGTAATTGCCTTCAAAATCGATCACCGAACCGTCCTCGTTGAGCTTGATAATACGGTTGGCAAAGGCATCGATGAGTTCACGGTCGTGGGAAACACAGATCACACCGCCCTGGTAATTATGGAGTGCTTCACCCAGTGCGACGATCGCTTCGAGGTCGAGGTGGTTGTCGGGCTCATCGAGTACAAGGAAGTTGGCTGCATCCATCATCATCTTGGAGAGCATGACACGGTGTTTCTCTCCTCCCGAACAGGCATCGATCTTTTTTTTCTGCTCTTCACCGGAAAAGAGCATACGTCCCAGTGTCTTTCTGATATCGTCGATGTGCCATTTGGGGTCGAATCCCTGGATCCACTGCGGAAGTTCTTCGTCACCGGTAACGATATCCGTCGTATTCTGCGGAAAATAGGTCGTGGTGATCGTCTGCCCCCAGTTGAATTTCCCGCTGTCAGCTTCCAGTTTGCCCATAAGGATCTCAAGCAGTGTGGTCTTCCCTGCCCCATTGGTCCCGATAAGGGCTATCTTGTCGCCTTTGTTGACTTTGAAACTCAACCCTTCAAAAACCGTTTCGCCGTCGTAACGCTTGGAAAGATCCTGTACTTCGAGGACTTCATTCCCGATATCCCTGTGCGGCTTGAACATAATGGAGGGGTCTCTTCTGCTGGAGAGTTTGATCTCCTGCACATCGAGTTTGTCAAGCTGTTTCTGTCTGGAGGTCGCCTGTTTCGCTTTGGACGCATTGGCCGAGAATCTTGCAATAAATTTCTCCAGTTCTTCTTTCTCTTTCAGCGCTTTGCTCCTGTCCGCCTGAGCCTGTTTCGAGATGAGATTGGCTGCGATATACCACTCATCATAATTACCGGTAAATTCGCGGATATTCTGAAAATCCAGGTCAAGGATGTGTGTCACTACCCCATTGAGGAAGTGCCTGTCGTGCGAGATGACCAACAGTGTTCCTTCATGGCGTTTGAGTTCCTGTTCCAGCCATGCGATCGTCTCCATATCCAGGTTGTTGGTAGGCTCATCCAGCAGCAGGACATCAGGCTTGAGAAAAAGTACCTGTGCCAGCAGGATCTTGAATTTGTCCCCGCCGGTGAGAGAACCCATCAGGTCATCGTGCTGTTCTACAGGGAAACCGAGTGTCGTCAGCAGTTTCTCTATCTTTACATCACTTTCATAGGTCGGGTCCTCATCGGCACAGATCATCTCCAGTTCCGCCAGCCGGTTGTTGACCGCATCGCTTTCGAAATCACCTTCCATATAGAGCTTCTCTTTTTCTTTCTGCGCATCGTAGAGTTTTCTGTTTCCGTAAAGTACGGCATCTTTCAGCGTAAAATCCTCAAAGGCATACTGGTTCTGAGAGAGCATCCCCAGCTTTAATCCCGGCTGAAGCTGCACTTCGCCGTCACTGGGTTCTATCTCGCCTGCCAGGATCTTCATAAAAGTGGATTTTCCTGCACCGTTGGCACCTATGAGGCCATAGCGTTTCCCCGCATCCAGGGTAATGTTTATCTTGTCGAAAAGTACTCTCTTTCCGTAACGTTGTGTTAAATTGACTGTACTGAGCAATGGATATCCTTCACATAATAATATGCGATTTTACCCAAATCTTCTGAAAGCAAAAAGCTACTCTTCCAGAAGTGCGATGATCTTCTCTATGGGGCGGCCGATCGCCGCTTTGCCGTCTTTGATCACAATGGGACGTTCAATGAGTTTTGGATGCTCTGCCATAGCTTCGATGAGTGCCTCCTCATCGCTGACATCTTTCAGGCCAAGCTCTTTGTAGAGGGCTTCTTTGGTACGCATCAGCTCCCTCGCAGAAATACCCAGCATCTTCAATACGGCTTTGATCTCCTCTTTATCGGGCGGTGTATCAAGATACTTCACCACTTCCGCCTCAATACCTCCCTCTTCCAGTAAATTGGCTGCATTCCTTGATTTGCTGCATCTGGGGTTATGCCAAATAATTATTTTATGCATCTCTTTTCTCTCCTGTGTTTTATGTTATCTGTCATCCAGCTCTTTGGGGATCTGTTTGCTTGTCTGTGCGCCAAGTTCTTTAAGCTGCTGCACCTGGCGGACAAGGTTTCCTCTTCCGTCACTGAGTTTGTTCTTCGCAGCGGAAAAACTGCTTTGTACCGCATCGATCTGTTTGGATATTTTGATGAGATCTTCAGAGAAACGTACGAATTTGTCATACATGGCTCCCGCCCTTCTTGCGATCTCCTGGGCATTCTGGTTCTGGCGTTCATATTTCCAGACATTTTCCACTGCTCTCATCGCCACAAGCAGTGTCGTAGGGCCAACCAGCAGGATCTTCTTTTTGAAAGCATTGTCATAAATACTGCTGTCATGCTCCAAAGCAACAGCCAATGCCCCTTCTATAGGCATGAACATAAAAATAAAATCCAGTGTATTCACCTCTTTGAGACGTTCATAATTCTTATTTGCCAGAGTATCGATATGCATTTTGATAGAGTTCAAATGCGCAGCAAGATGCGTGCTTTTATGGGCTTCATCTTCTGCATTGACATAACGTTCGTATGAGAGCAGTGATGTTTTTGCATCGATGATAAGGTCGCGGTTATCGGGAAGATGCACAATGACATCAGGACGCAGTACTTCATTGTCATCTGTATGCAGGCTTACTTCACGCTCGAACTCAAATCCTTTGCGCAAGCCCGAAGCTTCCAGGACATGCTCCAGTACCATCTCTCCCCAAACCCCCTGCTGTTTGCTTTCGCCTTTAAGCGCATTGGTCAGGTTGATCGCATCTTTGCTGATCTTTTCATTGAGTTCTTTGAGTGAATGTATCTCGTTCTTGAGTACCGCTCTGTCCTGACTCTCGGTATTGTAGGTTTCAGAAACCTGTTTTTTGAACTCCTCAATCTGTGTTTGAAGAGGCTTGATCATACTGTCAAGATTCTGGCGGGAGAACTCAGCGAATTTTTCTGAATTGCCGTCAAAGATCTGTTTCGCCAAACGTTCGAACTCTGTCTTAAGCTCTTTTTTATGCTCCTGCATCATTTCAAGTTTGCTGGAAGCATGACGCGTCTCTGTCTCAAGTTTCATCAACAGCCTTGCATTGTTGACCTGGAACTTGTTGTTCTCTTCCTGAAGATGCTCCATACGTTCCTGAAGCTGTGCATGTTCCTGCAAAATCTTCTCATGCTGGGCTTCAAGGTTTTCGAAGCGTGCCTGAAGCTGTCCATGCTCTTTTTCCAGCGTATTGAAGGTATGGTGAAGTTGTTCAAAAGCAGCTATCTTGGAGGAAAGCTCTTCTTTTACCTGTGCAAAATGCTGCAATTCCTGTTCATGTCCGGCATTGGTGATCCTGGCATTCTGAAGCTCCTTCTCCAAAGCCTCTATCTTGATACCTTTGATCTTGTCACTCTCACGGCTCTCGGCGAGCCTGTCGCTGAGGGTCTTGGCTTTCGTAGTGAACACGACGACCACCAGTACGATAATAAGCAGCACGACAAGTGCGATACCTCCGACGAACATCAACGTCGAATCATTTTGTAGCGTTTGAAAGATCTCCTGCATTTTAACCTCTTATCTCATCGTAGTCTTTGGGATGGGAACAGGTCATACTTTGCATATCGAATGCACCTTTCTCATATTTTATATTATTAAATATTATCTGTACTTTATTATCCAGGTCATCATAATAAGCCACACTTTGCAGACGTCCTTTTCGATCCGTTTTTACGGTATAGCTCTTCCCCGCGTAACGTGCAACATAAATATTTTGACTATGTTCTTTCGCTTTTTTGATGATCTCACTGAGGTTGAAACCTTTTGAAATAAGATAGGTTGATATCTGCTCCAGGTCATGATCGACAACCGTTAATTCCCTGCCATTCGTACACACCTCTTTTTTTGTCGGTTTGACATAGTCCCATTTCATCAAAGAGGGGTTGGAAAAACGTACTTTCCCGCTATATTTGATAACCTTCTTCTTTGTATTGGTGATCATTTGCGTAAAGTGCGCACTGAAATGATCCGGCAGGGTTACACCTCCTGCATACAGGGAAAACCCGACTGTCATACTTATAACTGTTTTTCTCAAATTCTAATCCTTTTTTTCATTCAAAATATACCAAAAACTCACTTGCTTCGGGTTAATATCTGTCATATTGGCATAAAATAGTGAAAGCTCTGTGAAGCTTATCAAACCTATAACGGAGTATTAATCACTTTTTCGGTAAAATTGATCCACTTCATTTAAGGCAAGCGGAAACATGATTAAAACTGCACTAAAGATCTTTGGTACACAGAACGACAGAATCGTCAAAAGCTATATGAAAAGAGTAAAGAATATCAATGCACTCGAATCTACCTATGAACCTATGAGTGATGAGGAGCTTCAGGCCGCATTCAATACCCTCAGAGAATCGGTAAAGAACGGAGAAAAGCGTCTCGATGATGTACTCTACGACTCTTTTGCGATCACAAGAGAAGCGAGTAAACGCGTACTGGGACTGAGACACTACGATGTTCAGATGGTCGGCGGTATGGTCCTGCATGACGGCAATATCGCAGAGATGAAGACGGGTGAAGGGAAAACACTGGTTGCAACACTGGCTGTAGCACTCAATGCCATGACGGGAAAAGGCGTACATGTCGTCACCGTCAACGACTACCTTGCCAAACGTGACTCCGAGGAGATGGGCCTGCTCTACACATTCCTGGGATATACCGTAGGATGTATCACTGCCGATATCCATGACGATATGGGCAGAAAAGCGCAATATGACGCAGATATTACTTACGGTACGAACAACGAATACGGTTTCGACTACCTGCGGGACAATATGAAAGTGCGTCTCGAAGAGAAAGTACAGCGAGAACATCACTATGCCATCGTGGATGAAGTGGATTCCATTCTCATCGATGAAGCGCGTACACCGCTGATCATTTCCGGACCGACACAGAGAGACCAGAATCACTACGCCAGAGCCGATGCTATTGCCAAGCAGATGGAACGGGGAGAGAAGATAGAGACCAGGCCGGGCGAAGACGAGAAGACCACGGGCGATTTCATTGTTGATGAAAAGAACCGTACCATCGTCATGACGGAACAGGGACTTCAGAAAGCACAGGACCTCTTTGAAGTGGATAACCTCTATTCCCTTGAAAATGCCGTACTTTCACATCACCTGGACCAGGCACTCAAAGCCCATTATATTTTTGAAAAAGATGTCGATTATGTCGTACAGGACAATGAGATCATCATCGTCGATGAATTTACAGGAAGACTCTCCGAAGGCCGTCGCTATTCCGAAGGCTTGCACCAGGCACTTGAAGCCAAAGAAGGCGTAGAGATACAGGAAGAGTCACAGACACTTGCAGAGATCACGTACCAGAACTATTTCAGGCTTTATGAAAAACTTGCCGGTATGACCGGTACCGCACAGACTGAAGCAACAGAATTCTCACAGATTTACGATCTGGATGTCATCTCCATCCCCACCAATGTTCCGGTGGAAAGAATCGACAGGAATGACCTCATTTACAATACAGAAAGAGAAAAGCTTGATGCCGTGGTACGCAAGGTCAAAGAGTATCACAGCAAAGGCCAGCCGGTGCTTATCGGTACAGCGTCCATCGAAAAATCCGAGATGATCCATGAGAGGCTCAAGAAAGAGAAGATCCCCCACAATATCCTCAACGCCAAGAACCACGCGCAGGAAGCGGAGATCATCAAGAATGCCGGACAGAAAGGTGCCGTGACCGTAGCCACCAATATGGCGGGACGGGGTGTCGATATCAAGATCGACGATGAAGTCCGTTCACTTGGCGGTCTGGCGATCCTCGGTACGGAACGACATGAATCACGCCGTATCGACAATCAGCTGAGAGGACGTTCCGGACGCCAGGGAGACCCGGGTGAGAGCCAGTTCTTCCTTAGCCTTGACGACAACCTTCTGCGTATCTTTGGCGGAGAGAAGATCAGAAACATCATGAACCGTCTGGGGGTTGAAGAGGGAGAATATATCGACTCCAAGATCGTCACACGTTCAGTGGAAAAGGCACAGAAGAAGGTAGAGAACCAGCACTACGAATCACGTAAGCATATTCTCGAGTACGATGATGTCGCCAATCACCAGAGAAAAGCGATCTATGCTTTCCGTAACCAGCTTCTCGATCCGGAGTTCGACATCGATGCGAAGATCAAGGAGAACCGTACCGAGTATGTGCGGCATCTTCTTGCCGAAGCTGAGATCTTCGACGGCATGCCCAAAGAAGACTATGATGTCGAAAAACTCGCTGCACTTATCAGGGAAGAGCTGCGTATAGAAGTAGACCCGGAATACTTTAAAGATAAAGAGATCGAAGAGCTTGAAGCCATGATCACGGAAATGATGGAGAACATTTACGAAGAGAAGATGTCCCAACTCGATCCGGAACAGAGAAAAGAGATAGAACGCATTCTCTATCTTCAGGTACTTGACCCGCAGTGGAGAGACCACCTCTATGAGATGGACGTACTCAAGACCGGGATCGGGCTGAGAGGCTACAACCAGAAAGATCCGCTTACGGAATACAAACAGGACTCTTACAAACTTTTTATGGACCTTGTAGAACGCATCAAACTCGAAGCGGTCAAAGTATTGCATCTCGTACAGTTCGATTTCACTTCTCCTGAAGAGGAAGAGGCTGCCGTTGAGCAGATCAGAGAAGAGTTGGAAAGTGAAGTGGCAGATGCTTCGCTGAACCAATCCTTTGAAGAAGGTGTGATCGCAGAAGATTCCGAAAAACTCAAACCGATCACAGGGACCAAGAAACCAAAAAGAAACGATCCCTGCCCCTGCGGTTCAGGAAAAAAATACAAGAACTGCTGTGGACAGAGCGGACCCAAAAAAGGTCTGTTGGCTTAAATGTCCGCACCGATCAGAAAGGTGACGCCCAACAAAAAATTCGTTGGGAAGATCATCACCCATTACCTCAAATATGATAAAGAAAATCCTTTTATCTTCATCTCTGCCCTGCTCGCGTTTCTAGGTATCGCAGCAGGGGTCATGGTCCTGATGATCGCTATGGGGATCATGAACGGTACACAGGAAGAGTTCACCAAAAAGCTCTTTGTCATGAATTATCCCCTTACCGTACTCCCTATTGAAGAAAATGCTGTCAATGCATCCTTGATACATACGCTTGAAAAAAAATTTCCCCAAATGAAATTCAGCCCCTATTATACGACCCAGGTCATCACCAAGAATGACGGTGCCGTACAGGGTTCTCTGCTCTATGGTGTCGATTACAACAAGGAGAGCCGTCTGAACGATGTCTTCAAAAAAGCGAGAGGGAAGGGGACAAGCAAGTTCAGGGTCGTTATAGGAGAGGGACTCTCTTTTGAAATGAATGCAATGAAAGGCGACAAGGTCACGCTTTATTTTTCAGAACAGACCGCTGCAGGTTTTGGGACCATGCCGCTTCAAAAACGTTTCATTGTCGACGGCGTGTTCAAATCCGGTCTGAAAGCCTATGACAAAGCCATCATGTATACCACACTCGAAGCTTTCGAAAAATTGCTCGATCGGCAGATAGGCTACTATGACGGACTCCACATTTACTGCAAAGATCCTCTCAAAGAGATCAACAAAATACGAAAAGAGCTTCCCCCGTCAGTCGTGATAGAAGGGTGGTGGCAGCAGAACGGCAACTTCTTCTCTGCTATGGAGATGGAGAAAAAAGCACTTTTCCTTGTGCTGCTGCTTATTATACTCGTAGCCTCACTCAATATCATCTCTTCTCTTCTGATGACCGTTATGAGCAGAAGATCGGAGATCGCACTGATGCGTACACTTGGGGCTACCCATCGTGAAATACGCGCCATTTTCTTCAGGCTTGGACTTGTTATAGGCATTGCAGGGATCTTTGCCGGCACCCTTCTTGGCGGACTGGGGATCTGGGCATTGAAGACCTTCGACATCATTTCAATGCCTGAAGATGTCTACGGTACGAGCAAACTGCCTGTGGATCTTCTCTGGAGTGATTTCGGATTTATTCTTATCGGTACTTCTGTCATTATTTTGCTCTCCTCTCTCTACCCTGCCAGAAAAGCCGCACAGACCGACCCCCTTACCGTGTTGAGAAACGAATAGTATCAAGGTGCTACAAGCTTTTGAGGCAAAACTGCATCTTCACGAACCTTGGGTACCTTTTGTGCTTTCTTCTCCGTATTGATGATATGTGCCGGTGACTGAAGCGTCCGTTTGATCAGGTCGAACGGGAGCTTGAGTATCTCTTTGGCGGCAGAAGTTTCCACTTTCGGATTGTCAAGTGTGCCCGAGATCTTCAACCCAAAAGTAACACTGTTATCTTCACCCATCAGGATATATCCCAGAACAGGCAGGCTCCCAACGATCTTGCCCAGTTTTCGTGCCATTTGGATCGCCAGGTCGATCTTGAGTTTTTTGGTCTGTATATTCAGCTCTCCTTTTCCGACGATAGTGGCTTTATCTCCTTTGATATAAATGGAATCAAAGATAACTTTCTGCTGTTTGATGATACGGTATTTGATCTTCCCTTCACGGATTTTAAAACCTTTTGCCGTTAATCCCGGGTCTTCAAGTTTGGAAAGTGTTTTATTGTTCTTGATGAAAGTCCTTGTTTTGTTATAGGCTTTGAAGCTTTTGAGCATCCCTCCTTCAAGGGTGATCTCTCCGCGCATCACATTTTCAGGAACACCCGAGAGTGTGATCGAATAACGGCCATGCTGCAACCCGTTAAAATGGATGAGCGGGTGCAGCATCCGGTCATGGATACGTATGGCATCGATCTTTATCCGCTTGCCTGTTTTGATAAAATGCACTACATCCGTTCCAAGATTGCCTTTTGCTTTTATGTTGCCGCTGGCAAAATAGATATTGGCACTGTATTTGTCCGTTACAAGGGTATATTTGTCATATCGAAGCTTGCTTTTTATTCCCTCTATCATCAGCTTGCCCAACTTTTTCGTTTGTATCCTGCCCTTTTGCATACGTTTTGGAGTATTAAGGAATTTTTCTATATCGAGATTGAGATTCCTGATCGTGATCTTCGATGCACTGGTACTGTAATGGAGCTGTTTGTCGAAGGCATAGAATTCCAGCCCTTTCCCATCGAACGTACCTGAACATGGCACCTTGGTGTAACATACTTTATTGCTATAAATAAAACATGATCTCCGGATAAGATTGCCCTTAAACGTGTAGTGTACAAAATCCTTTGTCCATACTTCCATCTTCCCTCCGTTGAAATCTATGGGAAGCTTTTGTAAAAACGGTTTGATCTTTGCAAGATCATAAAGTACCATATGTGTTCTGCCCTCTTCTTGTGCAAGAAGTACCCTGTAGGCGGGAATTTCTATGCGCAGTTTCTTGCCGTAATAGACTGTAAAAGGGATCTTTTTATCCTTGAGCAAAAAACTTTTTTTCTTACCTTTTCCCATAGCGATCTTCTTGGCATAGAAAAGCATCTCAGCCTTATCTGTTTTCGTATAGATCTTTCCACTGACCATGCCTTCATACCACGGTGCTTTCAGGAAAATATTTTTAAGGCTGACAATACCTTTATGGTAGATGACCTCTCCTCCCTCTACAGGAAGTTTTATATGATGCAGAGATAGCGCACCTTTCCCAAGCGCTGCTTTGACATAGACATCTATTTTTCCATGGCTGGACTTTTTGAGGGGAATTCCAAGTTTGACCTCCACCTTTGAATTTGCATTTTTCATCAATACCGGTATATGAAGATTGTAGGCATGAAGTATTTCCTGCACCTCCTCATCGACTTTATTGTCAAAATGCATATCAAGATTGAGATGCGGTATCTTTCCTTTGGCAAGATCTGTAATAGAAACGGTACTGGCATTGACTTCTTTGTTCCTGTATCTGGCATTTGTCAGGTCGAAATAGAGACATTCTCTGTTATATTTGAGCAGGGCTTTCTTCGCAGTGACCGGTGCGAGTCCTTCCTTAAAATGTATCTTTACATCTTCGAGCAGAGCATTGCCCTGCAATGAGGAAAGATCCGGTTCAAAAATATTTTCATGAACCTTCCCTCTTCCTCTCAAAGCATAAAGTCTGTAGCGCTTTGCTTCGATCTTCCGCGTGATCCAGGCATTGACTGCTTCAGGCATCGGTATTCTGTCAATCAAAGTCTTCAGGTCACTGAAAAGATCACTGTTGAGAATGAATTCTACATTATGCCCTTCTTTGATCGCTTTGAATTTTCCGGTAATATTATAGGCCTCATAACGGCCTTCCAAAATCAGTTTGTCGCTGTGAAGGTTATAATTGAGTTTTCCCACCATATTGATCTTCTCTTTTTTGATATAGAAAAGAGAAATATCGGCAACCATAATTTTCCCTCTGCGCCAGACATTCCCCGCGATCTCATAGTCATCACTCGTCAGGTACAGTATGTTGTCCGCATAGACAAGTTTGTAATGGTTGTTGCGGAAATCCACTTTCTCAAGCTCTATGTAATGAAAGAACGTCAACAGGTCTTTCACCCGGTCCAGAGCTTCATCGATATGGTCGAAATCCGGTTTTCGTTTGCTTTTGGGAATAATGATATGCGCTGCCCTGAGTGTAAGCTTTTTATCGAGTTTGATGTATAATCCATCCACTTCATAATGGTTGAAATGAAGGTGGTCTATATGGACCCCTGTTTTAAGCCAGACAAAGAGGGCCGCAAAAAGGATTACAAGAAAGATGAGTGTATCACGCAGGATGACATGGAGAAGATGGATGGTATGGGCGGAGAACATCGCCGTCGTTTTGATCATCGCATTGGCCTTTTACACTACACTGCCTGTCAGAACGACGCAAACGCTTTTCATCCCTCCCGGCTCTATTAATACTATTATATCACAGCTGGCTAAAAAAGGATATGCGCTCTCTGCGGTGGACAGTTATATTCTGCGCTTTATGGGAAAACCCCAGACAGGATGGATATTTATAGGGAAAAATGAACTCAACCGCATCGATTTTCTCTACAGACTTACCTCGGCCAAAGCAATGATCAGCAAAGTAACACTGATCCCGGGAGAGACTTCTGAAATATTTTTCGAGACACTGGCCAAAAAACTGAAACTCGATCCGAAAAAACTTTACAAATATTACCATCAGTTCTCCCCCTATCCCGAAGCAGGGATCTATGCCGACACATACTATGTACCCCATGGGATCAAAGAGAAACATTTGATGCATTTCCTTGTCCGGGAGTCGGAACAGAAATACAAAAGCATCTCCGAAAAGATATACGGGACCTACAACCACAAACAGTGGCAGAAAGTACTGGTGATCGCCTCTATCATCCAGAAAGAAGCAGCGAACACAAAAGAGATGCCGCTTGTCTCTTCCGTGATATACAACCGCTTGAGAAAAGGGATGCGGCTGCAGATGGACGGTACGCTCAACTATGGGAAATACTCCCATGTCAAAGTCACACCGGAACGTATCAAAAGCGATGAAAGTTCTTTCAATACCTATAAACACAAAGGTTTGCCCCCTTCACCCATCGGCGCAGTCAGTCTTCATGCCATACGAGCAGCCATAAGGCCGGCAAAGACGAAACATCTCTATTTTATGAAGAACAAAAAAGGTACACACGACTTCAGTGACAGCTTCAAAGCCCACCGCAAAAATATTCAAAAAGCGAAATAGGCGATTTCTATTGCATATTTTGGGTTTAATGCCAAAAAAGAAGCTGTATGATATTTAAAATGAACATGACAATGAAGCCTGTTTTGTAGACCATCATTTCATTGCGTTCAATGAAAGAAAGATTCTTGTCAAAATAAGGCTGCACTTTTTCCGGATTGTCTATCTCAAACAGCATCTCCGAATAATTGTGGTAGCGTTTGTTCGTATCTGTCTCCACTGCACGCAGCAGTACACTCTCAAACCAGTCCGGGATCTTGGGATTGAACTTCGTCGGATGCTTGGGTGTCTTGTCGAAACTGGGATTTTGAAAAGGTTCTATTTCACCGAAGGGGAATTTTTGTGTCAATGCTTCATAAAGTGTGACACCGATGGCATAGATCTCCGTCTGTTCGGTCACGGGTGCCTGATCGAAACGTTCCGGAGCAAGATAGGAAGGTGTCCCCGCACGCGTCACTTCCGAATACGCTTCAGTAATGCTCCCGAAATCGACCATTTTGAAAACGATTTTCTCTTTCCGTTTGGTCACAATGATATTTTCGGGTTTGATATCACCGTGCACGAGATTCTGCTTGATCAGATATTGCGACATCTTCAGCAGGAAACGCGCCAGTTCGATACCCAGATCGACTGAAAGCGGTTTTTTGGCAATATATTCTTTGAGCGGTATCCCTTCGACAAAACTCATGATGTAGTAACGGTGTGTACGTTTTTTGGGTATGACCGCTTTGGGGAAGAAACCTGCTTTGAGGCGCTTGGCCATCCAAACCTCTTTGACGAAAAAGTCGAGTATCACCTCATCTTCAAGGGCTTCATAGGGTGCGAATTTGATCACATACTGTACCCCTTTGTTCTCGCACAGCCAGGTACGGTTGTTCTGTATCAGAGGCTTGAGCAGTCTGTAGCCGTCTATGACCTCATCCTTTTTGTAACGCTCATGAACCATCAGTTCTGTCTGTTTAAGCTTCAGTCTCGGATCAAGTTCTTTGATCTCGATGACCACGGCGGTAGTATCATCAGGCAGTTTGTCATCATGTTTTTTGCTTGCCTTGCGTACCAGGTAGGAAGCGCCCATCTGCATACCGTCAGCCAACGCATCCTGCGAAAGTTCATTGTAGAGGCCGTCACTGCAGAGCAAGATACGGTCTTTGGGCTGAAGATTGTTCTCGAAGTAGTAAGGTTCCACATGTTCCTCTAGCCCTATAGCTGCGGTCAGGACATTTTCCATCCCCTCTTCATCCATACTGTGGTCGCTTGAGAGCTGGGCAAACTGCCCGTTGCGATGCAGATAGATACGGCTGTCACCGACATTGGCACCGTAAAGCCTGTTGCCTTCAATGACCACGAGCGTCAATGTCGTAACAAGTTCTTCACGTTCATACTGTTCCATGGATTCCAGGTACAGTACACGGTTGATATTTTCAATAAAGTGCTTGATGGATTTTTCCATACTCCAGCTTCTCGGACGGTTCTTGAGCGACTGTACCAGGAACTGTGTCGCACGTTTGGCCGCCTCCGCCCCGTGTGTTGCAGACCCCACACCGTCACAGACCACCGCCACCGTAATGTTCTCCATTACTTTGACTTCAAAGAAATCATCCCCTTTGAGCTGCGTACCTTTGGCAAGTGTAAAACCGGATGTTTCGATATTCTGTTTAGACATGGTATTTCCTTCGGAAAAGTGTTAAGCGTTAAGAACTAAGTGCTGCAAAAATGATATCGGAACACTTACTGCTTAATACTGAATACTTTTTCTGAACGTCCAGCACCAAAGGCTGAACGCTTTTTGAATTTAGATCATCCCGCCTGCATTCGCACCCCAGGTGGTTCTCCATCGGGTTTTGACGAAACTCAGCCCTGCTATCGCTACCAGTACAACCCCTGCAAAGATCAGGAATCCTGCCATATATCCGTCAAAGGCTCCTTTGGACCAGCCCAGTGTTTTGATAAGTGCTGTACCACCGAGTCCTCCGGCACATCCGACGATCCCGGTCATGATACCGATATCTTTTCCGAAACGCTGCGGTACGAGCTGGAATACCGCACCATTGGCCATACCGAGGCTTGCCATGATAAAAAAGAGTACTGCGATCGCTGCAAAGAACGGCAGGTTGGCGATGGCCAGTACCGTTGCAAGCAGAGCCACAGCGCCATAGAAAAAGTAGAGTGCTTTCACTCCGCCGATCTTGTCTGCAATGTTCCCGCCAACCGGTCTGAGCACTGCACCGGCGAAGATGGTCAATGCACCAAAGTACCCTGCGATAACCTTGACGTTTGGTTCATCGAGAACATTTACTCCAAAGGCGCTCATATCTGCCTGATACGTATTCATCAGATACACTTTCATATAGCCTGCGAATCCGACGAAACCACCGAATGAGATGGCATAGAAGAGGTTGAACCACCAGGTGTCCTTGTCGTGAAGCAGTTTCAGGTAGTCCGATACTTTTTTCGGTCTGGCTTTATAGACTGAAGCAGGTGCATTCTTCGCAAGGAAGAGGTAAGCGATGAAAACGGCAATAGCCATGATCGCACCGACACCAAAGACAGATTCCCAACCCCAGAGCTCAGCGATCTTAGGCGCAAAGATGAAGTCCAGCACCACACCAATGTTGCCGGCACCGGCGATACCCAGTACCACACCCTGAAGTTTCGGAGGGTACCACTGTCCTGCCTGCGGAAGGGCTACAGCGAATGACGCACCGGCAAAACCAAGTCCAAGCGCTACGATAAGCAACTGATTATAGGTAATACTCTCACCCTGCATATAGGCAAGAAGCAGTGAAGCAATCACGATCGCCTGTGCAATGAGCGCTGTCAGTTTTGCTCCCAGTTTATCTACACCGAAACCAAGTACGATCCTCAGGATAGCCCCGGAAAGAATAGGCAGTGAAAGCAGTGTCGCTTTCTGCCCTGCACTGATGATCTCACCGTGTGCTGCCAAAGCCTCGGTGATCTCTGTTGAAAGCGGTCCGAGCATTGTCCAGACCATGAAACTCATATCGAAATACAAAAATGCCATAAAGAGTGTTGGAAAGTGTCCCTGCCCTTTAAGCGCTTTAAATCCTGCCATTTTTAATCCTTTTAAGAAGTGATGGACGTATTATATCCTGAAACTATAGCAACTATAACTTTTTTAGTGATTAATTTTTAATCAATTAAAAACCACTGTGTATCCGGCATAGTTATTACTATAGATATAAAGAATACAATATCATTGATTAATTTTTAATCATACAAATAAATAAAATGATACCTTACTTCGCTATAATAAAACCAATTATCGCATGGAGATGTACAGTATTATGGAAATATTGCAAAAAGCACTGGAAGCAAGAAGTAAAAAGATCAATAAAGTAGAACATGCCAAAGCACTGAAAGCACCGATGGATGTCTATGCCAGACTTGACGAGATCGCTGCGGCCGGATATGACGGCCTGGCAAAAGAGGACTCTGCCTACTTTCTCAAATGTTTCGGCCTTTTTGACAAAGGTGAAGATTTTATGCTTCGGGTACGTATTCCCGGCGGGCAGCTGAACAATGCGCAGGCGGTACGCATAGGAGAAGTGGCAAAACAATACGGCAGGGACTATATCGATATCACTACGCGTATGCAGGTGGAGTTGCGCTATCTGCAGATCGCAGATATCGCCCATGTCCTCAAAGCGCTCAAAGAAGTGGGTATTACCACCTTCCAGACCGGTGTGGACAACCCGCGAAATATCGTGACCGATCCGCTGGACGGCATTGCCTA
>Ga0256841_1001528_pt1 | contig 19705 bp, 17 predicted proteins | sample 356308metaG_FD_185971 | JGI IMG/M metagenome (GOLD analysis project Ga0256841, IMG submission 185971) | Hydrothermal vent microbial communities from Mid Atlantic Ridge, Atlantic Ocean - 356-308 | ecosystem: Environmental > Aquatic > Marine > Hydrothermal vents | place: Atlantic Ocean: Mid... | reverse complement strand
CCTCGCCGCGTTGACCGCGATAGGCCATCTGCTGTTTGTAGGCGTGCATTTGCGCCAGCAGCTTGCCGAAAGGCTCGTCCTCGCGGGGCGGAGGGAACTCGCCGGTGGCCGTGATGGGGTGTTGCTCGTGGCGCTCGTTGCCGGTGAGGCTGTGCACCAGGCCGGCCACCGAGCGCGCCGCCGACTGCACCACGCGCTCCACTGCCCCCGGGCGGCGTTGTTCTTCGGCGAGCTTTTCCACCGCGTCTTTTAGCGAAACGGACGCCCCGTAGCGTTCGGCAAGCTCTTTGCGGTGGCGCGAGACCCAGACGTACAGATCGCCTTCGGTGCGGCCCGGGAAAAGCTCCAACACGCCGGACTCACGGATCACGTCCACGGCCAGCGAGTAGACCATGTCGTACCAGGCGGCGGCGGCTTCCTCATAGGTGCGCGGCTCGCCGTCTATGCGCTCTAGGTTTTCGCGGTATAGCTCGATCTCCAGCTCTAGCGCGGGGTACATACCCGGCTCGGTGAGGATGATTTGCGCCTCCGGTCGGCTGATGTCCAGCCGTGTGCGGTCGAGGAAGGCGCGATACTCGGCTTTGACGATCAGCTCGTTCACGTCCACTTCGGCGCTGATTCCACCGGTGGGGGTGGGGTATTCCCAGACGTAAGCCTCGATGGTCTTCATGCCGAGCTGACGCGCGACCGAAACGCGATGGTTTCCGTCACGCACGAAGTAGGCGTCTCCCACTTTGTACAGCTCCACCGGCGGCAACCCGCTTTCGATTTGCAGCTCGGCCACGCGCTGCCAACGGTCGCGGTCGCTTTCGGTGAGCGGAAGAAATGTGCGGCTGAAGTCCTGGTAGCGCCCGACGCTGCCGACGATCTTTTCCAGCGGCACTTGTTGCAAGCCGCGATATTCGTTTTGGGTCAGGCGCAATTTACGCTGCACGTCTTCAAACGAGAGCAGCGTGGGCGGTGATTTACTGAAGCCCAACACGCGCGAAAGTCGTTGCCAAAAGGCTTTGCGCCGCGCTTGATTCCAAATTTCGCGTGAGGCGGCTTGACTGGCCGGGCTGGGGTCCTGATCCATGCTTGTTGTCCTCCTCTGCGGTGACGTATATCAAGCATAACGGTTCGCCGTCGGCGCGACAAATGTGGTTTGGGCATGTGAGCTTGTCGGCGGCGGGGCATTTCCACGCGATGAGTTGACGCTCCCCGTAGGATGGCGCATAATCCAAAATAACAACGGCGCAAACCGCACGCGATTGGAAAACGTACACCCACTATGCCCAACCCTATGAACGAAAACGACTATAGCAGCTCTCCTACGGACGAGAAAAACTGGCCCAAGGTGCTGCATCTGTACCTGACCATTTCGCAGTACCCCGTGCTCAGCCGCACCATTCGCGCGCGGATGCGCGAAGAGCTTTTCGCGCGCGGCATCGTCACGCCCGAAGCGTTCGAGCGTGAAGTGCACCAAAAGGCTATTGAGTCCCAACGCCGCGAGGGTATCCGTAACCCGCTCTACGAAGAATCACCGGCGGACTGGGACAAGCGCGTGCGCTATATCCGCGCCCACCTGACCGACTTTTACTTTGCCTACAACTTGCCGCACGCGCTTTTTGAGCAGATTTTGGCCGATGTGCTGCGTAGCCGCGTGCCGGAACGTGAGATTCACCTCACTTTTAACCCCGAGATCGCGCCTTGGGACTTGCTCTTTGCCGAGGGGGAACGCTACGAACGGATGCCGCCCGACGAGCGCGCCAAAGTGCAACACCATCTCACGGAAATTATCGTCGTGCTGATCAAAGCCATGATCAGCGACCATCTGCAATTTGTGCGCTTGGCGAAGGAAGTTTTCACCATCCAAGACTTGCGCACTATCCGCGAACGGCGTATCGGGCGCGGCAAGATCGGCGGCAAAGCGGCGGGGATGTTGCTGGCGTGGAAGTTGCTCCAACACGCGGGCACTGCTTCCGGCGTTGATCCGGAGCTGTTGGTGATTCCCGACTCGTATTACGTCGGCTCGGACGTGTTCTACGAGGTGCACGAGCTGAACGGCTTCCACGCCATTATGAACCAGAAGTACAAGCCGCGCGAACAGATCATCGCGGACGCGCCGAAGATCCGCGCGCGCTATGAAAAAGCCGAGTTGCCGGACTACATTATGCAGCAACTGCGCGAACTGTTGGACGAGATCGGCCCTGTGCCGTTGATCTTTCGCTCGTCGAGTTTGCTCGAAGACAGTTTCGCAACGGCTTTTGCGGGCAAATATGATAGCTTCTTTTTGCCCAACCAGGGGACGTCGGAAGAAAACTTGGCCGCCGCCAAACGCGCTATTCTGATGATTTACGCCTCCACCCTGGGGCCGGACGCTCTGATCTACCGCCAGCGCATGGGGTTGGTGGACTTCGACGAGCGGATGGCGATCCTCATCCAGAAGGTCGAAGGGCAACGTTACGGAGACTATTTTTTCCCCGCCCTGGCGGGCGTGGGTTACAGCCGTAACCCTTTCCGTTGGAATCCCAAAATTCGCCGCGAAGATGGGCTGTTACGCCTGGTTTGCGGGCTGGGCACGCGCGCCGTTGACCGTGCCGGCGCGGACTATCCGCGCATGATCGCGCTTTCGCACCCCCATTTGCGTCCGGAAACGCGCATCGAACAACTGCGCCGCTATTCTCAGCATTTGATTGACGTGATCAATTTGCGCGAAAATCGCTTCGAAACCTTGCCGATCCATGAGGTGATTGGGGCGGACTTTCCGGCGTTGCGTTTGGTGGCGGCGCGTGACACCGGCAACCACTTGGAGCGCTTCATCACCCGCCCGACCAACGTTGACCCGCACGAGCTGGTTTTTACCTTCGACACTCTAGCCGCCGACCAGCGCTTCACGTCCACTATGCGCCACTTGCTTAAGTTCCTGGAAGAGCGCTACGAGTGCCCTGTCGATATCGAGTACGCGATCGAGACCCAACGCACCTATCCCCAATTCGACTTCCGCGTTTCGCTTTTGCAATGTCGCCCGCTGCGCGAGATCGAGGTGCAAAAGCGCCGTCGTGTGCCGTATGTGCCGCGCAAAGACTGGGTCTTTACGGCCAATCGGCTTGTGCCGGATGGCGTGATCGAGCGGGTGCGCTATGTGGTGTATGTGCAGCCGCAAGCCTACTATGCGCTCAGCGACACACAGCGCCGCTTGGAAGTGGGGCGCGTGATCGGGCGGCTGAACGAGCGGCTCAGCGGCGAACGCTTCATCCTGATCGGCCCGGGACGCTGGGGCACTTCGGACTTGGACTTGGGCGTCAAGGTGACCTATGCGGATATTTTCAACAGCAAGGCGCTGATCGAGGTCGCTTATAGCCAAAACGGGGGCGAACCGGAAATGGCCTACGGCACGCACTTTTTCCAAGATTTGGTCGAGGCGGAAATTTACCCGTTGGCGCTCTATCCGAACGACCCGGGCGTGTATTACAACTGGGATTTCTTCCGACAAGCGCCTAATATGCTGGCGGAGTTGTTGCCGGAAGATGCCGAGCTGGCGGACGTGGTCAGGGTGATTGACGTGCCCGCCAGCCATGAGGGCAAATTGTTGGAGATTGTTATGGATGGGGAACGCGACGAGGCGTTAGCCTATCTGCGCACCTACCCGTCGGAGGAGTCGCCGGAAGGGGCTTAGTTGCTGCCTTCGGAAAGCGGCGCGGCCTCGACCGTGAAGTGCAGCGTTTTTTCCAGCGTGTCGTCAATATAAACGTCAACTTGCCATTCCCCGGGCGGCCAGCCGACCGTGCCCTGGGCTTCCCAGTCCAGCCCCAAGACGACCTCGCCGACCGTGTCGCCGGCTTCCAGCGTGTCGGTGGCGTATTGCTCACCGGTGGGTGCGATAAAAATCGCGGAAATATCCAGCGTGCGGCTGTGAGAATTGAGTTCGACCACCACGTTGAGGTCGTCGTCGGCTTGGAAAACGTCGGCGCGGGTCAGGTCTTGCGGGCGTGTGCCGTCGCCGGCGGCGGTATACGCCGAACGCAGCGGATCGGTGACGCCGCACGCCGCCACCACGATCACCACGATCAACCCCATCAGCCCAAGAGACGCTCGTTTCATCGTCACGGGTGCTCCTTGCAGTGTTTGGCTATCCAAGGGCGTTTATTGTACCACAAGAAGGGCGTCGCGGCGGTCGTGAAAAAATGGTCCTCGGCGCTCGTGCTGGCTATGGACGCAGAACTCGCTATAATGACGCCCACTATAGCGACGGTTGCCCGCCCGACCGCAACATACCGCACAAGAAAGCGCAGCAAAAATGAAGCCAAACCGCACAACTTCCCTCACATCGCCGCTCTTGGTGCGCTTGGAAAGCAAGCCCGCCACGCTCATTGACGCGGTGGCGCATTGGGCGCAAAACGCGCCCGACCGCGTCGCCGTGACGCTTTTGGGATACGAGAAGGCGCGCCCCGTCCGCTACGGCGAGTTTTTCGAGCAGGCGGCGCGTTATGCGCACGCGCTAGAGGCCGTCGGCGTCCGTCCGCATGACCTGGTCGTGTTGGTGTTGCAACACGGCGCGGACGTGCTCTATAGCTTTTGGGGCGCGATGCTGCTGGGCGCGATCCCCTCGATCATGCCTTTTCTGACGCCCAAGCTCGACCCTCAACGTTACTACGAAAGTGTGCGTAAGCTGGTGACACTTTCCGACGTCAAGGCGGTGATCACTTACGCCGAGCAGCGGGCGGACTTAGAAGCGCATTTGGCGGATATTCCCACGCTGGGCGCCATCCTCAACGTGGAGGATTTGCAGCCCGGCGGCGCGCTGAGTGACTATTTGGGGCGCGCGCCCGCTCGCGCAGAGGACACGGCCTTTTTGCAGCATTCCTCCGGCAGCACGGGGCTACAGAAGGGGGTGATGCTTTCGCACGGCGCGGTGCTGAACCAAATCGCCGCCTACAGCGCCGCGATCAAGCTGCGCACGGACGACGTGATCGTGAGCTGGCTTCCGTTGTATCACGACATGGGCTTGATCGCGGGCTTTGTGATGCCGCTGGTACAAGGTGTGCCGCTGGTGCTGATGTCGCCGTTTCACTGGGTGCGCGAACCGGTGGTGCTGTTGCGCGCGATCCAGCAGTACGGCGGGACGCTGTGCTGGTTGCCGAACTTCGCCTACAACTTCATGGCGACGCGCGTGCGTCCTTCGGCGCGCGAAGGGCTGGGCTTGCGCAGTATGCGCGCGTTCATCAATTGCTCGGAGCCGGTGCGGGCGGAAAGTCACCGTTTGTTTGTGGAAAAATACGCGCCCTATGGGGTGGAGGAGCGGATGCTCCAAACGAGCTACGCGATGGCGGAAAACACGTTTGCGGTGACCCAAAGCGCGCTGGGTGCACCGCCCCCGCTAGACGTGATCGACCGTGACGCATTGCAACAGCAGCAGATCGCGCGGCCCGCCGAGCCGGAGGGCGCGCGTCCGACGGTGACGATGGTCTCTTGCGGGCGTCCGATCCCGAACACGGAGGTTCGCATCGTGGATGCCCAGCGGCGCGATCTGCCGGAGCGACACATCGGCGAGGTGGCGATCCGCTCGGATTGTATGCTCAGCGGCTACTATCGCCGCCCGGAGGTAACCGCGCAGGTGATGCAAGAGGGTTGGTACTTCACGGGCGATTTGGGTTATATGGCCGACGGCGAGCTTTACATCACGGGGCGCAAGAAGGATTTGATCATCGTGGGCGGCAAGAACATCTACCCCCAGGACATCGAGCATCTGGTGAACGAGGTGGCGGGTGTGCACCCCGGGCGTGTGGTGGCTTTCGGCGTGCCCAACGAGCAGCTCGGCACGGAGGACATCGCGGTGGTGGCGGAAGTGGATACCGACGACCCTGCCGCGCACAAGCGCATCGCGGCGGAGATCCGCGCGCGGGTGGCGCAGGCGACCGACGTCATGGCGCGCTACGTGCACCTGACCGGCCCCAAATGGTTGCTGAAAACGTCCAGCGGGAAGATCGCACGGGCGGCCAATCGGGAGAAGTTTTTGCGCGCGGTGTTGGGGCGCTAGGGGGTGGGCTGTGTGGATTTTGCGCAGGCTTTTTAGCCGCGAAAACGTGTTTGCATTGGTGTTGGCGTTGATCGTGTTGCTGGTGATCGTGGTGACGGCGGATAGCTCGCCGCAGTGGATTTACCAGGGCTTTTAGAACGCGGCGAACCGTTCCGCACGTAAGACAAAAACCGTCGCCGTGTGCAGCTCGGCGTCCGGTGGGGTGGGGCACAGCTCGCGGATCAGCGCTAGGGTGCGTTCCACCGCGTCCGCAGACACGCCTACCAACAGCGTCACGCTGCGGCGACGCAAAAAGCCGCCGCTGCTGCTTGTGGTGGCAACGTGTGCGCCCATTTCTTCTAAGCGCTCCAAGAGCGGGGCGCTCTCTGCGCCTTGTAGCACCACGATCAGCAAGCGCATTTCCGGGGTGGGCTTTGCGGCGCTCATACTTGTTCGAAGTGCTCCACATCCAGCACAAAGACCGTTGCTCCACCGACTTCCACTTCCACGAAAGCGCCCATCATGGCCGCCGACTCGACGATATTAGGGCCGGCGGGGATAAGCTGTGTGCGTTTTTTGCAGGTTTGCTTGAAGATCGCGATCACGCGGGGCACGGCGGCGTCCTCCACGCCACAAAGCAGCGTGGTATTGCCCTCGCTAAAAAAGCCGCCCGTGCTGGCAACGCGCGTCACGCGATAGCCCGCGTTGTTGAGCGTTTGGATGGCGTCGGTGGCGTCTTGGTCTTGCACGACGGCGATAACGAGCTTCATGGTCTGTACTCGCTTGATGACACATGGTCGGGGGCGGCCACACGCCGCCCCCGTGTGAGGCATTTGGTTTAGGGTATGGCGACAAAGATGGTAATGGTCTTGAGTTCAACAGCGCCGTCTTTGTGGTGCACTTCCAACACGTAGACGGTGGTGACGGTTGGGCATTCCAAACGCGAATCATGCCCGATCACGCCTTCGAGTGTGCCGCCTTGGACGCCGTAGAAGAGACTATCTATGCCCTCGGCGTCCCAACGGATGGTGGTGCATTGCCCCTGAACAACGGTAGTCTGGTCGGCGGTGAAGTTAACGTACATGGACGGCGTGACCGGCGTGGGGGTGGTGGGCACGACTTTTTGAATCCAATAGCCCTGCGGGTTGCTATCCGCCACATAGCCGATTTGGCTGTCGCTTTCCAGTTGCACTTGCCACCAACGATACCCTTGCGAACAGAACGGCCCGGCCAAAACCTTCATGCGCGTTCCGGTCATCAGCTCTTTGATCATGCCGGAAGTTAGCGCCGGACCGTTGCGGAAGCGCAACGCGACGCCGTGCGGGGTGACTTCGGCGGTATCTCCGACCGCCACCGGCGGCGCCCCGGGATAAGCGTATTGGCATCCCGTGCCCATCGGGCTGCCCGGGGTGGGGCTGGGAATGGGCGTGTTGGTCGGGCGGGGTGGGATGGTCGGCGGCGGTGGGACGGTCGGCAAGGGCGTTAGGGTTGGGAAGCGCGTCGCTGTGGCGAAGCGTGTGGCCGTTGCCGGAGGTGCAAGCGTCGGCAGCCCGGGCGCGCCGCCTTCCACATCGGCCCAGTCCGGCTGAAGCACGGTCAGATCGGGGGGCAGGAGCACGCTCAACATGGTGATCTGCTCGGCGGCGGGGTTGTAGAGCGAAAAAGCGCGCGTGCCCGTGACGATCAGCACATATTGTCCGTTCGGTGACCACGTGACCGCGCGCGCGTCGGTGAAGCCCTGGATGTGTTCCAGTTGCTTCTGGGCGGTGTCGTAAAAGAACAACTCGCCCGCGTCGCCGTCGCGCAATGTGCCGTCACCCGTCGCGTCGGAAATCGCGCCCACAATGGCGATCTTTGCGCCGTTGGGTTGGAATTCCAGATCGTAGACGTGAATTTGATAGCTTGCCAGGCGGCTGGGTGTGCCGTTGGCGGGCGCGAAGAAGCCGGAATCTCCGCCTGCTTCCATTGTGCCGATGGCTGCGTTGCCGTTGAGCGCAATATCCAACGCCGTCAGGGATGGGTATGTGCCGATCTCCTGCAGCTTGGTGAAGTTTTCGCCGTCGCCTTCATAAACGCTGGCTCGCACATTGCCGCCGTTTGCCTCTGCCGCACAAAGTAGATAGGGCGGGTCACCGGCCAGCGCAAAGCCGTATTCGCAAACAGTATCCAGCGAAACGGTGTTGCTGGCGCGAGCACGCGGCGGAGCGATCTTTAGCCCTTCTGTGGTCAAAAAGTAGAGCTTGTCCCCTTCCGGAGACCAACGCAAAGCCGAAACTTCGAAAGGTGGGAAGACCTCCACCACGTCCGAACAGAGCGCCTCGGTGTTAAAACAGCCGCGCAAGCTGCGCAACAGGCCATAAGCGCCGTCTGTGGTGGTGAAGGCAAGCATCGTGCCGTCCGGACTCCATTGGAGATCGGCATCTAGCGTGACGGGAATATCAATCTGCCCGACACGCCCGCTGCCCAGGTCGGCGACGTAGACGGCTGGTTCGTGGAGCGCGTCCACGCCGAGAAAGGCCACCACGCCGCTTGCGGGTTGGGCAAATTGGGCGTGGGCTGTCGCGCTTTGAGGCAGCCCCAAAACGACAATGGCCGCCATCGCCAAAAGGCCGAAAATTGCTGAAAAAATGCGACGAGTGCTCATGTGGCATTGCTCCTTAAATAAGGTGCTGGCTAGGTCAGCGCGCTGGTAGTAGGATCGTTTAGGGCGTCTGGCCCGATTTTACCACACTTAAGGACAGGGGAGGCTTATCGTGGCCCGAGTGAAGTGGTTGCGTCAGGAACACGGCGAGGCCGAGCCGCGTTATGTGGACGCGCTGGCCGTTTTGCAAGCGGCGCTTGAGGCGGTAGACCCTGTGCAGGCGGTGCAACACGTCTTGCAACGCGAGGGCGAGACGTTGCGCGTGGACGACCACGCTTACGATCTGCGGCGTTTTCGGCATGTGTGGGTGGTGGGCGCGGGCAAAGCGGGCGCGGCGATGGCCCGCGCCGCCGAAATCGTGCTCAGCGAGCGCATCAGCGGCGGTTGGGTCAATGTGAAGTATGGCTACACCGCGCCAACCGCGCACGTCACCGTGCACGAAGCGGGCCACCCGTTGCCGGACGATGCCGGTTTGCACGGCGCACGACAGATCGCCCAGATCGTGCGGCGAGCCACCGCCGACGATTTGGTGTTGTGCCTGATCTCCGGCGGTGGCTCGGCGCTGATGCCCTTGCCGGTTGAGGGCGTGACCTTGCACGATCTCCAGCAGCTCACCGAGGCGCTGTTACGCTCCGGCGCGCCGATCGGGGCGCTTAACGCGGTGCGCAAGCATCTTTCGCAGCTCAAGGGGGGGCAGTTGGCGCGTTTGGCGCATCCGGCCACCGTGATCACCCTGATTCTTTCGGACGTGGTGGGCAGCCCGTTGGATGTGATCGCCAGCGGCCCGACCGTCCCCGACCCGACCACGTTCGCGGACGTGCGCGCCATTTTGGAGCGCTACGGGCTGTGGCAAAGCGCGCCTTCTGCCGTGCGTCGCCATATCGAGCGCGGCTTGCGCGGTGAGGTGGCCGAAACGCCGAAAGCGGGCGACAAGGCGTTGGCGCAGGTGCAAAATGTGATCGTGGCGGACAACGCGCACGCGGCTGAAGCCGCTTTGCATGAAGCGGCGGCACGTGGCTTTAACGCGCTGTTGCTGAGTACGTATGTGGAAGGGGAGGCGCGCGAGGTCGCCAAAGTGTTGGTGGGGCTGGGGCGAGAGGTGAGCGCATACGGGCGGCCCGTTGCCGCGCCTGCGTGTTTGATCTTGGGCGGCGAGACGACCGTCACCGTGCGCGGGAAAGGTCTGGGTGGGCGCAACCAGGAGCTGACTTTGGCGGCAGCGTTGCCGTTGGACGATGTGCCGCGCCTTGCGCTCGCCAGCTTGGCAACCGACGGCACAGACGGCCCGACCGACGCGGCGGGCGGTTTGGTGGACGGGCAAACGGTGGCGCGTGGGCGCGCCTTGGGGTTGGACGCGGCGGCGGCCTTAGCACAAAACGACGCTTATTCCTACTTGCGCGCGGTCGGCGACCAGTTGCTCACCGGCCCGACCAATACCAACGTCAACGATCTGATGTGCGTTTTTGTGTGGTGAATGAAAAACGCGCGCCCCGCTTGGGTTTGTGAGCGGGGGCAGCGTCGTAATGAGGCGGGAGGACGCTTAGTGCCCGCGCCCGTTATGGCTGGAAGGAACGTCAGGATCGCCGCTGGTGAGGCGACGATAGATTTTCAAATCGCGTTTGGCCCTTTGCTTATCGCCGGCTTCTCTGCGGCGGAGATAGGCCAGGTGGCGGTTGAAATAGGCGTCGGCGTAATCGCTGGCTAACCCGATTGCTTTGGAAAGGTCCGCGATGGCCTCGTCGTACAAGGCCATCTTATGGTAGATCACGCCACGGTTGTTGTAGACGAGCGGGTCGTTGGGGTCAATGCTGATGGCGCTGTCGAAGTCGTCGAGTGCTTCGGGAAAGCGCTTTTGGGCAAAGTGCACCAGCCCGCGATTGTAGTAGGCGTAGGCGTAGTCCGGTTGGCGTTGGATGGCACGGGTGAAGTCGTCGGCAGCCTTTTGAAGCTCGCCGAGTTGCTGGAACGCCACGCCGCGATTGAGCAGTATATGCGGTTGAGGGCCGAGCAAGCGGATGGCTTCGGTGTAGCTTTCCACTGCGTTTTCGGGTTGGTTGGCTTCCATCCACGCATCGCCGAGTATCTCGTAGGCCTCCCCGTTACTGGGGTCGCCACGCAGCGCTTGGGTTAGGTTGGTGATAGCTTGCTCGATGTTGCCGCGTTGCAGGAAGATAATCCCCCGATCGCGGTAGGCGTCGGAAAGCTCGGGGTCGAGTTGCAACGCACGGCTGAAACAATGGAGCGCTTCCCGTGCTTTGCCCAGCGCCAGAAAAGCGCGCCCGCACAAATAGTGCCCTTGGGGATCGGTAGAGTAAATTTGGGTCACCTGTTTGAAGTCGTGTAGCGCTTCTTGATAGAAGCCGCGCTCCAACAAAATTGCACCGCGCATAAGCGAGGCTTCCGGATGCGACGGGTTCAGGCGGAGCGCCTCGTTATAATTTTCCAGCGCTTTGTCCTGGTCGCCCTGCATCTCATAGGTAAAGCCGAGGTTGTAGCGTGTCTCGGCGTTGTTGGGGTCGTAACGCGCCGCCTCGATGAAGTGGTCTAGCGCGCGTTCGTGATCGCCTCGAAGTTGCCACACCAGCCCCAAATGAAAATGGGCAGAGGCCAGCGTGGGCATAAGCCGGACGGCACGCTCGTAGTAGCGTTGCGCTTGCTCCCAGTTTTTCATTCCCTCATAACAACGCCCCAGTTGCAAATAGGCGCGGGCGTTGTTCGGGGAAAGGCGCAGCACTTCAACATAAGCGCGGGCGGCGTCGGAGTAGCGCATACGGCGAAAGGCTGCGTTGCCGCGTGCCATCGCGGCGGCAATAGCTTCTTGCCCGGGAGAATGTGCCCCGTTCAAGTAAGGGAGCAGTTGGCGCAAGCCGCTTTCGATGCCGTGCGTAAAATCAATACGCGGTGCGCTGGAAAGGGCGTAATGCACCGGGTGGTTTTCAAAGAGCGCGATCAAGATCGGGCGTTGGAGGTGCTCGAAGTATTTCCATTGCTCTTCAAATTCACGCACGTTTTGGGTACGTGCGCTCCAGAGGAGCAGCATATGCGTGCAGCGTTGCAGCGCACGGTTAACGGCCTCGTCCCAAGATGCACTGTCGGGTGGCAGATCGCGAATGTCAATCCAGGCCGGCACACCTTGCGCGCGCAGTCCATCGTAGGCGGCCAGGGCGCGTTGTTCGTCCCCCGGCGCGTAATGGATGTAGATACAGAGACGACGCGCACCACCTGCGGAAGGTGTGCCGGAATGGGGAGTACGACCTATTGCGTTTGACATCGAGGTAGTACATCCTTTTAGTGCTCTGAACGAGTTTAGAACAGCAGTTGAACGAAAGTCTCGTAGACGTGCCGCAATTTCTCAACGCTGGCAATATCTATATAGCCGAGAACCGACCCGGCGCTAAGTGCACTGAAGAGCAGGCCGCCGAGCACTTTGAGGTTGATGTAAGCATAGATGTGCAGCCCTGTTTTGCCCTCAAGCGCGATGCCGCCCACGATAACTCGTTTGATGCCAACCTGTTTCGTGAAGAGTTCGCTAACGCTGTTCACGATCTCTTCGTGGGCGGCAGCGTTGCGGGGCATGTTGGGGTGGCGTGGGGGCAGCGGGTTTTCGGCTTGGGCATAGCCACGATTTTTGGGGGGCAAACCTTTCCCACCGCCCCCCGTGGCCGGTTGGGGGCGGGCAACTGAGATGCTTTCCGACGGTGCGAAAAAGTCGGGATTGGACGGGTCTGGCACCGCTTCCACGATCTCGTTACGTTGAGGCGACCGTGTGCGTCGAGGGTAGGGGTAGGACGGTGGCGTGTATCCACGGCGCGGCGGTGAGGCAGCGGGGTCGCCATAGGGGGAGTTCCCCCGTGTGTTGGACGGGCGCTGGGGTGGGATATAGGGGGTGTTTGGATCGCTGGTGCCGCTGGGTAAACGTTTCAGAGACATGTCCGCCTCCTTAGCATGGTGGGTGTCTCAGAGAAATAGCGCCAACGCGCCGCTGGTGAGGGCGGCTAAAGCGAGTAATGCGACGACAAAACGATAGGGCAGAGAAGATGTGTGCGGGTTGCGCTCCTTTTCTAAACGAACAATAGAGATATGACCGCGCCCGTCTACACGGATTTGGAAGGGGGTTTCACCGGCCAGTGACGGCGCGAGATAGGGACGGATGACGGCAACGGTGAAATTGCCCGTTTCGTGATAGGCCAGCTCGGCCAGGTAGTGCTCGTCAAAATGACGGGCTGTAGCGATGATTTGCCATTTTTGCGCGCGCGGCGAAAGCGGTGTACGGCTTGTGGCAACTGGCGGCGTGCTCCCCAACCCAATAGAGGGTTTGGCCGGGAAAGACATTGCCAGCGCAGGCGGTGTTTGAAAGCGATTTCGGCGTAGTGTGTGGTCTTTCAATAGCCGCTCTCGCGCAATATTCGCCGAGCGAGGGGGCGTGTCACGATGTAGCCAGCGTAAGTTCATAGTTTGCCCGCTTTCTATGGCGCGCAGAGTAATGAGTTGTGTCACGGGATGTTGTTTTGGGAGCGCTGAGGATTTATGATGGTGTTGGATGATGAGATAAGTCGTATAATGGACGTATTACTCCCACTCAGATATCCCCGCTTCACCTAATTTTATTATACAACATTTTTTCAAATAGTGCACCAATTAAATACAAATGGAATTCTAACTTTATTCTATGGCTAAACACAACGTCAGTCAATAGAGCCAGGGTCATATCAATTGCGTAGGTAAAATTAACTAAACGCTTATCGGGGATCGGATTGTGATATGACAACATGGAGCTGGGAGGAAGAAATTTACAAGTAGGGTGGGGGAAGCGCGCGGGCAAGCAAGACGTGGCGTAAGGGAAGCATATGGCTATAATGAGGTGTTCGTAGCGCGTAACGGTGAAAACGCAAACGGGAGCAGCGATGCATACGATCACCATCTCTACCCAACGCACGACTGAGTTTGTGGATATTACTGCTGTGGTGCAGGCCGAAGTGGAGAAATGGGGCGCTGAAGACGGCGTGCTCTATCTTTTTTGTCCACACACCACCGCCGCCCTGACGCTCAATGAAAATTGGGACCCGGACGTGCAGCGCGACATGTTGCTTTCGGTCAACGAGCATATCGTGCCGCGCGACCCTCGCCATCGGCACGGCGAAGGCAACTCGCCCGCCCACATCAAAACCTCGCTTTTCGGTTCGCACGCGCTGGTTTTTGTGGAAAACGGGCGTTTGCAACTGGGGCGTTGGCAAGGGGTCTATCTGGTGGAGTTTGACGGGCCGCGTCGGCGGAAAGTGTGGTTGAAGTTCTTGGGGCGTACCGCTGAGCTGCGAGAGGAGGCGTAAGTGCATTTGTTTTTGGTGCGGCACGGGCAAAGTTTCGTTAATTTGGAGGATTGGGACGGCGGTTTTGTGGACGCCGGTTTGACCGAGTTGGGACAACATCAGGCGGAGCTGCTGGGGCGCTGGCTGGCGGCCCAGGCGCACATCAGCGCGCTTTACACCAGCACGATGGCGCGCGCCGCAGAGACCGCCGCTTACATTGCCGAGGCCACCGGCATCCCTGCCACGCCCGACGACCGATTGCGCGAGTTCGGCAATTGCTACGCGGACGGCTCGCCTGTTCCGCCGGAAAAAATGCCGATCGAGTATCCGGAGGAATGGTGGGGAACTGAGCGCCCTAACACCCGCATCAGTCCCGAAGGGGAAAGCTGGATGCTCTTCCGCACGCGGGTAAGTGCCTTTTTGGCCGAGATCGCCGCTCGCCACGCGCCAGAAGGGGCGGAAACGGTTGTCGTAGTCGTGTGTCACGCAGGCGTGATCGAGGCGGCTTTTGACCATGTCTTTAACGTGGGCGAACATCGGCGCAGCGATGTGTGGACGCATAATACGGGCGTGACTCATTTCCAATACATGCCGGACTCTGGGCGCGAAGTGTGGCGTTTGCACGCGCACAGCATGGTGCACCATCTGGTCGGCGACGGTGGCGCATGGTTCGGTTCTGCGCCCTTGCTACGTGACGCCAGCCGCGTACCGGCCATTGGGCCGCGCGGCAAACGTGATGGCAGCGCGCAGAATAAACATTCGGTGTATTAGGTGGCGGCGTGCTGAGCGCGGCGCGCCGTGCCTTTAAGGAGGCGTCCCAACGGACTTCCCCAGGGATGTGCGCTGAGTGGGGCGTCTTGGTGTTGCTGAAGTTCCGTTAGCAAAGCCGCGACGCGCTCCTCACCCCATCGTTGGGCTAGTGGGGCGCAAAGTTGTAAAAGGGCGCGTGCATGGTGGCGATGGCCTTCTTCGGCCCAGCGCTGCGCGGCCTCGACGTACATCTCCAACAGCGCGGGGGCGTCTGCTGCCAGCACGTGCGGGGCGAGGGTTAACGTTTGCCGCGCGGCCTCTGCGCTGCGCAAAGCGTCGCCCACTTGCGCCCAAGCCAACGCCAACCCCAAATAGGCGTGGGCGGGTTGGTAGACGGTGGCGGCTTTGCAACTTTGCTTGGGCGGTGGCGGCGGATAGTGCGCGCTGGTTGCTTCTTCTAACAAGGGGATGGCTTCTTCCGCTTGAGCGTGCGCCAGCAGCAACATCCCCAACCCGACCGCTGCCGGCCCGTAGCGCGGGTTAAGCTCCAATGCCGACTCAAAGGCGGCTTCGCTTGCTTCCTGGTGGGCCGCAGAAAGCGCCAGCACTTGCCCCAGATTGTGCCAGAGTGCCGGTGTGGGGCGCGCTATGATGGCGCGACGGAAAAGCGCCACGATCTGCGCATAAGTGCGCGGATCGTCGTGTGCGGCGGCGGCGATCTCTGCTTCCCATAGGGCGTAGATCGTGTCCGGATCGGAGATGATCGCTTGCACCAGCGCTTCATCGGCAGCCTGGGCGTCTGCGTCTACCTCGCGGTAAATTTCGGCCAGCGCCAGCCACGCAAAGGGAAGGTTGCGTTTGGTTTGCAATGCTTGTTCCAATAGCTCCCGTGCGCTTTCCACATCTCCGGCCAGCAACAAGGTTTCGCCCCATTCCGCTTGCACTTCCGGCACGTTCGGGTGCGCTTGCCAGAGCGCCTTCGCACGCCGATAAGCGGCTTTGGCGTTCCCTTCCACTTCGCGCAATGTGCGGATAGCGAGCAATTCGCGGCGCAACGCAGGCGCAAGACGCACGCCGCGTTTGGACGAACGACGGCGGGCGTTTTGTTTGCGGCGGCGTGGTGTAAGGGCGCGTTTGAGTTCTCTTAAGAAGACTTGTGCGTTGGGCGGGCGCATAGCGGGGTTTTTGGCGAGCGCACGGCGCAACACCGCCTCAACTTGCGGCGACACGCTGGGATGCCGCTCGGTGATGGGGAGTGGCTCGGCGTGCACGATCAAATCGAGCAGTGTTTCGTCGTCGTCCACGTCCTCGTCGTAGGGCAAATAGTAATGGCCGCTCACGGCTTCATAGAGCACCACCGCCAACGCATACAGGTCCGAGCGGGGCGTTATCTTTTGCCCCAATGCCTGCTCCGGCGACATATAAAGCAGCGTCCCGGGTTGGGGGCCGTGTCCGTCGTCGCGTCCAAGCGGTTGGCCCGGGCGCACGTGCGCCAAGCCCAAGTCGGCGAGTTTGAACGAGTCGTCTGGGCCGATGAGAATATTTTCCGGCTTGATGTCGCGGTGAATGACTTTATGGAGATGGAGTGTGCTCAACGCCCCACAAATATCACGCGCCAGGCGCAACAGATCCGCGCGGGGCAGGGGGCCGTTTTCCTGAAGCAGGGTGTGCAGGTCGGTAGGCAGATATTCCATCACCAGGAACATCTGCTCGCCTTCTTCCAACAGCGCGTAGATGTGCACGATGTGGGGATGCTCTAGCGTAGCGGTGAGTTGCGCTTCGCGGGTGAACCAGGCGCGGGAATTTTCCTCGGAAAACGCTTGCGGGTCGAATTGTTTAATGGCAACCTGGCGTTTGAGCTTGAGGTCTTCGGCGCGGTAAACAACGCTGAAGCCCCCCTCGGCGATCACTTCTAAGATACGATAGTCCCCGATGATATGTCCCGCTTGAAGCTGCATACGCCGTTCCCCTGTGTAAACCGTGCTGTGGCGCTCATTGCCCGACGTTTTCCGGACGGCTCGCTAACCCTACACAAACTATTATAGCGCAAAGTCGCTAAAAGTCATCAACTTTACATTAATTTTTCGGTATTTCTTCATAGGTCTTTGTTGCGCAGGGCTTGAGCGAAAGAAAAACGGGGCGTTCTGAGCAAGCAGAACGCCCCGTTTGAACAGGTACGGTAAAGGTGCTTGGCGCTATTGCAGCACTTGCGCCAAGCTGTCGCAAGCCGGGCACGAGCCATCCGCGCGGATAATCGCGTAGCCTGCTTGGGGATCGTCGCTCCAGTGTGTGAAGTCCACGTTGAAGACGATCATCAGACGCACACGTCCGCTTTGCGCTGAAAGCACGGCGGCTTCGGCCAGCCATTGCGCTTGTTCGGCGATGGTCGTGTTTTGCGCCCAGGCAAAAGCCGGTGGCAACGCGCCGTAGCCTTCCGGCGTCAGATAGCCCAGCTCGGTGAAGCAGGCTTGCTTGTTGCCGAAGGGGCCGATGGCGCGGTTGAGCATCGTGCCGTAGTAGCGTGTGGGGTAATTGTCGCGCGGGTCGCCGGTGCTTTGTTGGGGGCTGACCACGCCTTCGTTGTAGTGAACGCCGATGCAGTCTGCATATTGCCCTGCGCCTGCGGCGGCCATTTGTTGGGCATAAACATCGTCGTTGCAGCCCTGGTCTGTGCAGCCTGCCGCGCCGAAGAAGCCCGTTGGAGCCAGCGCGCCGGTGATCACCAGCGTATTGGGGTTGGCGGTCTTGATGGCGTTGTAGGCTTTGGCGAGCAGCGGAACGTAGTTCGTGCCGTTGATCTGGCCGGCGGGCCATTCGCGGTCAATGTTCATCTCGTTCCAGACCTCGATACCGTCCGCGCCCGCCGAGGCCAGGCCTGCCACATAAGCGGCGTAAGTGTCTTGGTAGGCGGGGTTCATCACCTGGGCTTTGTCCCCGATGACCGAGAAGAGGATTTTGTAGCCCGCCGAGTGGGCCTCGCTGATCAAGCCCGAGCCGTCCTGACCGACCTGCAATTGCATCTTGACCCACTTCATCTTGGCTTTTTGGAGCGCGGTGCGCGTGTTGGGGTAAAGGCCGGTGACCTGGCCGCCCACCTCAAACGAGCCGTTAACCGCCGAACCCGTGACCGGAGCGGGCAGATTGGCGTCGGGGTTCACATCTACGGCGCCCGCGTTTTCGTCTACGGTCACCTCGTCACAAACCACGATGATCTTGCGGTTGAAGCTGGTGCGCACTTCATAGGTGCGCCCGCTCAGCGACGTGATCAGGAAGCGCCAGCCCCAATAAAGGAGATGTTCTTCTTCGTCTTCGCCGAGCGTGTGGCAGCTATCAATGCCTTCTTGGAACTCGGCTTGTTCATAATACCAGCGCCGCACAAAAGTAAGGTCTTCGCCGGTTTTTTCTTCTAACGCGGCGCGCGCAGCGACAAACGACAACCAGATCGGGTCGTCTGGGGTGGCGGTGGGGCCGTCTTGGTGCGGCGCGTTGGCGGAGGGGAGCGTGGTGCTGGCGCCTGCGGCCAACGGCGTCAACCCCACCATGATCATAATAGCTATGGCAATGGTCGAAAAGATGAAGGTACTGCGCTTATTCACGGTCGCGTTTCCTTTCCCGTCTGTTTATTGCGCAACGCGCGGGCTGCCGCAACTATGCGAGCAGCGCGCAATCGTTTCCTGACTGGAGGCGCGTTGCCAGGGTTGGCATACAAGGCGCGCCGATGAGTTATTGTGATCGAAAAGTGGCAATTTGTCTATAACCATTCACACCCCCTGTCCTACGTTTTCCTGACGCCCCCTCACCATTGGACATGAACGGGCGTGCCCAGCGGCGCCCAATTGAAGAGCCATTCGGCTTCCGGCGTGGGCATGTTGACGCAACCATGACTCATTGGCGTGCCGAAATTGTTGTGCCAATATGTGCCGTGCAGCGAATAGCCTTGATAAAAGTAAAGGATATACGGAACGCCCGGGAGGTAATAGCCCGGGCCGCTCATGGTTTGAGATACGTACTTCAGATAGACCTCATAGTCGCCTTGCACGGTGGGGTAGGCGGCTACGCCGGTGGAGACCAACACATTGCGCACCAACTGCCCGTTTTCATAGGCGTAAACGCGCTGGTCGCTCAGGTCAACCACGATTTGTTTGCCTTCGGTGATGGTGGGGGGCGGCGGGGCCGGGGCGGGGGCGGTGTAGGTGTTGGGGTCAAAGTCGTGATCGGGGATGAGCAAACGTTGTCCGGCGTAGATATGGTTTGGGTCGCTCAAATTGTTGGCGAGCGCCAGGGTGCGCCAGTTCAACCCGTAGCTGCGCGCGATGGCCGCCAGGTGTTCCCCGCGCTGCACAACGTGCACGCGCTCAATGGCAGGCGCCGGATTGGGGTTAGGGTTTGGGTCGGTAGGCGGGGCGGGTTGGGCTTCGGGCGCCGGAGCGGGGGCGGCGTCTGCGCTCGGGATGACGAGCTGTTGCCCCGCGTAGATGTGGTTGGGGTCGGTCAGCCCGTTGGCGCTGGCGATTGTCGTCCAACTCACACCGTAGCGCCGCCCGATGCTGGCGAGCGTTTCACCGGCCTGGACGGTGTGCATGGTAGAAGCGGCAGGGGCGGGTTGCGGCGCGGGTTCTTCTGCCGGTGGAGCTGCGGGTTCGGGTGGCGTTGTGCCGTCGGGAATGATCAGCACCTGGCCGACGTAAATTTGGCGCGGATTGGCGATGCCGTTAGCTGCCGCCAAGTAGTCTACGCTCAGCCCGTAGTTCAGGGCGATGCGGAACAGATTTTCGCCCGCTTGCACAACATGGGTACGGCTGCCGCCCTGGGCGTAAGCGGGCGCAGTCGGCCAGGCGGCCAGGAGGAGCGTTAGCAACAGCGCGGCGATGAGCAAATGGCGCAGGGCGCGGTGTGGTGATCGGCGAGCCAGGGTTGTCATGGTCGGTTATCCTCGGCAAGTTAGATGCGAGATATATTTCTATAGTGTAGTATAACCACAAGCGTATAAGGGTTTCTTGACGGCGGTTA
>Ga0256841_1001527_pt1 | contig 19729 bp, 9 predicted proteins | sample 356308metaG_FD_185971 | JGI IMG/M metagenome (GOLD analysis project Ga0256841, IMG submission 185971) | Hydrothermal vent microbial communities from Mid Atlantic Ridge, Atlantic Ocean - 356-308 | ecosystem: Environmental > Aquatic > Marine > Hydrothermal vents | place: Atlantic Ocean: Mid... | reverse complement strand
TGAAATTATATAATTGGCAATATTCTCGGCAGAAGATTTTTCTATCTCTTCCGAAAATTGAATTGTAATTGATTTATCATAATTTGCTCTTGCCCAAATTATACTTGGAGGATTGTTATCCACATCTCCGGTGTTATTGGCATCAGTAATAAAAAGATTTAACAACCCGTTTTGTATTATAACATTTTCCGATACAAAGTCCACCAAGTTTCCTTGAAAAGTTCCTGTTGATATTTCCCATTTTGTAGAATCAAAAGTTTCAAATTCATCTTTCCATTGTGGTGTAAAGTTATTATCCGTACCATAACTTCCGTTGCCGGGTGTATAAGAAGAATATTTTACCCAATCATATTTTGCTGTCAACGGTAAATATAAATCATTAAAATATCCCACCCAATTTGTATATTCGGGAATCCACAAATTCATCTCAATATTTTGGGGATGTACCAAAGTTTTAATATGTTCGCCGGTTTGCCTAAATACCTCGTTTCCATCTATGAACCATGCAACATAATCCGGAGTCCATTCAAACCCATATTCATGAAAATCTACATACGCATCAAAATCTATATATTGACTTCTGATGTGAAATGACCGTCCGGGTGTTATTGCATTAAACTGTATATTATTTTTGTATCTACCTACAATTTCAATATCAATTTCATTCCAATTTGATATACCACCGCTTAACCAGTGGTAAAATGTAAAAAAAGAAGAAACCACGGCTTCTCTGTTCGCGGGTTTAAATTTAACATCGAATCTGCCGTATTTATAGGTTTGAGTTGAGATTATTTCCGCTCCTTTATAATTTTTTCCAAATGAATAAGCAGATAAAATAATAAAAGCAAAAAATATAATTAATAATATTTTAATATTTAATTGTTTCAATTATAACTATATATTGTTAAAATAAAATACTTAAAGAAAATTTTTGAATATTTGAAAGCCTGCCGAAATCTTCATAAGCATAATCAACTTTCAGTGCTAAATTTCCCAATAGTAATTGTTTAAATCCTATACCAAGTGTAAAAGACTCTTCGGAAGAATTTAAAAACAGAGATTTATAACCAGCTCTAAAAAAAATAAGGTCATTAAAATTATATTCCGCACCAATATTTACACTTTCGTAATCATCACTGGGATGAAGTGCATCAACTGCTATGGTAAGACCATGCAATTTGGTATTTAAAATTTTGTATGCAATTCCAACTCTAAAATTCAAAGGTAATTCCCAATTATCCGTTTGTAAAAAGGCGGGAATTTTACCATTGTTACCTGTAGTTTGAGGATCGGGATCATATAAAACCAAAGCTGATTTCCCTTCCATTCTCATTGATGTTCCGAAATTAGATATGCTCATGCCTAAAACAATACCATCGAAGGGAGTAACATATTTAACCCCGAGATCAATTGCCAAAGCACTGGCAGACATACGCCATATTTTTTGATGAATAAATTTGGGATTAAAACCGATAGAAAACTTATCAGTTAATTTAATTGAATAGGAAACACTGAAGGCAATATCACTAACCGAATAAGTTTCCCCGGTTCCATCGGGTTCTTCTATAGTTGTAACGTCCATATCTTGAATACTAGAGGAAGTGAAACTAAGACCAATAGTACCAAAATTACCTAATGAATAAGTTGCGGCTAAAAAATTATAATTTACATTTGCAATCCAATTAGTATGCTCAACCAACACACCGGCACTTTGCAAATCCGATATTCCTGCCGGGTTCCAGTAAATTGCACTTCTATCATCTGCCATTGCTACAAAAGCGCTGCCCATAGAAGTTGCTCTGGCTCCTTGTCCTATTGATAAAAAGGATGCTGCTGTTGTCCCTTTTTTGGAAACATTAGTAACAATCTGTTGTGCAAAAACATATATTTGCGAAAACAAAAAAAATGTAATGGTAATTATTTTGAAAGAAAATTTCATTTTAATTTCTCCGGACTATTTAATAACCGCAAATTTACCAATATATTCGCCTATTGTCGGTGCGGTAACATGATAAACGTATAATCCGTAGGCAATATCCATACCGTCATCCGATACCAAGTTCCAACTTAACGAACCGTCTGTACTTCCTGTATCCTTTTTTAATGTTTTAATCAAAGCACCGGTTATTGAATAAATTCTAATTGTACATTTTGCTGGTAAGTGAATGAAGTCTATTCGTCTGTTACCTCTTCCTTCTTGATTTAAATTTCTTGTTTCCCAACTTGCAGCACTAACATAAGGATTAGGTACTACTTTTATTTTTTTCAAATCGTTTTTAGCAAGTTTTAAATCGGTTTTAGCTGCAAGAGTTTTAAAAGTAAAATAATCTCCTTTGTTGAATGGCTTTCTCGTTTTAATTAAAAATTTATCACCCGCAACCGGGAATGCATCTATTGGAGCAGTAGTTGAATGATTATACCCTATTCTCCAAGTCAATTTATAACTGGAACCGATATACTCTATTATTACAATATCATCACCTAAATCAAAAGTTTTATTATTATTGTTATCAATGATTTCCGCTTGAACAGTATCTCCTCTTGATAAATTTTTTATTATAAACGGCACTTTGATTTTGTTAAAAGGTGTTGTAACCGATCTCTCTTCCAAAAAATCAATTTCATAATCTGCTGGCCAGGCAATGTTACGCGCAGGACTGCTATTATCGGGAGTAACCGCCATATTCAAATTTGCAAACCCAACAATCCAACCGGTTTTTTCTTGATCAACTGCAACTGCCGTATCATTTTTAACAACAACGGATAAACCGTCGAAAGGCGGACTAAATTTACCGCTACCAATACTTGTAGAGTCTATGTAAGATTCCAATGTATCAACTTTTCCGTTTATAGAACGCAAGATAGAATATGAAACAGTTCTATAGAAAGGTATATCACCTTCGGAATCAAACAAGATAGTATAAGTTGCATTATTTTTTATTACATTCGGATCTAAAACGGCTACTTGAATATTGCCTGTACCTATACCGTTTACATTATTAAGGTCTCCATTAATTTCTGGCGGTACATATCCTGCAGTTGGTGCATTAGGTGTTACAACCGCACAATTTATGTCAATAAATTTTACATTACCAACCAAATCTACAGTAATAATCTTAGTGGTTTCCGAGGGAATCAAACCCTTTGTACCGAAATTAGGATCTCCCTGATCATAAGCAACCAAAGCATAGTAATATGTTTTACCATTAACAACATTGGTATCAATAAATGAATGTTGTAAGCCTGTATTGCTGCCTCGCCAAAAGTGAGCACCATTAATGCCTATCGGGTCGGGCCCGGTAATGCTATCGATTAGATCGAACTGTGCAATAGGTTTCCAATATTTAGGTTCGCCTTTGGAATCTGTTATGACTTTAATATCATTGAACTCAGGCTCTTCACTTCTGTATAAAAGATATCCTTCAAAATCTTTTTTAAATCCTAATCTGGGGTCTCCATTTTCATAACCTAAAAAAGGATCTCTTGAATGCTCTGCAACATCATCCCAAAATAAGAACACTTTCTTATTACCAGCAACAGCTTTTAGTGTTGGTTTTAAAGGAGGTTTGGCAAAATTATAATTTGCATTATAAATTTGTTGAACTGTTTCTTTATTAAAAATCATATCTTCCAAATCGTTTCCGAAAACAAGAGCAACCGAAAATCTTTGACGCCGGTTTACTTCTAACGGAAAACCACCTGAACCGAAAAGAATTTGTATATTCGCATTTGTCAACGATGTATCGAAAACATGCCCTGCCATAGTTTTCCAAATTACTTCATCATTTTTAGGCCAAATTGAATTGGGGCCTTTATTGGATAATCTCTCTATTGCCAAACTTGTAAGTCCTATTTGATCGGATTCGTCTTTATCGGTTTTATCGAAGTTGGGTTCACCCTCGGTAGGTTTACCATCACCTTCACCTAAATCAGGGCCATTATATTGCGGGTCAAATGGTCCAACACCATCAACACCAAGATCATTATTCAGCGGTTCATTTTCATCAGCGTCCCATTTCCCGTTACCGTTTAAATCCGAAAAACCTACCCAATCGCCATCATTATCAATACCGTCATCTCTTCTTTCGTCAATCATGCCGTCTTCGTCATCATCAATTCCGTTTAACGAGTTACCTGGACTTTCTAGATAAGCATAACCAACATAGCCGGTTTTCCATTGTTCCGGAGGTGCAACTCCGTCGGCATCAAAAGCATAAGCAATATCAAGTTTTGTATTATAAGAAGCATTATCATCACCATTATCGCTAACACCGCCAACTCCCGTATCACTATAAAATCCGAAATAAGTTGTATCGTATGTATTATCCGAAAGGTTAATGATGTCAAAATGCCAAAAAATAATATCTTCGGCCAAAACATGAGACCATTGAAAACCACGAACTTCAATGCGCAAACCAAGTCCACTACGGTTAGAATCCGAAGCAATAGGATAATATTGATAAGGTGGACGACTAAATTCTTTATCTTGTGAATCATCCATAACATAAAAAGTTTCAAAATCGGCATTCTGAACACCACGTCCAAAATAACCATACCAATATCCATCCCAAGTTTCATCTATATTAGGCAAAGCTCTCGGCCAAAATTCCGGCCATGTTTTCGGTTTTGTACTAATTGCAGGTTCTTCCGATTCCGGTGAGGCATAACCGGGAACAGGTTCAACAACCCAAAGTTGATTTGTAACCGGATCGAAATCTACTTCTTCTCTGTAAGATGTAATTGCAGGATGAACCAACTGATTATTGCCAGGAGCTTTTACGGAAGCTGAAATAATAGGTGTTAACCCGTCAAGATAATTATGGCCTGTTCCTTTAGGCCATTCCCCCGAAGGTCTATCCGGCCAAGCCCCTACCTGTCCATCATTTCTAAATATGGTTCTTACAAGATTGCCATCCATTATTCCTTTTTTACGATATGTTTTATCTCCGTATTCTTCTTCCCTATATTTTTGTATATTAGGATTAACTTGTGCAAATACAATATTTGCATAAATAAGAATAAAAACCCAGTAAATTTTTTTGTTCAACATTAAAACTCCGTTTGTTAAGGTTATAACCCTATACTAAATCCAATATTTATTTGTCTTGGTCTTGAATAGTTTGCAGGATTTCTTAAGTATTCGGCAATTGTATTTAACCCGAATATTTTTCCCGTATAAGCTTCGGCATTTAAATCCACACCGGCTCTTCCGGTAGTTGGACTAACCCCAAATTCGTTTTGAATATCTAACAAATTATATACAATTAAAAAGGTATTTATTTTTATTCCGTACAAATTATATTGTTTGTTAGCACGTAAATCCACATTGAAATAACTCGGTTTTCTTCCTCCGTTTTCAAATCTTAAACCTTTGGAATAACGGGGATCTTCCGTATATGGCATACCGGAGCCATAACCGAAAATTAAACCTAGTGTCCAATTCCCTGGTTGACCTACATTAATTGCAGCATTAAGTGTGGAAGTTTGATCCCAATTAAGAGGAACAACTTTTTTAGTGGTTTCTACCGGAGGATCTGAACGGCTGTTAAAAAAAACAGTACGAGGATCAGACGCATTTCCGGCAGCAACTTGATATGTATAGTCTATTTTTGCACTAAAATAATTCGCAAATCTTTTATCTAGAGTTATAATAAGACCTTTAACATTTCCATAATCTCTGTTTACATATCTTCCGTATAAAAATCCTTCGTATGTTTCCTTTATTTCCGAGCCTAATAAATTTCTAATATCGCTATAATATATTGATGCATCCAAAGAAACGTTAGGAAATATTACTTGTTGTAATCCAAGTTCATACTTTACTGTTTTTTGTGCTTTTAGTTCCGGATTGCCAACAAAAGATTGTGGAGAACTTGTTTGGTCTATTATATATCTATTGTTTTCATATAAATTACTAAAAGACGGAATTTGAAAAAAATGTCCGTACGAAAAATGTATTGCTCCTTTATCGGACATTGGAAAAGAAACACCGAATCTGGGACTAATTTGGTACTGACTTTTAGCTTTTCTTTTTTTATTTGCACCAGGGAAATTAGGATTATTTAACGGATTTCTTAAATCAATGGGAAGAGTTGTATTAGAATTAAAATAATCAAATCTAATACCTGCATTTATTATCATAATATCGTATTCCATTTTATCTTGAATATATGCGGAAAATTCATAAGGATTACTTGTATAAATTTGATTATACTTGGTTCCCGGATCGCTATAACCCAAATGATAAATCAAATTTCCGTTTTCATCGCGTTGACCTTCGGTAAAATTTCTTAAAGTTTTCCAAGAATTAAATATTTCGTGAAATCTTCCTTCGAGCCCTGCTTTAATTTTATGTTTTTTTGAAATTTGGGATTCTAAAGTTAATTGAGCAATAGTTGACTTTGTAAAGCGATGGTATCTATCTGCTTCATTTCCACCAGTTCGAAAAGTATATTCGGAAATGGGTGCTCCTTTGGAAACATCAACATAACGGGGGTCCAACGGGTTTTCATATAGATATCCTTTGTAGTTATTATAGTTATGTGAAAATTTTAACGTTGAAAGAGTTACTTTAGACGGATACCAAGAAATTTGAAATGAATGAATCGTATTAGTACGATAATGATTTTTTATACCGTCCGGAACCAATTTAAATGAATGATTATAAAATTTATTCCAGTTATCATCCCAAAAAATACTATAGGTAAACTTCCATTCGGGAATACTATAGGTAAGTTTGCCATTAAATGATTTTTTTTTGTTAGGATTCATAGGTACATATTCACCATTACCGGAAGGTTTTAATACAAAATAGTTAAAATTACTCGGGTCCGGAAAAACCGGAGCTTCGTCCGAAGGCAAGAATACTCTTTTACCATACATATATCCGTCATCGGCAAAATATCTACCGGTTACGAAGAATGATAAATTTTTTAATATTTTAACAGGTCCGCTTAGATTAAATCTGAAATCTTTCGGACCACTAAGGTTTATTTTGTTTAAGTTCAGAAAGATGTCGGTTGCGTTCGTAAAGTAATTTCCCATATACGACGAAACACTCCCCTCATAATTAATTCCCCCGTCTTTAGTAATAATATTTACTACACCGGACATTGCTTGTCCGTATTCGGCATTAAAAGTTCCACTTATAACTTCAAGTTGACCAATCGAGTTATTTTCTACTTCAACACTAAGGGCACCATTAAATGCATCGTTTACGGCAACACCATCTATTAGATAGGCAACTTCATTTTTTCTACCCCCTCTAAAATGTCCGTCAACAACCCCGGCTTGAAGATTAACAACTTGTTGAAAATTATCTACAGGTAAAGCTTTTATTTGATCGGATGTAACAATTGCGGAAGTAGAGGTTAAATCTTTGGTAACCATTGGTTGTTCCGCTTTTACAACCACAACATCCATATTCACTGCCTCTTCCGAAATTTTAACGGTTCCAACATTGGTTGTCAAATCTATTTTAACCAACACATTTTTTATAGTAACTTTATGATAACCAACAGCAGATATTACAACAATATATTTACCGGGCGGAATATTAGGTATCATAAATTCCCCCTCCATATCAGCTGCCGCTCCGAAGTATGTTCCTTTAACAAGAATATTTGCACCTATTAAAGGTTCGCCCGTTTCTTTATCAATAACTTTCCCAACAATCTTTCCGGTTGTACCGGCTTTTAGAACCGTATTAAAAAAAATAAGTACGAATATAGCAAAAACAAAAGTTTTTGAAATTTTTTTTAATGGATTTTCAAATATGCTTAACTTAAAAAAATTCATAATCACTGCTTGTTTGGTTTTTGTTAAGTATTTGCTAACCAACAGTTATTTGAGTTGGTTAGCAGTTAAATATTTTATTTCACCAATAACATTTTTTTTACTTTTTTAAAAGAACCGCTTTTTATCTGATAAAAATAAATACCGGTAGATAATTTTGTCGCATCAAAATTCACCGAGTAATTTCCTGCAGGTTGTACTTTATTTACTAATTGAGCAACTTCTTGCCCAAGTAAATTATAAATGTTTATTGAGACTTTACCGGTTTTTGCAATTGAATATTTGATTGTTGTAGTAGGATTAAACGGATTCGGATAATTTTGCGACAAGGAATAAACATTTTTTACTTGTTTGTTATCTCTAGCCGAAACAATCCATTTATTACCATACCATGTATAAGACCAAACGGAAACATCTTTCCAGCCTTGGTCTTGATTACGCGGTGAATATGTTAAAATACCTTCTCTTCTTTGCCAACATTGTCCGTCGGGATTTTTATTATCATTATCGTTAATAACAAAATCGATTGGTATTCTAAATCCCTCTTTGATTGTTGGGATTGTATCTTTTGTACTTGCCAAATCGGCAAAAGGAATTTTAGCTTCTACCGTATAACCGCCTGTAAATTTTTCTTTCCAAATGTAATTTTCGGTACCGCTTATTAATAAGGAATCATTCGGATTACTCCAATGATCGCTTCGTGCAAGATATTTTCCGAACCTCAAATGATAATCTGGTTGACTACCACGTTGATAATCCGTATGCGGTGTACCGTGCCAATTATACAATCCGATTAATAAATCAGGTGAATCACTAGACCAAGAATCGCATGATTCTTCGTGGTGTACAACATCATCATTTACATTAAATGCAACATATAGGTAATTATCTTGAATTGCTACATAAGCTTCGGCAGAACAATCATCGTCTCCGTCAATGGTAGTTCCCGTTTTAACTGTACCGCTACCATCGGATGGAAATATTCTAAACGGTGTAATTCCAGCCCACTCACTTAAATCACCATCTGCGGTAAAATTTGTTGGTGCAACCATTGATATGGTAGTTGTTCCTTTAGCTGTGTTGGTTATTGCTTGCGTTGCACCAGGCGTACCTACATTGCCAACTTTATCAACAGCATTAACTGCATAATAATAAGTTACTTCTTGATCCGTTGAAGGCGACAGCAAAACATGTTCAACCACTTGAACATTTTCTTCAACACCTAATTGAACCACTTCCACACCTTCGGCGTTTATATCGGAAATTGGTTTAGTACTATAATAAACATTATATTTTTCACCTTCTTCTCCGGGAACATCTTTCCAAGTAATTAAATTCGAATAATTGCCTGCAACAACGGCAATATCAGACGGAACATCCGGAGGTGTATTATCTGAATATTGGAATCCCGATTGTTGAAATACATCAAAAAGTAATGTACCGCTTAATTTTTCCCCTTGAGGTCCATAACTTGGATCTCCGGCCGAAAGTGTAACATGCCATTCTTTAACCGATTCTGGATTAAAAACACCATCCCCTTTCGATTCCCACCAGGGTTGAGAAAACCCGTCTGACGGAAAATGGTTATGACCTGGACCGCCGTAAATACTATCATTGTAAACAGGTCTTTCTCTCAAAGGTAAATAATATCTTGTCCACTCCGAAGCTTCACTAAGTTTTATGGGTACTTCACATGTCCACCATTCATCTTCACCGGTATTATTCTCTACCAATGTAAATCTAAATGATACTCTATTTGCCGTACCGGATTGCGGTACCAAATTTTTTATATATAAAACTAAAGCCGTTCTTTCTTGTAGAGTGTCAATTGGAGTAGGGTTTGCAGGTGTAATTCTTACATAACCGCCCCAACTTTGAGATGCATTTATTGTATAATCCCATTGAAAAGAACCGGATCCTTCAACAAAATCCGTGGTATTATCGGATAAAACCGAACTACCTGCTCCGCTACCAGCCCAACTCATTGTGTCAACTACAAAGAAAGAATCGGCTACAGCAGTATCAAATGTTTGAAGCGGTGTATATCTGGTACCTAAAAGTTGCAATTTGTCTATAAGTATCGAACCTTCGGCAGAAGGTGGATTATCACTATTGCCTGAAGTTATATAAACAAATGTAATTTCGAAACCTTTTATTTTGTCAAACTGAAGCTCTCCGTCTCCTTCTCCAAATTGCAATGCAAAACCTGTGGTTTTATCATCTGATTGTACTAGGGGTATTTTAATATTTATCCATTCGCCGGAATTATCCGAATGTTTTATTGTTGTTTTATAAACCCAAAGATCTCTGTTCCCGTTATTATCGTATTCGGCAAGTTTTATTTCAGAAAAAATATCCCCGTTTTGAGTCATACTTACCGGTGTAACAATTTTATACCAAAGACTTAATTCCGTTCCGGCTGAAAGATCAATATATGGTTTATCTGAAATGCTATCTGCCAAGTATGAAGTTATCACACTATATCCCCCCCAACTATCCGATGCTTGTACTTTATAATCCAATTTCATAGAACCGTTTCCATCTTTTGAATCCGTTTCATTGAATAAATGAACAAAAGCAGATGCACCGTTTGCAAACATATATCTGGAATTTAATTCTGTTGAAGCCGTATCCGGCCAGGTATTTCCAACTGCATTATCGAATGGTTCTAATACCCATTGTGCCGAAGTTACCGACACAATGAAAAAAAATATAGAAAGTAAAAAAAATTTTCTCATGGTATTCCTCCTTTATTGTGGTGCAAACTAATTTTTATTTTATTATACTTTTGTAATTAATTAACAAGAATAATAATATTTAAAATTTTCTTTTAGGTTACTTCATTGTAACGATTTTTTAGTTTAGTAATTTTTTTCATAAGTATTTTTCTCAATACTTAGTTAATGTAAAATTCGATTTTAATAAGTCTTTATCATTTGCAGAACTACCAACGAACAATACGAAATCACCAGGTTCGGCATTATATTTCATGTTTATATCGTAAAATTTAAAATCGTCAACAGTTAGTTTGAAATGTATGGTTTTGGTTTCCCCTGGAATAAATTCCGCTTTCTTAAATCTTTTAAGTTCTTTAACAGGTCTTGTAACACTTGCATACAAATCTCTAATATAAAGTTGAATTGTTTCTTTAGCTTTATATTTACCCGTGTTTTTAACTATTACCGATACTTTTAATGTATCATTGAAATCAATTATTTTTTTCGATAAAGTTAGATCTGAATAATTAAAACTGGAGTATGATTCTCCGTAACCAAAATAATAGGCCGGAGTATAATCAACATCTAAATAGTAACTGGCATATCCTTTAGGATTTACAGGAGTTCCTAGCACACGTCCCAATTGATTAGGTGATGGTGGTCTTCCCGTATTTTTATGATTATAGTAAAGAGGTATTTGTCCTACCGTTCTTGGAAAAGTTACGGGAAGTTTACCGGAGGGTGATGTTTTTCCAAAGATAATATCAGATATTGCTTCTCCACCCATTGTACCGGGATGCCATGCATATAAAATGCTATTTACTTTATTAGTTATATTTCCAAAAGTTAATGGTCGTCCCGCCATAATTATTAGAATCAAGGGTTTGTTTAATTTGGAAAGTTTTATAATTAAGTTTTCTTGAGCCCCGGGTAAATTCAAAAATGCTCTGCAATGGGTTTCTCCGGATAATTCTTCATCCTCACCAAGAAATAAAAGTACAGCATCGGATTTTTTTGCCGTTTGGATAGCTTTCTTAAAGAGTTTTTTATTTGTACTGCGAGGAGATTCCATTGCTTTTGAATAATAAATTTTTAATTTTTTACCGTACTCACTTTTTATTGCATTTAACGGAGTAATAACATCTTTGGGGTTGCCGTCTAACGTCCATGTACCCATTTGAGCTTTAGGTGAATTTGCCAGAGGACCGATCACCGCTAAGCTATTTATTTCTGAAACTTTTAATGGCAAAGTATTATTTTTATTTTGGAGCATTACTATACTTTCGGTTGCAATACTTTTCGCAATTTGTTTATTTTGAGCAGGTAAGAATTCTGATACGGGTTTACTATTTATCGGTGTATCAAACAATCCTAATTTAAATTTAATTCTTAAAATTCCGGCAACTAACGTATCTATCCATCTACCGTTAACTTTATGAGAGTTTATAAGTTTTTCCAAGTAATTGGCATAATTTTCAGATACCATTTCCATATTAACACCGGCATCAACTGCTTTAAAAGCAGCTTCATTGCCGTCTTTTGCAAAGCCATGTTTTATCATCTCACTTATAGCTTCCCAGTCACTTACAACAAATCCGTTAAAGTTCCATTCGTTTCTTAAAATTTTTTTCAGAGTAAATTTATTTCCGGAAGCAGGTACTCCATTTAAGTCGTTAAAAGCACTCATTAAAGTAGCAACACCGGAATTAACGGCGGTTTGAAAAGTTTTTAAATACACGTTGCGTAATTCTCTTTCGGGTATTAAAGTAGTATTATAATCTCTACCGCCCTCGGCAGCTCCATAACCAACATAATGTTTTGCACAGGCTGCAATAGTACTATTATCATTAAGATTATTTCCTTGAAAACCTTTAATCATTGCAGCCCCGATAGTTCCAGCTAAAAAAGGATCCTCGCCGCAAGATTCCGCAATTCTTCCCCAACGCGGATCTCGTGCAATATCTATCATCGGAGCAAACGTCCAGTTAATATTATTTTCCGTTGCTTCTTGAGCGGCAATTTCCGCTCCTTTTTTTACAAGTTCGGGGTTCCATGTTGCCGCTTCTCCCAGAGGAATTGGTAAAATGGTTTTATAACCATGTATCACATCCCGACCGAAAATCAAAGGAATTCCTAATCTGGATTTTTCTATTGCCGCTTTTTGTAATTTTATTTTGTCTTTCTTATTACTTGCATTTAGGAACGAACCTACTTTCCCTTCCGTAACTTTTTTTAATGTTGCATCGTCCAATTTCCAGAAATTGTATTGTTGCATTTGTCCTATTTTTTCTTTTAACGTCATTCTACTTAACAAATCGTTAATTCGCTTTTCAATGTTAATATTCGGATTTTTATAGGGTTGTGAGAAAATTAAATATGTTGTATTAAGAAAAAAGATTAAGAGAAGCAATTTTTGTGTTTTCATTATATTTAATATTTAAGTTTAATATATAAGTTTATAATTAGAAAAATTAGCAATTACTATGCCATGGAGGAAAGGGATTATTGAAGTAAATCGATAAAAAAAGAAAAAAGAATTTGCAATAAATTATTATTATGATAACAATTCATTATCATTTTAATAATTAAAATTTTTATAAGCTATTATTTCAATCCTAACTCTTTACACATCCTATAATAATTAGGAGGAGCCAAACCTAATTTTTCTGCAGCTTGTGCATCCGAAACCGAATTGCGACGTATAAAAATGAAGTATTCTTTCCTAAATTTTTTTTCCATATCTTTTAGAGTAACTACCTCATTAATACGACTGAAATTAAATATATTGTTAGAATTTCCGTTGTAACTTAATCGATCGAGCAAAGAATTTTTTACCATTTCTTCAGTTATAAAATTTTGTTCGTTTGATAATAGTAAACGTTGAATAACATTTTTTAATTCTCTAACATTACCCCGCCAATTATAATTTTTCAAATACGAAATTGCTCTTTCATTAAAAACGGGAATGGAAATTCCCATATCTTTGCAATAGTTATTTACAAAGTAATTTATTAAAAGCGGAATATCTTCCGCTCTGTCTTTTAATGAAGAGATATGGAGCCGTGCAACATTTAGTCTATAATATAAATCTTCTCTAAACAGTTTACTTTCAACTTTTTCTTCCAAATTAATATTTGTTGCGGCAATGATTCTAACATTCACCTTTACAACGTCGGTACGTCCAATTTTCTCAATTTCGCCATCTTGAATAACTCGTAAAAGTTTAACTTGGGCAGAAAGTGGTAGTTCGGATATTTCATCTAAAAAAATTGTTCCGTTGTGTGCAATTTCGAACAAACCTTTTTTTTCTTTTGCAGCTCCGGTAAAAGAGCCTTTTGTGTATCCGAAAAGTTCACTTTCAATCAAATCGTTCGGTAAACTACCGCAATTAATTCTTATAAATTTTTCAAATTTACGCTTACCTTTATAATGAATATGGTATGCAACAAGTTCTTTCCCTGTTCCGGAAGCACCGTCTATAAGAACATTTACATTGCTTTGTGCAAGCTTTTCAATTTGTTTTTTTAATTTTTGTATTTGGTCGGATTCACCAATAATTTTTTTTTGCTCCAATATGGTTTTTATATGTTGCGATAATTTTTTATTTGAAGCAAAAGTTTGTTTTTTTAATATTCTATTTTCATTGGCATTGAAAATTGACAAAACAAAATCAGTGGGTTGATATATATAGTTTTCAATATCACCCGGATATTTTGTACAATACCAAAACGCTCCGGCTTCCATTAGTCTGTTGGCAAATTTAAAGTCGGTAATATTTATAGTTAATTTGGTTATCACAATTATTTGAATTGTTGAATCGATATCTTTAATTTTTCTAATTAAATCTTCCCCTTTTATTCCTCCGGCAATTTGAAAATCCATTATTACAATGCTAAAGTAATCGGAATTCGATTTTAATATTCGAATTGCATCTGCACCATTGGAGACAACTTCTTTAATTTGTATTTTATTTTCAAAAGGTTTAAGTGTTTTTTTTATACGTTTAACATCAAATTCTTCATCTTCTATCAGTAATATTTTTATATTGGTTTCTTCCGTCATTTTTTATCCGTTTATTGTTTTATTTTTAAAAGTTAGTTTGAATTGGCAGCCACCGGAAGTTAAATTTTTCACATCCAATTTCCATTTACATTTTTTGGTAGCCATTTCATAAGCAATATAACAACCGTATCCTTTATTTTGATTTTCGTATGGTTTGGTAGATACATTTTCCATGAATATTTTTTTGATACCGTTTTCATCTTCGGTTAGTAATTCTTCTTTAATACCAACACCGTTATCTCTAATGGTAATGGTTGTTTCACCGTTTTGCTTATTATAAAACGTAGAAATTGTTATTAATAAATTCTCTACAGAGCCATGGTCAATACTATTTTGTATCAATGGTTCAAGTATTTCCCATATAACGTATTCGTTTATTTCCACCACGGGTAAATTTTCATCAAGTTCCAAATTGAATTTGAATGCTTTTGTTTGAGTTGATATTCTTAAAAATAAGTTATCAATAATAAATTTTATAATTTCATTTATATTTGTTTTAAATATTTGATTTCTAATTGTTTGAATAGGCGGGTCATACCATTTCATATCATAAATTACGCGGGAAACAAAGTTTGCATATTTATACAATTTTTCTTTTATCGTTTTGATATTTTTTTGTTCTAATTTCCGTAAGTCCTCTTTTATAAAGCCCATAACTTTTTCCGCTTTATGATGTGTATGATAAATTCGTTTTGTAAAAAGTGATTCTTTTTCATACATTATTTTTTCTTTAAGATGAGTTTCATGTTCTTCAAAAAGTAACTTTTGGGCTTGATCTCTTTGGTTTACAGAATACGAGGAAATTAAAAACATCGCAATTAGGCCTAACAAAATCAAAACCGAATAAATAATTGCGACTTGATTATACCCTGATAGAATATCTCTTGTAATAAAAGAAAAATTAGGAGTATTTTTCATATATAGAACACCTAAAAATTCGCCGCGAGGAACCAAAGGTACCAAAACATGAAATGTTTCTTTAGGTTTTTGAATACTGAATATTTGTTCTTGGTTTTGTAATACATTTATATTTTCCAAAAATAATTTTACCGCTTCTTTATATTTATTTTCTATAATTAACGGTTCGTGTATTTGACCGTTCAAGTATTTATAAAAAACTTTCCCGTCGTCTATAACCAAGGGTTTATCGTTATAGAAAACAATCAAACAACTTAACTCAACATCTTGCTCTAATAGTTGTTGGCTAAAAATTATATTAAACGATTCAATAATTTTTGATTTTGATTCTTCCAAAATTTGATCATTAACATGAATGTATTCCATCATTAATTCCAATGATGTTGTGGATAAATTTGAAATTCTTTCTGCCGATTCTTTTTTATACCAGTTTTGGTTTTTTTTAAGAAAGTTTTCCAAAGAAGATTTTTGAACCAATGAAAAAATAATTTGAAAAAGAATCAGTATAAAAAGAATAACGGATATATGCCTTAGTTCAAAATGATACTTCTTTAAATTATTTTGTATCTTTTTTTTCAGCATAAAAAATTATTTAATAATAAATGATTCCGAATAAATATTTTTAGTTGCATATTTTAATGCTTCTTTAACACTCATATCGCCTTTTATAGCTTTGTTAGAATAATATGAAAATATATCTGATATTTTGGTATAGTTTTTCATCAAAGGTCTGTTTACTCCTCTTTTCAACAAAGATTTATAAAAAAGAATATCGGGATTTTTTTCAAGAAAATTTTTATCCATATATAGTGATTTAATTACAGGTAAAAATCCCCCTTTATAATACAATATTTTTTGTGAATCTTCTTTCAAAAAAAATTTGATAAAACTCAACGCTTCTTTTTTATGTTTACTGAATTTGGAAATCATAAAATTCCAACCTCCGAATACCGATACCGGTTTGGTACCTTTAAGGTGTGGCAACGGCACTTTTACAATTAAATTTTCGATATGATGTTCTTTTAACATTTTCTTTTTATCTCTAATAAAACCCGGCCAACCCCTTAGAAACAAACCGTTTTTTTGAATAAAATATTCCCACGAATTATTTTCTTTAAAATTTACAACTTCTTTTGGAGAGATTTTATACTTGTGAACCAAATCAACTAGCAACTGCAATGCATTTTCCGTAACTTTATTCTGAAAATTTATTTTCTTCCCGAATAATTTAGGGGATTTATTCCTGATTAATTCGGTTAAACTACAAAGAAGCCCTTCGTAATTATCCGCTTGAAAAATGTAAAAAGGTTTACCGGATTTTTTAAATTGATTACTTAACTTAATAAAATTTTCCCAAGTTATGGAAGCATCCAATTCTTTTTTTATTGCAGAATAGTTGGGTAACTTACTTAAAATATCTTTGCGATAATACATTAAAGCAATATCTATATAAAGTGGCAAAGCAACAGGCCGGTTTTGATAATAACAAGATGCCATCGAATACTTTAGCAAATTATTTTCAATACCGTTTAAATCTTTTTTATTGAACGGTTGACACCATTTTGCAAAACGTGCAACCCAAATAATATCCACAGTAAAGATATCAATTTTATCACTTTTGCTTCGTAATGATCGAGCCAAAAGTTCTTTACGTTCGTTAGTACTGAACTTTGTAAAAGGCAAATTAATGGTTTCTACTTTTATTTTACCTTTGAATTGTTTATTAAATTTATCTATTATAATTTTATGTGCTTCCGATATATTATCCGCATAAGTAATAGTTACTTCTTTAGTTTTTATTTTTTCATTAAAAAAATTTGGTAAAATAATCAGCAAAAACAAAATCATAATCACAATTACGAATAATAGCTGTTGAATTATGTGGTTAGGTAAATATTTTTCAAATATTTTTATCATATAAATTGTTTGTTCTTAAAATCATTTTAGTATAATCATTTTTTTTGTTATTGAGTTTTCCCCTCTTGTTAAACGATAATAATAAACGCCGTTTGCAAGATTTTCCGCATTAAAATTTATTTTGTAACTACCGGGTTTTTTTCGTTCATTTACTAATGTTGTAATCTCTTTACCAAGAACATCGTAAATTTTTAATTGCACATATTGAAAGGTTGCATGCAACGTCTCTGATGGTATTGTATATTGTATTGTTGTTGACGGATTAAACGGGTTAGGATAATTTTGTTGAAGAAAAATTTTTAATAATTTTTTTTTTTTAGCATTTACATCGGTTAAATCTTTTACGAACCCAATTGAATCTAACATAGGTTGTATTTCGGGATTTTTCATAAAAAGTTTCCACAATAATCCGGACCTGTAATTTTCAATCATAATAATAATAGGACCTTGATCTATAGCTAAATAACTATCGGAATACCAATTTTTTTGAGGATTGAATGCATCGGTAAATCCATATTCCGACCAAATTTTATTTCCGTAATTTCTATATAAATTTTTCAATGCTTGCAAAGATTCAACCGGCGTATATGGAAATGAAGATAAAGATGCCGATGGAGTAATAGTGCCGTTATCTTTATTTCCGTTCGGTTCGTGAGCCAAATATCCCCAAGGATCGTCACTTGCCGTTAACCCCCATGTACTATCGTTGTAACCCAAAAAATTTTTGGGATTATCAATACAGTATGCTCTATTTATTAAAGTGTGGTTTCTGTTGTTCTTAAAATAATTAGTGTATTGATCTTTTTTATTTCTGGGGTCGAAACCTAAAAACGAATAGTGCGCAAAAAATAACGGACCGCCGTAATCCCATCCAACATCAAGCCTGTAACCATAAAATGTTTTACCGTTTTTATATTTAGGAGAACTTGCCCAACCTTTATAATATAAACTTGCAGGAATAGAATGTGTTGGCGATGCTATGGCAAGCAGATAAGTTATCATTGTTTCGTTAGGGCCTTGAACTTTAAAATTCATTTTCCAATTATAATTAGGTGACCAATGCCAATATAAAAAATTACTGTTCGTTGAACGTTTGTACCAATCCCATTCAACATTTTGCCAAATATTTGTAATTAAATTTCTAATTGCTACTTCCGTATTGTTATTGTTAGTAAAATATTGTTTGGCAGTTAACAATCCTTGAATTAAAAAAGATGTTTCAACCAAATCACCGCCGTTATCGTATTTACTAAACGGTATTACTTTGCCTGTACTTCCATCAATCCAATGTGAAAATGCTCCGTGAAATTTATCTGCTTTATTCTGTAAAAAATCAACAATTTTTTTAATTCTTCCAGCTCCTTGGTTTCTGCTAATAAATCCCCTTTCAATTCCCACAATAATGGCCATTACTCCAAAACCCGTACCTCCAATTGTACAAGTATTTCCGGAACCTGTTCTTTCTCTAATTAAACCCGAAACCGGATGTGCATATTGCCAAAAATATTTAAACGTATATTTTTGTACCATATCCAGAAAATCTTTATCGGTCATACTAATTGTTGTTGCAACGGCTTCGTTACTTTTTTCGGATTCGTTCTTTTCCTTATCGATTGCCGAAACTTTATATGACGCCGTAATTCCTTTCGCACCAATAAAATCAATATAACTGGAATTATTAGAGTTAACTTTGCCTATTAAAGTATAAACGGAATTTATCAATTTGTAAATTTTATATTGAAAGGTGTTATCATAAACATTACGAGACCATGTAATTTCTATATGCTTTTCATAGCCCTTTGCCATTACGTTTTTAGGAACTTTCGGAAGTAATTTTTTTTGATTTCCATTGCTGATTGGTGCTGTGGAAATGTTACGGAAATATATTTCATTATTGATAATAATATTTGGTTTTATATATTTTGCAAAATTAGATATACTTAAAAAAATAATTAAAAAATATGTTAATATAAATTTTTTCATCTTTTGTTTTTTGCTATCACTTAAAAATTAAATTTAATTTTGTACCGGTATTAAATAATAACATAAAATGTAATTAAAATAAAGTTAAAATTATTTCACATTAAACACGAAACCCTTGTAACCGAAAGCATATAATGGTTTTGTGCAAAAGCTATAAATTTTTTTTACAAGGTTAATATTACATTTTATTTTTTATCTAACTTACCAATCTTTCAAATTATTCATCTGCGTTAATTTCTTTCACTTTTTCAAAGCGGTAATCTGTTTCTATATTTAGACTTTTAAACTTAACTTCCTTTTATTTTTCATTCGTTTGAACTATTTCCATTATTTTGTCA